>Ga0100402_1007624_pt1 | contig 10405 bp, 12 predicted proteins | sample CryGeyme20150102_FD_80419 | JGI IMG/M metagenome (GOLD analysis project Ga0100402, IMG submission 80419) | Groundwater microbial communities from Crystal Geyser aquifers in Utah, USA - Crystal Geyser metaG 2015-0102 | ecosystem: Environmental > Aquatic > Deep subsurface > Groundwater | place...
TCAGTGATTCAACTATTTTTTCAAACGAATCCACCTTCTCAGATAAGTCAGGCTTGATGAAGAATCATAACTTCTTTAACTGAAATTCGAATCCCATAGATTTTGACTTTAAATAATTAATTAGTGAATATATTTATTTCCCAAAACATTTCTTTTTTCCTAAATACCAGCTGTTTTCGCTCCATTGGCTTATAGCCAGAATTAATCTAGTCGAATCTGGTAGTCAGTGTGAAAATTCTTTTTTTGTCCCGGTTGTCCGAGAACACGAGTCGGAATGATTCTTCTTTTAATCTTTTCGTAAGTGTGATCCCTGAAACTAATGAGCCGAATAATTAGCATTGAGTTGGTGCCACTAAGCTTTTAGAGATGATTGGTTCGATCCTCCTGACTTTCATAACAAGATTTATTATTGAAGAAGCATTGGCTTCAGGGCGAAGGAAAGTACAATAAAAATAAACTGTGTCGATTCATCAAGTTAATAGGTAACATATGCAAAGAAGAATGGGAAGTGCCAAAAGAAGATACTCTTTTCAATGAGACCCCCCAAAATGAAAATGACATTTTCCAAAAAAGAAAAAATGATCAAGAGACAAATGATTCGAAGGAAGATCGAATAATTTCTTTTATTCATAAAATCATTTTTATTTGGATGAACTTGTCACTTAAACCAAACGAATTCCTATTATTATCTTTACTTGCTTCTGTTCCAGCCATCTAGCCTGCCTTCACTCACCAAATCTATCTTTTTCTTATCCCAGTCCTTACTGTTTAATGTAATGTGTCTTCTCTTGCCCTTCGATATGTCTACTGTTGGCATCCTGCGTCTTTATCTGGATGGAAGGAGAGACTTGCAATAAATTTTAGGCTAACTTTTAGAAATAGTCAAAGAACCTGTTTTCGGTCGGGTTCCAATGGGAATCGAGGTGACTTTGCAAGGTCGCATGCTATGTATTCCTTAATTGTACATGTTTTGAGCATATTCAGGAATTAGCTGTTTATTCCTTTCTTTTGCTTTCTCTCGGGCTGAACTGTAATGGACTGAACCTGAACTTTCCTTTCCTGTTCTTGTGTGAGTTACCACTAATTATTTACGCTGATTCATCAAATCCATCAATCTTTCCTATATCCTTTCTCTAAATTTTGTCTGAACTGTGATATCAGGACTGATACTCTTCCCTCTTTGACCGTTCAGCCTTGATTTTAGAATAGGGTGATGATTATTGAGGTAGTTTATGGTGCTGCTAGAATTTTGTATTGCTGAGGTGATCATCTTGTCACTAAAAGTCGCAAAGCTGGCTCGATATTTATACTGTGAATTTTTTTTGGGAGTTAAGCTGACTCTAGAGGACTGGATGGGGTCATTTGAGGGCATATCTGTTATTTTTTTGAGGAAGGCCTTGATGTGCATATTAAAACATATATATAATGACTATAGCAAACATACTATAGTTTGATTCATTCACAGATCTCAGCACTTCGCTCGTAGGTTCATATTATTCAAGAGCAATATTATATTTGGGATTGATAACTAAATAATAAGGTGGTATGAGTCTACAGGAGACAAAGAAGAAAAAATACAAAAAAGTGGTGAAGAAGGAGCTCCAACTCGATATTAGTTAATCAGGAATTGAGGGTTCCTTCGTTAGCGCTAACATATCAGACCCCGATATCAGCTCGATCAGATCGGAAAATGGGTCCAATAGCAATCATCTACTATCTTCAACAGGGAACTCCATCATTCCTGAACATTTGAAACAGGAAAAGAAGGCGAATTTGAAGGAAGTCGTCAATTTGCATCATGACGGAGACTATGCCGATTTGAAGGGCCAATTTGAAGATCGAGACGAGCTGAAAAGTCTCAAAAAATACATCAAAAAAGCCTTTCCTGCCAAGAATATTGAATTATTAACAGGGACAAAGGCACCCATTCTTAAATTTAAGTATAATGATATCTCACGAGATGGGCAAATTCGCATTCGGTCTCTGAGTGATCTGATTAAGGCCAACAAGGAGCTTGGGGAGCGATAATTTGAAACAATATTGAAGATATTCGATCAGATATATTGCCGTATCAGCGAAAAGGATAAAAAAGTGGTTCTTTTTCTCGAGAAATTAGCAGAGAAAAAGCGCATAGAGCTCACCATTGTAAGTACCAGGCGCCAGAAACCCATGTTGTACTACGAATATGACGATAAGGTCATAAACTTTACCCTATTCGATATTGAAATGAGAATGTTCGAGTTCAATAGTCGGATTGTTGATGAACTCAAATTTGAAGAAAAGGAGTTCAATATATGGGTCAACTTTATCAAAAATATCGAAAATAAAAGACCCGATCACTAAAAAATAAAATAATTTGATGCCATGGGCTAAGTTGAAGTCTAAAGTGATGAGGAGTACCACAAGATAAGCCCAACTGACATCAAATAAATCAACAGGAGACTGGATGAGCTTATTACCACTGATCTGACATGCGAACGTGAGGATCTCTAGGATTTATAGGCTCAGTAGAATGCTCTGCTGGAAAGGAACAACGATGATGAGAAGCCAGAGCTGGAAAGAGTAGCAGATCAGGTATGTTAGCTCCACAACAATATAACTAACTTTGAAGATGCTGTGGCCTATGTCAAGGATAAACTCAAAAACAAGCCTTCACCTTTCCAGCTCAAAAATCTTATGAAGACACTCATCATCGCCAAAAAGCAACTCAGGAGCAACCTTCCCATCACCAGCAGAAAGCAGGAAATCTTCAGACTGCTTGACAAAAAAGATCTGATCATTTTAGAAGGAGAGACAGGATCTGGTAAGTCAACTCAACTGCCTCAAATGATGTGCTAGTATCTTCATATGTTCGACGAGGGGAGCAAAGTGTTGCCTGTGCTGATTACACAGCCTCGTCGGCTGGCCACTAGAACAGTAGCGGAGCGAGTAGCATTTGAGATGGAGGAAAAAATAGGCGATTTTGTTGATTACGCCACCTCAGCTCATAAAAAACTAGCTTCCTCTGCCAAGATAGTGTTTAAATTAGACTCGATAGTCCTCGATGAGCTGACTATAGATCGGCGGCTGAGCAATTACAGCTGTCTGATCATCGATGAGGCCCATGAAAGAACCATCAGCATTGATGTCATATTGGGTCTCATCAAAGAGCTCCAGCAGATCAGGAAGGGCTTCAAAGTCATTGTAACTAGCGCATCACTTGACGGTAAGTTATTTGAGCAATATTTCAAGGAAAAAGTGTTCAAAGTATCAGGCCGGCTCTTTCCAGTTGATATCATATATGCTCCCCTCAACCAAGAATCAGATATGGTTAGGAAGATAGAGAAAGTCATCAAAAATGACATTCTCATCTCCAACTCACAACTCAAAGACCAGTATAAAGGAGATGTGCTTGTCTTTTGCACAGGAGTCGATGATATCAACTTTCTTTGCTCTATTTTCTAAAAATACCTCAACCCTCGGGTGTTTAGAGTCTTTCCTCTGCACGGAAAAATTGCAGTCGGATAGCAAAGATAGGTATTCTTCCAGACAAAGGAGTACAAATTCATCTTTGCGACTCGTATTGCCTAGACCTCCATCACGATCAATGGAGTGAAGGTTGTCGTTGATCCTGGTGTTGATAGAGAGCTTGTTTATGATCAAAAGTATAGAGTCAGTAGTCGAAAGCTCATCAACATCAGTCAATCTTCAGCCAAGCAAAGAGCAGGAAGAGCTGGTCGAACTTCTTCAGGGTTTTGCTTTAGACTGTATTCATCTAAATAATTTGATCACTTTAGAGTCAACAAAACTCCTGAAATAGACAATATGGCCTTGGACACTCTTGTATTAAGACTCAAGTCTCTGAAAGTGGACAACATCTATACTTTTCCATATGTCAAAGTGCCTGATAGGAAAGCTCTGGAGCAGTCAGTTTAGACGCTTCAAATGATCGGGGGTCTTTCATAACAAGAAAATATCACCACGGTTGGTAAACTCTTGCTGAAACTTCAGGTTGAACCTTTTTTGGGTCGTTCTATAGTCGAAGCTATCATGTGTGAATATATTGTCCGTAACACAACTTTTGTCACGAAGGACCCCTATTTTAATAGCTGGCCTAAAGGAGATGTAGAATATTTGAGGAATGTGAAGACTTACGTCATATAAATTCTTTGTATGGTCATCAATTCCTCAAATCTCTTCTATGGCAATGTCAATCTCAGAGACAGAATAGAAATGATCAAGTATTAGAAATTTTCCAATGCTAGGGGAGATTTCAACTACTTGAGCAATATCTATAGCGAATTCTTTAACAGACTCAGAAAGGATAAGCATAGTCTGGAAAATTGGTTCAAAAGCAATTACCTCACCAAGAAGACTCTATTTCAGGTGAAGGAGCTTGTTGAGGAGATTCAGTAGATCATCAAAAATTTCACACTAGACACCAAAGACCCTGCCATCATATACTTGATCGATACTATCAAAGTCAAGCTCAAATACTGCAAGAACCTAGATGAAGCTATTCTTGCTTGTATGGTTACAAGCTTCTCAGTCAACCTTGCTCTGTACTCAAACAATCCAAAGGTCGGGTATACGCTTGTACTGCAGAGAAAGCCAATATCAATCTATGGCTCAAGCACTTTGTCACAGCAAGGTCTCACTCCAAAATGGATCGTGTGTTATGATTTGAAAACGAACGATAAAGGTATTACGTATTGCACGATTGCTCATGAGGTGAGTTTTGACTTCCTCAAACTGACTGTTGAAAACTATGTTTACAAAAGACTGAACCTCAAAGAAGCAGAAAAGATGAATCCTTTTTATGAGCAAATGGAAAGGCCTTTGCCTTCAGCTGTTTTAGCTGAAATCAAGAAAGATTACCTTGCCCATGAAAGCCATACTTACCCTCTTTTGCATCATATAACTCTTGACTTCGAAGAGACCAACAACACTCTCATAATTTTTTATTCATAGGAGCTCAAAGCAAAGGATATTTCTCATGAAATGGAGGCATTGGGACTTCATATTTATGAGCTTGTAGAGATTTACATTTTGGAGAAGACGCTAGCTAAGAAGAATGGGAAATTCATCACCAATGTGGTATCTAACATTTTTGCTGAATTCACTGATGGCTACATGGTCAAAGATATCAATTTTGCAGATCTTGAGGTCTAGTTTATAGTGAAAGGAGACAAGTATATTCTCGGAGCAGTGAGGAGCAGTCTTGACGGAATCCACTCCTATACTTTTGGATAAATGCTCAAGATCATCACCTACGGAGAGTCAGATGCTGACATTGTTCGCAAAGTCCTTGAGGACTATGGCTTGACATACACTCATCAGCAGAGGGAGAAGAAAGAGGAGACTCTCAATGGGTTGATTTACATGCGTTTCTATACTGGAAGGTTAAAAGGCAACGAACCTCTTTTTATCTATTACGGAGGGAAAAAAGGAGCTGACAAATGTCGAGAGCAACATGCTATTTTGCTGGAGTTCCAAGCCAAAGAGAAGAAGGCTCCTGAGAACTGTCCCCCAGAGATATTGAAACATATCACAATTCTGTGTTCATCTGAATTCAAAATAAGTTTCAATTCAACTGGAATCAAATGTTACAATAAAGATGTTGATGCCTTTGAACTACGCTAAGCCTTTGAAAATTTGATGATCACTGGAATTCTCCCCTTCAATTTTTAGAAACCCTATAGCATTAAAGAGTTCAGATAGTATCCAAGCACAGCTGTATAAACGCGTTCATAAAAATAGTGGGAGTAGTAAATTCAGCGAGTCTTTGAAAAATACAACCTCAACTACTTGACAGTCAAGGTAAAAGGGGAAAAGACAGACGATGACGATCCCAGACTCAACAATGCTGAAAGAATGGTCAACAAGGAGTTGACAGCTGTCATAACTTCCAAGAGTTTGCAAACTATTGACGACATGGTCCGACAGCTTGACAACAAACCTGGAGTGATCGGCCTAGGAAAGATCCACTTCAGACACAACTACAAACAGCTCATTACCAAGGTCAACAAAAGGACATTCAAAGTGCTGATGGATAATTACAACCATATCAAAAAGCTCTACGAATACCAGACCAATGTCAAGATTGAACACTATGAGAAGAGATTCGGCAAGGTAATCAGCGTTTTCATCACATGTCGCAGTCCTATTAGATAAAATTTGCTGTATCCGACCGAATAAATAAGATCTTTATTTTATCCCTTCATCAAGAGATTGACGGTGGCTCAATTCAGATTTTTGAACAACACAGATCAAGGAGAAAATTAAATAGAGAAAATATAATAGCATTTAAACTATCGAGTCTACTTTGGTTTTATTAAGAGGACCTCACAAATAAAGGTCTACTGTTTGGACCATTAATTTGACCTTATCTCCACAATGCTGGATGATGTATTTGAGAGAAATCAAGTCTACGTCTAAAATATATCCTACCGAGGAAAAGGGTTGGCTAAGGTCTAAGAGATCCTTGACAAAGTTATCAGGCAAAATGAGGATAAACTCAGAAAAGATAGAAACTCTAAACTTGTACTTTACTATACCATCAACTTCAAGTTCAGAGAGGTGCAGGTTTACGGAGATAAGGAGTCGATCGAAAATGTCAAGTTTCAGATATCCAAACTTGATACGGTTAAATTAGGCTCTTGTGGACTTTGTGGAAAAAATGTTGAGCAGCCATTTAAATTGACCTATTGCTAGCATCAGTTTTGCCAAAAGTGCCTTGGAGACTATATCAATCAGGTTCGAAAAGACGATGATAAGTCAGTTGTCAGCCTCAACACAAGCACAACTAGTGCAAATTCAGTCACCAATGACAATAGCCCTCCTTTGGTCTGTCCTCAGTAAAACTGCGGTCATAAGCTCAACGCTGCTGACCTTTAAATTCTCCTTTCAACCTAATAGTTTGAACGTTTGAGCATGGAGCGTCTTAAGGATTTTGTCAAAAAGCAGAAGTAATATATTTTTTGTCCGACTTCAGGATGTGAGCAAATATTCGAGATATCTAAAATATAGAAATGTGCTAGTTTTTAATGTGTGATGTGCGGAAGATGGTTCTGCTCTAAATGCCGACAACCTCACCAGTACTTCGACTGTACGGAGTGGACCAAAAAGCTCAAAAATGGTTAATTGTTGCGTTTTGGCTATAAGGAGTGCAAATGTGGCTATGTGATTCAGAAGTAAAACAAGGACAAGCTGGTGAGGTGCAAGAGTTGCAAGGAGTATCTATGTTGGAATTGCAACAAGAGCTGGAAAGTAGAGAAACATTGTATGCAACACATTCAGACTTGTAAATCATGATGATGAGATAAATGAAATTATTATGAGAACAAATATCAGACCAGTTTTTTTGACTATTTGGAGCTCTTGATTGAAGAGGAGCTGTCTTGTTTTTTTAGAGGTGCTGTGATTTGGCTATTGTCAAAAAGATTTGAATCTTGTGTTGAAAAGGTTAGCTTTGACTATGTTGTCTATAGCTCCACTGTTTAAGATATCGTTGGAAGTGGGTCATCATTTTTATTCTACTTCTTTTCACCCAAAACTATTTCCTCTTTTTTATCAGCCCCCTTTTCTTGGTTTCTTTTGATTTCCTCAATTTACCCCTTGATCTGGACCTTGGAGAAAAGACTGTTATCCTCATCTAAATCGTAAAATTACTCGGTTTTATTTTTTCTGAAGTTAATCACCACATTCTTTGACGTTTCAAAAGAGACCCTCCTGGTGAGTCCTTTGCCGCTTTTCCTCAAAGGACTTGTTTAGACTTGTGCATTTTTGATGGTATTTTGAATGGTTGTGTTCATCAGACTGACCTAAGATTCCGAGTAATTGCTGATGATTTAGTTGTGACTGTATCGATACTTGCGCTAGACTCGCTCAGGTAGGGTCAGCTTTCTTTTGTACTTCAGGAAAACTAGCTGGAACATTTTGAACAGGAAGAAGAGGAAAATTGCCATTTTGATGAAGTTGAGGAACTGACCGCCCAGATCATTATGGTTCTCTTTAATGCTTTGGCTGTTGCTTAGAGGATGATGATGAGGTGGCGTTTGTGCGTGGTTGTGGAAACTGTCCTTTGCTGTCTTTCGGGCCATTTTTTATTATTTTTATAGTTGAATCATTTTACTGAACAGCTCTATTACGGAATGGAAATGACACTATTTGCGAAAGATTTGTTTTTCTTTTCATTGCTGTTTAGCAATAGAGTTGATTGTGTCTGGTGGTTTTTAAGTCGCAAATATTAACCAACTCAAAGCGATGTAAGCCCGAGAAGAACCACCCTATACTCTCTGCTAAACTCAAGATGCTTTCTACGTATCTACCTTCCCATCTAGATCCGGTGTCTTACAACAGGCCCTCTCTTCTCGTCCGTTTTAGGAAGCACCTCCAAACAAGCCATTAGATAATCGCAGAATAATCATCTCAGAATTTGTCGGCTGACCAACAAGATAGAGGAGCTGTGTCCTCAGCAGTACCAGAATAAGCTTGAGGAGGTCACCTTAAGTCATATTATTAAATTTTACCTGCTGATGGGATCGATAGTCATCAATCAGGAGCCGTACTTACTGTTGGTAGTCGATGCTCAATAGATTGCTAGCTACGTCGAGCACCCCATCTACATGATATCTGACATTCTTTTTTTACCCTACCGGCAGCAACGCTTTCAGAAGGAGTTGGACAATTAGTAGTAAGGAAAAGTAATGGAGACCCTCAAGAACACCTACATCAACTAATATTTCTACTTCAGCTACAAAGAAATCATCACAGCAGCATTGGTCAGCCATCAAGGAAAGGAAAGAACGAGTATGCAGGAAGATATCATCAGGAGGGGCGATAACAAATAAGATCAGTTCAATTAGTTTGCCTGGAATCGAAAAATTATTGAGCCCTTTCTTAAAAGTTAGGTGCATAATTGTTGGACCATACCTGTCTTTCAGGGATTTGTGGCTTAGCTCAGTGTGAGAAATAAGTACTTCAGATGGCAGTATCTCAATATCAGCAGAAGAAGTACCTACATGTCGGGGACGAGGTTCAACAGCAGAGGTATAGATCTGGAGGGGCACCCTGCCAACTTTGTCTAAACTTAATAAATAGTCAAAATTCATAACAGGCTCTTCGTCCACGTTAGTGTGCGAGGCAGTGTGCCAATATTTTGGCAACAACAAAAGGTAAGAGCAAACATAAATTTCATCAAAGAAAAGTAGGTGGACGAGAAAGCTCTTATGAGGGAGCACTATGCCACTTTGGAAAGGAGATATAAAAGTAAGATAGTGACAATTAATTTACTCTCGAAGGACAAAAACCCATAGAAGGATCTGAGATTGGTATAAAAAGATCTAACTTTAGAGATTCGAATAAATGTACAGCAAGAACATCGAGAGGGACTACTTCCACTTTGATTTGAACAAGATTATGGAGGAGGAAGACGGCCAGCAGCAGATAAGTCATTTTGTCAACAAGCACCACAATGCTTTGTTTGGGGATTACCCCTTCTCTGCCTTTCAGAACATCACCCTCACTCCTAAATTCATCCAATCAGTGTACACCCTTCCTTATTAAGAGTTCCAAGGATCAATTGTCTAGACTGTTTGGATCGGACCAACGTGATGATGGCCAGGATCAGTGAGAGTTTTCTGATTGCTGTTGCTGAGTTCATAAGTACTTTTTTGTCAAGTAGATGAGGAAGTGGATATGAAGGAGAAAAGGCTCATCATTGACCAGGGAGTCATCAGCAAACTCATCAAAGTATGGGCTGCTTTGGGAGACAAGATCAGCAGAATATATTGTGGAACGGGAAGTGTGGCCACCCACATGACTAAAAAGTAAAATAATACACTATTGAATACCTTGGGAGGAGCATTTACTTCCTTCAATCGATATCTCAATGCTTCCCATTCTGATGCTTTCAAACAAAAATGTATAGAATCTCTTTTGGGAGCGAGAGGTGAGCACTCAGAAACAAACTATTTCAATCACAACATCCTCAATCATGTCTAGGAGGTCAAGTATTGCTCCTTCAATCCTATCACTGTCAGCATTCTCACTTTCGATACTGACCGATCCTCACCTCCATCGACTGGTAGAATTCCAATAGAATCATTTTTAACCTTCATGAATGAAACGGCTTCTGATTTGGCGGTGTTGTGCTTGCAAGAGGTTGATCATGTGGGAAAATGGTCTCACAACTTGCAAAGATCCATGGCCAAAAGAGGCTATGAGCTGTTGATTCAAATCTAGCATGAAAAAGCTGATCTTTTCATTCTAGCCTTCATCCGCAAAAGCAACTACATAACCTAATTCAAATTTTTGCAGTTTGTAGAAATCCCACTCAAATCAAACGGTGCCCTAGCTTTATTTATCGAAGCAAACGATTCTGTGCTCTGCTTCATCAACGCTCGCTTCCAAGGAGGATTCAACA
>Ga0100402_1007631_pt1 | contig 10401 bp, 12 predicted proteins | sample CryGeyme20150102_FD_80419 | JGI IMG/M metagenome (GOLD analysis project Ga0100402, IMG submission 80419) | Groundwater microbial communities from Crystal Geyser aquifers in Utah, USA - Crystal Geyser metaG 2015-0102 | ecosystem: Environmental > Aquatic > Deep subsurface > Groundwater | place...
ACAATTAGACGGATTTCTGGAAGCAATTCTACTAACCATTACACTAATCATATATGCATTTCCAAAAATTGAGAAAATATTGCTCCGTCGTCAAAAAAAGATTGCTATCTTTTCAGGTCAAAATTAAACAACTTTCGGATAAAGTAAAAAATACGGAAGAACAGGATTGTGAGGATAGCTCACCTTAGCTAAAAAACAGAAAAAATCACAGAAAAAATATAAATGAAGAGAAAGGCAACAAGATTGAGGTTTCTATATAGAGAAGGAGAAGTAGTAGAAACAAGGTGATAGTCGAGGTCAACACTCCAAAAAACAAGGGAATTACATCAGTTAGTGTATAATTTTAAGATCCGAAAGAATGTCTAAAGGGAGACTAGCAGGAAAGAACAGCAAAATCAAGATAACCCGAAGACTAAGTAGCTGACTTTGCTGAGCCAGCTGTTAAAACATAAGAACACGATAATAAGTGGTATTTAAACGCACCTAAGAAATAGTTCTCTGGAAGGCGTCGGTCATACAGCAGGCGTACAAAAATATAAAGCACAAATTCATTATTGATGAGGGTCAAGGTTTAGGAGGACCCTCAGATCAAATGGACGAATTAATAAAAACAGGAAATGACAAAAAGCAAAAGAATCAAAAAGAAAGAACCTTTTGATTCTAGTAAAATGAGAAAAAGCCATAAAAACCAAGGATAAAAAGATTAAGTTTCTCAGCCAAAAAGAGCAAGCTATCGAGGAGTCACAACCAGAGCAGTATAGACTCTATACTGCTTGTGTCAACAACCATATAATGAAGATGATAACAGAAAAATGATATGTTGCAACAAATGTGAAGAATGGTACCATTTTGACTGCATCGACTTCATGGGAGGAATAAAAAGAGCGGCCAAGCTCGACTTCATCTGCTAAAAATGCGTCTTCAAATTGAGTAAAGTAGAACGGCTCAAACATCTGAACGAGTATCAATAAATATTCAAGAAGAGTGCATCAATAGTCAAAGTTTTCTCTGAGAACCATTCAGGTGCTAGATCGCTTTCCCGAGAGTTGTGAATGATCTTTAAGTTGTTCTGATTTAATATGTTGATATAATCAAAAGTAAAATCATAAGGCACAAGATCCATCCTGCTGGACTGCATATCCAGGCATACAAACTTCACAAATAAGTCCATTGAGGGTTTGACAATTGGTGATAGCCGTATTGAGATAGCATCTTCCTTTGTTTAACCGGTATCCATCGTAGCAACTCAAACACTCCCCATTGGTCTGCTTAAAGGTTTTGCATTGTTGATCAACTAATTTGCAGTTTCCTTAAAAGACAAAGTACCCAGGTGTGCATTGCTGACAGTAGTTGTATAGGCTGTTGATAATGCAATTGGGATCTTTTTCCTTCGGGGTCTCCTTGATACATCGCCCCTGAGAAATGTAGTATAAAGGTTTGCATTTGATGCAGAGAGCTCCTTCGTAGGTCAAACAGCTTGGATCACGGGATACACAATTACCTTAGATCGCTAACACATATTGAGGAAGGCAAGCTGAACATACTCCTGTACTGGTTGCTGCGGTACAACCCAAAGCTAAGGTTTATTTGAGGCATGAGCTATCAGACATGAGCTTGTAGCCGGGGAAACAATTCTGGCATTGTCCACCAACTGCATTGAAATTTTGACAGAGCATATCGACTGCAGAACAGGTATCGTTAGAGTTAATATAGTATCGACTCGAACAAGTCAAACACTTTCCTGAGGGATCTGCTTTTCTACAGTTCGCAGGTGCTGGTTTAATTTATGTGCATTATTGTGTCAATGATGACAATCCATAGCCTGATATGCAGTCATTACATACCCCAGTGTTGCTATGGTAGCCCATACATAGAGGATTGACAGGCATACACACCCCATCTAACAAATAGAATCGATTCCAACACTATACACATGTTTTCTGGAAATCATAAGTCCGACAGGCTGGCTGTTAGCTGCGCAAGTAGCACCCTCCATTGAATAGCACATACCCTCCATAGCAACTTGAGCACTTGCCTCCTCTGTACTCGCTGGCAGCACACATCACCTGGTTATTTACGCAGGTGCCACGATATGAGTAGTATGCATTTTGACATTTGATACAAAAGTTGTTGATATCTGATATTTGGCAGTTGGGATCAGTTTTGTTGGCTCTAGAAAGACACCATCCACTAAAGAGATTGTAGCCAAACTAGCAAGTCAGACATTATCCTGTGGTTAGATTGTAGGAATAGCATTATTTGGGAATTTACCAGCAGGAGAAGTTAGAAGGATTCATAATATAACCTTCTTTGCAGAAGGCACATGAATTGTTGTTCGGAGTTTGACAATTTGGATCCAGAGGGAAAGGGTTTGTTGAAGTTACTGAAGATGATGTTGTAGAATTATTCGCTGATGGAGTATTTGTGTTGGCAGCAGTACTTTGATTATTGACATTTGTTTGCGTCTGAGTATCTGGAAACAGACAACCTCCTTGTCCATCTAAGGTATAGGATGTCAAACATTCAATACAGTTTTCTCCAAGAGCATCCATTCTCAGACAACCGATAATCACCCTGTGGCATCCTCCATTGCCGTCAGGAAAAAAACCTGATGCACAGCTCACGCATACCCCTCCTTGAACCATATTGCAATTCCTAATTGTGGAAGTTGAATTTTGATTACTAGTAGTTATTGAATTGTTTGTCGCTCCTGATGAAGTTGTAGATTGACTGTTTTAATGACATAAGCCTTGAGCATCGATTGTCGTGCCAGTTGTGCATGTTTGGCATTTTCCTGCCACAATCTGTAAACATCCAGTATTGATGCATATTCCCTGAGCATTGGGACTGTAATGCTTATCTTTGCATACTGCACAGCGAGAAAAGATACCAACAGCACAGTTGACATCTACGCAACCACCATTTTGAAGAATCAATATTGGATCACACTCAAGACATTGGCGCATATCTGCACTGTATTTGCGGCAAGCAGGAGGCAATTTTGAGCAAGTACCTTGGAATAGATTGTAGCCTTATTTGCAGACTAAGCATAAATTATTGGTATCTCTCAGCCAACAGGAATCAGAAGAAATACTTTGAGTGGAGCCAAAGTTGGAAATCGAAGGGTTTAAGTCAGAAGGTAGAATGTTATCCTGTCCTATTTTTTTTGAGGCCAAAGTAGAGGTATCTGCCCCCAAAATATCAGTTGGCATCTGAAGAGCACTCGTGGTAATCGCCTAGTTGATGGCTCCATAAGGCGTAATCCTATCGATCCTCTGACAGAACCGATGATGCATTTAGTAACCTTGGCTACAAACCAAACAATACCCTTTCACATCATCATACAGATCGCAATTTGGAGGAATCATTCCTACTGGCAAGCATGAAAAGCCATTCAGGATGTAATTGCTTTGACATTAAGAACAGACTCCCGCTGATTGTAATACACATTCTGTTCTATTGTCAACGCATCTGTCCAGTTGAAGTATATAGCCTCTTCGACAGGATGTGCAAACTCCATTGCTGATGTTCTGCTGACAATTAAGAACGCCTTGGCAGGTGTTTCCTATGAGTGCTGTCCCGAAACCACAGAAAAGGCAGTTGCCCTCAGCTGACCTTACAAGGCAACCAGTTGTGTCTTTTTGGCAGGCGCCATTGACTACCCTATAGGTTGATTGACATATTTGGCAAGTGGAAGCTGAGGCATAGACTCTGCAGTTTGAAATCGATGCTGGAGTACATTATCCGACGATTGTTAAGGCATAAGCTGGAAGGCAAAGAGAACATACAGGTGGTGAAAGACATAGAAGGCAGCTTGAATGACACTGGGCGTATATGGTCACGAGAAGAGAAGTCAGTATGAGGAGAGTCCTCATCGAATTGTAGTATATTATTATGAGCAGTTCACAAGTCAGCAGGACAAAGAAAGGTCCTAATCTGCTCTCGAAAGCTGGTCAACTAAGTTTGCTCAGTTCGTCTCGTCCTAAGATACTCCCGTCGGTCAAGGCCGATGAAAAGATAGCTCCAATCACTGATGTTACCACCACCTTCCTCGAAGTTCAAAGCAATAGTACACCTGTTCACAAAAGCAAGCCCACCTCTCAGGTGCCATTCAGTCGGTCCAGCATTCCTATAAAACAAGCCGACGATGACGAATACAGCCGCATAAGAGCTGATCTGAGAAATAACGCAAAAGCACAAGCTAAAAGTGTGGAGAAAAATAGAAAGGAAAGGTTGAGGCATTTTATGTAAGGTGAGGAGGAGCTTGATGGAGTGGAACAGATTATTGGATAAATTCAGGAGCTGGTTAGCAATGGTTTGGAAGGAGAGTAAATACATGTAAGTTTCAAAAATAGAGGCGACAGAGCTGTAAGAGCTAAAAAGCATAACTGGCAGACCAAAGGCATCAGTTCATTCGGCAATAGGCAACACTAAGCTTTTTCAAAACTGGAAGAACTTCTCTTCAATTACAAAGCAGAATAACTTAAAGTTTCGGAAACGTACTAGCAAACCATCAAAGGTATCAGCAAAGAAAAAGATAGCGAAGACCTTGGTGTTAGGTAGGAACGTAGAAGAAGACAGAAATAAAGGTTAGAAAGGAACAAAAAATATAGATAAATTTAGCAAAATTTTTCAAACACCAGCTCATTTAATAACACTCCGATTAGGAAATATGAATCCAAAAATGAGGAAGCATAAAAAGTCCTTGTGGAGAAGAGTGAAAGCAAATAATAGGAGCCAGTTGTCCCTTAAGCTCCTGTCTAGGAATATGAGCAGTAATTCTCAATCAAAGAACACGAGGAGGAATCTTTTTCGCCTCAAAAGGAAGAGCTTCTGAAACTGGAAGATATCTAACTCGTCGAACTCTAATGGGAGAAATTTCCCATAGTTCTCTCTCCTCTTTCTCCTGACAACTCCTAACTCTTCCTGAGAGTGAGAGACTATCCATAAGACCAGACTTTTCTGGAAGCTATTGTATAGACCCTAGGCCAAGAACAGCAGTACTCAAGCTATAGCATATTCAATGCTAAAAAAACAGCTGGATTGAAGAATGGTCAGCTTTTATCTGAAGAGGAATTCAGGTAAGCCTGGGCTGAAGAATGGGAGCACGAAGTGGAAGAAGAGGAGAGTAAGTAAATGCTATGTTAGTTTGATTTTCAGTGGTACCGTAGTTTGGTTCAGCTGACCTACTCCCATTCTTTAGAATAAATGCTAATGAAGAATATAAAATATGATGGTGGGGTCTATCTGTCTAATCTACGAAAAATAAATGGAGGGAATGACGATAAGAACAAAGTGGTTGATCACTTGAATATAACAGATAGAATCATCGTCAACAAATTTAAATATATCGATCGTTTGTTGGCTAAATTCAGCAAAGATAAAAATTCTGGGAAGAAAGGAAATGTTGTGGTTGGAGTTGTTCCTGCTATAATTCAACACCAAGACCAACAGTAATTGGTCAAGTAAGAAGTGCAAAAAATGTTTATTGGAGGGCTTTATAATACTCAAACAGATCATTCGATGGCAGTGGTAGTTCCTTTGGAGCAGGGCGAATCAGGAAAAGTAGAAAGAGTATCTGCTGGTTTGGTCAGGATTGGCTAAGTAAGCATGTTGATCAACAACACCTAAAGTCAGACACAGGGACCAACAATATCGGTCAAGTATGAAAAGCTAAAGAATAGTTGGGTAAAAATAACAATCCATAGACCTGGAGAGGAGGAGGTTGTTCTGTAAGTGGGAGAGGAGCTGCACTGTGGAAGGAGATATAAAATCGAGTTGGATTGATTATTTTTATTATGCATAAGAACATTTGAAAATTGGCTGTTTATAATATTGACCGAAAGGAATGAAATTGCGCAAAGATTCCAAAGCCATTAAAAATATCCAACCAGAGATAAACATCCGACCTACTCAATCTCTTTCCAAACTGGTAGCTGGTAAAAAGCTGATTCATCCCAAAATAACAGCTTCTGAGCTAAGGCCCTCATTCACCCTCAAAACATCTCTAATTAGAAACGATGGCAAGCTGTCTAGTTTGCGTGAGCTGATAAACTACAAGAACATCGTTTGCACCCAACTTCCCAAAATGCCCAAAAATTACATTACGAAGTTACTATTCGATCGAAGACATGAATGTTTGGTAGCTTTAACTGAGGATGGCAAAATGATCGGGGGAGCTTGCTTCAGATGCTTCAAGGATAGAACTTTCTCATAGCTGGTATTTATGGTTGTCAATCATGAATAAAAGAGAAAAGGAGTTGGCTCGCAAATTATGGATCACCTCAAAGGTACCAAATTGACTATTTAGAGTGTCTGCAACAAAAAGGTGTATCATTGATGCTGACCTATGCTGATAACTCAGCTGTTGGTTTCTTCAGGAAGCAGGCTTTTAACAAAGTCCTGGAAACTGAATAAAAATAGTGGTCTGGATATATCAAAGCCTATGAAGGAGGAACTTTGATGGAGTGCAAGATAGAAAATAATTTTAAGTACACTTGCTTCAAGGAGACTCTCAAAATGCAAATTAACTATCTCCTCAAAACAATCAGGCAGAATCTTGTGGGACAATAACGTTATTCGATCAGAGTTTTGAAAAAAATAATTGATTACCATAAATCTAATCAGAGGGTAGATCTTTTGCTGGTGCCTGGAGTACTGTAAAATGGATGGTGCTAACAGTATGAACAGTAGTTTCAAAAACAGCCCGAAATAAGTCTGATGTTGGAGCTTCTCTATGGAATCGATATCCTGAGGAAAGTCCCTTTTGCTAAATTTGTCAAAGATCTTCAGCTTTTTGACGAGCTACACATTCCGATCGATTTATCAATTGTCGAAAAGAAGATCATCAATGGTTGCTATTTTCATAATTTTGAAGAACTCTAATCAGACCTCAAGACTTTTTTGACTTCAGTAAATGAAAAAGTTTAGGTGACTAGCCATGAACTCGAAAACAAAATAACATCGATTCTAGATCAACTGAGACTAAGACAGCTGACCTTGGGGCAGTTGGACTGTTTTTTCAAGGAAACTCGCAGCAAAAAGAGCACCAAATCCACCAAACAGTGATAGTGTCATATTTTATGATAAATATACAATATCAAAAATGGGTGTTCTTTCTTGTGGAAATCTCCTTGCTCGAAAATAATAATCCAGTCTTTCTATCCATGATCTTTTATCTCTAGGTCAAGCTGTCCTTGTTCTCGCCGTTGTTCTGATTGAGCATTCCTGAAACCTCACGAATGAAACTCTGCTTTATTTTTTGAACTTACTCGATTCTGTCGATTTAGGCCTTAAGTTTTAGCTGCCCGTCATAAATATCTTTAAGGTTATCTTTGAGAATGTAGAATAGTCGGCTCATCTCTTCAACTATGTTATCTGTGTCCACCAAAGATTTTATTTTCCTAGAACGAGCTTTCGATAGCTCTATATGCTTTTTGAGCTTCTAAAAATCTATCTGCAATAGTTCATCAGGATATGGTTCATTTTGACTCATCTTTGCTTGTATTTTAGCAGTCTGAGCTACAGCTTGTGCTGCTTCTTCTCTTAATTTACTCTGTTTACCGAGTCGAGTCAGGACAACATGAGATTTATTTTCACCAGGTTGCATTTGAAGGCGCAAACTCAGGGACACAATCAGAAGAGAGCTTATGAAAACTCCACAAATAGAAGTAAACAGAATGACTGACCTTCCTGGCAAAGTCTTTGGATAATAGTCTCCATAGCCGATAGTCGACATTGTGATGAAGATGCACCAAAGGCAGTTGCTGTAGCTATCGAAACCATTGACAAGGCCTGGGTTGTAAAGGAAAAGGACTCCTTCTGATAACTTGAGACAGTATCCACAAACCATCATAAGAATGCCAAAGCAAATAGCAATTGATACCAGGGGTTGCTAGTGAAGGACGCATTTGATGATGTATATGATATCGTGCTCTAATCCATTTTGGTTGCAGAGACGATTAGCCCTAGGGGATGAGTATGAAGTCAGGGTCAATAATGATCGAATTATGATGTAGATTTTGGCCGACAGCAGAACAGATAATATATCGTTGTAGCTGTGATTAATATAAATTTCATTCATGGTTTGGAACAGTTGAAAAGTCGCTCCCGTAAAGATTGAGCAAGGATGAAGCAGAATAATAAACATTTATAAGAGAAGCTATCCTAATTTTTCAGATCTTTTGAAAAAGGCCTCAAGAAGAGATTCCTTTGAGTTTTTTGGAACATAGACTTTTTTCTGTATTGACTACAATTCGAACACGCAAAGGTATCTGATAAAAATGACAGTCATCAAGGCAAAGGTGCATAGACTTAGGGCGTTCATCAGATATAATGCAACCTCATGGTTGGGTGACTTGTAAGCTATGTCAATTTCAGTCTTTCCACAGGCCAGGAAAAATATCAGTATAGTCAGAATGCAGGATAATCTTTCCAGGATCAGTAACTTATTGTGTGAGAATCTGCTTTGCCGAGGATCTTAGTTTAGGAGAAATTGCAAGTTGAACTTTGCTTTTTATCGTTTGACCTATGACTTTAGAGTTTTAATTGTGGATTGCTGAGGCACCTATTAGTCTTGATTGGACTCAATAATGATTGGATCAGCTGATGGGTAATGAACTTAGACTCCTGTCTTGGCCTATACTTAGCTGTTGGCTTTGCGAGATTCATTGTCAACAGGTAAAAACCTTGCTCTCTTGGTTAACATTTAAATTCTATTTTATAGAAATCAGGTAATGCTAATATTGTAATTCAACCGATGGACAATCATTCAAGAACGGAGCAGATCATGCTGGATATTTTCGAAATGAGTGTAGAATGCCAAGAAGAGGTCACGATAGTAGACACTGTCGAGAACACCAGCAGTTTATCTAATGGAATGCATTCCCCACATAGGAGTTCCAATATCAATGGTCTTGATACCTGTGTTGCTGGCAGTAATAGGACCGATAGTCGAACCGCAAGCTGAGTCATTTCTCACCACAAACTATTGAAGAGGAACGTTGCCCTTCTTAGCAACTGCTTTCAGGAGAGAAGAGGAAACCAGATCAGTGGCATACCTCTGATTGTAATTCATCTTGATAACAACACCTTTATTGATTTCCACTGCATGGTTGTCCTGATGCTTTGAAGCATAGTTAGGGTGGACTGCATGGGCCATGTCTGCTGAAATAAGGAATGAGTTCTGAACTGCTTTCTCGAAGCCATCACTAGGTACATCTTTACCCGCTGTGAGAATTTTGTATATTCTGTAAATTGATTGGAAGACGATCGGTGAGCCTGCTCCTTGAGCTGAATCTGAGCCACATTATTCGTGATCGAACAGGAAGGCCATGTTTATGGATCTTCCTTGGTTCTCAACTTCAGCCACAGCTTCCAGGCCTGAATAAAACCAAATTTACAATGCCAGGAGGAGTAGAGGTTATCTAGTCGAGGAGAGCTGATAAAGTCTTGATTGATTCCTACATAGGAGCTGGGATTAGCATCAGCAAAATAGAAATCGAAATCGGTGATGCTCTTTGCAGGAATGTTGAGCTGCTCAGAAACAAGCTTGACCAGGCCAGAATTATGTTTACTGAAAATTTCACCTTCTTAATCTAATTTTTCTTGAAGAAGCTTCTTGAAAACAACTGAATCGTATATAGGCTTCAGGTGAGTTTATTTGTTGGGCTCAAATTTGCCTCTGTCATCAGAGAGATGGATGGCGAGATTGGGAATCTTCATCAAGGCTCTATCCGATCTCCAAAGAGCACTGGTGTATTTGCCTTCTTCATTCTCATAAACAACTCTGCCAGCAAGGATTAAGTCACGATCGAACCAGGTGTGCCAGAGTCCTCCTCCATAGGTAGAAATACAGCATTGTTCGATGCCATTTTTGGTTGTTTTTGAGACTGGATTGACTTTGAGACAGGGACTATCGGTGTGAGCTCCCACTAGGTTGTAAGCTACATTGTTGGAATCGAATTTGCTGCCAACAGTAAAGGCAACCAGAGTTGAGTAATTTCTAGTGAAGAAGTACTTGCTTCCAGGGTTGAGTTTCCAATTATCGACTTCGTGGATCTCTTGGAATCCTTTGCTGAGGAGATGCTTCTTTGCCCAGTCAACAGCGTGATAAGGGGAGACAGAGTAGTTGACAAACTTTAGGAAGGCATCTGTGAGGCTTCTGCTTCTACTGAGAAGAGTGCTTTACATCGACAAATCTTATATACAAAATTAAAACCCATTCAAATAAAGGTCACTACTCTAAGTCACTCCCTTTAATTAAATTATTCGATTGCAACATAGTTTGATACAAACACGAAAGCACGAACCTATAAATAAAACTTAAGTAGTCTATTATTATTTTTAATGAATCAATCAGACTATCTGGACCAAAGCTCATTTTATCAATATCTGGGACAG
>Ga0100402_1007652_pt1 | contig 10377 bp, 9 predicted proteins | sample CryGeyme20150102_FD_80419 | JGI IMG/M metagenome (GOLD analysis project Ga0100402, IMG submission 80419) | Groundwater microbial communities from Crystal Geyser aquifers in Utah, USA - Crystal Geyser metaG 2015-0102 | ecosystem: Environmental > Aquatic > Deep subsurface > Groundwater | place...
CAATTCTTTTCCTGCATTTTCTACCTTTACTTTTATATTTATATGTATTCTTTATTAACACGTTATGTATGCGTGTATCATTTGTATCAAATATATTTGGATAATGATTAGTATTATCGTAATAATTATCATATTTTTGTATTTTTAATAAATTTTGTTGTTTTTCATATATATTATTATTAGTATTAGTATTGGAGTTCTCAGAATTTAAAGTAACAAAGTTGAGATTTGTTTCTGATTCATTGCAATTTTGATTATTTTGATTTAAATTAATATAATTAGTTTTCATCATTTTGACTATAATTATTATGAATAAATTATATATAGTTAATATTGATAATATTGTTAATATTGATTAAAAAAGTTAGCATTAATTATATATAATTTATTTAATATATTCTAATAAATTCAGCTTATTTTACTAGCTTTTAGTATACTTACTACTATAATTATCATTACTTCTATTTAAATAATTATTTAAGTCTATGTTCTTATTCTTATTAAACAACTTATTTACTTGTCCTTATATATTTAGATTCATTGGGTATTGTAGTATTTCCTGCACTACTTAGGTAGTTAGAGCTTATATTTTAAATTTATAAGTATTATTTATATTATTTATAGTGATTATAAGTTTATTTTTAATAATCTTATGATTTTCACTGATATTATCTAATTATAATTTTCATTAGACACAAAGAAGTGATTAGTAGACGAGAACTTAGATAATATTATTAATTACTATATAAAATTGTTTATGAATGAATTTAAAGGAATATTTTAAGATACTTTTTAAGAGTAATTTTACCAATCAATAATAAAGTAACATCTGAACTTTAGAAGTGTGTTATAATTATTTTAATTGATTAAATCTGTAGGCATTATTATAACAATCAAAATATAAAATACAAATAATAAATTATATTTAAAACAAATATTTCATATAAACAAAATTAATAATAATATAAAAATATAATTCATCATCAAGGTATTAAATTATTATTATCAAATTCAAGTCAGGTCTCTTTATTTCTTTATTCATTAATATTTATTTAACATATCCTATTATTTAACTTTTATTTCTCTTTCTCTTTAAAAAATTATCGTTATCATTATATTTGGTTTCACATTTATTTTCTTCCTCGTCGATTAAATCTCTAAAGTCAAATTTCATTTTCTCTAAGTTTTTTTGTTTTTCTTCCTTAGCCTCTTTTGCAGAATAGTCTCTTATTTTAGATTTAAGCTGGAGAATATAGTCCTTAGCGATTTTTTCTTCTGGTTCAATTTTAATACATGCTTTGAATTCTTTAATTGCCTTTTCGTTGTTACCCTAATAGAATTAAGTAAATAAAATTATATTATATTATAATTATATTTAAGTAATGTATTTAACTAATCAAAAACTTTCTTTACCATTATCATATAAGCTAATCCTTTCTGGATATAAATATCCTTATTTAAAGGATCAAGCTTTTCAGCATCTTTAAAGTTCTCAATTGCCTTTTCAATATCAGGCTTTTCCTTTGTATTTCCAAATCTCTTCATTATGTCCTTCCCCTTTTGAATACAGTCGTCGGCCCAGTCATAGTTCTGAACTTTTCTAATTCTAAAATTTTATAGTAAGTAAGTTTATATAGTATATTATATAGCAAACACACAAGTTCATTAAAAAAGCACAAGTTTATATATAATATTACTTACTTCTCGTATGAAAATCCACTTTCTTTATTTGTTTTCCAATTAGTATTTAGAAATGAGTCATACTCCTTAATTTTATAAATCTTAGTTATATTTGCTAATAAACTTTCATTTTCTATTGAGTTTTCTTTTAACATATAATTTGACTTTGCCCACCAATTTCCATTTGAAGTCATATGATTAACTCCTGGTAATGTTTTTAAAAATTAAGAAATTGTACCTAGCATTAAGGGAATTCCAATTTCGAAAAGATTCTTTAACATAAAATGTTGCTTGGCATTTTTAATTAAAGAATTCTTAAGGCTTAGTTGAATAAATTCATTTTTTCTTAGGTCGTGTTTAGTTGAGATGTATTTTTCTTCATTAAGCTTATTTCGAGTTACAAGGCAGTTAACGATGGCGTTAACTTTAAGATAGTGGTCCAGGTCTTCGTTAAGATGAGGTAGTTTGTTATCGTAAATCTATTAAGTTAATGTGTTAATATGTTAAAATGTTAGTATTATTATGATAGTTGTTTTTATATTAAAGTTAAGTTTTACATCACTTGATCTTATATAGCCTATAATCGATTGTTTATAAAGATTTTGAAAGAAGAAGTTAAGTGATTCCAAATACGTATAATTCAACCCATTTTTTATATTAGAATCAATATAATACCTTTCTGGATTATCAATCAAATGCGGACCACCAAAACATACTGCAAGTACTCTACTCAGCCTAACTTCTATATAATGTATCTTTCCTTCCTTCTTTTCCACATTAGTAATAATTCCGCTCACTATCATATTAGTACCTATAGCCTTTTTTGTATAAAAGTTATAACTTTATATAATGTAGATTCATGTTCCTCAATCATATTATGTTTATGATTAATATGTTCTTCTTTTAATTTCGACTTTGGGAATAAATCTTCATTGAATTTCAGTCCTCTTAATTCAGGTTTAAGTAAATCTACTCCGTTTAGGAATATAGATTTATTATCCTCTAATAGTTTTGCTAAGAAAGTTATTATGTTATTAATGAATATATGATGAGTTTATGATGATTATTTAGGTGAATTTGTGTAGTTTATTTATTGTTTATGTAAGTTTATTTACAAATAGAAATATTAGAGGTACTGCATGACTTAGAATCATGTTTATCTGAATGAGACATTTATGATATAAAATAATAAAAGAAAATAATATATAGCAAAATAAATGTTATGGGGAAAATAAAATATTTTTAAATTATTATTATATGAAGACGAATAAAAGGATTAAATAACTATATAATTATTTCAACAATATCAAGTAATTATATTTAAATAATTTCAACCAATTCTTTAGTAATAAATATATTCCCAATAATACCAATAGCATAAAATAAATTATAATAATATTAACTTAAATAATAATATTAAACACAATAATAATTTATATAATAAATTATAATTTATATATTATACCAAAAAATTATATAAAAAAATATTATTTTTAAGTCTATACTTAAGTAAATTCGTTATTATTATTTATGCTTTATCAACAAAGTCAGCAAGTACTGGTAACTCTTGTTTAAGTCCCTTTCTTTTTCTAGTATTCATTGTGATAGTGTATGCTTTTCCTTTTGTATCAAATGGATCAGAGTTAATAGTTTCCCAATGATCGAATGAACATTGTGGGAAGGCTTGTCCTGAGGTTAAAGATCTTAAGTGAGCAGTAAATCCGAAAGATTCAGAGACGGGTAGATATCCTTTAACAACTAATAATGGGGTTCCCATAACTCCTTCTTCTAGGAAGATAACTCCTCTTCTTTGATTGAAACATTGATAGACACCATTCATAACGTCGTTGGGGGTTGAGATATCGACAAGGTATACGGGTTCTTGGTATCTGGGTTGAGCGGTGATTTCACAAGCGTAGTAGAGTCTTCTAGCAGTTGGAATAATTTGACCACCACCTATAAATTAATTAATAAGTTAATAAGTTAATAAGTAAAAAGATTTTATTACCTCTGTGAACGGCATCAGCATGTAACTCGACGTCTAAAATATTGAATCTACATCCTCTCATTTGTTCTTCAGCAATGACTCCTTCTTTAGTTACCCATTGGAAAGCTGATTCAATTGAATCCTTAATTTCGGTAAGATATTGGACTGCTTTAGTTTGATCTACAACTAGATTTGGTCCGGTGTTTTCTGGTCCGAAGCACCATACTTTTCTTGAATCATGTTGATCCCATTCATAGACATCAATAAGTTTTCTGGCTGTTAATTTAACATCATCAGAAAGTTTAACAGTTCCGTCTTCAATTTCTTTGGTTAAGTCTTCATGGAGGGGTTCAGCAACCATATATAATCTGTTGTGTTTGTTGGGGGATTTTGAAAGACATGTTTGCGATGATAAAGCGCTAACGGTTTCTTTGTATGGGACAACTGGGTCAGATTTAACGATTTCAATACCGGAATAGTCGTCGACTAAATCTTTTAAACAAATTTCGATATGTAATTCTCCGCATCCACAGATAATTTGTTCAGTTTCAGTGGAAATAACTTGTACTAAAGGATCAGATTGAGACATTTTCTTTAATCCTTCAACTAATTTTGGTAAGTCTTCAGGCTTTTTGGGTCTGATGGCGACTCTGACGACTGGTGAGACAGAGTATTTCATACATTTGATGGTTGAACCTTGAGAGTTATCGGTGATAGTTCCTTGCTTTAAGATACATTGATCTACTCCGACTAAGGCACATGTGTTACCACATGGAACATCAGAAACATCTTCAGCTTTTCTTCCCATCATGAGTACAACTCTTTGAACGTTTTTCTCATATAAGTCTTCGTTCTTTCCGACTTTGAAGTTAGGTCCCAAAATTCTAACCTTTTTGCTGACGCTAACAGTTCCTGAGAAAATTCTTCCGAAGGCATAAAATCTACCTCCGTCACCAGTGGGAATTAATTTTGAAATAAACATCATCAAAGGTCCATTGGGGTTACATTCAATCATACCTTTTGCACATTCATCATCCATTGGTCCTTCATATAAGTATAAAGTTCTGTATTTTTGTGCAGTTCTTGGTGAGGGTAAGTGTAAGATCATCATTTCTAATAAGGCTTCTGAGGCGTTGATCCATTTTTGCATAACTTTTCTTAATAAATTTTTTCCGAGTAAATCTAATTCGTCTCCTTTAAGTTCGCAATTAATTTTTTTAATAATTGGTTCATAAACTTCTTTCTTTCCATTTAATACAGCGTTGGCGAGTTTAATAATTGGGTCTAAAACTAAGGCACAGAATCCTCTTGGAAGTTGTTCATTCTCTCCTTCAACATCAGATTCAGTTTGCCATTTGTTCTTTTTGGCATTGAAAAAGTTATCTCCCCATAATTTTAGTAACATTTTTGAGTGTTCAATTTTGAATTTGCTGGCATACATTCTAGCGAAGGTGTTAAGGGTGAATCCCCATCCGTGTAAGGCTGATCCCATAGCAACAGTTCCTTCAGCGGGATTTACCTATAAATTATATTAATAAGTAAAAAGGTATATTTAATAGAGCTTATATAAGAACTCTTATGAATAATATATACCTGGCAGGATCCCATCATGTCTGACTTTTCATAGGTTGAAATAATAACATTTGCGTTTTCGATAACTCTTTGGAAATTTTGATAGATAGTTTCAGCGTCATGTTTAAGTTCGAAAAAAGCTCTATCGACTTTGTTAATCATGAGTACTGGTCTAATAAGTTCGACTAAGGCTTGTCTAAGTACAGTTTCGGTTTGGACGCATACTCCTTCAACGTAATCGACGACAACTAAGGCTCCGTCAGTAACTCTGAGAGCGGCTGTGACTTCAGATGAAAAATCAACGTGTCCTGGAGAATCGATAAGATTTATTAAATATTTTTGGTATTTTCCATTGTTCTCTGGGTCATATTCATAATAAAGTGACACACCAGTTGATTTAATTGTAATTCCTCTTGCTTGCTCGTCTTTTCTTGTATCCATATATCTGGCATCACCAGCTTTATTTTCGGCAATAATACCAGCTTTGGCAATAAGAGAATCAGTTAAAGTTGATTTTCCGTGATCGACGCTAATATTATACATTTATATTACTGTGCGATGACTGACATGTTTCTAATGTTGTCTTGGTTATCCATTATACCTCTAATTTGATCGATTGTGAAATTTACCATTGTATATCTAAAATATATATAAATTAATTAATAAAATGTTTATATAGTTATAATTGTTTATTAACTTATTAAAATATATTATACCTTATATGACAATTTATATTAATTTAAGTAAATTGAATTAATTGAATTAAAGGAATAAAAGGATAGAATGATAGAAGGAATAGAAGTTTCTTTAGTTAATTTAGGATTAGATCAGTTGCTAAGTTAGGAAAGTGGTTAAAAGTATATTTATTTGGTCTAAAGGATTTATATAGTGATTGAATTATAAGAAGCTTTAGTAATATATTATATTGATAAGTTATATAGTAAAAGAATATTGATATAAAGTTATATTTTCAAGAACTATTTTATAAATTTGCTACATATAGATTTAAATAGTTTTTATAAAGTTTTTATATATTTAATCTATATATTTGCAGGATAAAAAGTTTTCTTCATCTACTAAGTTAAGTCTACTAATTTAATAATTGCAACTAATTATAAATCTTCTTTATAATCCTCATTTCCTTTTGTTAGTTCATCATTAATTTCTTTATCACTAATATTTGAATCATTATCTTCTTCTTTAGAGTCAATATCATCATGGATATCTTTATCTTCATGTTCATGCTCATCTACTAGACCTTCTTGATTTATTTCATTTTTTGCTTCGTTATATTCTTTATTAATTAAATCGTCAGTATTTCCTTCTGTTTCATTATCTAATTCTTCAAATACCTTCATTAGGTTAGATGAGTCTAAATAAGTAGGTATATCATCTGAGCTTAAAATTTCTGGTGCGTTTTTTAATATTTTATCAGCTAGCTTTTCATGATAGTTTATAACTTCAGCTTGATCTTCATCAGTAACATTACCACTAGCTCTAAGCATTGTTTTCATAATCAAACTCCTAAATTCTGTCTTTGTAATATTTTTAACTTCATTTTTTCCTATACCTATTTCATTTCTTAATTCTTCCAAATTTAATCCATCATCATTATCTATATTATCTTCATTATTATTATCTTCTTCATTTCCTTCATCTAGTTTATTAGGTTCACTTTCATCATTTTCGTTAATTATATTAGTATTATTATAACTTTTTTCTTTAGAGTTGTTAATTATCTCTTCATTACAAGTTATCTTTGAAACTATACTAATAGTTAGAAGTACAAACGTTAATATAAGAGCCTTTGTCAATATATTGTAATTCATGGTGATTACTTTTTCAATAATATATTAATTTAGCATTAAATTTATATATAAATTATAATTCATATTTATTTATATTGTATTAATTGTTTCCGTATTTATTTTATTCAATTATTAATAATTTTTCTACACATATAATACATAACAATATAATTATATAACTAAATAATAATAAAATTATTATATAATCAATCGAAATCAAAATGATAAAAAGTTTTATACAAAGTTTCAATTGCTGTTTTTCAAAACCCGAAGAAGCTGCTCCATTATCTAACACAGAAGAGGAAAAAATAATAAAAATGAATAGAGATTTACATTTAGAATCTAATGAACACTATAATATGATTGAAGAAAGAAATAATTCTTTTCAATCAGAAAACTTAAACCAAAGCTCGATTAATAAAAGTTCAAAATATAACTATACTAATAAAGAATATGATAAAATATTAATCAGCGAAAAGTTCATACGTGAAGATGAGAAAGAGTTTATAACATTTAGTAAAAAAGGAATATTAAAATTTATTGATAGTTTGAATGAATATAATGACTATACTGTAATTTATGATAAAAATAATTTTAAACTTGAAGGAAGAAAAGTAAGTTAATAACATAATAGAACGATAACATAATAAGATAATTATAACAATTCTGACTATTTAATTTATATATATTTACACAAATAATAGGGAAGCCCAATTACAGATAAGCTTGATCTCACTAAACAAACGTTTACAGCCAAAAAGTCTGATTTTAAAAATGGAGTTGATATTAAATTACTTCGCAAATTGGTATACTTATATTTTTGATCTAATTATAATAATTAAATCAGATTTTCGATTGCCCAACAAGAAAAAGCTGGGACTCAACAGTAAAAGATATAAAAGTACTAGAAGGAAATGAAGAAGCCTATATCTGTCAAAATGTATCAGCATCACCCGTTTTCTTTATTTCAGAAAGAGATACAATAGATAAAAGGTTTGAATTTGTTCATGACGGAGTGTTCTTCAATTTTACTACCTCTATTGACGATGGGGTAAGCATTATAAAAGCATTAAATAAATATTTACTTATAATTATTAAAGATTATTCCACATGATAAAGGAGTTGTTCGATGTAAATATTATATATGCGTAAATAGTTTTGAGATTCAAGAAGAAAATGTTATTATACATAATTACTCTCAGTTTGATGGAAAGGTAAAATAGTTTGATTTTTTATCATGCTTATTTTATGTATTTTAGGCGATGCTACCACAATCCTTTTTGAATTTGACTCTTCCATATATATTAGATACATGGTATCATGATTTGGTTAAGACTGCATGTAAAACAGATTTATAAGAGTTTGTAATGAGAGTTTTATATAATAGTAAAATAATGAAGATAAATCATTTTATAAAATAGAATAATTGATTATAATCCATATTAATTAATCCCATTTATAAACTTAAGTTATTCATTTAAACATTAATACATTTATACATTAATCTTTAAATCTTTCACAATAAAATCTCTATTAAATATGTATCATATTAATTCATAAATTTAAACACTATGCTCATCTTTTAAATATTTAACCATATAATGCTTTTCTAAATCATCTCCAGCTTTTAAATGGGCAAATCCTTTTTCAAAACTTTTATAGCTATTAACATCTTCTGAATGACATATATCTTCCATAATCAATCTTTTCTTCCAAGTCCAATAATGAAATAAAGATCCGAATAATAAACCAACTCCAATTGTAGACCAAGGTCCTATAGATTATATTAGTTTATGAGTATTTATTACTTGCGTAATATCTTTCAAAAGTAAGTGATTGTCTTACATGGAAGGATACTAAAACTCCGAATAAGAACCCGGGTACAAACATGTCTAGTAATAGATAAATGTTATAAATATGTAAGTAATTATATAAATATTAAAGTAAGTATCATTAATAGTGTAAGATGTGTTAATTAATACTTTTAGGTATTGATGTTTTATTAACAAATTCATTGATTTTAGGATGTCTTGTATGTTCCATTTATTTATTATAAATTAAACTATATTAAATTAACTTTAAAACATAAATTTACTTAAATTTATTTTAAGTTTATTTTCTGTTAAATTGCTTACCTTTATATTATATAAACTAAATTTAATATAATTTTAATTAAAATAACTATGAAAAAACAAGAATATTTCAATAAAGTAGATGAAGTTAATTTTGAGTCAAATAAGAATCTAAATGATATTAATATAGATAAAAATATAGTTATTGATAATGATGAAGAAAATGAAAATAAAACTGAAGTAGTTAAAGTTATTAATGAAAATAATAAATTAAAAAATATCCTTGAAGGTTCTAAAAATAATTTACCTAATGAATTTACATTAGAAAAAGAAAAAAAATGTGATACTTTTGGAAGTTCTACTACAGGACAAGAAAAAAATTTAGATAAAGAATTAAATGATAAAAATGAAAATTATCTTACGTTTAATGAATTAGAAAGTAGATCAATAGAGAAAGACAAACCTAAAAAGTTAATTGATGAATTAATAAATGATCTAGGAATTACTAGTTATACACTAAGAGTATTAGCCATATTATCTCTGTTTAATTTGGCTGATGGTGGTGAGTTCTTGGTTATTTCACTTCTTACATCAAAATTAGGTGATATTTGGAAATTAACGCATTCTCAAAAAGGGACATTAGGATCTATTGTATTTATTGGCCATTTTGTTGGTGTTTGGATTTCCGGCAAAGTAAGCGATAACTACGGAAGACGACCTGCTTTTTTACTCGGTTCTTTCTTAGCTACCTTATTTGCATTATGTTCTGCCTTTTCATGGGATTTTAATTCTCTTTTGGTTTTACGTGCCTTATTTGGGTTTGGAGTCGGTATGCTATCCCCATCTGCCAACTCAATGGCTACAGAGGTATCCCCTACTAAATATCGTTCATGGACTATTAATTTAATCGGTGGGTTTTATCCTTTAGGGCAGACTTATGCAATTACAGTTGCAAGAAATTATTTAGAAGGTGAAAACGGCTGGAGGATACTCCTTGCGGCGGTTTCATTTCCTACTGCTTTATGTTGTTTGTCTAGTTTTTTCATACATGAAAGTCCTAGATATTTCTTAGCATCTAAACAATTTGATAAAGCTTTTGAATCACTAGATAAAATATTTAGTTACTCAACAATAAAAGTTGTTTTTACTGAAGAAATGAAAAAAAGAATTATTGAAGAGGAATCATTAACGATAGAAGCTAATTACAGTTCTTTATTAGATAAAAAATATTTAAAGTTAACAATTCAAATGTGTTTTA
>Ga0100402_1007655_pt1 | contig 10373 bp, 14 predicted proteins | sample CryGeyme20150102_FD_80419 | JGI IMG/M metagenome (GOLD analysis project Ga0100402, IMG submission 80419) | Groundwater microbial communities from Crystal Geyser aquifers in Utah, USA - Crystal Geyser metaG 2015-0102 | ecosystem: Environmental > Aquatic > Deep subsurface > Groundwater | place...
AATCAAATAACATTATTATTTTTCTTAAGTAAATAGGAATAAATAATTGCTTGGGGATTGGGGACTGGGGCTTGGGGGTGGGGACCTATATCCAATCCCCAATACTCAATGCCCAAATTTAAATTAAATATTAAATATTAAAGAGATTCAAAACATTAACCAAAAAGGTTAACGATTTTAACTAAATATAAATAAGTATATATAAAGAAGAAAACAAATAACAAATAAATTTCAATAAATATTAAATAATAAATTTAAAGTAAATATTATGTTTTATATCTAATCATAAATATCTTATTTTCTTCACTATCTGGAATACTTTCATAATTAATATATTAATCTTAATCTTTATGTGCAATGCTAATCTATAATTATTTTATCATTGCTCTCTTCATATAAAGAATTCGATTTATTTTTATCTTCTTTCATACTAATTTCTATATTTTGTAATTCTATTATCTTTTCTTCTAATGATTGGAAATATCCAAGCATTTTAAAAGGTAGTGTTAAGTTTAAGAAGAATTGAGGAATTGGTATCTAAATTATATGTAAATATTATGTATATTATGTATATTATGTATATTATTTGTATAAGACTTACTTTAATATCAACTTGGCCTAATCCATTGATAATAAAATTTTCTTCGTCTTCGTCTAAACTTAAGTAATTTATATAGTCAATGACTCTGATTGAGTTTTCATCTTGTGGGAAATACTAATAAATGAAAGTTGAAACTTACCTTTTCGTTAAGACTGCTAGAAAAGCAATGGTATGTTTCACCATGTATAAAAGTAATTCTCTTATCAGTAGTATTCCTTTCTGAAATAAAAAATATAGGAGAAAAATAAGTAATATGAAATGCATAACATTCTTTATTCCCTTCAAATATATGAAAATCTTTCATCGATAAATCATAAGATTTCCTACTTTCTGGACTATACATTAACTCAAATAAGAATTCTTTTGTAATAGGAAGCTTAAATAAGGATTTGCTCATTTTATATCGATATTTTCCTAATTGTTGTGTTTTGCATAATGGAGATCCCTAAATTTAGGTTAAGAGTTAATATTATTATATTAATTAATTTTATTATGTTAATATTAATATGTATGTATTTGATTTAAATAGTTACTTCTAAACACCCATGCATCAATATTTTTTCATTTTCATATAAATGATACCAATTACATTCTTTATATAAACTATCTACAAAAGTAAGTATTCCTTGTTTGCTCTTAATAATAAATTAATATTATTACAGTTATAAATTAAATGAAATAAATAATTTCGAAATTATATTACATACATAAGTTAAATACATCCTTTCATCATCTCTTATAAATTTATTTGGGACTAATAATTTGTGCATATCTTCTTTTTCTTTATAATCTTTACGTTTTATTGTTGTTTTATACTCTTCTAAATCAATTTTAAAAAATGTTGCTATATAAATTGTTATAAATTACTGATATAAAATATTACATATATTATGCGTGGCAAATTCTTTGATTTCTTCATCTGATAATGAAATTCTTGAATATGTACATCCTTTTATTCCGTTTACCCCACTTGGATCTATATTATGTTCATCTATGTGATGACTAGATTTTGTACACTCACATCCCATTTTGTCTTAATTTTAAAATTAAGAGTTTAAAAATTATTAATTAAAATTAAAAATTTTCATTAAAATAATCATTTAAAACAATAATCGTTTTAATAATGCTTAAATATTAGTTTTAATATTAGTTTTAATATTAGTTTTAATATTGTTATAGTTATTAGTTTTAATTACTTATTAGTTTTAATTACTTATTTAATTATGATAACATATAAGTCACATGTCAAATATCGCACTTATTATTGTATAATTTATAATAAACCTTGTCTTTTTAGATCTAAATACATTTTCTTACTAACTACATTTCCTTCGGAGTCTTCAAATTCTTCTTCGGCTTCGGGCTTGAAATTAACTTTTGAGTTGTCTTCTTGGAGTTTTTGATATACTAAGTAAAGTTAATAATTGTATTATTATGTTAGGTTATGTTATATTAGTTAAGAAAGGTTAAGATAGGTAATATTATTATAATTACATCTTAATGCATCTTCAATACCAGTAACATCTTTAAAATGAATTGTATTTGTAATTTTTAAACACTTCATACCGTAAGAATGTCTCCATTCTTGAAAATGTCTTTCAAAAGCTCTTCTTCCCCAGTAACTAATGATATAAAATAATAAATTTATGTAAAGTTATAATGTTTTATTTCTTACCTTGCTCCTCCGCATATTTCACATTTATATTCAATTCCTAATCCGTGAAGTTTATATAACCAATATGGAATTGGCTTTCCATCCCAACCAAGAGGCACATTTTTTGGGTTATAAATTGGTTTATCATCATCAGAGTCAGAATCTTGAGCATTTACAACCTTCGAATCTAAAATCTCGATTTCCATTTCGTGATAGTTACGACTTTGCTTTTTTCTTATTTGATTTTTTGAATTTTCAATTATATCATAAAGTAATCCAGAATAGCCTCTACCTGATATTCCTTCAACGCGATTTCTTTACATTCCTTCTCCTCCTTTGGATTAATATCACTTAGCGCTTTTTCTTTAAACTCCTATATATAAAAATAACCATATATAAATAGTTATTTATTTTACATTATAAATGCTAACTTCATTCATCTTCTCTGCAATTCTATTTACCAATTTTACATGATGTTTACCTTTTTTATGGTGTTCAAAAGTATGTTCGTTAGAAAATAATTTATCACAAGGAACACAAAAAAGATGATTGAATTCTTCAGTATTTTCTTTATCAGAGTTTCTTAATCTTTTTAATATAGATTCCCATCCTATTAGTGAACCTTGTTTCCATTCACTTTCGAATTGGTCGTCTATTTTTTGATTTATTTCATTGTAATCAGTTAGAGGATGGGATCTTTCGTAAAACTTCTTTAAGTATTCTACTATAGAAGCAACATATTCTTTGTATTTTTGCGCTTTCTTAATTTGTAATGGTATTCCTTCAAATCTAATATGTTTAAATAAATGTTTAAATATTTCCATTATTACTTATCAAACTCTGAAAGGAAAGTTAAGTAATCCTCTGCTATTTTTAAATCTCTTAGCTATTATATAAGTTATTTAAATTATAAATTTAATACCAATATATTACCTTCTTAAGGTTTTGATAATTCATAAATAAATCATGCATATCAACGCACTTCCCTTTATTCTCTTCCGCAGAAAATATAGATTTTGACGTTATTTGTTCAAACACAGCGTTAAATATCTTCTCAGGCGTGTTGTTTTCTATTAATTCTGTAGAGTTATGTAAATTTTTATTTAAAACTTTAATTTCTCGGATTTTATCGTAATAGTTATTCCATACATCAGGGGTTCGAGTTATGTCTTGTGGATTAAGATTTTTATTTCCACCTAATATATCTATTTCTTCCTTTCTTGTTCCGTCTGAATCTGTGTATATTTCTAAGATTTCTTTGCTACGTTGTTTTATATCATCAATAAATCGTTTTATAATAAGATCAGCTGTCACAGATTCTTTAGGCTAAATTTTAAAATGTATTAAATCAATATAATTTAATCGAAATCATAATTTGAATATTATAAAAGAAATATTTACATTTGTTTCTTTAAAACTAATCGCTTTTGCAATTGCTTTATCTAGCAATTCAATTTCTTCATGTTTAGTTCTAAGCATTTCGAGAATAGTATTAGACATTAAAAATATAAATAATTCAATAATTCATATTTAGTAAATAATAATTAATCAAAAGCAAAAATAATTAGAAAATTATATATATTTATATATAAATGCAAAAATTTGAGGATAAATCCGCTAGTAAAGCAGATATTACAAATAAAGCAGCATGGGTTGACGACGAAGACGAAAATATAAAAATTAACTTAAATAAATCAAACAGAACAAAAAAACTTATTAAAAATAACGAAAATCAAATAACAGGTAAATAAATACTCTATTTTCATTTATATCTTCTATAAGGATCTGAATTTCAAAACAGACTAAGAAATCAGTATATGAAACTAAATTCCCACTCGGATATTTATAAATGGGCATTTGATAAAGAGAATAATGATAATGAAAATGCTGAAAGAAATGATAATGAAAAACAATCAAGTTTAGGAAATATTTTAAAGTCTGATAAGGAAATATTGGAAAATAAAGAATCAAAAGATTCAAATACTATCAAAGTAATTCAACTCAACGATATAAACATGAACTCCAAATCAAAGTAAGTATAAGAAACAATATTAATAAACATAATATAACATAACATAATATGAATAATATAATATAAGTAAACTTATAAGTTATATTACTTTACAATAACATTAACTTTATCAATAACCTTAACATTAATTACTTTCAGTTCTATCATATCTTCCTTAGAATTCAACCCACAAAAGAAAAATCTTGTTTTCACAGCAGGCTTAGACAGAAAACTAAAATTATTCTCTATAAATGAACTAGAAAATAAATCAATTAAAGTTCACTCGACTCATCTCTCTGATATGCCAATTTTCTCAGCAAAACATATCAATGATGGAACCGAGATTATTTTATCTGGAAGAAGAAAACATTTTTACATATATAACCTAGAAGCAAGTAAACTAGATAGGTGCGCGAGTATATTTACCCATAAAGATCGAGAGATTAGCTCGTTAGAGAGAATGTTCGTTGGTAAGAATCAATTTGCCTTTGGAAGTTTGGAAGGATATGTATTACTTTATGACTCAAAGTCAAAAACATATAAACATGATTTAAAAATAAATGGAAGTGTTAATTCAGTTTGTTTTGATAATAATGATACTTATTTGTATACTGTCGGCGATCAAAGCGAAATCCACGTATTCGATCTTAGAAAATACCGAAACTGCGTTCAAAAAGTATCAGATCTAGGTAACTTTAACACAACATGTATGGATATCTCTAACGACAATGGTTTTCTCGCAACATCTTCAAATTCGGGTGTAGTAAATCTATATAATCTTGAAGACTTCCACAGTGGAAAAGAAAATATAGAACCAATAAGAGTAATAATAAAATAAGCCTAATTTACCTTCTTTAACTTATTATTTAACTCACTATTTAACTTATTAGAATATAATGAACTTAACTACTTCAGTCGAATTCCTTAAATTTAATAAAAGATCTAATACTTTAGGAATAGCATCAAGATGGAAGAAAAACGCATTTAGACTTGTAAATATCCATTAATTAATCCATTAATTAATTGCTTTAGTTCAACATCAACAATAACAGTGTTTATAGCAACTTCCCTGCTCTCTCTACTAAAATGAAATATCCAATATGTTTTGATTATAGCAATGATGATAGTTATCTTTCTATAGGAAATGATGAAGGAAGAGCGCTCTTGTTTAAATTCATTTAAATTTGATATGAATAACGTATTTGTTAAGGAATAAGATGATAACTTGATATATATATGGTTTGTTTTTAAATTTGTTTAATACCTTAATTGATTGGAATTAAAAATATATTAAAGTAAATAATGAATATATAATAATTATTAATAATAATCATATTTATACTTATTTTTATTGTTAGTTTGTTTATTATTTGTAGTTTATTGTAATATTATATGTATAAGTTAGTTGGGGATTGGGGATTGGGGATTGGGGATTGCGCCAATCCCCAATCCCCAATCCCCAATCCCCAATCCCCAATCCCCAATCCCCAATTTAATTAATGAAACTAATTATTAATATAAAGTCATTGAATAGTATTTAAAAAAATTAATATAAAAACTTACTATAAGCAAAAATATTATTAAACAATAATTTAAGGTTTATTTAACAATGGGAGCTAGTGAGGTAAAGTCAGGAGATATAGGAGATGACGAATTGGAATCAAATATGGACAAAGAAATAATACTTAAAGATAACGCAAAGTATGGAGAATTTGATCAGCTATTTTCAAAGTTTGATAGCAATACTGACGGAAGTCTTGATGAAGTAGAAACTATTGCGGCTATAAAGCATTATTCATATGTAAGGCCGGAGTTTAAAAATGAACTTAATGATCTTTTGAATGAAATGGAGTCTGGAAAAACTATTAACAAACAAGATTTTAGAGACATGATGTCTGTCTATACAGGGGCAGTTGACTTCGAAGAAAATATTATTGATGTATTTAAGACGTTTGATAAGAATTTAACTGGTAAACTAGATACTCCACAAATATGCCATGTATTTGGAAAAATCGGCTTAAACTTAAACGAGGAACAAGGTCAAAAACTATTGGTAGAGGCTGACAAAGATTTTGACAAAAACATTGACTTTTACGAATTTATAAAAATTATTATATCAAAGTAGTATGTGATAGTGTGATAGTTTGATAGTGTAGTAAATATTAAATTTATAATTTTTAATATAAAAATAAAAAACTTAGAATATAAATATGAGAATTTATAATTAGATATTACTATATAAAATAATTAATATAAAATTATTATAATCTAACATTAAATTTACTAAAATATTAAGTTAATTTAATATGTTAATCAAAAATACTTTTCTTGCTTGACTTAGTAGATGTTCCTAAATTTTCAAATATGTTTGAGGAAGTTATATCATCGTTGTCAGCAAATATATTGTTAACGTCAACATTTTTCTTATTACTTTTTAAGTTCTAATTGTAATAATGGTAGTGAGATTATGTTTATATATTAAATATTATATATTCAATTGCTTACCTTTTTATCACTGGTATTATTAATGTTTGTATTACTAGTAACACTTTTAACACTACCTTGCACAACTTTTTCTAATAAATTATATTAAAACTAATATACTATTTTTTTCATTAATTATAGCTGCAAAAGGATCTTCCTTAGTAGAATTACTATTATTTGTTTCTTTTGTATCAAATAAATTTACATTAGTCGTCTTCTTAGTTTCTATCTTTGTTTCTGTAATACTTTTTTGGTTAAGAAAGTTGTTAACTTTATTTATAGAAGTCTTAATATTTTGAGTATCAGTTGATTTTATAGTTTCTGTATTACTTCTTGCGGACATCATACTTGTATTAAATATATTATGTTCTGAATTATCATCGTCATTCCCAAAGATATTAGGGTTATTATTAGTTTTAACAGGGATAATAGGTTTAACAAGAGCTTTTTTTGGTACTGATATTTCTTTGGTTTCTTTGGTTTCTTTAATGTCTTTGGCTTTTAGTTGATCGGAGAGGTCATTCTTTTCTAATATTTCGTTTTTGTTCTCTGCATGTTTAGTAGTCTCATTTTTATTAGTGATTATTGATTTAATTGGATCCTGTTTAGGTTCTTCTGAGTTTAAATCTAAGTTGTCGTCTAAAGGATTGGTAGTAGTTATTGGAGTTGTAGAAGGATTTTCAGTACTTTTATTCTTAACAATTTCTAATTGTTCTTTTTCATTAATATGTTGATTTTTACTATGAACTTCTTGATGAATTAAATCATTATTGTTTCTTAAATCATTATCATTATTGTCTTCAACATTATTATTCTCTCTATTCTCAACATTATCATTATCATTATTTTCTAAACTTTCTTCCTTTATTTGATTATTATTTTGATATGTATTTTGATCAGTATTCTTATGAGAGTCAATATATTCTTGTACTTTTACATCACTAACCATATCTTCTGTTTTTTCATTAATTTTACTATTAATCAGACGATTATTCTCATGACTACTTTCTTCATGCTTGTCTTTTTTCTCAGTAACTCCAGAGTAAAATCTTTCGACGTTGAAGTTAGTATCTGGAGGAGAGACATCAACCTCAGATTTTTGTTTAAAAATACCATTATGTATACTAATTGGTTGACTTATAATTTCACTTTTTTCTGTTTTCATATCGAAGTTCTTATCAGAACTATCACCAGATAACTTTCTTTTTAGATGTTCAATCTCATTTTGATAAATTAAAAACTAATAAGTATTAACTATAAAAGAAACTTACTTGCTTATTAACCTGTTCTCTATATAGTTTATTTTCCTCTAGCATATTTTTTATATTTGACTCGTATTTTTTTAATTGCTTGCTCATACTTTGATTTTCTTTTGTAATAAGACTATTTTCCTTGTCTTTGAAACTAATTATATTTTTTAAATTTTCAATTTCGAGATTTAACGCTGTTTCATTAGTCTTCATTTGTTTAATTTTCAATTCTTGTATTATATTATTTAAATCAATTATTTCCTTCTCTAAAATATCCGTATCTCTAGTTTCTATTGTATCTTCTTGGGTTCTATTCTCTTCATACTTTTCATTAACTTTATCATTTACTATAAATTCTTTAACTTCTTTAACCTCTCTTATTTGCCTACCGTCTTTATTATCTCTAACAGGACTTCCTATCTTCATAGGAGTATTAGGAGGTACATCATCACGTGATTCAATTTCAGACCTTTCAGGTTTTACTTTTTCTAATCTATTTTCATTATTTTCAAAATCATTAGCTATTGTGTTAACTTGGTCGAATAGTTCTTCATGAAATGAGGTTTTCTTTTGAATCTTTTGGGCTTTAGAAGGTTGTTGAGAAGGTTTATTGTTGTTATTGAAAGGATTTGAAAACAAGTTATCTTTATTAGTATTAAGGTCTTTATTGTCTTCATCTTCATCTCCAAATAAATTGGTTTTTCTGGCGCTATGATGGAGATTAGGATTAATAGGTGTTGATAGTGCATTATCAACTTCTTTAACCTTACTTGTAGTAGTTATATTACTATTAGTATTAGTTGTATTAGCACCCGATCCTCCTCTATTCGAAGCAATTACCAAACTAAATGTAGCATTCCCGTCTAATGTTATTTCCTTTTCTCTGTTATTAATATTGGGTCTTCTAATTATTACGTCAGAATACTTTCCTCCTTCTTGCATTGAGTTATAAGTAGGACAATCCCCTCCTGAATAACTTAAACGAAATGAATTTTTATTCATGTTTTCAGTCTCTTGTATTCCTTCTTCTTCCCAAATATTATCAAAAAGTGTTGATAATTTGTCTTCAACATCTACATTAAAAAAGAGTTGTTTTCCGGTTATAGTTTTAACAATGACTCTTACTATTTCTTTTTCGTTATTGTTATTATTATCGAATATGCTATTAGTATTAACTTGATTACTAGTAATCATTGTATTATTCGAATTCTCCAATTCAATCTCTCCTGCCTTTATTTGATCAATTTTTTTATTTAACAGGTCAATATAAGCTATTTTATTACAATCACATTTATTATTAATTTCATTTTCTATCTTCTTTGCTTCCTTATCATAATCAATCGAACTATTACTTCCATATGTAAACGAACTATAAAACTCATGTAATAATGTATCTACACTTTCTCCACGAGTTACCATGTCAATAGGCTTTTTTACCACTGGTTTCGGCTGAGGTACAGTCTTTTTGGGAGGCATACGATTTGGAAGTCTAGTCATGTTTTCTATATTAGATGTACTAAATTTATAAAAAATGTTTACAATGTCGACATTGAAATATTAATGAATTAAAATATAAAAATTAATTAAACGAATTATTAAAAAAATTAAAGTAAAAATAGTAATTGTATTGCTTATTTAAATATGTAATTCCTATTCCTAATCTGCTTGATTTCATTTACCAAATTTTGATAATAATATCAACTCCTGGTTTGATTTTAAAACTTGTTAACTCAGAAACAGCACTAGGAGGGCAAACGATATCTACAATTCTAGTATGAATTCTCATTTCAAATCTATCATATGTATTTGTACCTTTATAATTAATTATTAGATATTATTGTATTATAATTAATACCATTTCCGTTTGGTCCTGATCTTGGAGTTATTCTTAATATTTTATTTGGCATAAATTTTGGTCCTTTTGTTTTGAAATTACTATCTTTGGCGAGAGTAATAATTTTATTTGCTACATAATCTAAATTTTTTACTTCTTGTGATTTTAAAATAATTCTTTTATTAATACTAATAATTACCTGATTGTTGGGCTATCTACTTCTACTTCGCCTTTTTCTTTTTTATCAACGTCCATTAAATAAAATATTATATCTGGTAATAGTAATATAAGTATTATTTGTTATTTTTGATAATTATTAAGTTAATGATTATTTATTAGTTTATGTTTATGTAAATAAATTAATATTTCGATTAGTTAAAGTTAAATATTAAGTTTTATGATTATAAGATAATATTTTCTTTTAAATTCATTTAAATTTAAATATGGGGATTTTGGATTGGGGATTGGGGATTGGTCACAATCCCAAATCCCCAATCCCCAATCCCCAATTATTTATAATATAAAGCATATTAATTAAA
>Ga0100402_1007659_pt1 | contig 10366 bp, 7 predicted proteins | sample CryGeyme20150102_FD_80419 | JGI IMG/M metagenome (GOLD analysis project Ga0100402, IMG submission 80419) | Groundwater microbial communities from Crystal Geyser aquifers in Utah, USA - Crystal Geyser metaG 2015-0102 | ecosystem: Environmental > Aquatic > Deep subsurface > Groundwater | place...
GTGTAATTTGGACTTAGTGCTTCTTAACTTTTTACTTAGTGCCTTTAACTCGTCCGTAGCCCCTAGTACTCATCCTACGGTATCATTTCTAGTCTCATCTTTAGGTATGTACGTTCGTAGTACTAACGAAGAAGTAATGAGACCTGGTAGTCTCTACTACGAGTAGCTAAGTAGCTACTATAGCTAGTAGACCCTACTACCAGTAGTAGTAGGGTTTCACGTATTAGAATTGGAGAATTTACTCTCGAGGAATAATTACTACCATTACATTCTAGTATTACCCGGTAGCACTGCCTAGAGACTACTAGTCTAGTCTAGTCTAGACTACATTACAGCTCCAAGGTAAAACAATGTCACTGTCACGCCACCGCCACCGCCACCGTCATCGACAGCAACAGGAACAACAACAGAGACAACAACAACGACAACGCAAAGCGGGCGGTGCTGCTGAAAGAGCAAGAGAGCGCCTGTCAAGTTTCATGAATGAAAAGTCGTTGTTCCTGCCGACGTTGGCTCTTGTTATTACTGGTATGATTGGTCGGGGCATTGCTCCATTATTATCACCATCATCGATGTTTGCATTATTCGTGGAAGGAGAAGCTTCCAACGAATTAAAAAATACTCTTTCGGCAAGAACGTTGCTATCATCGTCGTCTGGTCCTTCATTCATTCATACGAACGACAGTACTGCAACAACTAGTACTAGTACTAGTACTGCTTCTGCTGATTTGAAATTATTTCTTCGATTTGGTCAAGAACCAATACCAGAACCTTACTGTACGAACAACGAACATGGACGCACAGACAACAACATCTTCTCTGCAGTGCAAAAACATAGAAAGCATGACTACCATTGTGAGCAACAGCAATGGCAACAGCAATAACAATGATCTTTATACGTGCCAACAAAAGTGTTCCTCCCATTCTACATGTTACTTTGGTACTTGTCTCTGTCATCCAGGATATACAGGTGATGCATGTCAAGAAAAGCAGCAATCCGTGGACAGTACCGCCAATCCATGGTACACGGCTGATTGTCCGAATTTGCAAGACACCAATAGTACACTAAATGTCGACCGTTTAGGTAGCGACTTGGGTGGTATCAAGGATTGTCCTGATGGATTGGCACAGCACGTATCATTGGGAACTGGATTAAGTTATTGTGCCTACTTGTGCTATTCGACGCCATTGGTAGGAACTGCCATTGTACCACACTCATTGTGGAAAATGGCACAACAGGCTGAAAATACGTTATGGGCCAAGGCCCCCCGCGGTACCAATAATGATCGATACAGAGATCATTTTCAAGGATTCGCAAATTACCACTGTCTCACAACGAATCAGAATTTGGGACATGTCGTAGAAGTCGGAGCAGGACCGTGGACTCAGTTTCGTGGATTGCTCCATCTGCGACCCGATGTTCAGGTAGAAAGCTATACCGTATTGGAACCGGGGGCAGACTTTTACGTCCAATCCGTTTCAAGTTGTGCCTACAAAACGGGCAAACTGGCACAATATCCTGACACGTCCAAATTTCACGAGTTCCCAGTTCACATTCGATCCAGTCTCGGAGGTACGATATCTCAAATCTTGCTTTCCACTATGATTTTATGATTATTCGTCTGGTAATTCTCAAATCTTCATTCTTCGTCCTTGGTGTTGTACTACAGAATCGACCATGACAACGACGACGAACAATCCTCAGTACGATACCGTCATGGTCGTTAATGTTATTGAACATGTGCAAAATGCTGTAGAGTTTTTGCACGGTATTCACAGCTCTTTGAAACCTGGTGGGTTGCTCATTTTTCACGATCGGTATTACGAGCATCCCGAAGCCGGTGATAAAATACTGGGACGCAACGTCTTTCATCCCATACGTTTGACCAAAGTATTCTTTGATCATTTTTTGACGATTGATTTTGATATCATTTACAACAATTGCAATGGACAAAATACCATACAAGGATGGAAGAGACGTAATGGTGGTGAACGTGGATATTACGTGATTGCCCGCAAGAAAATGTATCAAGGAGGAGAACCAGCAACGGCGTCGTCATAAATGGCACAAAAATACGCATAGGACTGTACTGGTTCTTGATCTACTATGCCCTGAAAAAGAGGGTAATAGGGATCGCAGGGATTGATCAACCCACGTAAATAGAAAACAGTATAATCGACTCCATTGGTTGTAAAAGCTACAAGCACTACTCCAGTAGTAGTAGTTATTTCGCACAATTTTGAAGATTGGAATAGAAGGTACCTGCTTCCATGACATACATTTTGCCGGTAGATCCCAGTTACAGGCAGGACTTTATTGCATACATTGTACTAGACTACCAGTGCAGTACTAAAATAAATAGCATCAAAGATAATCTGGTTTTTTCCGTAAGAAGGCGATTCTTTGAAAGAATACTACCAGGTACTACGGAGTGCTCTTGGTAGTTGTTTAATTGATAATAAATTCGAAGCAGCTGTTTCACTCTTGCGATGCCGAAATGTGTCGTAGTATACTTGCAGTAGACTAGATCGATGCAATAGATTATCAAACGAGTTTTCTTTTTCCTTCTTCGATTGTTGTTTTCGTTATTGCTGCACAAGTGTATGTGGGACGAAGCATTCGTTCTGAATCATCTTTCATTTTTTTATCATTATACAGTACTACTATATGTATGCCGTGACTAAAGGAACCAACAGAAACTCCATTCGCTTCTATCTTGATGAGTGGTACTGCAATCGAGGCTCAACGAAACGAAAAACAGCTTCCGTGGGACTTGCATGATTCAAACACTTCAAGAATAGATGTACCAGTACTCGAGTACTAGTAGTAGGTATTGCGCTTCGTGCGAAACTTGGGTAGCAGTAGTAAAACTCTACTTACTTTCTTGTACACTAGTAGACTAGCTAGTAGTAGTAGTGTACTCACAATTCACAAGTAGTAGTAGACTAGTAGTAGTCTAGTGTACTGTACCACGAACACAAAAATTACTGTCACAAAAGTAAAAAAGAAAAGATTTCAATAGAATCAACAAAAACAAAATTCAAGTTCAAGAGCAATATCAGCAACAATGACAGGCAATCATGAACTACAGGAACAAACAACAGCAGCACGTTGGGTAAGTCCCAGTGCCAAGGAAGTAAAGACAAGTTCGGGAAAACCGGCGTTTGTCCCAGGCGATTGGGATCCTGTGCTATACGAAGAAATCGATGAAAATGTTCTGAGACGAGAGTATGTACTCGGTATGGGATCATCGGGACCAGGATACTATTCTCTCGAGTCGAAAGACGCTTACAGCATTATGAATGATCGCATTGAAGAGGAACAGGGACGGAAGAAACAAGATGTAGAAGTGTTTGAATGCAGTCACTGTCTGTGCTTGCCCCAAAGAGTGAAGGAACCATCCAAGGAAGAATTCGAGCGCGAACAGGAATTGACAAACAAGATGGAAAAACTGGAGAAGATGAAATCACAGATTCAGTCACATTGTAACGAAAAACATCCCGATCCAAAGGCGTTTCCTCCAGAAATTTTGGAAAAGTTTGGTGGTCACGAATTGGCTAAAGAGTATCGAAATGCCAAAGCCTATGTGCCTCTGGCAGGGGGTGCCTATCCTAAACAGGCGTACGGCGGAGGAGCTCCTCTTCTTGCGGCAGGTGCCCTTGGTACGGGTGCCCTTGCTGGTGGAGTTGGTGCAGGCGCGTGTGCTGCAGGATCCAGTGGTGGAGGCGGAGCTGCAGGCGGTGGTGGAGGCTGTGGCGGTGGTGGAGGCTGTGGTGGAGCTGGAGGTGGAGGTGGCGGTGGCTGTTAGATAAACTTTGTCAAGTAGTACTGAATTTTCATTGAATTCTCTCAACTGTTTGTACAGCAAATAACTCGACAGCACTCTGACTCTGGTGAACCTTTTTTTGTAGTCATGTAGAAAAATAATAATGATAGCTTTTTATCTTCTTTCTCCTCCGGATACTAGCTATTCGCAATCTGAGTGTTCACTTTCTGGAATATTCAATAATAATTTTTTGATCTTTTGGAGTGGTGATGATTGAATTTGAAAGAAGCAAAACGCACAACTGGATTGACGTCTGAGAAAGGATGTGTGGCGACTTCACAAGTCACTTCCGCTGGATAGATGATGTAGCAGTAGTAGTAGTGGTGTTGGCTTGTAAAGTGCAGGTTTGATTGAAACGTTGCAAAAAAAATGTAGGAGTTCCACACTCAGTACTAGAAGCCTTCGCACCTAGCTAGCTAGCTAGCTAGCTACTCGAGTAGCTAGTAGCACAAGAAATATTATATACTTGATCGAGTACTCTACTCCCCATTTGACATTGTTGTGCTACTTTTTATTGTTTCTCTTCCTCTTTGCATGACCGCTCCTATAGTCGTAAGACTTAGTGGTCAGTAATCCTGATTTCCCATGCCTACTATCGCAGTAGCTGTAGTGCTGTAGTATACCACCACCACTACGAGACAATGTCACTTTCTTGAACAAATCCTAACTCCAATCCTGCTTTGTAAAAGCTGGTGATGCTAAATTCATGAATGTCTTTGAATGGTGTTGTATGTACCACAGTAATGTTACCACACACAATTCGACATGCTGCTTTCGTAACTTCTTGTAGTAAGGCATAGTCTTTGTAATAATCTTTGAGTGGAGATTTGCCAATCTGTGTTCGTTTCTCATTTTTTATTTTCAGCATTGCATCTATTTTTTCTTTCAGTAACTGTACAGACCCTTCCCTGTGACCTTCTAATACTGGTAACAGTTGTGAATATTGAAGTTCTAAAATAACAAGTTCCCGATCTGCATGTTTCTCATGATCCGGATCAATATCTGGATCTAAACATACTAATCCTCTAGGAATGTTTAAAGATTTGGCTACAATAGATGTAATAGCTGATATTCCTATTTCTTCTTTCGGGTCACCTTGTATGATTAAAATGTTAGGTTTTGTTGTTGTTGTTGATTCCAGTAGTAGTCGATGGCAAATTTGAGCAACATTGTACGGATTTCGTTGATCGTAGGATCCACCTGCACCTTCAATGACAATTGGATGATACTTGCTCAATGCCATTATCAACATATTGGTGGTTCCTTGTAGTATTGTCTGGTGACTTTTCATTGTAGTATATTACCAATATTGTTATTGGCTGATCGTCGTCAAGAAGTAGTACTAGTCTAGAGTCTACTAGCTAGCTCTACTAGTAGAGTAGTGTAGAACGTACAAGCTAGCTACTAGCCTGCTAGTAGTAGTAGAAGAGTGTGCAACTGGGTTGTCATATTATTATTTTATTACCGTATCTTTTTTCATATACACAATTCATTCGCACACATGCTCGACAATTATTATTTATTTGTACTAGACCCTACTACTAGTAGACTAGTACGACAAATTTTGGTTGAAACGTATTCTGCGTGCGACAGTTTCCAAATGGACTGATTTTTTTGACGTTTTTTGATTGGTGCTGATGAGGGAGCAAAGAATGAAACCGAATGCGAAGACAGCAATCAGCTTGTGTCAACAACTCTACGGCTACTACCGCTTGCTAGTAGTAATAGTAGTAGTACGTACAAACTGTTCGAAAATACTATAATAATGAATACTCTACTCAGTACACTGTACCGGTAGGTAGACAAGTAGACCCTAGTAGGGTACGGTAGAGTCTAGTAGACTAGCTAGGTCACTATTGCTACTTAGAGTAACAGTAGTACTGGTAGCAGACGATAGTAGCACGTTTTGCAAACAGCGTTGTCGTATCCATCCAAATAAATACTACTAGTCTAGTAAAAACAAAACCAAAAAATCCACACGCCCACACACAAAAAACAAAGAACAAAGAGACAACATAAATCCTTGTTCTAACTTAATAATACACCTTATCGTCAGAAAGAAAAACAAGAACAGTAACAACAATAACAAAAGCAATGAAAAAATCATCACCTACTACCGCTGTTCTATTAGTATGTTTGGCTGTGTCGTCATCATCATCGGGCTCTGCATTTACAACATCTCGTCGTCATAAACCAACAGCTGCTGCTGCAGCAGCAGCAGGTAAAGCATTTCTTTCCATGTCAACATTTCCTGCTGACTTTGGAACAGTTGGTAGCAGCAGCAGCAGCAGCAGCAGGAGTAGTAGCAGCAGTAGTAGCACTATTACTACAGCTGCTGATGTTGCTGCTGTAGAAGAAAAAGAAGAACCATTGCTACCACCACCAGCAATAAGAAGACGAGAACGTTCCAAGAATAATAGATCATCATCGTCGTCGTCGTCGTCGTCGTCTGGTAGTATTATGGGTCCTATGCTTGCTACGGCTGCCATGTTGGTGGGTGGAGCTGTCATGACGATTGTTGCTCCTACTCCTGTAGTAGTAGTGACGACACCATCGCTATCCTCATCATCATCATCGTCACCACCACCGCAAGAACAGCTGCAACGAAGAGATCAAGAATTACAACAACAACAACAATTAGCAGCCGAAGCTGCAAGTTATGCTGGAAGTGAAATGGGGTTCTTCTTTTAAAAGAACAACTGCCTCGTTATTTAGCAGTTAGTAATTAACATTCTACTACATTCTAACTTCTAACAGAGTCTCCAACTACTAGTAGTTCTTGTGTATAACATAGTAAATAATAATAAAACATGAAACCTAACAAATTGCAGGGACGTTTCAGCCAATTACTTCTGTAGTAGTAGTCTAGTACCGTAGTATTTACTATTATTTACTCGCTGTGATGATGATTGATTGTTTTTGGCTTCTTTCTTCGTTTATAGGTGTTTAGGAGGGTGCTACGTGATAACTGTTATCTTCTACAATGGTATCCATACCCTCCATGACGAATCTAGGTTTGGATGCATCGTTGTCCCCCCCACCACCAATAATTGTACTGGTCAAATGATCCATTTCATCATAAATTTCTTGCTGTAACAGTGATTCCAATACATCTTCCATTGTAATGATTCCCATCAGACCAGCACGATCTGGCAAGGCATGTCCATCCAATAAGGCAGCATTACCAATATGGGGACGAGCACAAACCAATGCCATGTGTCCCGATCGGCGTTGTTGTTGTTGTTGTTGTTTGTGTGCTTGTTGTTTTTGTTTTTGTCCCTTTTTATGACTGCTATTCGACGGAAAATGATGGTTGTTTTGAAACAAATGAATCAATTCTGCCAAATTGATTTCTGGTGCTACACACGGAGGTGTATACAATTGTAAATCGGATAACAATGGTGGTTCATCGTCTTGTTGTTGTTGTTGCTGCTCATTATTATTATTATTGTTGTTGTTGTTGTTGTTGCTGTTGTTGTTGTTGTTGTATCGTTTGACGACCATTAATTGTCGTGCCATTAAAATGCCCTTGATTTTACGCCGATTGCCTTCGGTATAGACCGGAACACGACTGTATCCCGATGCATAAATGGTAAATATATTGGCTTCATTTAGAATCATATCATCGGGAGCACAAAAAACTTTGTGAAAACTCAAAAATACGTCCATGGCCGTCTTGACCTTGAGCTGAAGTGCACCTTCCATAATGTTCACATCGTGACTATCGATCGATGCTACGGAAATTTGTGAAACTTGTTTGTGATAGGCTCGGGAATGATGGTATGGATGTGAATGTGAATGTTGACGATGTCTTGCTGCTGCTGCTGCTGCTGCTGCACTACCAATTCCACCCCGTAGTAACGTCGAATGATTGCCAATGCTACTGTTGTTGGTATTGATACTGTTGTTGGTATTGAAATCGCAGCCGAGAGAATTCAAACTCATATCAGACGATGGATGATGAATGGCACGTTCGTAATTGATGGAACTGTAATCATCATAGTCATGACCGACAGCCACATCACCACCACCAGTAGTATTAGTAGTAGTAGAAGGTGCTACTGTTGCTGCTTCTTCTTCCATACGGAAAAGTCCGTTGAGACTTGCTTCTTGGAGGGTTGCCTTGCGTTGTTCTCGGAGAGCTTTGCGTTCCTCGTACTGGAGTCGTATAAGTGCGGCTAATTCTCCACGATTGTAAACAGTGGTTCCCGTAGGATGATAGATCCGAGCATTGTTCTTGTGATTGTCATCATCATCATTATCATTCGAATCATTGGTCGTACTACTAGTCGTCGTTGTAGTACGAATGATGCGCCGTCGTTCCCCTGATAACCATTCCATGAGTTGTGCAATGGGCCATACGATAGGGTACAACAAAACCATGAGACACTGTACCAACGGTGCCAGTTTACTGGCAATGATCAGTTGATCTGTACCTCGAAAGAGGATGGTAGGCAGCATTTCACCAAATATCAAAACCAGCAGTACCGACAGGACAATGGCGGTCGATGCACGGACTAATTTTTGTAAAAATACGGGCATCGCTTCGGCAGCAACGCAGTTGACGATCAGCAGTGTGACCAACACTTCGTGTCGCTGGTGCATCAGTCCCAGCAGTTGATTGGCCCGATTTCGTTCGTCGACGGATTTGCTGGTACGCGATTTGATCACTAGTAACATCGGATCCAACGATAGCAATCCAATGTACAGTCCGGATGCTACAGCACCAATCGTTACACACACGAGCGTGAGAGAGGCATGAATCAGATAAAACCAGGCAGGTTCAATGTTGGTTGGTCGATTGTTGTTGTGACCATAAGAATACTTGTTACTGTTACTGTTACTGTTACTGTTACTGTTACTGTTTGTGTTGGCATCACTTTCTTGTTGAAAATAATCATCTGTAAATACATCATCATCATTTTCTAATTGTCGATGGCTTTGTACAATTGATGATTTCATGTAGGACTCGTCATGATGGCCATTGTTGTTGGTATTGTTGTTGTTGGTATTGTTGGCACACCTAGTGGGCCCAATAGTTGTAGTTGCAGTAGTAGAAACAGCATCAAGAACGTCTTGTGATTCCTCGGGTAGGAGAGATGACATAAAGTGGGAATGACACCACAACTGTCGCATGGCAATAGCAGTATCATTGGTAGTACTATCATTGGTCGTCGTCGTAAAATTTTCAGTGCTGACCAACGACAGCAAAACAGACACCGTTTGCAGTACTGCCAAGTCTTTTATTCTCGTTATTCTCGTCGTCATGGTAGTAGTAGCAGTAGTCGTAGTACGAGTGGGGAACAGTATCATGGACGTTGCCATGATGGTCGTTGCCATTATCATCATCAACAGCATTATGAATGTGCATACAATCTTCCACATCCATCTTCTTTTTGATTTAGCACGGTTTGTTCGATTACCACCACCACCGCCGTTATTATTATCATCACAATAACAACAATGAACCAACATGGCTGTACCTGATGATTATAGAACGTTCCTTTCTTTCTCCTTCCTTCCTTTCTTTCTTTCTTTTTCTCTTTTTATTTCCTGCTGTTTGTCTTGGAGAAGAAATATTCCACGACTATGATTGGAGTGTATATTATAATAATAAGTCTGTGTATTGTTGTTGTCGTCGTTGTCGTTGTTGTTTTTGAATCTGTGTCGTCGTGTGTTGTGTGATAAACGTTGTACTTGCGTGTGGTGCTGTATTGGTGGTGTACTATTGGTGTATGTGTATGTGTGTGTCTCGTGTGCTGTGTGAGTAAATAATAACAGTTTTTAAACTTTCTCTACACTAGACTACGCCCGGTTAAACGTTTGCTACTACTACTACCAGGTAGGTAGTACTAGCAGTACTACAGTACTACTACTGTAGCTAGTAGTAGAATTATAGGAGTATTAGTACCAGGGTAGTACTAGCTACAGTAGACTAATAGTAGTATTTTGAGTAGACTAGTTTACTACGGTACGAAAGAGTGGCTGCTACTACTGGTGGTGTATCACCTGTTACACCAGAAACCAGAAACAGTAGTAGTACAGTACTTTAATACTAAAGAGTTGGCGGGATCATTCACGTTTCCATTATTTTACTGTAGTACCGGGTATCATTATTTTCCTTTTCTCTGCTGCGTAAATTCATTCGTTCAACTGAAATATCTACTCCGTACCAGGTACGTCGGTACCGATACCAATACTGTCGTACCCTGGTAGAATACCGTAGTGGTAGGATACTCCAGGTGGATGAACCAAGGAGTGACGTCATAAACCACAATCTCCACCTCATCATCTCATTCATGGGAAGATAGGTGTCTACTACCTACCCCTGCTACTACTAGCTACTGGAGTAGTAGTAGTCTACCTGATAGTAGTACTACTAGACTACTACTACTGCTACTACTCCTATTATTACTGGTACTACGATAATACCTGGTCTTTGGGAGGACCCTAAAGGAGACTACGTAGGATTACTACTAAGTTCTACAGGGAGCACATCCCAACAAGGCAAAACCACTAAGTCCTGTGCACTAAAATCA
>Ga0100402_1007660_pt1 | contig 10365 bp, 6 predicted proteins | sample CryGeyme20150102_FD_80419 | JGI IMG/M metagenome (GOLD analysis project Ga0100402, IMG submission 80419) | Groundwater microbial communities from Crystal Geyser aquifers in Utah, USA - Crystal Geyser metaG 2015-0102 | ecosystem: Environmental > Aquatic > Deep subsurface > Groundwater | place...
AAGAAAGGATAGAAAAAGATCAGTCCAGGAAGCATCTAACAAGGTCCGCTACCAAGAAAAGGTCAACCTTGAATGGCAATGTGGTGTCTGCTCATAAAAGTATGATGGCTCCCAAAACTATTGTCTTTCTTGCCTGCAGTCCCTCTACTACTACTGCTATGTCAATAACCAGATGTTCGTGGCCAAAGACGATTCCTACCTGCAACTGTACTACAACAGCCAAATCGATGATGCCAGCTCCTGCAGTTAGACCTCGGAAAGTGACATCAGCTAGGAAAGTGAAGAATAAGGAGTCAATTTGGAATGGATTGAAAGCTTGTTGGCCTGAAATTCTTTTTCCCTTGATTTTATTCTACTTTGTCTTCGAATTTGACTTAGAACATCTAACTGCCAACTGTTCGATTCCTACCAAATTCTAAATCAAAATGTTTGCTAACTGGCTTCCATCAACCGAAAATAGATTCGATGCCTTTCTGGAATTGAATTAGCAATAAAACCTTGTCTGGGAATCATTTTATTAGAAAAATCAAGATTGCCCTCGTATTCTATTATTCTATTTAAAACCATCTAGGTTGCCCAATAAATATCAAAATCATTAGAACTATTCCCTTCATTTTTAGATGCAATATAAAACTGACTCTTTAAAAAGAATTTTGAAGATGATGAGCTGAGAGATATATTTGAATCACTTATATTTTAAATGCTCAACGCCTAGCTAGAGTTCCCATGTCACTCAGTTAACTACCAAGATCACCAAGACATTCAAATGATTCTTTAGTTCGAGCTGTACTTATTGAATAAGCTAGGAAGAAGGCATTGCTGTATGGGCCATCCTTGGGGGTCTATTTGTTGCCCAGTTTAGATGCTCCTAAAAGTAATTGATGGTCTATCCAGCATGGAATGGTATCATTTTCGTGAGACATGGCTATTACAAGTAGGGAAAATTCAAGTTTGATATATCTTTCGAGACATTTCCGGCTAAACCTCCTACAGTCTATTTCCTTACGAAAATTTATCACCCTCTAGTCGACATGAACACAGGTTAACTTGACGTCTCAGCTGTATTGCAAACTTAATGGGTCTACCCTGATGAAGCTATGGTCTACTCCTTGGTGACTAACTTATATAAAATGTTTGGCTCCTATGAATTTTTAAGCATAAAGAGTTCTTATAACCAGTAGGCTGGCCAGCTGTATGCTTAAAATAGCGAAGAATTTGCACTTCAGGCAATGCATTCGATTGAGGAATCTCTGATTAGTCTTCAAAGGGAGAATGTAGGCAGCAGTTTGAGCCTATAGGCCATTCCATAAACGGACAACTAGCTATTGAGGAGCCAACTGGAGGAGGTATGTTCTGGAGATGGTGAGATAGACTCAAAAATCGATAAATTTGTCAATTCCATACTACAGTGATATTTGCTAATCATATTGCTACATTTCTGTATATTGACTTTTTTTCTATTCAAATATGCATGATAAATAAAATAAACCATGAAAAATGCAAATCATTCCCCCCAGATTTCTCCTCTTCACAAAAGCAAAACCATTTTTCACAGTCAATCTAGTTCAGAACCCAAATAGCAACCCTCTTCATCGCCCGTCAAATATCTCCTTCAGAACAACATCAAAATCAACGAAGGAAATCAGGGGGAGAGAGGTTAACAATAAACCGCCATCATAAGTAGCTTACTGAAATAGTGTATAATTTTCGATAAGTTGGGAGTCAGTCGGGAAGATGCTGGTCTTTTGAAAGGTATTTTTCGATTTAAGCAGAACTCTGCAGAGGAGTGGTACTGATATATTGCGAAAGCCCTCACATAATGGATCTAAAGGATAATGAATTGTATGTGTTTCTGCAGGGACAAGGTTTCGAGTACATGCAGAATTGCTTTGAGGGGGAGCTGAGTCAGAAGTATCGATTGTACGAGGATAGCTAATATGTTATGGTGAATAAAATAACTACCAATGAATGCTTTCTCTCCATGCCTTAAAACAATGTCCGCTATCATGCTACTCGGAGGTAGTCCAAAGTATATTCAGAAAATATCAGCTGATGGTTGATTAAAATACTCTCCTCGGAAAAATATCAGAGTAGCCATTCAAAAAATATTTCCTACCAAGGATCCTCTAAAAACAAAATAAAACAGTTGCCTTTCTGAAAAAAGTTGACATCTTTTCAGGTCTACCCAACTCCTTTTTCAGCTAATTCTCTAAATTCATGGATGAGGAAAGAGTGCCAGCTAATTCAAGGGTGCTTTAGAAGGGGGAAAAAAGCAAATATGTTTATTTTGTCCAGAGTGGGTAGATAGAAGTACGCACCTTTTGTTAGGTGAAGGGCAAGGTTGCAAACAACTACTATGTACTTCCGAGCAGCCCATACACTTCTGAGCTTTTATCTGAGTTCGATACCTTTGGCATGGAGTAGTTTTCGATGGCTGGAAATACAGAGGAGAAGGAGGTCATATGTGTCAAAGATTGCCAACTTTACAAAATATAAAAGAGGCTATTGGCCATTATTATCACATCTTTTTAGCTTGAATTTAAGCAAAAGAATAAGTTGTGGTCTGAGATCAACATTAACAATCAAATCAAAGGTCAAAATTACTGTACTCCAGAGCAGGAGCTTCTCTTAAAGAACGCATAAAGAATCAGAACTTCTTAACGTAAAACCCGGGACCTAAAGTTGCGCTTCTATGCCAACAAAAAACCCAACAAGATAGAGGAAAGCTAAAGAAAATCAGGAGAAAAGAGTGGAAAGGAAGCTATAGAAGATACTCCCCACGAAACGTTGATTAACAGTTGGACCCCAGCTGTTGACTAGAGAAGAAGAATGATCAAAACCACAGATGGAAGATTCAGAACAACTAGCCTTTCTAGGTTAATAAATACGCATGGAGGAGTTGTTGATGACCCTAAATACAAAACAGCCAAGAAATTTAACAGCTAACGGCTCAGATAAACAAATGAAGTGTGGGTTAATAACTATCAGCTAACTACCCTTAATGAAGATAAAAATACTCCTTCTTCTGCCCTTCTGAGACAGTCAAATCCTTTGGAATACAAAGAAAGGCTATAAAATACCAAAATGAATCGGACTCTCTGTGCCTCAAAGCACACTCAATCTAATAAGCTGGTTCCTCATTTACAGACAAGAACACAGAGCATGTTCTAAGGAAATGGTCGATATAGATCAGATTTGATCGGATTCTACTTAGACAAAAAGATCAAGAACGAAATCGTAAAGAAGGCAGAGAAGGTAATGAGTATGAATAACAATATAAGATTGACCGAAAACAAAAATTTGAAACGACTCTTCACATCAAGGGGCAACAGAGGAGTCAACGCTATTTCATAACATGACAAGAGGACGATCGCTTCCGACATAGTATAAAGAATGTCCAATATGAGAGACAATCCTTTGCTACTTCAAATCTAGAGCTAGAGAAGGAAGCAAGAAAGACATATCAAATTAACTTAAAAACAAGCTAAGCCTATTTCTGACTCTCCTCGAAAGTATAAGAAGGAGGATGAATACATTCTCATCAGAAATACTGCTCCCTGATTTTAATATCTAAGTTTTTGCCTCCAAGACATTATATACTTATATATTGACATTTGGACATATGGAGGCAGACCCTATCTCGAAGACTCAAGTGCAGGAGACAACGCCTATCTCTCTTGCAGAATAAAGGCAAATGGCAACCCCTGGAGATGCCGACTAGTGGTTTGACTCTGATAGCTCTTCCGGAATATCTATCCCTGATGAATAAGATGAGTAGTACCAAAAAGCTAACTCTTCAACAGACATAACAGCAAAAAAGAAGAACGAAGATAATGAAGGCTTATTATAAAAGCTTGGGATTGCATAAGAACTGAGCTAAATTATCTAAAAAAAAGAAGAGGGCAAAAAATAATCTCAACCTCGTGAACCAGAAGTAATTTTGGAGACTTTCATTCACAACATCGACGAAAAATTTGCAATTCTTCTGGGAAAATTAATCAAAACTCGACAAGTTCAACTCTCCAAAATAGGGGATTTGAAGGGCCAAAGATATGCTGAGCTTGATATAAGGAATTCAAAGGTGTTTGTGAGAGCTCCAACAAAACAAGAAGGCCATGCGGCAATTTAAAAGATATCAGACTTCATTGATGACTTGAATCTTATTCGTTTGGATGTCAGGTCGGATACTGCCAAAAGAATAGAGTCTTTCTCAATACTTAAAAAAATGTTCTAGGCCAAAGGAATAATGATTTTCGGCATTGAAGGTCAAAAGGGGTTTAAGTAGGTCTATATTGGAGGCCTAAAGAAGCCTCAAGAACTGCGAATTCTTCAGTCAGAAATCAAGCAATATCACATTTACAACTATGCATTGAAAAAACTTCACTCCAAGCGAAGCTACAAATTGATCATGAGTTAGCTCTTCAAAACTCCCTTCATGCGCAAATAGCTAATGAGTTTCAACAAGGTGAACATGATCGATGTTGACTACGTTCAGAAGGAGGGTCCTCTTCGATACACCTTTAACACTCTCTCCAAAGTCGACTGTAGCTTTGCTGAGTATGAGGACAAAATTATGAAGTTGATTTTACAATTCTTTGTGGTCACATTTGTCATAAGAAGCAAAAAAGATTACTATGAAAAATTAGAGGTTCCTGAACAGCCTGATATTGTTTTCAAAATGGTCAAAGAATGGAAAAAAGAGGGGCTTTACTATCTCATGATCATTGCTGATAAGTAACTTTTCTTTGCCAAAAGTAAGGAGATCGCGAACTAGCTTGAAAAAGTGGGAGATTTGATAGCTGGAATTCGTTTCTTCAATTATATGTAGCCTAATTTCAGAAATTTCGATTTTGACAATGAAAAATATTTGATCCGAAAGTTTCCAAAAGCTGGTACCTACTCAATGAACGTGTCAGCAAAAACCAGAGAAGGCCATGTATTTAACTGGAGAGAAGTATTCAAAATGATTCTTGATCAAAAGAACAAGTACGACAAAAATCCGAGCGAGAATGAATCCATCATAGAGTGATTGATGCTGCCAACATGTATCTAAAATCAATAAAACTTGGTCTCTACGATTAAATTATTGGCCTTGTTGACTTAAACCTTATCCTTTTGCTTGGCTTCATTAACTGTTATCAGCTTCTGCTCAGCTTGTTCGGTCAGTTTTTGGAGCAGCTATTTTGCTTTGTTGAGCTGTTCTCGTCTTTAAGCTTTGATTCCCGCCCTTTCTTGTTGTTTTTCTTCTCTTTGCTGAATCTATACTTTCTTGTGGTAAAAATCTCTTCTACGCTTCTTCGCACCTATCAGTCCCTTCAGATAGCTGCTTCTTTATTCTGGGTTAAATGTCACTGCTGTATTTCTTTTCAGCTTTTTGATATGTCGTTTGTTGTTCTGACCTTTGGGCATCAACAGTCTATATTATAAAAGTCCATATGATCACTATTTATGTCCATTTGCGACAAAGCCCATATTCTTATTCTATTTGCTTTGCTCCTTGTGATTTTTTTATTCAGCCACGAAGGGGAGAGATTTGTTGTTCTATGATCCAAACTCAGGGTTTTATTTTAGGTCCTCTTTAATTTCGGCTTCTGATAGTTTAGTCGGAACTGCTCTTTTGACAGAACTTTCTTGTGCGAGGTTTTAGAAGCCTTTTTTAAACATTTTGCTGATGAGCTACAGTCTAGAGTACAATTTTTCCATCATAATGGGATGTAATACATTCTATATTGCAGAAAGCTTACTGTCAGGAGAGCATTGATCGGAATGTGGTCAGGTAGCTCGATGAAACCAAGCATTCTGACGAAATTATGATTCCCTTCAGCTTTGTACATTTTTCGAGGTAGAAGTTCTCCTAAAGGATACTTGTATCTCAATATGAGCCTATTTTTATGGTAGATCAGTAGTCCATTGTTGAAATAAAATAGTTTCTTTTCTAAATTTAATCAAGACTTACTGATATCGTACAAATAATACAGTTCAAATATTTTGAAATCGAACTATACCACAGAGTTTATCTCAAATATATACTTTTGCTTGCATAATTTATCGATCCGGTCGAGATATGTTTGAGTTGGGATAAGAGTTGGATGAAGGTTCTTTACTGACAGATATATCTTAGTCAAGTCATTTTTGAGATAGAGAGATATAAGGTAGGCCCTCAAAGACACATCAACACAATCTAAAACATTGTACCCTCTTTACTCTAGCTCCTTGAAATTAGCGACAGAAGCATTTATGATGTCGTTGTGCTTGCTGCAAACCTTGAGTTATTGTTTACTGATATTGTCATTGAATTATTGAATTTTGGGGGCTAAGATGATGAGGCTATTCCTTTCGTCACTGTGAAGAGCTCCTTTGATCAACACTCCATAGCTCTCCTGCAGTTATTGTTGTAGTTGCTCCATTTAAGGCGACACAACCTTCATTGTTTATTTCTAACAAATGTAATAGCTAATTAGATATCTTTCCTTTGCCTTCCTGAAGTATACCACTCTCAACAGTTAACTGTTTTCTGACAGAGAAATGTGCAAAAAGCCTGCTCCCAATCTGGCTGAGGCGAGTTTGGCATTAGTCCCAAACTATCTCTTTGCGTGCTCTCTTAAGAGAGAAGCTTTGATCTTTTTGTCTGTTCCTGCAGGAATTTGCATAGGCTCTGTGCTAAATTTGCACATCGTTTGGATGAACTATTCCTCAGTCCAGGGTAATTTTGCGTTATCGGCTATCTTGAAAACCTTGATGTTGTCTTTAATAAACTCTTCGTATGTTATGTTGATTAAAGTTGCTCCGTGATGGAAGGCATTGTCAACCAAAAGCCCAACAGCTGCGAAAGGAAATTCGATATTGTAGGCTAGATCTTAGAGTAAAATAGAGGGAATTCCTGTATTTTATGTTTTTTTCTTATGCTTTAGAGGACATAACGTGCAGTCCGGCTGCTTTAGTCTTTGAAGAGCTTCTGGATTGACTTCGAATTAAACAAGGTTGTTAAGAGCAAGAGTGTAACAGTTCAATCCTCCAAATATGTAAAACTTATTATCTGAGGCAGGGGTACAGCTGAACTGAGTGCTGTAGACAAACGTAGATGGGTTTAGTTTCACTCTTGTCCAGGTATTTCTGGCAATACTGTAGATCCAACAATTTGGAATTAACTTGATTGTTTATATCTTGATGCCCTACTTCCCATCTATCCCTGAGTTTTATCCTCCGAGCAACAGCAAATATTAACCATTGATACAGGACAGGCTGTGCCCGGCTCGGGGTTAAGGCGCCAACACAGTGTACAATCTCTTCATGGTGATATTGTCAGTCGCCACTAAGGGAAGTGAGCTTCCTGCTGCTGATGGTAGTCTCACCTCTGCTTCATACAGATCATTGAGGTAATGCTCCTCATTGTCGATATTGCGGTAGGTTCCTCCAAAGATGTAGACTTTGTTGTTGAAGCAGCAAAGGGCAGGGTCGTGTCTACAGTAGGCTTGATGAAGATAGGTCCCTTCGCATTTACACCACACTCTAGATTAGATGTTGAAGAGGTAAAAACTATTATAGATTTCAACCAGTTGCGTGTTGATACCTCCATGAAGTAGAAGCCAACTGTTATCCAACACAAATAGAGAAGCTCCTTCTCGACCCGTGGGAATATTTCCTGCTCCCTAAATTTTTGTCAACTCTAGAGATGGAATATTCAAGCGCCAAAGATTGTTATTAGTTTTAAACTCTTTATTGATCCCTCCGAATGTGTACCACTAATTATTTCTGACTGCTCCGCAGTGCCCACTCACTAGTTCCCACTACTTGCTAGTGCACTTCATTTTACTTTTCTCCCATCTTTCGTGGTGTTTGCTGAGATTAAAAAGATGAATGTCTAAGGATTCATCAAAGTTTTAGCTTTAGGCATGGGTAGGGGCTCCTCCCACCATGTATAGTGTATTATCGTAGATAAAGCATTGATGTTTAAACCGTGGCTTGGGTAGATGTGTGCTGTTATTTTTGCGTTGAATCATGTGCCAAACTAACTCTATTGGCTGCTATCTATTGGCGAGGTTTTCTTCCGCCCTCATGATGATTAATTATATGAGATGGCCAGTCTCACTCATATAACTAATCAGGAGTTACAAATGTCCAATTTGGCAGGATCCAGAAGTGAGTATTCAAAGACTATGGGAGAGCAGTCAGGCAATGCCAAGTCCCACCTTGACTCAGTCATTGTATAAGATGCCTTATATAGAATCTTCTTGGATAAACAACCAACAATCATGATATTTTCAGCAAAGATTTGTCGAGCCTGGTCCAGGAAATTTCTGTACTCAAGGAAAGAGTAAAGAAGAACCCGCATGAATTGAAGAAGTTTTTGGTGGACCATTTACGCCCTCTTGAAGATGATCTGATGATTGGAGAGGACAATCAAAAGCACGAGAACAAACTATCTCAGGAGATAATGACTGAAATCAAGAGATAAAATAAGGAAACTTCTGATGCAGTTGTCAAAACATTTGAAAAGCTTAAGCACATGGAAATCAAAATAGGATCCTATAACTGATGCTGAAGTTCGTTATTAAACTTATCTGTTTGAGTTTATCGTACAATAAGTCCTATCTGATAGAAAATATCACTGTTTGAATTGACTGCTTTGAATATTTTGACAAAAGAAGGTCAAAATAAGGAAGCTCCGTAATGAATTCACTTTAGGTACTTTCTAATGGCATTAGCTATCCTTGAGTATCATATCAATTCAAATATTTTTTAAAATCATGACTTCTTATATAGTTTTTAGATAACACACCAAGCCAATGAGCAAAAACGCTGACTTTGAAGCACAGTTGGAACGACTCCTCGATAAGGAGAAAATCGCCAGAGTCAATAATGAGCACGTGACCTCCGTGGCAGTCCTCAAGGACATCGTAAATATCTCTCGAATTAGATCACTCTCTGCCGACAGACCGAATAGTGGACACGCCTCAACGAACAAATAACTTTCCTTATGAACCGCAGAGGACAGTCTAAAAAAGCCCAGATCGAAATGATCCAACTTGCGATGACTTGGCTCCCTACCACCCCAGAACCCCATCGCACTCGTCTCCTCGAAACCATTCGCGATGTTTGCGCAAAAAAGATTTTCCTTGAGGTACGACTATGATGATGAAGGTTGAGTATGCTAGGTGCGTCATGTTGATCGTAAAGGGCAAGGAAAACGAAAACGACATTATGGAGGCAGCTCAAATATTACAGGAAGTTCAAGTTGAGACCTACGGCTCGATGGATAAACGAGAAAAACTGGAATTTATTCTTTACCAGATGAAGATTATGCTCAAGAAAGAAGATTACGTGAGATTCTATATCATTTCAAAAAAAATCAACGAAAATAACATCAATGACCCTGACATTGCTGACATCAAGGCCATTTTCTACTCATATATGGCGATCTACTTCAACTAACAGAAATAGTACCCTCAAGCTTGCAGATGTTATCGCATTCTTCATCAGACCATCGCGGCTGGACACAAATAAATTCCTGACACTCTTGATTTCGATTTTTCAGCCAGAAAGCTCGATGTTTTGGGAAACTACGTGGCCTTTCTTGCTCTTCAGCCTTACTCTGAGAAAAACCATCAAGAGCTGACCACTCTTTCAGAGGACGAATAAATGGAAAAGCATGGGGCTTTCCTTCATCTGATCAAAAATTTCCTTTCTGAGGAAATCATCTCCTGCAACTTAGATAACTACAACAGAGACTCCTTCCAGCTCTTCCGCAACTCTTTCCGTCACAGCGAAGTACCTATTACTTGATTCAGTATCATGTCAGTCAACTCAAAAGAATGTTGGTTCAGCACAACATTCGCATCGTCAGCAAATACTACGGCCAGTTGAGCCTTGACAGATTAAGCCAGTTACTAGAGGTTGAGAAGGAATATTGCGAGTAGGAGCTTTGTACCCTTAACAACAACAAGACCATAGAGTGCAGAATCGACAGGATTGATGGCGTGATTGACTTCAGACCAGTGGAGAACGAGAACTATCTTCTGAAAAACTGGAACGAATCAATCAATGGAATATTGGATTTGGTGGACATGACTACTAACCTGATCCACCGTGAGAGGGAGGTCTACAAGAAATGATCTGTTATGTCATTAAATAGAGCATCTTATTTACTCTCACAATAATTATGTAATAATAAACTTGGGAGGAATAACAACCTGAACCACTTCAGCAAGTAAATTAGATTGTCCAAAAGCAATAAAGATAGGCTTACCATCTAGAATAAGAGATCATCTCGGAGCACTATGAATAGGATTTCGATCCCATCGAATAGTCGAGTAATGAACCTATCGATCCATAAATTTAAGAGGAGCTCAGTTAGCCAGGATCATC
>Ga0100402_1007664_pt1 | contig 10363 bp, 13 predicted proteins | sample CryGeyme20150102_FD_80419 | JGI IMG/M metagenome (GOLD analysis project Ga0100402, IMG submission 80419) | Groundwater microbial communities from Crystal Geyser aquifers in Utah, USA - Crystal Geyser metaG 2015-0102 | ecosystem: Environmental > Aquatic > Deep subsurface > Groundwater | place...
AACCCCAACCCCAACCCCAACCCCAACCCCAACCCCTGTATGATTGCTGTTTGATTCCATTGATATTGCGATTATCCGATCTGATAATCATAAAACGGCTAAAATATCATATACTTTCATTCCCATTCTCAAGGCAAAGTTTCCATCTTAATGATTAAACTATAGATCACCAATCAATTTCAGAAGTATTATCAATATTATACGAATGGAGTCTTCAAATAAGTAGTAACCCAAGAAGGAGCCTTTCGGGCAAGCTGTCAAAAAGCAAAGTTGGTAGCAATTGCAACAACTCAACTATATCAAGGTGAAGGTCGTTTTCCACAACCAGGACAAATCTCTCAAAACAGTAGTGTACATCAATATACATCTTAGATACAAGTGCAGCGCCAAAGAAACAATGGTGCGCTTCATCAACGCCCTCAAGCTAAGCCTCAAGCTTAACTAACATTAAGCTATCTTCATCTACCACAACCGCAGGGTAGTCGATCAAAGTAGCTCGATTCCCTATATTTAGAAAAACCTTTAGGTGAACTAAGAGGACCCGAGCAAAGCGATATAATAGTACTAGATGCAGCCACTTCTGATATATTTTGATTTGCACTATATTGACATGTCGGCATCTTTTTTATACATTTTAAAGAATAGGAAAAGTTCTATGGAGAATATTCCCTGTTTGCAATTAGAACGGACCATTGGGAGTGGCACTTTTGGGAAGGTCAAGAGAGCTCTGTACTTGCCGACTGGTCACGCCTTGGCTGTCAAAATACTCAACAAGCATAAAATAGCAAACAAAAAAGATGCCTTGCGTATTGAGAGAGAGATAGCAATTCTCAAAAAGATCAACCATCCCAATTTGCTCAAACTGTACCAACTAATAGTCACCTCTAAAAACTATCTACTTGTCACTCAACTCGCCGAAGGTTAAGAACTATATCAACGCATCAATCGCAAAGGGCATTTGTAGGAAGATGAGGCTGGTTTGCTTTTTGTGCAACTATTGGATGGGGTCATGCATTTAAGAAGCCGGGGGATCGCTCATCGTGATATCAAACCTGAAAACATAATTGTGGAGAGAGATAAATTGACGCTGATTGATTTCGGTTTAGGGGGGTTGTACAACGAGGGGGAGAAGTTGTGGAGCAGTTGTGGGTCGCATTGTTATGCTGCACCAGAAATGATGAACGGAAAGCATTACGATCCTGAGAAAAGTTAGGTGTGGGCATTGGGAGTCACCCTTTACGCCATGCTTTCAGGAAATTTACCCTTCTAGCACGACAATCCATCTTAATTGCTTAAACTAATGCTCACAAGCAAATACGAGCCAATCTCTCAAATTTCATCAGCTCTTCAGCAATTGCTTCGATGTATGATTGAGCCCAAGCCATCAAAGCGATATAGTTTAAAACAGGTTAAAAGTCATGTTTGGATCAAAGCTATGCAGCATGAGTTTGTAGTTGAACTTTAGGAAAAATAATGGAATGAGGAGTTGCTCAAATAAATGGGAAGGTAGTTGTCATTGAGAAGGGAAGAGCTGGTGAAAAGAATAGAGGACGATTTCGGAAAGGAGACGATAGCCTATCATTTGAGGAATTAACAAAAACATAGATAATATCCTTTGCACAGCGGACCTGTCCACCTAAATTACCTCTTCAAAACAGTCCCCCTAGCTTAATCTTTCATCAATTCTCAAAATCCAACCTGTCATTGGTTGACCCGTAGTGAAGCTCTCACTCCTTCTCACTGCTACCGCATTAAATAGGTCAAGGGAGGTTTCTACTACGTACTACCTGAGCCGATTCCTTCAGTCTGATAATTTTAATTCTATGAAAGCATATTACATCTCAATCATTTTCTGGGCAATTTATTGAGGTAGATCTTTTATAATGATCTGTTCTTTTCTTTTGAGTTGAAGGTCTCACGCATGTAACTTTTGGACTAGCTATTTTTGCGAGATCGTTCAAGGAGCTGATCTCGTTCCGGGAGTTTCTTTTATGATTTTCTGCGAGGAAATGCCTTTTTGGTTTATTTTTCTAGTGCATCCTCCTCAATTGGTTGATCGTAGTCGGGAATGAATACTCTATCATTATTGTCGAATTCAAATTCATCGTTTTTCAGGTTTTTAACAGATTGTTTTTTGTTACTGTTTCCCAGTAATTGTTAACTCCTCTGTGGTGCTAAAGGCCTTTGGATCTATCTTATGAGAGCATCGTCTTCCTATTCAACTTATCGATTTTTTGGAACATAGTTAGCACTGGTCAAGTTTCCTCTTCTATTTTACAAAAATTTGTTAAGATTGGTCTTTTTGGGGAGATCGACTTCCTCCTCTCGGTAGTTACGATGCCTGTGTCCTTATAATGGGTGCATGTTGATGGACTCTTACTTTTTCCCGCGTTCGACCTCCTCTTCAGAATCTTCGAGAATATTATCGTTTTTCCTTGTTAATTTACCTGTTATGTTGGCAGTCGACCTAGATTTCTCAACAGATGGAAATTATTACAATGTGTTATGTCCCGCCAATTCTTGCTGTTGGAAAGTATCCTAAAGCTATTCACTCATATCAGGTTGCTCTTCCATCAGCACATTACCATGTTCTATCTTGACCTTACCTCTGAAGGCCTATTATTTTGAGGACTATCGGGAGTCGTTGTGGACTCGATCTGTTCTTTTAGAGAAATCGTGATGTTAGCCTGAGAGCATGTTGATGAGCTAGCGCTCTGTGCGAGCTGTGGTAGCTCTTGGTGGACGAGGTGGCAAATTGACCTCAATCATTTATTCGGTGTGCATGAGGCTTGAGGGCATATCTTCGCTTTAATTATTAAAGATAGCGTTAAAATTTTACCCCAATTTGATATGTTCTTATTTGGCAGGTGGCTCTTCCTCTTTCTTGAGCACTTTTTATTGAAAATTTCTTCTGGCTTATTATTTCTACCTTTCCCAGCGTTATTTTTGCATTTGCTCTAATTAATGCTTTTTCCTTTATAATTTTTCCTCGATGTCTAACTCCAGTTCAGCTTTCAAGCCTTGCTATTGAGGCATGACTGTTCCTTGTAGCATTCGTCTCTGTATTGACAAATCTGTCGGTTCTTGTTCCATACGAGTGTACTAGAGTGAGACTTCACTGGGCAAATCTTCATCCAGATGCTCTATGAGAGGTTTAGCAGAATACTGAATCGACACCTCCTAATTTTCTGCATTACATTGGATAGCCAATTATGCTTAATCTTTGGTCATGTGAACAGTCTAATCCATATATAAAGGCACTTACTGGATTGATATTTCATGTTGCTGGGGTTGGCTGAGTTGAACCGAAATTTAGTTTTGTCCTGGACGATCCATCTGTACAGATACCTATTCATGCCCTGGTCTATCCATTTGAATCGATATTTATTTCTGATTGTTTGTGTATTGCACACTGACTTCATTTTGAACAATTGAGGCGGGGCTGATGCTGACATCTTTGACCATGAGCTCTTAACCTACACTCATATCGATCATTTCTTTGTGTTAGTCCATTTGGATTGACATATCTCTGTTTTTGTGTTCAAACATGCTAAATTAAGATATTTGTTCAGTGTTAAGCCGACTGATGAAGGAACGTTAGCCAAGGATTTGTTAGGCTTGGATGGAAATATCTCGGACGCTGTTGGATGACATGAGATCTTAGGATAGAGAGAGTGTATTGCCTACCATGTTGATTTTTCGGGCAGATTAATGGTAATCTAGATGACTTCTTTGGTAGTTTTAGTAAACCGAAGGAGCGATATGTTCATTGAGATACTCGTCAAATGATTCTACACGTTTGTTGATCTTCAAGCCATCCTAATCAGTATCTTAGAAGTAGTCTTCAGGTTTGGAGGTATGGCATAGAGCTAAAATAAGGACTAGGGTAGTGAGAATAAGCACGTCAACTTCAGCCATAAACAGTTGATCATATGCTACTATGGTTTCAGACACGAGCATACCTGTTCCTGCCAGAACTGCCAAAGCAGGAAGGAAGGCAAAAAATCCAAAAGCATAAAACGATCTCAAAACATGAGTGTTTGCCAATCTAGCAGAAAATACTGTAAAATTGAATAATTTGCAAAATAGAATATTTTTGAATTTATTTGTTGCCAGGACGCCAATTAAGGTGGAAGACCAATACCAACAGTTGTTAAAAGTACCCGCCAACCATGATTTAAGTCTTTTGTCATCTTTAACCGAGATGTGTTGGATGGGGAAAAATATAACATTAAAGACATAGAGCCCTCCAAGGCCACCTAATATGAGCATATAGGACAATCGAGAGGTGTTCTTTCCGATGAGATAGTAGTATACGAGAAGGAAGCATAAAGCTGCCCATTACAGCAAACCCCAGAGAGCATATAAAGCACCATACAGGAAAGTACCAGAATGCTGGAATTTAGACATGAGACAAGCGATAGCTATAAATCCGGCAGCTACAGTAAAAGGTACTGGAAAAGTCGAAGCAGCTGTTAGAGATTAAGTCAGGGTCCCTCCTCCTCCCGAACTACCAGGTGAATAAACACAAGTTGTTCCATTGCCATCGAGCACATAATCAGTAGGACAGCTAGTCTGGCATGTCCCTTGCACCAACAATCTTGGGAAGTAGCATTGTGAACAATAGTTATTGCTATCACATTGCGAGCAGTACACATCTGTGCAGGTGGAGCACACTCCACTGATATCGATAATCGGTCTACTAGTCGGACAGACAGCCACACAAGTAGAGATATACAGATATGTGCTATTTGTACAGGCAGTGCATGCGACATTACTAATACAAGCTGAGCAATTACCAGGACATGGCTGACATATACCTCCAAGTGGATAATGGCCTACATCGCAATTAGATTGACAGGCGTTCCCCTGAAGATATAAGTTAGATGCGCAGCTTGTGCAATTAGTGGCATAGAGCGAACAACTAACACAAGTCGAATCGCATCCTGTACAACTTTGGCTGTTGTTATTCATCAACAAAGGGGCAGGACAGGTGGCTACACAGGTGGGCGAGGTGGTGTTGTAGAGATAGGTGCTGTTTACACAACTAAGGCAGTGAGTGGTGCTGCCCGAGCAGGTAGAGCAGGGTGATGTGCATGACAAACAAGTACGGTCGATGGGCACCGTACCACTAGGACAGTTAGCAGCTACCACACAGGTATTGTTCAAAATAAGGGAGAAGAAGTAGCCATTGACGCAAGTGAGGCAGGACTAAGCAGAAGTGCAGGTCTAGCAACGCGAAGCAGTAGTACAAGCCTAGCATTTCAAAGTAGCAGGATTAGCGTATGTATAGTTGGGACATAGAGAAGCTACAACACATTGTCCATTGGTGAGATATACCGTGTTTGGTGAGACGATGGATACACAGGCTGTGCAGAAGGTCTGACTTGTGGAACAATTCAGACATGGAGAAGTGCAGTTCAGACATTGATTTGAGATGGCTACCTGACCACCTGGACAAGTGCTAACACATTGGTTACCTGACAGAGCCAAGGAGCCCAGACACGAGGTGCAATTTGTCGCCAAGATACTACAAGTAGCACATGTGCCACTACAGGCTGTAGCAACTCCATTTTTATCATAGTAGCCAGCAGGAGCAGTTAATCCGCATGTATTTTGGTACAAAACATAGCCACCATCACAGGCATTGCAGGTAGTCTGTGAGGCGCAGTCAGCACATCCTATTCCTAAGGTAGAGCACAACACGCATAACCCATTGACTAGATCACCGTAGTAGTATTGTGGGCAATTGGCTCTGCATGAGCCAGTTGTTGTGCTGTTGCTGATGGCTGTTTGGAGATAGGGGAGGGTGGTGTTGGTGTAGCAGGCTGTGCAATTTGTGGAGAGGGATGAGCAAGTTTTGCATGAAGAGTGGCAGCTGATGCAAGTATTAGTCCCATTATCGGGGACTAAAGGGGAGGGGCAGGTGGTTTAACAGACCCCATTTAGCAGATAACTGCCAGATGAGCAACTGCTGCAGTTAGACACGGTTCCTAGACAGGTCCTACAACTGGCATTGCAGCTATCGCAAGTCCAACTACCATTATTGGAGATATAATAATCTGCAGTGCAGGTCGTCACACAACTAGTTCCTAACAAAAATCTTCCAGGGACACAAGTGGTGCAAGTTGTTAATGTGGTACAACTACTACAGAAATAAGTGACTGTATTACATGGGACACATTGACTGACACTGACCTCAAGGTAGTAGGCTGTTGGACAGGATTGACATTGTCCTGTGGAATTGGTGATATTCAGAACAGGATTAACAGATGTAGTATTGCATTTGGTGCAATTTGATGCCAGGCCATAACACTCCAGACATGGACTAGAGCAAGCAACACATATCAGAGTACCAGCATCATAGAATCCACTGGGACAGGCACTTAGACATGACAAATTGCTGGAATAATAATATTTTTCAGTCCCTATACTGGTGTTGTTATAGCAAGTCAGACAAGCGGTTGTATTTCCAGCTTGGCAAGTGCGACATGGTAAAGGGCAGGTTACTGTGAACTGGATAAATGAACTATTTTGGTCCACCATGAAGCTGTTTTAGAATGAAGATAGAGTGGTATAGTCAGTAGCAGGAGCAGTGGGAGCTGTAAATCCGGTGATGGTGAATGCCAGCTGCGAAGTGCCTGTCATACCAGTTACATTAATTGTACTTCCTACATTCGTACAACTGCCGGTAAAGCCAACAAAAGTATTGCAACTCAAAGAGCCAATTGTTAAACTAGGAGCAAGTGCAACCAATACATAAGTGGGGGCTATCTTAGTTGAAGGAGTCACAGTCAAAGTCAGTGACTAAGCATTTCCATATATCATGTTGGCGAAGGAGAAAGCTAAATTAGTGAAATTTGATGGTTGCGAGTTAATCAAAGTAGGGGCGATAGTGGAGTTAGCATATATGCTGATCTGATCGGCAGTTTTGGTGGTAGCTGTGAAATTGGAAGCTATTGGTCTGTAGGAGGCAGGGTTGTTGACGTTGCTGATTACCACACCGAAATCAGTTCCAGCAGCTACAACTGGAAGGGTCACTGTTAAATTCTGTAGACTGGTCTGAGTGCATGTGAGGGCATTTGCAGATAAATCAATACAAGTAGAGTTGCTGTTCATAGAAATTTAGCTTGGGAGGGTCAGAAAAAGTAGAGTACCTGCCGGTAGGGCTACTTCTTGTCTTAAGGTAATTGTATAACTAGTAATTGCTGAATTTTGACTACTGACCCTTGTTGCAGTAAAACGATAAAAAACAGCTGGAGTTGTCATTTGCACCGTCAATCCTGTCAAAGTCTCTATGGCCGAAGTCGAGGAATAGGTGGTAATAGCGAAAGGAGAGACGATTCTAGTGTTGTTGGGGTTTTTGCAGACAGTCTCTACTCTCAACTCTATTCTTGACCCAGCAGCAATAGCTCCAATTTGTGCAATATTTGTATAATTAATCTGATAGTATCCCGTATTCAAACTGCTATTACTGGCCCCTGGCAAAAAATTACCACCATTGACACTATACCTAGTATAGGTATTATTCAAAGAAGCCAAAGCAATAGTTATTGTCACGTCAGTTGGAATCCGCAACTCAACGAAACCACCTTGAGGAATTGTGTAAGTGTTGTTGAAGACTATAGTGTAAGTGACTAAACTTTAGAGAACTTTATAACTAGAAGGAGTGACTGAAGCTGTTGCTAAGGCGATGGAGCCTATTGTAGCTGTGATACCTAGTGCTGTGCCTGATTGGGTAAGACCTGAAGTTGAACTGGAATAGAAGGTGGTGATATCAAATGTCGAAGATCTGCTCGTATCGCTGGGATTTATCACTCCATTAACTGTCAGTGTTAGTGTTTGATTGGCTGAAATGATGCTAGATGAACTATTGATATTGCTAAAGAGAATGCTGTTACCAGAAAAGGTGCAAGTGGGTGCACTACTGACTCCTGTCCCTGTTAATGAAGCACAATTAATCGCTGTGGTCGAAATGGTAACTTGTGAAGGCATTGTAATCCGGATCATACCAGAACTGGACAGTGGCTGAGTCAGAGGTATACTGAATGTATAGGAAGTATTTGCCAAGACAGTGGTAATCGTGGCTGTTACTGTAGCTTACAATCCAGCGGCAACTGCAGTTAGAGTTCCTGATCCTGTCATGATAGGATATGAATTTCTCAACACAGAAAAAGTGATACTTCCAGTGGGTATCGTAGAAGGTGGTGCCAGAAACTGCTGAATGACGAGTGTATATGGTCCGGAGTAGGTCTGAGTGCTGCTGATAGCTGATGAATGTCTGATAAGGATAGTTTGACCTGATACAGTCGGGTTATTGTTATAGCTAGCTGTTCCCAAAATTGGACTAGAATACATAAAGGTCGTCCCTGTAGGAAAAACGATCTAGAAGTAATCATTGACACTAATGGTAGCCATCAAATTAAGGTCAAATCTCAACGCGACATAAGAGTTGACAGTCATGGTGCTTTGAGCAACCACACTAAAATTTGTGAAAGAAGCTGGAGTTAGACCACTTGGATAGACAGTGCAAGTATCTACTCTGCTACTTCCTTGGTAAGAAGTGATTGTGATCAGATCTGAAGGTTGATTTGAAGGAGGAGATAAAAAATTCAACACTCCAAGGGCAAAATTTGAGTTGATATCACCATTGAATATGTTACTGGCTGTGATGAGGGTGCCCGCAGATCCTGCACAAGTGATCCCAGTCTTAATATTCTAAAAATAATCAACGATATACTGAGGAGTAGTTCGAGCAGGACATGGTGGAAGTGATAGGTAAAGTAGTTGCACTAATGTCATTTGTCCAGTATGACAAAGGAAACTGAATCCTAAGTGTAGAGGTGACTGTTAGTGTGTTGGTTGGAGTCAAAGAGATGATCATTGTGCTGCTGGCACTATTGACAGTCGTTGGTGTAAATGTTATACTGCAACTAGAGAAAAAACCTGCAGTCAGAGTGACGGTATCGGTTCCTGTCCCTGAAACATCACTGCCTATTGCTCCTGAAAATCCAGATATTGTGATAGCTGGACTCGGGTTCATCACATTGCCAATGACTACCACAGTAGTATTGACATAAACACTGCTACCCGTTAACGATGCGAATGCACCAGAAAAGGTGACTGTGGTTGCGGTGGTGCCACATGTAAAATTAGTGATGCTGACTCCATCGACCGTAATAGAGGTACACTGCACTGAACCTGTGATGGTGTATGCCGATGGAAAGGTGACAGTGAGAGTATCTGTAGCGTTGACCTATATAACTCAAAACGATACAGGTATGGTATCCCAATTGGTGATTCCAAAGTTGTTGCTTTGTGCGCGGTTGAAGGTGAAAGTATAACTAGATGCTGTGCTGATGGTGGATATCGTGGAAGTTATGGAGAGCTGCTTGAAGGTGAAAGCTAGATGGGGAAGATAATACGGAAGGTGGAAATAAGTAGCAGAAATAGGGTGATTATCAGCAACGAAGGAGGGCGTTGCATAAGCTGGGTTATTATTATTTATAGGTATTTGAGGGGTAATGAATGCTGGATAGAGGTATGATTATATTGGATCATGATATGTCATATGCTGGAGTTCTTTAGACTCAGATAGTTTAATTTTAGAAGAACTTCCATTGCTTCCATTCTTGCCTTCTCTATTTTGCCTCCAATCGAGTCAAAAACACCATCTTATTAATCTGATTCTTCCCTGACGTCTCTATCTCTCTTTTAGGGCTAATTCCTGATTTTTCTGTCCGTCAATCTTTTCCATTTGCAGTTTATCGTTAAACAAAGCACCACATCCCCCACAATAAAAGAATAAGCTTCACTCTCATTTTTTCCCTCTTTATGCATCAACACATTGATATGTGCTTGCCCCCACATGTCCAGGTCTTCTTTTATGTGTTGCGTTGCTTTAACGAGTCATGATTTTTTGAAATACGACATCATAGCATAACATCCTCGGAAACAGGACAAGCTGAAGGGAATGTCAACTTTTGGGAAAAGAAACAGGACGATGGGTGCTCGGTTTATATCCACTTCAATCTAAAATCAGACCACGAGAAAGGAACAAACTGATGATGGGCATAAACTTGTCTTCTCAAAATGACTCAAAAACCACTTATAAAGAGAGCCCGTGGTCTGCTTGTTCTGGTTATCAGACTGGAAGGTTGTGCATCTGATCAGAAATAAAGGAGGATCAAGGATGAAGGGGAGTATTAATAAAAGAATTGATTTCATGCCAGCATAATAATTAGTTAGTTCAACAAATGGCTGATGTTGAAGAATTTGAGAAGACTGAGGCAGGCTCATCCGATTGCGAGCCTCAGACTGCTGGCTCCATCAAGAAGGGAGGCCATTGCATGCTCAAGGGATA
>Ga0100402_1007678_pt1 | contig 10345 bp, 8 predicted proteins | sample CryGeyme20150102_FD_80419 | JGI IMG/M metagenome (GOLD analysis project Ga0100402, IMG submission 80419) | Groundwater microbial communities from Crystal Geyser aquifers in Utah, USA - Crystal Geyser metaG 2015-0102 | ecosystem: Environmental > Aquatic > Deep subsurface > Groundwater | place...
TTATTATTATATATTATTTTTATATATTATACGTATATTTTATTAATAACACATATTATTTATTTAATTTACTAAACAAATGGAATTAACAAATACTGAAGAATCACTCAACGGAATACGCTTCTCTTGGAATGTTTTTCCTTCCACAAAGACAGACTTAACTAAAATAGCCATTCCTCTTGGCTTCCATTATTCTCCTGCTAAAAAATTAGAAAATTTAATGAATGTTGAATATGACCCTGTGATATGTAAAGGCTGTAAATCTATTCTTAATATGCAATTTCATGTTGATTTTAGGACAAAGGCCTGGGACTGCTGCTTCTGTGGGGCGAAAAACAGTTTCCCAACTAATTATGCTCAATTTATTACTGAGCAAAGTCTCCCAGTAGAATTACTTCCAGAGAACTCTACTATTGAGTATAGGTTAAATAAAAAAGAATCAAATTGGCCTGTATTTTTATTTGTGATTGATACTGCAATAGAGGAAGATGAATTGGCAGAAGTGAAAGATTCAATTCAGCAGATAATAACAACAATTCCTCAAGATTGTAGTATCGGAATCATAACCTTCGGAAATATGTGCCAGGTCCACGAAATTGGTTTTTCCGAATTTTCTGTCTCACACGTATTTAAAGGTGAAAAAGAATACAAAGTTAAAGATATTCAAGAACAATTAGGAATACTTACAAATAAAAGTCAAAACTTCAAAAGATTCTTCTTACCTATTAAAGAGTGTGAATATACAATTAATACTTTTCTTGATGAATTACAGGTTGACCCTTGGACCAAAAAGAACGGCGAGCGTAATGCCAGATGTTCGGGGCTATCCCTGAATGTAGCTACCAGCTTGATGGAAGCGTTGTGTTTCTCTGAACCAGGAAGAATATTTTTCTTTTTAGGAGGAGCACCATCAATTGGTGAAGGTCAGATAGTTGGAAAGATGTTAACTGAGACAATAAGAAATTTTGTTGATTTTGATAAGGGTAATACTAATACTAAATATTATAAATCTACATGCGCTTTTTACGAAACTATAACCTCAACTGCAATTCGATCAGGACATATAATCGACGTATTTTCGTGTTCACTCAATCAAGTCGGACTATATGAAATGCGTTGCTGCGTAGAAAAAACAGGCGGAAACATGATTTTAACAGATTCCTTTACTACTTTACCTTTCAAAGAGAGCTTAAAGAAGATATTTGAATTAGACGAAAACGGCATATTAAAAATGAATTTTAGGGCTAAGTCCAGCTTATTCCTGACCAATCACCTGAAAGTATCAGGAGCGATCGGCCATATGGTTAGCTTAGGGGTCAACCATAATATTGTCGCAACTGAAAATGTAATTGGAGAAGGAAATACTAGGGAATGGTATTTAGGAGGAATGGATTATAATTCGACTTATACTTACTTTTTGGATGTGACCACAAGTACTGGTCAGCAAAATTTTAATAAATATGCTGTGATTCAAATGCAAACTATGTTTATTGCAGGTGATAGATCAACTAGAGTTAGAGTGACATCAATTAGAAAGAAGATAACCGGTGACGTAACCTCAACAATTAATAAAAACGAAATTGCCAGTGGCTTCGACCAAGAAGCAGCAACTGTATTGATGGCCCGTCTATGTGTTAGCAAAGGCTACAAAGAAGAACATGCTGAAGTATTAAGATTCCTTGATAAATCTTTAATAAAATTAATAACTTTATTTGCTACTTATAGACAAAATGACTTTCGTTCTTTCAAACTATTAGACGAATTTAATTTCTTTCCACAGTTCATGTTTTATTTGAGAAGATCACATTTTATACAAAGCTTTAATGCCTCCCCAGATGAAGTTACTTTCTATAAAACTATACTTTTCCATGAAAATGTTCCTAATTCTACTATTATGATTCAGCCTACACTCTTTTCGTATACAGCAGAAAAAACTGATGCTAATCCAGTATTCCTTGATATAGACAGTATGAAAAACGACCATGTACTTCTATTAGATGCTTTCTTTTTTGTAGTAGTCTGGCATGGAGAAGAAGTTTGCAAATGGCGCGATGCTGGCTATCAAAATCAAGAAGGTTATGAAAATATAAAAATGATGTTAGAGAATCCACAGGACTATGCTCAGGTACTTCTCATGGAAAGGTTACCTGTTCCAAGATTTGTATCATGTGATTCTGGGACTGGTCAGGAGAGACTAGTAAAATGTACGGTTAACCCTTCAAATTCTGGTGGAAGTAATAAAGTAATTCAAGATGGATTTTGTTCGGATGATGTAAGTTTGAAAGTATTTATGGAGCATTTGATAAGACTATCTATTCAAAGTTAATTAGTGATTTAGATGCTTATTTAGGATTTTAAAGTAATAATTAAATATATTTCATTTCAAACTTGATAAAAAATATACAAAAATAATATCATTTTATAAACCATTAATTATATTAATAAGCAATATGTAATAGTTTTCACATGACATTAAATCATTAATTATACTATAAATATTAAATTACTAAATTACTAAATAATTAACTTGATTATAACTTATTATTTGAACAACAATTAAATATATTAAATAATATAAATGAGTATCGAAAAAGGAATATTCGATAAATTCTTTAATGGTTACCTTCTTGGTAAAAGACAAATGTGGAAACCTTTCAAATATGTCAATTCAGTTCCCTATAAATACAATAAGTGGTTAGAGTCAATAATCTTCCCTAGAAATAAATTTGAACAAACTTATTCAAATCTTGTTGAAAGCATGTTACCCACTCTCCAATATTTTATGTGGAATCCTTTAACCGCAACTGCTAGACAAGGAGGATGGACTATTCAAGAAAAGCTTTATAATAGTTACTTCCGTAATAGAAATATTCAATTTCATGCTTATGGACAATCCCTCCATCCTTGGGGATACATCGAAAGACAAAGAGCCGACGGTTTCTTCAGAAGAGTAGAAACTATCATCCCAGGAGTAGAACTACCAGAATGGGCTCAACACACAAACAGAGCCCCCAACTTCGATTTTGAATCAGTTGCAAAGACATTCGAAGCATATCGTAACGTATATGAGGAAGCTACTCCAAGCCCCCATTATAATACCCCAAACTACTTTGCACTTCAACATTTTGGAAACCAAAGATTCTACCTTGGTTACTGGGGAGCAAGATTATTCTATAACGAAAAACCAACAGGAAATTACGGCCCAACTAATGTAGGTACTGTACAAAAGGAAGATTTAGAATTAATGAATAATTGGTATGGCTCAGATAGAAATAGCACCCAAGAAAGACTAAAATTAATGTCTGAAAGTGAAAAACAAAGATTTTACAGCCAAACCGAAAGATGGAAAAAGAATATTCATACCCATTTCCCAGAATTCGCTAATATTAAATGTGAACCTTCTAACCATAAATATCATGAACCAAATTATGAAAGAAATATGGATGATATCAGAGATTCAATCTTTGCCTCAAAGTGTATGACATTATTTGATTCAGGAAACTTTACTCAAGAAGAAATTCAACATATTTATGAATATTTCATTGGAGGAGAAGAAGGTGAGAGAAACTTCTTTGTAGTAAGCGAAGATGACGGATACCACCACGGAACAGATCTATACCACAAATTCATTAAAGAATTCAACATGCCAGACCTATTCAAAATTAACAAAGTTTCCGCAAGAACCCCTGAACAAACATTCTTAGATAGACTCGACAGAAACTGGAACATCAACTTCTACACAGTAGATACTTATAGAAAATTATTAAGTAAATTACTTTCAGGCTTTAACCCAACTGACTTTAATGATAGTATAGCTAACAGAAGCAGAGAAGTCAGAAATTTAGTATCAGAAGAAGTTTACAATGCTTTATTTAGAAAACAAGTACAATCTACCTTTGGAGTATCAGGAGAATTAAACGAAGGACAATCTGTTGTTTTAGCTGCATTGAAGAAAGATGCAAATGCTTTTGAAGGTTTGTTTAAATTACAAGAAGAAACTAGAAATGCTTTCCCTATTGCAAATAGAGCTGTTAGAAATGAGTTTTTGAGAAAAATTAGAGGGTATTTAAGAACTAGACCATACAACCCAGCTCTATAAATATTCTTCTATTAATAATAACTATTTTAATCAATTAATTTAATTTTTGTAGTTTATACTATATAAGTTTTTAAAGTTTATACTATTATTATACTATTATAACTCATATACTGTTATGTATTATTATTATACAATTTTACATAATTGCAATATTATATATTTAGCTGATTTTATTGTTTAAACATCTAATTAAGTTCAATTTTCTATAAAGATTTATTATTAATTTATGATATAATCTTCTAGTAATTCTATTAATCTCCGTAACTCCAAACTTCTTTTCCCTTTTGAGATTTTGAACTTCTTTTCTTTTTATAATATCCTCCACTATTCATTACGGTAGCATTAGCGTAAAAGAGATATACTATATTATATTTTTATCAAATATAATTACTAAAGAGAAGTACAACTATAGATACAAAAGTTATTAGAATAGTTTTTTGTGGTGTGAAAAAAGGTTCTTCGTAAAAGTGTAATTCTTCGTTCATATTTTAATAATAAATACAATAATAAAATAATTATTTTAATATTATGTTATAATAATATAATTGTATTATTATTTAATTTACTATAATTAAATTTCAATAATATGAAATTATGTATAAGAATATAAATAGCGAAAATAATTTCCTTAATTACCTTAAATTAATGATTAATCTTTATAATATCATATATAATTTAAATTAAATTATCATATACTCTATACTTTTATATGCTTATGTACTTGTGATTATATTCATTTTAGCAATTTAAAATTCCTTTCCATTAATGTTATTATTTATTTCTATTTCTAATATAATTTGTTGCCATTGTGTTATAAATCCTTTCTTTTTTTGATTGGTGAATTATAACCTTTCCAATGTATCATCTTTAAGATAAAATAAAACACATCTGGATTATTCCAATAACTTTGATGCGAAAACAAAATCCCTGCTAACTTTATTGCTTTCTCCGACGGACTTTCCTGAAGAATGAAATCATATCTTTTAATCCCATCCAGATTAAGTAAATTATCTACATCCTGATCATCGTTTAATGAAGTATAACATAGCAATTTTAATACTTTACCCCAAAATGGCTTTCTTATTCCATCATTTTCCCAATGAGAAATAGTATACGACTTTTTAGCATCTTCTATCGGGAAGTTCCTAATCAAAGGTTCAATTCTGTATGCAATTGGGTCCATAGGATGCATTATATTATGAAAGTCCTTAACTATTTCGATATCTTCTGGTCTTATTGTGGCATTTGAACCTTTTTCTATGGTTAAGAAGAGAGCAAGAGGGCTTCCTGTCATGAAGAAGTGGCATACGGGAAATAGTAATGGTTTTATCTTATCATCCTTTGAGACAATTTTTAATATTTGTGTAGGCTCTATCTTCTTCTTTTTGTTTCCTCCATTCGATATATCACATAGCCCATTGTCATATTTTTCGAACTCTGGATCAAACGCTTCTGAATCTTGTTCTGTTAGACATACCTCCATTTCGACATCGAATTTTATGATATTCTTTTTAGAAATACGCTTTAGTTTTAATTCTTTATTAGAAACTGTTGTTTTAAGATAGTTGTCAACTTGTTTTGGATTAATAAAAGAATTATTTAGTAAGTTAGACTCGAGTTGATTTTCTTCGGTGGCACATCGGATGTTTTTATTTATGTCTTTGATGTATTCATGTGGATTTTCTGTATCTTTTTTAGTATTGTTTGTATTTTTTTTCTTATTGTCTGTATCTTTTTTCTTATTGTTTATTTCTTCATTATTTTCATTATTATTTTTATTAATATCAATATTATTGTCAGGTTTAGGATGAACTTTCACTTTATTCGAGCTTGAATCTAACACTTTTTCATTCTCACTTTGTATTAAATTAGCTTCTTTAACAACTTTATCACTATCCCTTCCCTTATCAGCTTCATCCTTTCCTTTATCAGTATCATTAGCTTTAACTGTATCCTTACCTTCATTATTAACTTCCTTGACTTTATCTCCATTATCTCCATTCTCTTCCTTCTCTTCCTTAACTTTCTCATTCTCCTTTAAATTCTCCTCATCTAAAATCAACTCAGTAATCTCATCCATTTTACTCTTAACCTTATTCTTATTCTTATCATTGACTACTACAATCGGCTTTTCATATTTCATATTAGTTAAAATATCATAAAGCATTACAGTACCAATACTATGACCGATTAGGCTTACCATTCCTTTAAATAGTTTTCTATGTTTACTTACAAGTTTATAATACTCATTCATCTGCTCTATTATATCGTTTAATATTTCATAACGACATTTACTATTTGTATAAAATAATATATCTAAAGGCATTTGATGGATAATATTCTTCCATCCTCTAGTCTGGTCATTTAGGAAAGATATTTTATTAAGAGGCCCAGTATATTGTGAGCTTATTTTTGACTTCCAATTTATTATTCTTATATGTATTTGTTTGAATAAAAGATTCTTTTTAGTTAGGTATAATGATTTAATTATCGGTGCTATTTTCTGCATAGTATTTTCTAGTTTTTGTTCATTTTGTCCGGCACCATGCACTATAAATATTAAATATTCCTCGTCTGCATCTTCGATTTCTGAAATACTAGTATATATGTTGTTTTCAAAAATTCCATTCTTTAAGTTTTCTGTAATAACTTCTTTTTGAAGTTGACCTTTGATTTCTCCTTTAAGTTTATTGTCTGTTTCGTGTAAGCTGTTCTCGCTGTAAAAACTTTCGTAATGATTGTTACTGTTGTCATTGTCATTGTTATTGTTATTGTTATTATTATTTTTCATTTCTTCCATACTTCTTTTATTACTTTTTATTACTTTTTATTAACTTCCAAAATTATTAATTACTTAATTATTTATATTTGTAATAAATATATTATCATATTAACATATAAATGTTAAAATTAAAAAACAATATATTCAGAATTAAGCAGTTTAAACAGATAAATCCTTTTAAAAATGCATTTTATACTAACAAAAGTGTTAAAACATTTTGTAAAAAGAATCCAGATATTTGTATTGTAGATAATCCATATACATTTGAAGTAATTACAGATAATAATATTTTTTTTATATTATAAATTGTTAATAAATATATAGACTCACGTTGAAGTTCCTTACATTACTACTAAGCAAATTCCAACTTATATTGAGAATTGCTCTGCTGCGAGTTCGTTTTTAAGAGAAGTAATAATATAAATATTAATGTTAAAATTAATGTTTTTAGATAAATCTCGAAGAAAGAATAAAGTTGTGTAGAACTGCTATGGCTTGGTTTAAAACTGTAATTTAATTTTAATATAATTTAATGTAATATTTGAAATATAATAAATAACAAAATTTTTCTTATTAATAGAACCAAGATAAAGTTGCTACTGAAATATCAAAATCAATGGGTAAACCTTTTAAAGAAGCATACGGAGAAGTTAATGTAAAAATACTTTTAATAACATTACATATTTATATATAATATTTACTATAGACTATGCTAAGTCGTTGTGAAGTACTCTACGGCCTTGCTCAACAAGAGATTAAAGATGATAATATCCTTATCGATTCCCAAAATATACTAAGAATTAAAAAAGACCCAATTGGAATATCATTTATTATTTCTCCATGGAACTATCCATTATTATGCGTTGTTGGGGCCTTAATTCCATCAATTTTATGCGGAAATCCAGTACTATTAAAGCATTCACCTAGAACTCCTATAGTTGGAAACTTTTTTGAAGAAGCCTTTAAAAGTGCTGGTACTGGGAATATAGTTCAACATTTGTTTTTGAAGAATTCAGATGTCCATGAAGTTTATAAAATAAAAGAGGTAATAATTAACATATTTTAATAATATTTTATATTTTATATACGATCAATATCAAAATTTCTAAATACCTAAACTAAATTCCTTATTAGGTCGGTTTTATCGGATTTACAGGTTCAGTCGACAGTGGCTACACAGTCCTAAACAACGTTGCTCAATGTAAACGTTTTGTAAACATGAACTTCGAATTAGGAGGCAAAGACGCTGCCTATGTATGCGAGGATACAGATTTAGATTTTGCTGTTGAAAGCATAGTAATTATACATAATAAACTACTTACTTATAACTCTTTATTACACTTTATATCATTTTTAGATTGAAGGCGCCTTATATAACGCCGGACAATCTTGCTGCGCTATAGAAAGAGTATATGTTACTAGCAAATTATATGATAGATTTATTGAAAAAGCTCACTCAATTGTTTCTAATTATGTACTCGGTGATCCTTTTGATCCCAAAACTATGATGGGAACAATGGCTTTACCTGATGCACCAATTAATTTAAAAGAAGTTTGCGATGAGGCTCTTTCATCTGGAGCAGAATTAATATTCGGAGGAAATATTGTAAATGATAAAGCAGGAAAAGGAAGATTTTTTGAGCCTACTCTTATAAAGGAATGTAGAAATGATATGTCAATTATGGTAAAAATATTAAAATTATATGTCCATTAGAATAGAGAAAGCTTCGGTCCTCTTATCCCAGTATGTAAAGTTGAAAATGACGATGAAGCTGTAGATTTAATTAATAATAACCCATTCGGATTGACATCTGCAATATATACAAAAGACTATGAACGTGGAGAGCATCTAGCAAATAAGGTAATAAACTAATAATTATATAAATTATGTGTTTTAACAATGCTTTTAATCATTATTAAACAATATTAAACAATATTAAACTAATTAATCTAGATTGATGTTGGAACAGTATTCTTGAACAAATGCGACTTCCTAGACGCTCGTCTAGCACATAGTGGACGTAAGGACTCAGGTTGCGGTGTCTCAATGAGTAGGTATGGGTTTGCCCCATTCTATAAAACAAAATCGCTAAACTTTAAATTGCCTAAAATGTAATAAATAAGAATTAGAATAAGAATAATATAAATATAAAATCAAATTAGTAACTAATCTTTCTTTATAATTTTAGCTATAAGAATTAAGTAATAGTTAATGAATTTATTATATTTTAATAATCAGTAATAATATAAGCTTAATTTATAACTAAAGCCTAATATAAACTTAATTTCTAACTATAAATGTTATTTTTTATAATAAACTTATAAAGCTAAGCTTTATTAATTAAACTATTATATAATTAAAGTTATAAAAAAGAAAATGTTTTTAAATAGGAGTTTATTTAATATATCAAGAAATATAATTTCGCATTGTCAGCGAACTAAATTTTCTTCTCAGGTGACAAGTAATAATACTAAAATTTTTAATCCTAATGATCCTAATGATAATATAATTGCATGTAAACTAAACACAGACTACGGAGAGAAAACTATAAACATTTACACAGACAAAACTCTTTCTGACTTCGAAGCAGAATTGAAGAAAGAAGTTCACTTTAACAATCTTGAATTCCGCCGATGGAACCACTCAGTTATAGCTAAAGGCAACCTAGCACAGGATGCTTTAAGCGATATAACTTTTATCCAAATAGAAAAAATGGAATGGCAAATCCTTGACAGAATAAAAAGTAAAGAAGACTTGATCGAAGAAGACTTACAAAACTTAGATATAGTGAGTAAAGGATTTTCTCAACAAATTTCTAATGAAAAGCATTTAATTTCTGATAATATATTAGAAATATATAGGAAGTTACAAAGTTTCTCAACAAATAATGATACCAAGGCTAATATGGAATTATATGAAATGGCATTACAACTTTATTCAATACAGACTCATTTTTATAATGAAGTAAATCAAAAGTTAATGGATAATAGTGATCCTAAAGCATTTCAGAATTTACTTAATCAGTACTATGAGTTGAAAAAAGTATATTCAAGACTACTTTATGAAGAACAACAAACTTTAAAGAAAAGTGCAAGAAAAGCAAAATTTTTGATATTCCTAGGTGGATTCCTTTTTGTTATTCAACTCGTTTTAATCTATTATCTTACTTTTGTTAAGTTTTCTTGGGATATCACAGAGCCTATGACTTATCTTACAGCTTGTACTAATGTCTTTTTAGTTTGTTTACTAAAATTAAAGTTTAAACAGCAGACACCTTTTCAATATTTCCAAATGGGATTCTTTAGGAAAACTAAGTTTTTTAAAACAGACTTTTTAAAGATGAATAAACTTAAAGATGAAATAAGTAAAATTGAGAATAAATTAAACTAATAAAGTAATTACAATATCAAATAATATTATCTTATCTAAAACTCTTTATTTGAACAGTTCATAAATTCTTCAA
>Ga0100402_1007681_pt1 | contig 10344 bp, 10 predicted proteins | sample CryGeyme20150102_FD_80419 | JGI IMG/M metagenome (GOLD analysis project Ga0100402, IMG submission 80419) | Groundwater microbial communities from Crystal Geyser aquifers in Utah, USA - Crystal Geyser metaG 2015-0102 | ecosystem: Environmental > Aquatic > Deep subsurface > Groundwater | place...
ATATAACAGCGATATCAAAAACATGAAAGAAATTGTTGATGCAATTGCTATAAGTGGAGTAGACGCAGCTATAGTAGCTGATATGTCTACATTACAGTACACAAGAGAAAAAGGTGTTGAAGTTCATATTTCTACACAGCTTTCAATTTCAAATACAGAAAGTCTTAAGTTCTATGCTCAGTACGCTGATCGCATTGTTTTAGCTCGTGAGCTCACATTGGAACAAGTTTCACAAATTTGTAAAGATGTTGTTAATCAAGATATACGTGGGCCTAAAGGTAAGCTTGTAGAAATAGAAGTTTTTGCACATGGTGCAATTTGTGTAGCAGTTAGTGGTAGATGTGCTATGAGCATGTACTGTTATAACAAATCTGCAAACAGAGGACAGTGTGGACAAGCATGCAGACGTAAATACAAAATTACTGACGTAGACACTGGGCAGGAACTTGTTGTAGATAATAACTATGTTATGAGCGCATCTGACCTATGTACAATTGGATTACTAGACAAAATTGTTGAATCGGGTGTTTCAGTTCTTAAGTTTGAAGGAAGAGGAAGACCTCCCGAATATGTAGATTTAGTAACAAAAACATATAAAGATGCATTACATGCCATTGAGAATGGGACATACTCACCAGAAAAAATTGAAAAGTGGAACAAAGATCTTGGAACAGTATTCAACCGCGGGCAATCAGCTGGTTTTTACATGGGTCGAACAATGGATGAATGGGCAGGAAATAATGGTGGAAAATCAACAAAGAAAAAAGTGTTTGCTGGAAAAGTAGATCATTACTATCCAAAGATTAAAGTTGCACAAGTAAAAGTTCAGGGTAAAGTTAAATTTAAAAAGGGTGATGGATTTATAATAACAGGTGATAAAACTGGTATAGTTAAAGATAATTTTTCAGATCTATTTATAGATGACAATGAAATAAATGAAGCAAAGCAAGGTGACGTAGTTACTTTTAAAATTAGTGGAAGAGTAAGAGAAAATGATGACTTCTATTTATGGTTAGATGTTTAAATAAATCGGGGAGTAGCTCAGATGGCTAGAGCGCACGGCTGGGGGTCGTGAGGCCGCAGGTTCAAGTCCTGTCTCCCCGACATATACTAGTAAATTTAATTTTTGTAAAGATACAACTAATACTCAAGTATACTTTTTTTACTAATTGTTTTATACTTTAAGTATGAAATCAATTATAGATCAGACTATACCAATTCTACAAAAATATGGAGTAACTAAAGCTTCTTTATTTGGTTCGTATGCAAAAAATAACTTTGACCAAAATAGTGATGTAGATATTTTGATTCAACCTCCTAAAAACATGGGGTTATCATTCATAAGTTTAAAACTAGAACTAGAAAAAAAGCTAAATAAAGAAGTTGATTTAGTAAGCTACGATGGAATCAACAAACATCTAAAACCATATATTTTACAAAATCAAATTACAATTATATGAAAAAAGACAAAGATAATTTAGTATATTTAAATCATATAAATGATTCAATTTTAGAAATTTTATCTTACCTCAAAAAATCAAACTTTGAATCTTTTTCTGAAAACACATGGGATCAAGCTGCAGTAATGAGACATCTTGAAATAATAGGTGAAGCAGCTAATAATTTAGATAAAGAATTTCAAAATAAAAATAATGATATTCCTTGGAATGTAATTATCGGCTTAAGAAACGTTGTCATTCATGATTATATGGATGTAGATATCAATATTATTTGGCAAATTATTACTCAAGACCTCAAACCACTACAAAGACAAATTTTAGAATTACTTGAATTATAATAGGTTCTAATTTGGTACCACGTTGTCGACACTCACTTTTTCTTGAGGCAAATTTTACATAGGACTAAGGAAACTAGAACCCAAATTCGTCTGCTATAATTTCAATATATGAAAACAGTTATTATTTCTGGTGGAAGTGATGGGTTAGGAAAAACTATTGCAACTCACCTTAAAAACACTTACAAAGTTATCATTCTTTCTCCTACAGAAGAAAAACTAAAACAAACTGCTTTAGAACTTGAAGTTGACTATGAAGTTTGTGATGTTTCTTCATTTGAAAGTTGCCAACAGGTAATCAAAAATATAATTAAAAAATATGACGTAATTGATATTTTAATTAATAATGCTGGACTTTGGATTCAAGGCGAAATAGATGAAAATGAACCCGATCAAATTAGGAAAGTTATTGAAGTTAATGCACTTGGATTAGTTAATCTAACAAAAGCAGTTACTCCACAAATGAAAAAACAAAAAGACGGAATCATTTGCAATATAAACTCACAAGCTGGAATATATGCAAAAGAGGAAAGAAGTGTTTACAACCTAACAAAATGGGGGATTACTGGTTTTACAAAATCTTTACAACCTGAATTAGCTCAATATGGAATTCGTGTTTCTGATATTCATCCAGGAAAAATGAAAACAGAAATGTTTTCTAAAATGGGAATTGATAAAGACATGAGTAATGGAGTAGATACTAAATATGTAGCTCAAGCTATTGAATTTGTAATTGGTTTACCTTCAGACGTTTGCATTCCAGAAATTGGAATTAAACATACACTAGGATAATAGACTATATGATAATTAGAACAGCTACAAAAACTGATAAAATTGCCATATTAAATTTACTTGACGAATTTAGATCTGACTGTATTGAACAAATCACAGACAAAAAAGGATTTTCAAACACTGCCATAAATGGTGGTACTAAGCTCTTTGATAAAGCGCTAGAAAATGAAAACTACTATATATCCGTTTTGGTAAATGATGAAAATGATATTATAGGAATAATCACGGGCTATACCTGTCCTATGTTAAGAAGCGGAGAATATAGAGCAGAAGTAGAAGAGTTTTTTATTAAAAATAAATATCGTGGTTCTGGTAATGCCAATAAATTAATGGATTCATTCTTTACATGGTGTAAATCGAAAAATGTATCAAAGGTTAATCTTGAATCAGATAACCAGCTAAAGCGTGCACACAGTTTTTACATGAAATATGGATTTGAAACTAAAGCTCAACGATTTATTAAAAAGATAGTTTAAAATCATTTTCTAAATAATAGGTTATAATTTGGTACAACCTTGTCGACACAGTTTTTCACTTGAGGAAATCATAAGAAGTTTCAACCAACAAAAAACAGGTCTTGGAACTTTTATTGGCTTTTATTAAAAATTAATTAAGACACCATTTCCACCAGATCCTGATCTAAAATCAAAAGGTAGGGGCTTGTCTTTCCATATTTCAGGTTGGAATTCTTTACCTCGCTTAATTGCGTTTGCAATACAAAATACTCCACTATTGATAATAATATCTATATCTCTTTCATCAACGACAATCCCCAAATTAACTCCTTGTTTGAGTGAAGAGATTGCATCAATTGTCATATTAAAAGGGTTAAAATGAATTTTATTTTCTGCAAGCTTATCTAAAGTCTTTCTTTTTACTTCCAGTTCGCTACCACTAGAATCAAGTAAAACATTTAAACAAAGATATACACCATGACCTCTTGGATCCCCATCTTCAGTTTGCCATTCTTGAGAAGAAATATATTGCTTCATTTTTTCAAACCAACCCAAACCTAAATTTGTGTATAAATCTGAATCCATATTTCTAGTTATCATATACTTGAGAATAATACACTTTTTTGTTCTGATCAATAATATAAATGAATATTTCATTTAATTTTGTAAAAATACCCTCATTATTCAATTTTATTTAGATCAATGTGTTGTATAATTCATAAAGATGGAATAATTAGAAAAAAAAGTCCAGCAAAAAACTATATACAACACAGTAAACTTTTTAATAAGAAACTAAAAGTTTTTTATTTATTTAATTAAATTTATAATCCATTTACAAAAATAATGAATAAAAATAAATATTTATTTTACCTAGTTAGATCAACTTTCCTTCCCTTCTTTTGGTTACCTATTCTCTACATATACCTAACCCAAAATAAAGGCTTAGATGTAACTACAACAATGTTTTTATTAGGCTTACAAGAACTTTCTTTAATTTTCCTTGAAATCCCAACCGGAGTAGTAGCAGATAAAATATCAAGAAGGTTTTCAATTGCATTAGGCTATATACTCACATCTCTACCATTTGTGTTTCTGCCATATGCAAATAGCTACTGGATCTTTGTTTTAATTTTTATTACAAAAGCTACTGGTAAAGCATTAATATCTGGAGCTGATAAATCTTTACTTTACGACACTCTTTTAGATTACCAAAAAGAGAATCAATATAAAGAAATTTTAAATAAGTCAAACTCATTAATGCTTGGAGTTTCATCTATTTGTATTCTCATGGGAGGTTATATAGCCGAACATATAAATATTGAATATACATTATGGCTTCCATTTCCTTTTATGCTAATTGGAGCAATTGCCGCCATGCTTATGGATGAGCCTACAACATCTAAAAAAGGTAAACTTTTACAAGAAGAAAACTATATTAAGCACACATGGAATGCACTCAAATATATATTCAGTAAACAACACTTACTAACTGGCCTTCTCATGTTCTCTTTAGCAAGAGGTCTTGCCGTGAACATGAAATGGTTTTACACACCTATCTTTGACTATTTTAATATAAACCTATTACAAATAGGTGGTTTTACAGCAGGCTTATATTTACTCAAATCAATTGCAGCATATTTAAGCACAAAACTTTTTCATAAAGACAATGATATTAATATAAAAGTAATTAACTTTATATTGATGCTTTCTTTTTTTATTAGTGGATTATTATTAAATAAAATATTATTATTTTCACTTTTATTAGTAATCTTATTTGCATCTGAAATGTTGCTTTCAAGCACTGAAGAATATTTACATAAAGAACTAACGAGTAAAGATAGGGCAACAGCCATGTCAATAATTAGTCTTTTTTCAAGTATCATGGCTACAATAATGATTAATGGTTGGGGACTTGCTCAAGATAAGTTTGGACTAGGATATGCTCTTATATTCATTGGCATTTTATTTGCATTTGGATTTACATTATTTTTATTCTTATCAAAAAAGAATAAAGTTTAGATTTAACTAATACATATAGATGATTATATTTGCTATGATCATATTATGAAAAAAATAAAAAAGAATAAGATAAAAATAAAATATCAAAGAAATTCACTTGCATTATTATTAACAATTTTATTAGTTTTATCACTATTTATATCTGCAACAACAATTTTTTTATCAAAAAATAACGCTAGCTCACCCTTTGAAATTGAGCTAGAAACTTCAGAACTTATCATAAACAATATCAAAGAAATTCCTATTAAAATTATGTCTAAATCTGGATTTCTTAAAACTATTCCTGAATCAGTAAAAGTTTTAATTGTAAATAAAGGTGAAATAGTTCATCAAGAAACAGTTAATATTGGCTCTGAGAATAAATTATCATACTCAATTGATCCCACATTATTTACTCAAGGAAAGCAATCATTCTCAATAATAGTAACTGATCAAAATGACTCATCAATTATTTATAGTAGCAAGGATGTTTCAATTTACATTGATACTATATTTCCGTCATTAAGTCAGACGAAAACTTCACATGGTAACTCCAATATTTTTACCACTGACCAAAAAGAAAGCACTCCAAGTGGAATTCAAGTAAGAACAAATAAGGAAGATACAAACCTTACTATAATATTTTCTGAAGATGGATTATTTAATATTACTAATGAAAACCCAACATTAATGCTTGATAATTTGGAAGTAAATGGAGCCACTGTATCAGGCAGCTTATCTTCAAAAACTAATTCCTCCTCATTGAATTATTCATTCACTGATAAGGCTGGAAATACCATTAATGGAATAATTAAATATTTCTTTGACAACGCTCCACCAATAATTAATGTAAGACCAAACTACACATATATTTCTAATGTTCCTGAAAAAGTTGATATTAATTTCACAACTAATGAAAAATCTTCTGTGACTGCTACTTACAAAGGAACTACTGTAAAAGCAGTAACAAGCTCGGATGGGCTCTCTCATAATATAAGTGGTTTTCCAGTTGTTCTTGGAGATAATCTAATAAATATCACAGCAATAGATATTACCGGAAACAAGTCCACAGCATCAACAACTATGACTTTAAGTGAAGCTAAATACATAACAGCTCCATTGTGGGATAAGTGCACTTTTCAAGACATGATGGATTGTAATGGACCTGCTAAAAACTGTTCTGAATTCCAAAAATATAAAGAATGCATGGCAACAAAATGCAGTAGCACAGTCTCAATGATGGGATGCTAAAACTTAATAAAGCTAATCCGCCAAAACCACACTCCATTGATTATTCTTACCATCACCAGTTACTTTATTTGGTGAATCTGGAGTATATGTATATAAAGGTTGCCCATTATATGTAACTTGTAATGTACCATCTTTTCTTTGAATTACTCCATATTTTCCACCGACATCTTCCTCAAACTTCACAGTGAATGGAGGCCAAGCAATTGCACACTCATCATAACAATTGCTTTGATTAATACTATCCTTTAAATTCGTATACAATGCCATATTATTTTTTGTTGTAATAATTGTGCCATATGGATCAATATTAGTTTCATTTGTAGGTGCAAACGATTGACCAATATCATTAATTTGTTCCTTGGGAGCTGTACTTTGAACAGATTGTAGAAATAATTCTTTACCGTTACTGCATCCAGAAAGTAAGAATACGCTTAATACTAATGTGATAATATATTTTGTTTTCATAGCTACATCATACAGAAGATAAAATAACCAAACAATGATAAAATACACTCTACAGTTATGATAAACAAAAACCTATACAATACAGTCGCTCTTGGAGGAACTTTTGATCACTTGCATGATGGTCATAAAGATTTTTTAAAGTTTGCCGCAGAAATATCTAAATTCATAATTATTGGTGTAACAGATCAACAAATGACTCTAAGAAAGAAAGATTCCGAACTGATTCAACCAACTCATGTTAGAAAACAAGCAGTTTCCAATTTTTGTAACCAGAATGATATTAAAGCAGACATTATTACAATTTATGATGAGTTTGGACCAACCCTTGAAAAGAGTAGGATTCAAGCCATTGTTTGTACGAATGATACTTTAGCAGGTGCAAATAAAATAAATGAAGTTAGAGATAGGTTATATTTAAGAAACCTTCCAATTCATATTCACAACCTAAAAAAAGATAAATCTGGTTTTGGTACTATTAGCTCTCAAAGAATTAGAGCTGGAGAAATAGACAGAAAAGGTAATGTTTATTCATCCATACTATATGAAGATTTAGAACTTAGTGAAGAAAATCGCAAGTTCTTTTCAAAAAAGCATGGTGAAATAATTGATCAACCTAAAGATAAGAATCAAAACTTAAGAATCGTTGTTGGAGATTCTACATTAGAAACTTTTATTCAAAATAAATGGCAGTATGATTTGGGAGTTTTTGACGGAAAAAGGCAAAGAAAGGAAGTCCAATCTGATATTTTAGAAGCAATAAATAATCCAAAAATAGTTTCAAATAGGCCTGGATTTATCGAATCATCTGCAGTTGAATTACTTAAGGCTTGGAGAATAAATAGAAACTTTAAAAATATTTTTGTTGAAGGAGAAGAAGATTTAACAGCCGTTGTTGCAGTGCTTTTAATGCCTCTTGGAACAATTATATATTATGGTCAACCAAATGAAGGTATTGTTGAATGCGTAGTTAATGAAGATATTAAGGAAGAATTCTTTAGAGCATTATCAAATAATTAAACTGATATACTTATATCCATTAAATTTGAAACCGAATCTTTCACGAATAATAAAACTCTGATAGAGTTAATTTATGTCAACTTTAGCAACATTACTCAGACCAAAAACACTCGATGACTATTATGGTCAAGTTCACCTAACTGGTATTAACCAACCAATTAGAGTTGCATTTGAAATGGGCCATATTTTTTCAATGATTTTGTGGGGTCCACCTGGAGTTGGAAAAACAACCCTAGCAAAGATTTTAGCAAACCAAGAAGGACGTGATTTTTATAATCTTTCAGCTGTAAGTGCTAAAAAAGCTGACATTAAAGAAATTGTTGATAAATCAAGAGCTCAAAAACTACTAACACAAACATATCAATCACCAGTCTTATTTTTAGATGAAATACATAGATTTAATAAAGCCCAACAAGATTATCTACTTCCTTATGTTGAAGATGGTACATTGATACTAATTGGAGCAACAACTGAAAATCCTAGTTTTGAAGTTAACTCTGCTTTACTTTCAAGATGTAAGGTTTTTATTTTAAAACCTCTAAATCCAGAAGAAATAAATCAAATAATTGATAATGCTTTAAAGCACCTAGGAATCCCATTAAAGAAACTAAAAAAAGATACTAGAGAGTGGTTGGTTCAATACTCTAACGGTGATGCAAGAAAAATTCTTTCATTAATAGAGAACACATATAACTTATATAATGAATTGAGTTTAGAAGCACTTAAAAATACACTTCAATCAAATCAACTTTCATATGATAAAAAAGGTGAAGAGCACTACAATACCATTAGTGCTTTTATTAAATCGTTAAGAGGAAGTAACACTGATGCTTCATTATATTACCTTGCTAGAATGGTTGAAGCTGGAGAAGATCCAAAGTTTATCGCAAGAAGAATGGTAATATTTGCTTCTGAAGATATTGGCTTAGCTGCTCCAACTGCATTAGTTGTTGCAAATGCAGTTTTTGAAGCAGTCAAAAGTATTGGCTATCCTGAAGCGCAAATTAATCTTGCTCATGGAGTTGCATATTTGGCTCAATGTAAAAAAGACAGATCTGCCCATGATGCATACTTTAAAGCACTAAAAGATGTACAAGATTTTGGCAATTTACCAATTCCAATGAATCTTAGAAATGCACCAACTTCATTAATGAAAAAAGCAGGTTATGGCAAAGACTATGAAATGTATCCAGATAAATCTAAAAGTTTGCTTCCAAGTAAATTAAATAACAAAAAATATATTTAAATAAAGATAAATGTAAGTATTATTTTCAATAATACTTCAATGAAAAAAACAAATCCTCATTTCATTCTCAATAAATACTTTGGATACAAATCATTTCGTCCAGGACAATTAAAAATTATTAATAACATTTTAGATAAAAAGGATTCTTTATCAATATTACCAACTGGTGGAGGTAAGTCTATTTGTTTTCAAATTCCTGGTTTAATTTTTAGTGGTATTACCTTAGTAATTTCACCACTTGTTAGTCTTATGAAAGATCAAGTTGATAATCTAAATAGTAAGGATATTAGATCGTGCTATTTAAGTGGCTTGCTTTCTAAATCGCAAACAAACACAACCTATGATTTGATTAAGCTTAATAAATTTAAATTTATATATATTGCTCCTGAGAGATTAAAATCAAAAAGATTTATAAAAGTTATTTCTAAAATATATATCTCATTAATTGTTATTGATGAGGCCCACTGCATCTCACAATGGGGAGATAGTTTTAGACCAATATATAAACAAATCACCAACTTAACTAAGCAGTTTATCAATTGTCCCATTGCTGCATTCACAGCAACTGCAAACAAAAAAGTACAGACAGATATATGTAATTCATTAAATTTGATAAATCCATATATATATTACCAATCATTCAAAAGAACAAACCTCGATATAGAAATAATTAATTGTCACAACCAAACAATAAAAAACATAAGTTTAATTAGGATAATTAAAGAACATCAAAACGAAATTGGCATTATCTATTGTTCAACTAGGAAAACAACTAAAAAACTCCATGATTTTCTTAATCTATTTAATATAGATTCAAGCTTCTATCATGCAGGATTAGATAAAGAAAAGAAACAAAATATTCAAGTAAGCTTTTCAACAGGTCATAAAAAATTAATCATCGCCACTAACGCATTTGGAATGGGTATTGATGTCAGCAATATAAGATATGTAATTCATTATCAGATTCCAAGTAATATTGAAAACTACTATCAAGAAATAGGAAGAGCTGGTAGAGATAATCAACCTTCATATTGCTATGCACTATATTCAAAGAATGATGAAAAGATTCAATATCAACTATTAAAAACTAATAAAGAAAAGATTGAAGATTTTGAATCCCTGAAACTAATATTTAAAAGTAATCAATGTCGAACAAAAGGGATATTAAAATATTTTGGAGAAAAAAGTATAGATTGCAAAAATTGTGACTACTGTAAAAAAATAAGATACAAATCACAACTAATGATTCATATTTCAAACCATGAAATAGAATTTCTAAGAAACCTATTGGTTATAAAAAAAAATAATCTAAATCTATCAAGAAA
>Ga0100402_1007683_pt1 | contig 10343 bp, 9 predicted proteins | sample CryGeyme20150102_FD_80419 | JGI IMG/M metagenome (GOLD analysis project Ga0100402, IMG submission 80419) | Groundwater microbial communities from Crystal Geyser aquifers in Utah, USA - Crystal Geyser metaG 2015-0102 | ecosystem: Environmental > Aquatic > Deep subsurface > Groundwater | place...
AAATTATTCATGCCCGCGCCGACAAAAACCAGCCCAATATGGGGCTGACCAACTGGCGCAGCGGTAAGGTGCGCAAGGCCGATGTGAGTATCGCCAAAAATTATTTGAACGCCGACGAACTGGCGGCGTTGAATAATCTGGTGGAGCAGTATTTGGTGTTTGCCGAAGGGCAAGCCATGCGTCGCGTGCCGATGAGCATGAATGACTGGATTGCCAAATTGCACGGTTTTTTAACGATCAATGACCGCGATATTCTGAGCCATGTGGGTAAGGTTTCGCATGAGGTTGCCAGGATGTTTGCCGAAAGTCAGTACGAGGATTTTAACGTCCGGCGCATACAGCAAGCTGATGCTGAAGGCAACGATTTTGACCGTATCGTCAAGCAGTTGCCGCCCGTATCCGGCACAAAGAGAAAGAAAACACCATGACCGAACAAGACCAAAAGCAACTGGGCGCGACCCTCTGGGGCATTGCCGACCAACTGCGCGGCGCAATGAACGCGGACGACTTCCGCGATTACATGCTGTCGTTTCTCTTTCTGCGTTACCTGTCGGATAACTACGAGGCGGCAGCAAAGAAAGAATTGGGAAAAGATTATCCAGATGTATTGCCAGATGTTATGAAGAAAATTGGGGCGATGACGCCACTTCAAATTTGGTATGAAGAAAACGAAGATGATGTTGTTGATTTTGAACAGCAGATGCGTCTCAAGACGCATTATGTGGTTCAGCCGCAATACCTCTGGACAGCCATCGCGGAAATGGCGCGCACGCAGGATGAGGAGCTGCTGCATACCCTGCAAAAGGGCTTTGATTACATCGAGAACGAATCCTTTGCCAGCACGTTTGGCGGCTTGTTTTCGGAAATCAACCTGAATTCGGAAAAGCTCGGCAAGCGTTATACCGACCGCAATGCCAAGCTCTGCACCATCATCAGCAAAATAGCCGAGGGGCTGGCGACATTTTCCACCAACAGCGACACGCTGGGCGATGCGTATGAATACCTGATTGGCCAGTTTGCAGCCGGTTCCGGCAAGAAGGCGGGCGAGTTTTATACGCCGCAGCAGATTTCCAGCATTCTGTCTGCCATCGTGACGCTGGACGGCCAAGATCCCGGCACTGGCAAGAAAAAACATCTGGACAGTGTGTTGGACTTTGCCTGCGGTTCAGGCTCGCTGCTGTTGAATGTGCGCAAGCAGATGGGGGCGCACGGCATTAGCAAGATTTATGGGCAAGAGTCCAATATCACCACCTATAACCTGGCGCGCATGAATATGCTGCTGCACGGGGTGAAGGATTCGGAGTTCGAGATTTTCCACGGCGATACCCTGCTCAACGACTGGGATGATTTGCGCGAAGCCAACCCCGCCAAAAAGAAATACTTTGATGCCGTAGTAGCCAATCCGCCTTTCAGCTACCGTTGGGAACCGACCGAGGCGATGGGCGATGATGTGCGCTTCAAGAATTACGGCCTGGCCCCCAAGTCCGCCGCCGACTTTGCTTTCCTGCTGCACGGCTTTAATTACCTGGCCAAGGAAGGCACTATGGCCATCATCCTGCCCCACGGTGTGCTATTCCGTGGCGGGGCAGAAGAACGTATCCGCAGCAAGTTGCTGAAAGACGGCAACATCGACACCGTGATCGGCCTGCCCGCCAACCTGTTTTTCTCCACCGGTATTCCGGTGTGTATTCTGGTGCTGAAAAAATGTAAAAAACCCGATGACGTGCTGTTCATCAACGCCAGCGAGCACTTTGAGAAAGGCAAGCGACAAAACAAGCTGCTGCCGGAACACATCGACAAGATTATCGATACCTACCAATACCGCAAAGAGGAAGAGCGTTACTCGCGGCGTGTGTCTATGGAAGAGATCGAGACTAACGGCTACAACCTGAATATCTCGCGCTATATCAGCACGGCTATGGCGGAGGAAGAAATCGAGCTTGGCGCGGTGCATGGAGAACTAGAGACACTGGAGCAAAAAATCGTCGCGGCCAAGGAGAAGCACAATGCTTTCCTTAAAGAACTAGGATTGCCTCCCCTCCCATAGCCTGATTTGCTGAAGTTTAAAATGGCATAGAGATAATCGAGTTCAGGCTTGAGCAAAGTACCGCTTTGGCCGAACAAGAGACGGTCGTGCTGCTCGGCCTGAACTTCCGCTTTTGGCACAAAGCGGTCGCACTCGCTCAAGGAAACCAGACACTCAATATTAAAAACACCGCCCGCCGGAACGCGCAGCACGGAGGGAACCCAACGGCGCATCTGTTGGGCAGTCTGTTACCCCGCCCAGCTAATACCGCACTCGCACCTTGTAGGCCAGCGTCGTCTTGCCATTGGCGGGCACCGTGACATTCCACACCGCCGTATTGCTCGCTTCTTTCTGGTGCGGCGCCGACGCGGAGAGCATTTGCCAATCGCCGGGGATCGGCTCCATCAACTTCACGGTTACTGGCTCATCTTTGGCATTCTTGAGCACGATCTCGAACGCCGCGTCGAAAATAGTGTTGTAGCGCCCTGTGCTGCCGATTTTCTCGAAGCTGGTTTGCTTTTTATCCGCCGTTACGTCGAAGGCATCGCCTAATTTAAGCCTCACTTTTTCGTTTTTCGGCGTATGGTCGATATGGTCTTCGCCCACGAATTGCGCGTTGCCGGCGTTGTCTTTTTTGTATACACGCACCACGCCCTTGGGCAAGGGGATGCCCAGGCTGCCGCCCTTGTTGTCGAATTCGACGAACACGCCGACTTTTATTTTCTGGCCGATGTCGCCGTAACTTGAGCGGTAGTAATAATCCGCGCCGCGCAGCAGAAATTCCTTTGTCGTCGGCACACTGCTCGCACTCAACAAGGCGACCTGCTTGGTTTGATTTTCGGCAATCGTGGTGAGGCGATCAAGCGTATAGAGGTGATATTCGAATAGACTTTCCTCGGCCATTTTGGGCGCGGCCATCGCCATCGATTTCTGTACCCGGCTTTCTTGCAGCGCGCCGATCATTGCATCGTTCACCCGGTTCACGTCGCCCACCACTAATTGCAATCTGGCATTTTGATAAGCCGTGCCGCTGGTATTGGTCAGCGTCACCCAACCGTTGAGGTCGAGTTTGTCGTCATTCTTCGACAGTTCCGCCACGTAATCGGCCTTCCACGCCAGCCCGCCGGTAAGGTAAGACAACTCCAGCGTGTCATCCGCGTTCTGCGCCGCGTTGAGGCTGATCACCAGCGTTGGCCGGTCGCGCAGATTCTCCGGCACGCTCTTGAAAGCGAGCCTCCCTGGAATCCCCGTCTCGATGCGGTCGGCGAATTTGAGTACGGCTCCCCCGTTGGTGGCGAGCACTGTCGCCTCTTCGCGCGAATCCACGCCGGTGGTCGGGTGCGTGCGGATCACGGTTACCGTTTGGCCAATGTATTTCTCCAGTAACTTTTGCGGTGTAAGCAGATCGAAATCGAAATTCTGCTCAATCAAATAGAAGCCTTTAGCGTGCGTCAGATTGCGCAGCAGCGCGGTTTCAGGCCGGATGTGCGCCGACACATCGCGCCACGCGAGGCGCCCCTCGCCGCTGATCAGCTTGACCTTGCGCGTATCTTTCACCAGCGCCAGGTTTTTGTTGTAAATGGTCACCGCGACTTCCTGCTGATCCTTGAGCGTGGTGGCACGTTCCGGCGCGGCATATGCCATGCCTACCGTCAGCGCAACCCCCAACGCAAGCGTAGCTCTCTTTAGCATGGTGATCTCCTCGGTGAAAAATGGTTTGGCTGCGAATTAACCCGGATGTTTCATAAATTCGCGTCGGGAGCCCTATAGAACGATCCTCTCCGCCACCCGCGCCGCGCCCATCAGACCCACCTTGGGGTTGAGCACGACATGGACGGGAATCTCCTCCAGCAGTCCCGCAAAGCGCCCCTTGTCGGCAAATGCGCGCAGAAATTCGCCGTCCTTCAGCTTGCCCATGATCTGCGCTGCGATGCCGCCGGCGATATACATGCCGCCGCGCGCCAGAACCTTGAGCGCGAGGTTGCCGGCTTCCGCGCCGTAAATGCGCGCGAACAGGTCCAGCGCCGACACGGCCAGATCATCCTTGCCGCCCATGGCGCAGTCCGAAATCGCCGCCGCCGGATCGCCGGCCTTCATCGCTGATTGCAGTTCAGCTGTTGCTTGCCGGCCTTGGCTGTCGCGCAGGAACTCGAAGATATTCACCAAACCGGGGCCAGACAGCAGACGTTCGTAGGAAACATGGCCGTAACGCGCGGCAAGATAGTGCAGCAATTCGATTTGCAGCGCATCGGTCGGCGCAAAATCGGCATGGCTACCCTCTGACGGAAAGGCTGCGTAATAGCCCCCCTGCCAGACCATGAAGCATTCACCCAAACCGGTGCCGGCGCCGATGACCGCGCGCGCGCCGCCTTCCTGCGGCACACCGTCTTGCAGGGTCGCCAGATCTTGGCTGTCCAGGGCCTCGATGCCGTAAGCCACGGCCTGAAAATCGTTGATCAATCGAACCTGCGGGATATGGAATTCCGCGGCGATCGACGCCTCATCGATCTGCCATGGCAGGTTGGTAATTTTCGCTCGCCCGCCTTGAACCGGGCCGGCCACGCCAAAACAGGCGGCGGCAAGGGATGTACCCGGAAAATCGTTCAGGAACGCGGCGACAACCTGGTTCAGGCTGGCGAATGAAGCGCTGTCGTAGCGCCGCTCGGCAAGCACACCGCCTCCGGCTTCGAAAAGCCGAAGCAGCGTCTTGGTTCCGCCGATATCACCGGCGAGAAAGATTTTCTTGATGGAAGTATTCATGGTCAGGTTAATCGCCGTTTTTAGCTTCCACTATTTCAACAGGGATGCCGGCAACCACCCGCTCAAACAGGTCCAGGATATCTGCATTTTGCATCCGCACGCAGCCCTTCGAGCCGGGCACGCCCATCTCCGTTCCGTCCGGCGTGCCGTGGATGTAAATGTAGCGGCGCATGGTATCAACGCTGCCAAGCCGGTTCCTGCCCGGCTCGCAGCCTGAAAGCCAGAGAATACGGGTGAGAATCCAGTCGCGACCGGGAAATTGCGCGCCCAGTTCCGGCGTATAAATTTCCCCGGTCGGCCGGCGTCTTACAAAAACGGTATTGGCGGGTAGCCCTGCTCCGATCTTGGCCCGGATGATGTGGGAACCGCGCGGCGTGCAATAGCTTCCGCTCAGCTCCCCGACGCCGTTCAAGGCAGTGGATATGGTGTAGTGCCTGATCGACGTGTCCTGATCGTCGAGCAAGTCCAGAGTCTGATCGGCAACGACTATCCTAATCCGCAACGTTACTACCCTTTCCGCGCCGCTGTGCGAAAAAACCGCTCAACAGGCCGCCGCATTCATCCGCCAGAATTCCGCCTGCCACCTCGGCATGATAGTTCAGCCGGGCCTCGGCGGGAAGATCAATGATGCTGCCGCAGGCACCGGTTTTAGGGTCGGAAGCGCCATACACGACCCGAGTGATGCGGGCATGGAAAATCGCACCCATGCACATGGCGCAGGGTTCCAGGGTGACGTAAAGAGAACAACCAGCCAGCCGGTAATTGCCGAGATGTTCGGCGGCATCGCGCAAGGCCATGATTTCCGCATGGGCGCTGGGGTCGTGGCGCGAAATCGGCGCATTGAAACCGCGCCCGACAATCTCCCCGTCCTTCACCACCACCGCGCCGACGGGCACCTCCCCCACAGCCCAGGCATCGCGAGCAAGAACCAGAGCTTGGCGCATGTTACGCAGATCAAATGAATCATCTTCCATAGCAAGCAAAACTATCACAGTTCCATGGGGATGGTCACGCCTTATCCACCCGAAGTAAAATAGATGGGTTGCGAATAAGGACAGAATTGGCCTACAAGGCCATCGTCGGCATTAACCCAGAAAACAGAAAGCCCATAAGTGCCAGAGTTACAACATCAGGACGACATTCTCCGCGCCAGCCTGAATACGGAAACTGCCCGGATCGCATGGAAGGAATTGCTCCGCTTTTTTGCCGCCGGAACGGTCATTGCGGTTGACGAGGAACTGGATTTGGTCGAAGTCGCCATTCAAATTTCGAATGACAGCAAGGCGCTGATCGAACAATGGATGATCGAGAAGCGGGTTGGCAAGGTGTCCGATGCGCAGGCGAGAGGCTGGCTGAAAACAGATGCCACCTTATGGGCAGTGGTAGTCAGGCCGTGGATCTTGGTTCAACAAATCACCGAATAAACCAATCAAGCCCGCTCCCAGCAGTCATGGACGCTGCCCCCGCAAGGTGTTCGCCAACATTGAAAGCACATCGGCAATTCGCCCCGCCGTTTCCTGTGAAGGCAATGGCACTTTGAGGCTTTGCACTCCGGTGCTTGGATCTCGCCCGATCCATGGGTGCGCCGGGGCAGCAGGATTACCGGCCGCCCCGAGGGCGGAAACCAACTGAGCGCCAACCCGCATCAAGGCTTGCCAAGGATCGGCTTCGTTGCGCGACGTTACCTCCGGTGCACCTTGCCCCTCATACTCCGGAATCGCCATCTCGCCATCGCTAGCTCCTGCATCCACTTGTTCTTCCGGCATGAGTACGGCTTCGGTCACGGCTTGGCCGCCTCCCGCTTCTTCGGCAGGTGTCATGGCTTCGCCCTCGCCCATATGGCCAGTAACGTTTTCCACATCTTTCATAAAGCGGTTGAGGCGCGAGCCCCCAAGCGAAATCTCGCCTGTACCGCCGTCAAGGATGCCCGCCGCAAGCGAGCGCTTGAATGCCAGCACCGATAGCATCCCTTCCTCGATGGTGCCCTTGGACACAAAATTGACGATCTGTACCGGCCGCTTCTGCCCCATGCGGAAAATCCGTGCAATGCGTTGTTCGAGGATGGCCGGATTCCACGGCAAGTCCATGTTCACCAGCGTGGAGGCGTGTTGCATGTTGAGTCCCGTACTGCCCGCGTCAGTCGAGAGGAATACGCGGCAGTCCGGGTCATCGCGGAAACGCTCGATCAGCGCCGGACGTTTTTCGGACGGCACCCCGCCGTGGAAACTGACGTAACCGATGCCGCGCGCCTCCAGTCGGCGAATGACAATATCGTGCGTCCGCGTCCACTGGCTGAACACCACCGCCTTGGCCTCCGGCTGTCCGAAAAGATCGTCGAACAACACCGCCAGTTCGTCAGCTTTGACGCCGTGATCTGTTTCATGGTCGAGCAGATAAGTGCTGTTGCACGACATGCGCATGTTCTGCAAGGCGCAGGTAAGACGCCGCTGATCCGTGTCCGACAGGAACTTCATCTTGCGCCAGCGCTGCACGATTCTCGTCACGACCTCGGCGTTATCCTGATGGTGGATCATCTGCATCTCGGTCATCGGCACCAGCAGATTCTGGTCGGTGCGTTCCGGCAACTGTTGCAGCACCTCTGACTTGCGGCGGCGGATCATGACCGGCGCGAGCGTCTCGCCGATCTTCTCCAGCCCGGTATAGCCCGTCACACGCCCCGCTTCGTCCTTGACCTGATGCTCGTGCAACAGCTTCCAGGTCGGACCGAGGCGATGCTGGTCGACGAACTGGACGATGGAGATCAGTTCCTCCAGCTTGTTCTCTAGCGGCGTGCCGGTCAACACGAAGGCATAGGGGCTGTCGATGCGTTTGAGCGCCTTCGCCGCGATGGTGTTCCAGTTCTTCACCCGCTGCGCCTCGTCGACAATCACCAGCTCCGGCCCCCAGGCCGCAATCAAATCCAGATCGGACTTGAGCTTCTCGTAATTGGTGATTTTGCAGAAATCGTCCAGCGCATAGTCCTTCTGGCGCTGCACCCGGCCACCGGCAAGCACCCGCGACTCACGCCCCGCAAAGCGCGCGATCTCGCTCTGCCACTGGTACTTGAGCGAAGTCGGGCAGATCACCAGCACCTTGGACACACCGAAATGCTGCGCCAGTATCTCCGCAGCCGCGATAGCCTGGATAGTCTTGCCCAGCCCCATCTCGTCGCCGATCAGCACGCGCCCGGCCCGCACCGCAAACAACGCGCACTCAGCCTGGTAGGGATAAAGCCGCGCCTTGAGCAACTTCTTCAGCAAGGGGGCATCCGCGCCGCGCGGAAACAAGCCATCCAACGCCTCGGCCCGCCTCTCGGCATCGCGCTGCCCTGCAACAAAGTCGAGCGCGTCGTCGTAGGCGCGCAGCTCGTGGCCGCTTTTCGCCGCCGTCGCAACAAAGCGCTCCAACTCTCCAAAGCGATCCACCGGCAACACCCAGCCGCGAGACGCGTCGAACAGCAGCGCCGCAGCCTTGCTCACTGCCTGCGGGCAATCCGTCCCGGCGCGGAAATGTATGGCCCGTCCACCATCATTGCGCAGATACAATTCGGAAAACGGCGGCTGATAACCGCGCGCAAACGCCGTCTTTGCGCCGCGCTTCTTCTCCAGACGCGACAGCACAAATTCGATGTGCTTGCAGGTGCCCAGCTCATTGGTCGCATAGTCCGGGCAGGAGCAGAAATTATCCCCCGGACGCAAGCCGCGAATCGCCACCCGATAGCTGCTCTTGGACTGCGGATTGCCGACACGAAAATCCGCGAAGAATGGCTCACTCCCAAGACATTCCAGATCGAACGACTGCTCGCGCCCGAACTGCCGCCGCAACGCACGCTGCCAGTCGAGCGGCGAAAGGTCAGCCGGAGCATGGGTTCGGGATAGCTTGGGCTCCTTGACTGGCTTGGCCGTATTGCGCTTGGGTTTCATGATGGTGTGCCCCTTTCAGGCAGAATTCTCTAATGATCCTTAAAACAGCTATTGTCCACGAAAGGCACGAAATATATCAACCCATCGCAAACGTGTTGGGTTAGCGCGTTCCCCCCCCAAAGGAAAGCAGTGGTTGTAGTGCCGGCAAGCCGCCAACAATACTGCCAACAATACTGCCAACAATACTGCCAACAATACTGTTTGACCATCACCAGTCTCCAAGCTAGAATGAATCCGTATTTTTTCCGTAACGGGGGACTCGTCGCCATGACTGCTGCCACACCATCGTATGAACGCATAGACCTGCGCACCTCGCCCGAGATCAAGGATCTACTGGTACGCGCGGCAACCACGTCCGGCATGTCTATCAGCGCGTTCCTGCTAGGCGCGGCGCAAGAACGGGCGAAACGGGTGCTGGCCGAGAACGAAACCATCGTCTTGTCCGCACACGATTGGGAGGCATTCTTCCGGGTGCTGGATGCAAGCGACAAGCCGCGCCCCAAACTCAAGGCAGCGGCCAAGCGTTACACCAAGCGCCTTACCCCAGCCAAGTGAGCGGCTTTGATGGCCGTATCGAATTGCTCGCGGCGCACCATGACCGGCGCAATTTCTCATGCGGTGAACCGGCGCTTGATGAATACCTGAGCCGCTACGCCCGCCAGCACGCGGATGCCAGAGTAAGCCGCACCTACGTGGCCGCAAAGGACAAAATAGTGTGCGGCTATTACAGCCTGGCGATGTCCGCCATCAGCAGGAAGAATTTACCCAAACCGCACCAATCCAGACTACCAAATTTCCCATTGCCGGTCGCGCGCCTGGCACGGCTTGCTGTGGATGCGCGCCACCAGCGGCTGGGACTGGGTGAATTGTTACTGATGGATGCGTTGTACCGCTGTCTCCTGCTGTCCGAAGAAATCGGCATGGTAGGCGTGGTGCTGGATGCCAAGCACAAACAGGCAAAAACGTACTATCAACGCTACGAGTTTGAAGAATTCCAGAATGCCCCGTTGACCTTATGGCTGCCGGTAGGCGCAATACAAAAGTTGTTCCTATAAGGGTCGATGAAAGCGGAATGGATGGAGACAATGCGAGCAAGAAGGCGCAGTGATGTTTTTCCCTAAACAGGCGGCTGTTTTATGGTTTTTCTGCATTAGCGCGAAAGTGCAAGATCACCTCACGAACACTAACCCCGGGGTCGCATCCCCCCGAACGCGTTCCCTGCTCTGCCTTGCGAAAGCGTCTCTCCAACTCAATTATTCCAGCATCCAGCAACCCGCATGGATACAGGATTTTGTTGGTTGATCTTATGGCGATAGCATCACGGATACCGCCCGAATCCAGTCGTTCAGCAAATGCCGCTCGACTTTGCAGACGGTCAATCTTTTTCAGAGCGGACGTTCAACGTCGTACAGGCGCAGATTTTACAGTCGGGTTGTCTTGGTATATCCATCCAGTTGAACGTCTCTTCCATGAAATTGAATTCTCCCCGCCGGTTTTGCATTACAGGGGGGTATGGTGGACCCCTGAGTCAAGACAATTTTTGACTCAGTTTAAGCTGTGCATTCGACTTCCTTAGCAGCTGGACGGCGCTGCCCCGGTTTTGCCTCTGCTTCGGTTCTTGCTTCTGCGGTGGA
>Ga0100402_1007686_pt1 | contig 10341 bp, 8 predicted proteins | sample CryGeyme20150102_FD_80419 | JGI IMG/M metagenome (GOLD analysis project Ga0100402, IMG submission 80419) | Groundwater microbial communities from Crystal Geyser aquifers in Utah, USA - Crystal Geyser metaG 2015-0102 | ecosystem: Environmental > Aquatic > Deep subsurface > Groundwater | place...
TACTCAAAGATTTTATTAGAGAAAATGTGGATGATTATACATTTCAAGAGGCTTATGATAAAACTGGATGGATATTAAATATTGCAGTCACAGGGTATAAAGAACATGAAAATAATCGTCTGTTAAATTATATAACAGCCCCAAATGTATTAATATGGTCTGCGTGTATAGCAAGTAGTTGTATTCCTGGAATTTTTGATCCAGTTGAATTATTATGTAAAAATGAATACGGGCATATAGTACCATATAATAAAGGAAGTAAGAACATATTATAATTTTCATTATAACTAATAATTAATTTAGGATCTAAATTTATTGACGGATCAATCGAGAATGATATACCAATGAAGCGAATATCAGAATTATTTAATGTTAATACATTTATAGTTTCTCAAACAAACCCTCATATTATTCCTTTTATCTCAGAAGAAAAGGTTTCTAAGTCAAGATTTTCATTTTGGAGAATATTCAAAAATCTTGTTTTTTCTGAAATAAGACATAGATTTATGCAAATTCAATCTTTAGGATTACTTTCTAATACCGTATCAAAATATTTATCAGTTTTTACACAAGAATACAAAGGAGATATTACAATACTACCTGTTCCAAGATGGATAGACTATTTTAAGATATTATCGAACCCCACTCAAGAAGATATTGAAAGATGTAAAATATTTGGTGCGAGAAGAACATTCCCGAGTAAGTTTTAGTTATAAATAATATCCATAATAACTACGTTATAATAGTTATACGTAATTATTTAATTTATTATTAGAGATTGAGATGATCAAAGGTATCTTAGATATTGAAAACTCATTGGCATTCCATGAGAAAAAGCTTAAAAGCAAAATGATGAAATATAATATACAAAGGAAAAAAGTATACGAACTAGAAACAAATGAACATAATGATAATAAAAAAATACTGTATAATAATATATTTATTTTAGTCTGAAAGATCAGTGTAACAAAATAGTTATTGAAAAACAAGATGAAGAGTCTGGAGAAACTACTGATGATTACTTTGGCGAGTTTATTGATAATCAAAATAAATTACTGAACCAGGATTTTATATTTAATAACAATGTTAATAGTAAAGTTAAGAATAGAAATATCTTTAATCCAGAAAAAAAGCAAAACTCGGAAAATAAGAAGAAGGAATATATAACATTTTATTCGAATACATCTAATAGAAGTCCTAATAAAAGAGATAGAAATGATTCTTTTAATTTGCCAAGATCAATCGAAGAAGTAAAAGGAGAATATAATTAATAAAATATCTTATATAGAAAAGAAAATGTAAAAACGGGTTATTAGTATAATTTATATAAATAATCATTAGCAGTTAATTATTAAATATAATAGTAATTAGTATTTTGGCCTAATAGAAATATTAATATTAAATATCTTTCATTAACTATTTATACTCTTTTACTTAATTTTATATTAACTACACTAAATATTATAACTTTCAATTTTTATAATAAAGTATTAATTAATTAATCTAATATTTATTTTGAGTATTCTTCAGAACATCTACACCAATCTTTCTTAATTTTCATTTGTTCACATGATCTTTTAGAAGGATTTAAACTTAATTTATTATAAAAAAGACTTTCTCCATATGTTGTTTTTATCTCTTTGGGGTTTAATATATTTAATATTGTAGCATGTAAGTCATAAGGATTTGTAAATATATTCTCATTATACGATAAATTCTCTTTAATCTTTTTAAAATCTTTCATATCTTTACTAAGTATAAAATTAAGATGCGGTAATGTAAGTTCCTGTTTCCAATCTTCAAGATCAAATATACTATAAGGACCTGGCATATTATAATTATGATCTGTTACTATAATCATTATATTATTTTTCATATGTCCTTTCTGCTCAAAATCTACTAAGAAGTCATAAATAACTTCATCATCATATTTAATTACTTCACCAGTTCCTTCATGAGAGTCAGTTATGTCTACTCTAAATAATTTAGGATAATCTTTATAAGCATTTAAAAACTGCCTTGCGTAATCAAAAGTCCATTCTGCATTTGATTTTCCATATAAACACTTTTTTCTAATAGCATAAGGACCATTTAGAATAGGAAAAGGATTACCAAATGGAGTAAAGTTTGGATCACAGAAAAAAGCTGAAAACTCATGATCATAAGTACCCCAATCAAAATTAGACATACTATTGTCTAAGTTTATTAATTCTCTAGAACACATACTAATAACTGAGCCAGTCATATATCCTGCATTTTTATAAAATTTATTAAAATAAGTTGCGTCATCACCAGAATATAAATCTATTCCAAACATACCAGGGATCATATTTATATTTGTCCAAGTACCGGTACCATGATATTTCATAAATTGGAAAGCTTCATACGGAGTTGAGTCACTTGATTTATAATATTGTTCTATCCATTTCCATGTTTTAGGAAGCTTTCTTATGAAATGTGGTCGAGAGACTGAATCGATAAAGAGTATAAATACATTAGGCGTAAGTACTTGCTTTTTAAATACTTCATTAAAGTAATCTCTTCTTACATTTGCTTTAACTGTTTGCTTTTTTAAGTCAATTTTAGCAATACCAACCTTACTTTCATTTGGGAATGATATAGTGACTTCGACTTGATCTTTTACTTTTTTACTAATATTAGGATCATTCATATCAATTAATTCGTTTAAGATATTATGTTGAAAGTTAAGATCATGTGCTTTATCCAAATAGTCATAATTTTCGTTTCTTGGATAGCCAATTAAAGTAGTATATGGATTTGTAAACCATTGTAAATACGGAGACAGTATATCTCTAGAGTTATTTCCAATAGTTTTACAATCTTCATGTAAATAACTTGATAAGTCTAAATAATTGTTAAATAAGTTTTGATAACAAACGTCAGGTGTTTTAATTTTACAAAATTTGTCGTTGTCTATAGTCACACCTTTAAATCCGATATCCCAACCTATACAACTCTTTTTCATTCTATCTTTAATAATTATAGTTGATACAATAACTAATCCAATAAGTATTGATAGTGTTATTACACCATTTTTGTAATTTTCAGAAAATATTCTGCTAATAGCAATTAACAAGTAAATAGCAAATATGATAACAAACATTCCAACAAATAATGCAAGTCTATTATATCCTCCGTGAAAACGTAAATCAGTCCCTGTATCATAAATGAATGTAAGAAAGAAAATTGTAATAGCAAAAAGGATATTATTAATTTTGCTACTTATATAGCAGTATTTTAATAACATCAATTGAAATGAGAAAAATATAGACGACACTCCCAAATTTCTTAATATTCTATGATGAATCTTTTCTGTTGTAATTTTATGAAGACAACTCATAAAACTCATAAAGCAACCTTCAAGAGATAGTATATAAAATACAGCACCTAATATCAGAAAAATATTTTGAAATAAATATATTTTAATAAACCAAAATTTTCCTTCTTTTGAATAGTTTTGATTATAACTATTTTTACTATTATGGTCGAAATTAACAGAAGTATCATCAAATAATGTATTGTCTATACGATCATTTTTTGTTAATGGTCTATATTCATTATATGACATTTAATAAAGAAGAATAATTTTATTAAATTATGAACAAATAATAATTATTATATTAATTTATAATTATAAAAATATATAAAATTAATATTTAAATTCACAATAAATCTTTACATGATCTGACGGATGTATTGAATTTGGTAAATATTCTTCTTTTATTATATCATTTTTAGTAGGTAGTTTAAGTAGTTTAATTGGTACATACTGTTTTGAGTAAAATATATAATCTAGTGTACCTTGAAAGCATTCTGTGAAATTTGTAAACTCAGGATGATGTTTTATATAATTTGGAAATTCTCCTTTTTTATTATTATAATAGATTTGGTAATTCTCATAACTACTTCTTATTCGACATTTTTCGTTAAGATTTAAGGCATTTTGTTCAAATTTATCGTAAAAATCTTTATTCTGATCATAATGCTTCATTTTTATATTTATTTCATTAAAGTTATACTCTTTATTAGTTTTATCAAGCAACTCTAATTTTCCTTCTTCAACTTCTTTATTAACTTCTTTAATAACTTCTTTACAAACTTCTTTTCTATCTTTTATATTGAATATTTCATTTGTATCACCATTAAACTCACCATTAAATTCACTATTTAGTGTATTTTTAACTTTATTATTCTCTTTAACAATATCATGCTCATGATTATTACTATTAATCTTATTCTTATTCTTATTACTCTTCTTATTATTACTATTCTTATTACTAATACTTTTATCAGTATAATGATCAATATAAATCATTTTTAAATTAACTGAATCAGGTAAGCTATTGAAATCACCTACTATAAAAACATTATCACAATCAGTCTTCAATATATTTTCAAATATTATATTCATTATCTGACATTTATACAACTCATATTTAGGGTTCCACGGAAAATGTACATTATAAACAACAAAAATATTTCCTTTTCTATCTTTCAATGTTAATTTTAAAACTCCTCTATTTCCTATAATATTAATATCCTTTAAGTCTAATGATTGTGAAAATAACTTATGATATGTGTTTTTATATCCAATTACATTTAAAAAGGAAGATCCGTCGTTTTCTCCATAAATAAATTCATATTGTTTTAAATTTCCTCTTATGTACTTTTCTAAGACTTTATAGTCTACCTCCTGGAGACATATAATATCACTACTTATTTCGTTTAGTTCCTTTAGTATTCTGTCCATACGATTATCAAGTGAGAAATGCTTGTTTAATGGGCGCTTTTTGACAAATTTCTGATTCAGTATATTGTAAGAAGTGATTGAAATTCTGTTTGTGTACTCCTTTATATAATGGTTTTTGATAATAGGAGATGGTACTGAATTGATTTCGTTAATGAATTCAGTTTCTGTTTTATTTGTTATTGATTGTTTGGTTGTGTTTAACATTGCTTGCTTTGAATATTTGTAATATAAATAAGTGATTAGAATTAGAAATATTGATAATAAACCTAATGAGAACATAGTCAGTACCATTTTTATTTAATAAAATTTAATGCAATTAATACGTAATAAATTTAAAATTTTAATTATTTATTTAAAATATAAGTTAAGTTAACAATTTATTTGATAAAATTGATAATAAGTTAAACTAAACAATAATTATTAAACTAATTAAATGCAAGTTAATAGAATAGTAATAAATTATCAATAAAAATTGTTAACTTATTAAACACAAATATAAACTATTAGTATTTACTATAAATAAGTATTTAAAATATTATATAAATTATATAATAATATTATTATATTATGTTATATTATATTATATCGAATTATATTTATTATCAATTTTAATTTAAAAGTATTATAAAAGTTAAAAATTTAATACATGTATCATAATCGCATCTCATAATTTTAATCATTAGTATTATAGTTCTTCTCTTTAATCTTGTAACACCTAATAATTAAATATTATTAACGTTCAAACAATAAAATATAAATAAATATCAATATTAATTACGTATTCTTAGGAAGGAACTGATAATTATTGCTCGAATGATTCTTCCATACGATCGTTTCAATATTCTTATCTCTTTTCTTTTCATATTTTGTTTCAAGGTAATTTAAATAGCAGATATAATCAAATAAGTTATGATCATGTCTAATATGAATATCAAAAGCATTTTTGTTATTTGAATAGACTTTTTCTATTTCTCCTCTTTCAAGGTTACAAATTAAGCATATTCTCTGTCTTAAATCAGTAAATTTCTGTTCAGATTCTCTTTGTCTACTGAAATAATCTTTTATTATAGATAAGAACATCTGAATTAACAAAATTAGGATAAAAAAGTTGAATAAGTTATCAAAGAAAAATCTTAATCCAATATATTGCTCGAACGGTGTATCTCTCCACATATTTGTGTATTGAGGATTATTTGGATCCATTGTGTCTATTAAAACATTATTAGTACTATCTGGATTTGCTATATAGTAAGTAAGATTATATAGTAATCCAGGTATTTTCTCTCTTACAAAAATTGGAGTTGGATTAGTAACGAGATAGCCTCCGACTCCACCATCAGGCTACAAAAGTAATTATTTAGTTTTTAATTATTAGTTATTAGTTTTTAATATTAGTTATTAGTTAATATTACCTTAAATGTTTGTTCAATATTTCTTAATAAGTGTGTTATAAAGTTGGACACATCTCTTTTATTCGGGTAATCTTTGTACAAAAATCTTATAGAAAGTAAAGCAAAGAAGTATTCTAAAATAAAAATCAAAGCTAGAGTAATGAAAATTTGGTATCTAGGTCTATACATTGCTAAAATTACATTTCTTAACGCGTTAATATTTGAAAGAACATCAATTAGGAGAAGAGCATAGTAAAATGGATGTGTAATTATTCCCAGTAAAGTTAATGCAATACTAACTAAAAAGTATATTGAATATGTTTGAGTGACTGTATTAAAAAAGCTAGGGAATTTATATTGTAGGAAATCATTATTTTCTTTCTTTTTAATACTTGTACTTGCTTCGTCTTTTTTAGGGCCGATGTTTTCCTTATCAGCTGCTTTTGAAGTTTCTTTTTCTTTATTATCTATTTCGATTTGTTTGCTCTATTTTTCAATATAAAGTTTTTAATTATAATAATATTACAATGGTTAGGCAAAGTGTTTTTCTATATTCTCTAATGAAGTAGTTAACAAAGTTTATTATAATAACTATTAATTCAATTATTCCTAATATTCTAAACACAGCTCGAGTAGCTAATAATATTAATTTATATTAACTAATGTAATATTTTACTTTCTTGAGTAAATAGATCACTACCGTAAAGTATACTAGGACATTCATACATTGTTAAAGACCCATCTGGTATTGTCAAAGCGCAGACAGGATTAAAATTCGAATATGAAATCAAAATAAGGAAATTAATAACAAGAGCAATAATTAATGAGAGTATTTCATACACCTTAATATCTCCTAAGAACAGATTTAATATAGGAAGCTGAAGGATCTTTTCCACTCTATTAAATTATTTTAATATTTATTAGCATTATTAATGCTTACCCATAATTTTCTTTTAATTCTATTGTTATTTCTTTATACAAATTCAAATTTTGATATGTGTAATTTTCTAAATTCTCAGAATCTGCCAATAATTTCTTCTCGATCTTATGCATTTCTCTACATTTAGATAAAATAGGGAAGTAAATTTTATACACAACATCATTAAGAACTATCTCAACAGTTTTTATGTTAGTTTTTAGAAATTCTGTCATAGCCGTTTCAATTTGTTTTGACTTTTCAGTTTCTTTTCTGTTTTGTTCCATAATTTCTTCTAAGTCGTATATCTTATCGAAAATATCTCTAGTTGATTCATTTTCTTTCTTTTCCGCAGCAAGTGAATTCTTATATATAAACTTTCCAATGTGGTAAGGAAGTTTAATAATATTGATAAACACATTAACTATTGATAGTGTATTCGACTTAATACTTTCCCAAATCTCATTTTGATCAGTTTTAAAATAGTCAGTTCTTTCTAAGAAGACTTCTTCTAAATACATGTTTAATGTATAGTAAATCAGAATTATTTCAAATTTTATTATGTATTTATCTTTAATTTTGTGTAGGTTCTCTACTTCGTTAAATTCTACCTCTTTTTGTTCTTTTATTTTATTTTTAATCATAATATTGATATCAACATTTAGTGAAGGATCAACTGTTCCAACTCGTCTCTTTTTCGTAACAGGACTTTTGGGTGCATCACTTTTAGTCTTATCTGTAATCTCCTTTTCATTTTCACTTTCCTTCTCCTTTTCTCTTTCTCTTTCTTCTGCTTCTTTTTTAAGTTTTTCTTTAGTCTTTTTATAAGACTTATTTTTTGATCCTGAGCCATGTTCATCGTCTTGAAGATATAAAAGTATCTCATCAATGTCAAATAAATTATTTCTAATTTCGAAAGTTGCTTCTTTATCGTCTAAGTCGATATCCTTTAACTTATTTTTAATTTCGAAGTTCATAATACAGTAAACTTTCATAAGTTTATTTTTAATGTTTTCATTTTCTTCTTCAAGAAATTGTCTGAATTTCTTCATAGTTTTAACTTTTGCTTCTTTGTCATCGTTGTTAAATATGTTAAACATCAGGAAAAATATATTGAGAATCTTTATAAAGAAATAATTTAAAGTTGTTGTATAAATATATATTAATGTATTACCTTGTATTCTATATCGATAATAATATTCACCTTTTCATGTAAGGAATCGTTATTTATGTTAAACACGATAATTTCATAGTAATCAATGTGACGTATTAAATATCTTGTTAGCTCAAAGAACTTATTGTTAAAAAGAATTTCCAGATTCTTTCTGTTTGGACCCTATAGTAAAATTATATATAAGATATAAGATAAAAGTTATGCAAATATATTACAGAAATAAAATTGAGTATAAAATCAACTAATATATTTATAGCTTGATACGACTCTATGTTGTTTTGCTTAAGCAGTACAAATATCATATCGATAACTTGAGCTAAAATACTTGAATTAAAGTTATTAATAGTGGATGTCTGAATATCCAAATCTTTGATATTATTAAACTTAACTATAGTTGTTATAAATTCCATTAGTCGTTTTAGTTTCTCTATCATTAGATGGAATTTCGAAACTTTTTGGTAAGACTCATTGGAAGTAATTAACTCTCTTATTCTGTTAATTTTTAAAATTAAGTGATCAAAAATAAAGTCCATAGAGGTAAAGTACAATTTGAGTAGCTCGAGATGTTTTAGTATAAAGGTTTTCTTATTTTTGTTTTTCTTCATACTTGTAAGTAGTGTACTAATACTCATTAAGACTGTATAAAACACCTTAGATGACTTAATAATCTTTTTATTCCTTTCAATTTTGAATAAATCAATTGATTCAGATATAATCTTTTCATAGTTAAAACTTGTACTAGATCTAATAGAATCAAAAGCATTTTTGAACATTTGTTGTAAATAAACAATATCTAAATGCTGAAATATATATCGAATATTAAAGAGTAAGTCTTCCCCATCAACTTTAATTTTAAAAGCGATATTCGAAGTATCATTTATTGTTAATATTTGTTCTTCAACTTCGGTAAAGTAATCATTTAATGTAAGTTGAGTGTATTTAGTTAAGTTTTGATATAGTTTATTATCACTTTCATGGCTGTCAGATATATTAAGACGTCTATTGTTATAGTTAAAGTTTATTTCATTTAGTTTTTCGTAATTATAATAATTAATAATATCATTTGATTTGCATTTTTTAATATCCTGGTCGACTTTTAGTATCTCGTCAAAATATGATTTCATATTTGTTTTTATGTATTGATCCTTAAGTATGTTCATGTAATGAACCTCATCCCTATATTGTTATTAGTGAATAATTTAATATAAATTACTCTTTAGCCTTTTTTATTATATTATTAAAATCTGCTTTGTATTCTAGCAGTAGAATAATTCTGTCTTCTTGGTCTTCCTTATTTATAACTAAATATTATAATATTAAAAGATATTAACGTAAATAACTTACAGAAGTCACAAATTCTATTATCAAAATTTAATTGCTTTTCAATTATTTCTAGTATTAACAAGTCTAATATTTCCATTTCATAATAAATATAGTAATAATTTTCGTTATTCATTTCATCTGTAAGCGGAATATTTATCTCAATCAAACCTTTTTCATACTTATAATACAGAATTGATTTTAGTAATATGATTTCAAACAAGAAATTATTTTGCTTATTGAACTTCTTTGTAAGAAACTTCTTAAATAATTTTGTATGATCATTACTTCTTGATATGTCTTCATCATTAGTTAATGTTAAATATTTATCTATTTTCTCTCTTAAATTATCAAATTTAAAGTCTTTTCTATCTCTGTCTCTTGAATCTTTAATCTGTTTAAGGGAAATCAACTCATTAATATAAATTATATAGATCGAAAGGAAATTAATAAAGAAAATCTGCTCAGCCTTTCCGTCTTCGTTTTGGTCCTCACCGCCCGGGGTTGTACGTTCAGTTGCCTTACGGTCGCCCATTTGAAAGTTATCAGTTAAATGGTTTTGATTCGTTAACAAAAGCTTAAGGCAAGAACTTGTTCTTTTTTTAATTTCTCCTTCGCCGAATACTTTTTTGTAGAATTCTTCATATTTAACGTCATAACTTTTGTTTTTATTTAGAAATTTTAATATTTGTGTTATCATAAACAGGTAGAAAATATGGTATTCAATCTCCTTTGAAGTATCAAGATATGAAGAATATATTTTTTCAAA
>Ga0100402_1007687_pt1 | contig 10340 bp, 5 predicted proteins | sample CryGeyme20150102_FD_80419 | JGI IMG/M metagenome (GOLD analysis project Ga0100402, IMG submission 80419) | Groundwater microbial communities from Crystal Geyser aquifers in Utah, USA - Crystal Geyser metaG 2015-0102 | ecosystem: Environmental > Aquatic > Deep subsurface > Groundwater | place...
CACACGCTTGAGGAAGAAGACTAGAAAATTTCCCCAGGTGGTTACTGTAATGTCATTGTGAAAGTGACCGACTGCGTAGCCCCAAAAATGTTTGGTTTAGAGCTTGTCTTCCTGCTTGGTATCTACTACCTCTGAGCTTTACTACATTTAATATAGCATAAATTCAGTCGCAAACAATTTTAAATAAAAATATTGGCACCAGGAAAAATTAAAAGCATCTTGAAAACTTTGATGAGATTATGCATATGCTTGCTAAGAGTATCTCGATTATGATAAGTTAACAATTTATAAATTATAGCTTTGAAGTCCACATAATCACGAGTTGAATATATATAAATTTCTTCTCAGTTTGAAATCGTCAAGGATTTTCTTGATGTTGTTCATGTGTCCCAGCATAGCACTTCCAGGCAGGTTGATACTTTCGTATAGAGAAATAGTCTCATCAAGGTCATCATCAATGGGAGCCAAATTCGTATAGAAGAACCTGAAATGGTTCAAAGAGAGAGTCTTACTCACAATTGGAATATCAGAAACTAACCTGGTCTTATAAATATTTTTCAGCTCCGACAAATGTACGATATTATTCCAGCCTTTTGCGTAGTACCCCTTTACGTTAACGCTTTCGGTCATGGTGGTAAATAGTTAGTAAATCGGATCCAATTCATCAGTTCCAACGGCATCCAAAGATACTACTGTGTGCTTGTTGAGATCAGCAGCTATCCCTGGTGTTTTTGCTTATTGATCATCGAAAATTTAGAATCGAGCATCTGATGTATAGTCTGGAGATGTGAAGGCTAATCTAACGACAAGCCAAGCCTGTGATTATGTGATCGGGTAGTTCACCAAAGGTTCATAAGCATCATTCCTCCAGAATTCAAGGGCGTTGATTTGAGTAGGTGTTGAACAATAGACAGGGAGATAGTCTTTTAACATTTTGATTCGGTTTTCTTGATCATCGAGGGTCAGCACTCTGTTAGAATTTTTTGATTTTTTCAAAGGAAACTTGTTTTTCTTTTGTGAGATTGTTTTATTGAAACTTTACAGTTGGCTCATGACAAATTAAAAAACCTCTCCTCTCATATTTTCCCTCCTATCAATAGGAATATAGGATCCTGTCGACTAATTGACAAACTCAATGGCGAACTAGTATATTCCATCTTCAGTCTCATCAGCAATCGTATTCAAAACAACATCTCGATGTTGCTCAACTTTCAACTTACCATCTCTGACCATTTCATTCATGTAGAACCAGATTACCATTCTGTTGAGTGCTGACTCAGAGTCGTCTGCTGATGTAATTTTACTTATGTTTGTTTGGAAATAGGTGAGAGAAGTTGAGTCTATTGTGTATTTGACAAAACCAAAGAAGCTTTCGTTGATGAGAATAGCTTTTACTCCTGCACTTGCGTCATAAGTGATGGGAGTTGAAGGTTGATTTTTGACGAAGACCTACTGAATGGTATAGGTGTTGTCTTCATGGAAAATAGCAAGATTGAGTTTGTGGTAGCGGAGCAGTGGGTACTCTTCTTTGAAGTATGTTTGGTTGATTGTTAGAGTAGAAGTAGTTGAGGTGCTGCTTGGGTCCCAATCTATGCTGAGAATGTTGAGAGACGGAGTCAAAATCCAGTCCTATTTCCACTTCTCAATGGTGTAGTTTTCATCAGGACTGCTATAATACGGCCTGATGGCTCCAATAAAATCATCAATAGTACCATTACTCCACCCAAAGGCATTGAAGTAGTCAGTGACTCCTTTAAAGAAATTTTACTCACCCATCAGAAAGATTAATTGCTTCAAGGTCATCATTCCCTTTCGATAGGTTATACTATCAAAATACATCCTAGCTAGACTCGTATTTGGCATGTATGATCTAACTGGATGGGTTGTACTCATCTGATCTTATCTGAAACCTCCAACAGCTCTATTCAGACCTCCCAGCCAACCAGTTGTATATGTAGGAATAGTGGTCACTTTATCTTTGATTGAATCAAGGCAAAAATAGGCCATATAATCTGCAAAACTTTAATTCAACCAAAGATCGTTCCACCATTTCATGGTCACATAATCTCCAAACCAGTTATGCGCACACTCATGAGCTAAAGTGATAGCCAATCTCACCATTTTTTCAACTGAAACTGTTTCTGTGTAAAGATAGGTGTCGTTGAATGTGATGATACCTGGGTTTTCCATGGCGCCCGGGGTGAATTAGTGGCAGAAGGCGATGTCGTACTTGTTGAATTGATAGGGCACCTTGAATTTAGATTCGTAGAATTAAACTGCTAGTCTGACGATTTCGAAGATGAAAGATGAATTGGTGTTAAGGGCTTGGCTGTATGAAGAAAGGCAGTAAATTTGCATGGGGATGTCCTAAAAATAATAGAAAAAATACATTGTAGCGTTACTCAGCTGGAAGTTCAACATTGTAATATTGTCCAGCAACCAGACAAAAAAGATAACTTGGTAATTTTTTCGTCCTCCCCAAAATGTAAAATCCTCCAGCTTTGTTTTCCAAATAGTTCTTCAGCACGCTACCCTAGATCATAGCTGAAGCCTTTGATATATAATTTGCTTGATCAAATTTATTTGATTTATAGCTGACAGCCTCATTCCCAACGACAATCCATTCCTCAGGAACAATCACGTTGAGCTCAAGAGTAGATTTGAGATTCGGCTGATCGAAACAAGGGAACAACCTGTGGCAGTAGTAAGGCTCAAAGTGAGTGTATGTGTATTCCTCATTTGGGGAGACTGATTTATCCACATACGACATAACACCGTAGCCATCGTTGCTGAATACAGAGCTGTATCTCACTGTAATAACATTGACGCCAATTTTGAGGTACACTCTAGGAATAACTAAAAATTATCCTGAAAGAGTCGGAATAGCTTTGACTCCGTTGATAATCAGTTCATGCACTTACTGGCAAATGAAATCAACGGGAAGAAGCTTAGGCAGTGCTGATAGTTCAAAAGTGAGCTGAGCCAATCCAGTGAAGGTGTTTGTTTAACTGGTTGGAAGATATCCAATGTGAGCAATATAACTAAGGCTATCTGGGACGACATAGTCAAATCTTTCGATGGTTCTATCTTGGGTGAGAGTTGAATCTGTATCAGCATTGAATAATCTATTGATAAGGTTAGTACTAATGTCATCAACTATCTTGTTGATGTTTTTGACATGAGCCTCCATTCCTTTCTGTAAGGTTAGTTGACCAAGAACCTATAAGTATTTTTCAAGTTGACCTTATTAACTGGTACTGTAAGGCCTGAGGTTCTGATAGAACAATTGGAAATAGCTGAAAGACAAGGTTGTGCTTAACTTGATAATATCTGTAAAATATCTTTAACTGAACTTGTCGACTTCTTCTCGATGATACTAATTACGCCATCCTTCCGAAAGATAAGTCCTTTTTGTGAGGCTATCATCATTACTTCTGAATCTTTGATAGATTTATTCCAATTAGGTTTAGTCCTTGACGAGAATCGTCTTACAGATAAGCTCTGTAGCCTCCTTTAACTCAGAAGCTGGATATTTCTCCTTTACTATATCAAAAATAGTTTGTTTTTCTTATTTGGATAATGTATCATCTGATACGCTGTAAATTTTCTTAACGATTTACCAGTATGTAGTTTCGCTCAATATTTTTCTTTTTTGCAAAGTAGGATCAGTTCCCTCCAGCCAATCTTTTAGCTTTAATTTTTGAGCATCTGTCTGTGCATACCTAATGAAATTTGTATACAAAATTTGCAGGAGATCAGTATTTTATATTGATTCATCCGTAAGCTGAGTATAAATTTTATCAAAAATGATGGTGCTTTGAACAACTTTTTCATCTTCATTGAGATAATTTGTCATAAATCCATACAGATCTGTCAATAGTTGACTTACTACTATGGTCTGAGGCTCAATAAACAACTTTTATTCTATAAAGGACACATAGGGCTCAAGTCTAATCAGTGTTTGCTTGACCATTTGAGATATATTGAACCATATTATGCATCTAGTGGAGTCGTCAGTAATTTGACCGATGTTATTCATGAAGAAAGATAGAGAAGCTGGGTCGATGTAGTTCTAGAAGAAGGAATAGTCTCCACTGTTGACAAAAATAGCTGTAATTTGCTTAGCTCCATCATACTAAATCACTGTCGGATTCACTTTTGGTGAGACTATAACTGATTTAGTTTCAATTATAGAACCTGAAGCATCAAAAAGAGAAACTTCGAGATTATGCCATCTCAGAGTGTTATATTTTTCTGTGTAGACTTTTTGATAGAGCAGTATTGAGGCAGAAGAAGACTTATTAGTTGGGTCCCATACTGACTAAAAAACATTCAGTGAAGATGTTTCAAGCCAGCTTTGAGTCCATTCCTCAAGGTTGATCCCAGAGGGAAAATAGTTTTTCATGTCCTCAAGAAGATCATATATTGTAGCATTGCTCCATTTGAATCTATCAAAATACTTTTGCAACCCTTTTGAGAATCCAACCTAGCCTGTCAAGTACATTAACTGTTTTAATACAGCCCCTCCCTTCGCATAGGTGATTCCATCAAACATCGAGTTAGCTACATCGGTGTCCAGCACCGCTCCTCTGATTGGGTGTGTAGCGGAGGTCCGTTCATCATCTTAGTATCCCCATGATTTTCTGTTTCTGAAGTAGATGGAGGAAGGCTGAAGCTGATGAAAAAGAGAAGCATTAATATTTTCGAGGCAGTAGTGTGAGATGTAATCAGCAAAACTTTAATTAAGCCATAGATCATCCCACCACTCCATTGTAACGAAATTTCCAAACCAATGATGTGACAATTAATGCGCTAAAGTGACAGCAAATTCATGGTAGTCATCTTCAGTTGAGTACTTGAACAGTAATTTTTATTAGTTATAGGCCACTAAGCCTGCATTTTCCATGGCCCAATGAGCAAAATCTCTCACAAAGATTTGATCGTATTTCTTGAAAGGAAATAATTCTGAGAAGTAAGATTAGTAGAATGTCATTGATTTGGCAGTCACATCAAAAATAAATTCATTGTAGCCATCGAGCAAAGCGAGAGATGAGGGGACGCAATAAAGTTTCATTGGCACTTTTGTTGACCCTAATGGAGCTTCAAGATATCCCCATGGACCTGCTGCCAAGACATAAACATAGGTTGGCAATAATTGTGTCTCTTCGAAGGTTGTTACCTTGTGCTATGGAGTGACTGCCTCGATGAATTCTTCCACATGCTACTCTACGCTTCTTTCTGAAAACCCGCCAATTTATTTGTATTGACCTTTTGTAACTTTCACTGAAGAATAAGCCACAGGTTGATTGGAAATGGCTGTCCACCAGTAGGGCGTGACTACTGTTAGTCTCATTTTAGCTTTCAGGTCTGGTTGGTCAAAACAGGGGAATACACGATGGGCGCTATAAGGAGGAAAATCAGTGTATACAAATTGTTCCTCATTGTCAGAGAAGGTAATACAGCCACTCCTATCCTTGTCGTAATAGTTGATGTAGCTAACCGAGAGACGGTTTCTTCCTTTTTGCAGATATGTCTTGGGCAAAATGATAAAATTTTATGTTTGGTCTGCAATAATTGTATTCGCGTTCAACACTATAGGAGCTGTTATTTTCCCCGTGAAGTCAATTTTTAGCTCTGTGAGATTGATATTATTGAGAGTGAAGTTTACCTCTGCCAGCCCTCTATATGACTTAGTTTCTAGGCTGATGTGATAGTTATAAGTGATGCTGTTCTTTTGTATCACCGAGGCTCTGAACTGAGCCGTTGTTTGATCGAGACTCATGTTGCTGGTTATTTTATAATTAATCTACAATACTATAAGGAATAATTTGTCAATATAAATAAAATTCGATCACTGTAGAAAATCATTCTGTTCCACTGAAAATACATAACATAGATATCCTTACAACTCAATAGCCACGTAAAATTTCTCACTTCCGAATTTTTCATAACCTTCCATTGAGTGCATAATTGGTCCTTGCATTTAGTCCTACCAAAACAAAGAGATGTCCCAGCTTGCGTACAACGTCTTGTCACTGGATTTCTCCTTGTACTCGCCGTACAATAATTTCTAGAACATAGGAACCACGAATTAAAGTTTTTGAGAAGTGTCATTAGTCAAGGCTTTGGCCACTTATGAACAAGTTTTATAGCCCTTGGCGAAAGTCACTCTGCCGTTGTTTTTTGATAGTTTTATCGAACAAATCAGCTTATTTTATTATTTGACCACCACATTACCGAAAAACTTGAAATGACCATCACATGCTACAAACAGTTCCTTGAACTCTGACAGTACATTTAGGGTACAAAGATCGATATTTTTGAGCTCCACCTTAGAAGTTGTAGTGTAGAGGTCAAAGCCTTCTTCTTTTAGCTTTTTATTTGCAGCTTTGAGGTTTGGTAAATCTTTATCAATTCTGACAATATTTTTTAAGGGCTCTGGTAAAGCTTCAATTGACATGAGGAATAGTTTGGGATTGATTTTGGCGTTTTGATGACCAAAGGCCTATATTTAGCTTGAAGAAAAAAGGGAGACTTTTTCGGCCTGAACAACAGCCAGTTGGGAGCACATAATTGATAAATTTTGTTAAAACTAGCTCTCTATTTGTCTGGCTTTTGTTTTCCTTTTTCTTGAAAAAATATTAGCCTTCAAACTGGTAAACCCACCCTGAAGGACTTCATGAAGGTTGGGTCCTCTGAAGTAAAACTGCTAATTAGTCACATATTTTTCAACAAGAGCAATATATTTTTGGAAAATAGGCTACGCTATTTTGAGTTAGCAATTTTTGGACAATGCCCATAACCTGATGACAAAGTTATTGTTCTGGGTCAAACTACTGACAGCAATGACTCCTGGTGAACTGTTGATTTAAAATTAACAGAAATATGTCTGTTGATACTGGGTTTCCATGATTGCCTTTTAGATGTCAAAGTTTTGAGCGTATTGAGGATGAAAGGGGAATGTTTTGAGATACTTACGAAACTCTGAAAAATTGATCCGAGTTACTTTCATCTTGATTTATGTCTTTGCTGGTTTTGGTGGTTCTGGTTTGGGTAGTTCTGGAGGAGAGTGGTAATTGCTTGACTCTGACGAAGGTTTGACTAAAATATTGGATTTAGCTGTGTTACTGGTATGCCTTGATTCTCTGATCGGTTGAGGAAGCTCACTTTGAGGTTCTTCTTCCTTTCTGGAAGGTTTTGGGGAATCAGCTATCGTGAGAGATTCCTAGTTATTTGTTATATTTTCTCTTGGAGGAGATTCATCCCTTTCAAGTGGATAGTATCGTGGCTGTTCTTGTTTGATCTATTTTTATTTTTTCTTTGGAGGTATTGGCTGAAGTTCTATCTACTGCCTCACTTGCTATTTCGGCTTTTGTCTTTCAAGTAAATTATCTTGTTTAGGTTTCGATTCGTATATCTTGGTTGTTTAATGTTATTGATATTGTTTGATAGTTCTTGATGTATTGACACCTTCTCTCTCCTGCGATATTTAATGACTTTTGATTTATTTTTCCCGCCTTGGCTCACCTGCTGGGTTTCTTGAAGATTTTTATTCAATTTCGTTATTAATTTTATCCATTGTTCGTATTTGCTTGTTTGTCACTTATTCATGTTTCTCTTCTTCCTTTGATATTGTTAAGCTTTATTGTGACTTCAACACTTTCGGTTAAGGTACTGATAACTCAGATTAACTTTCTTTGTCGTCTTCTCTTTTCTTGTCATAAGAACCGATAGATCTTTATGGAGTTATATGGATATTTATCCTGGATTAATTTCTTTCGTCCTGAATAACAGAAGGTTATTTGCTGACTGCTTGTACTACCTCCTCCCTATTGCCATCTTCCTATTTTGGCCTGCTTACTATTTTCTCAGGTTTGTTATCAAGATGTATTTTTTAAGAAAAGGTATGCTCTAATGGTAATGTTTTTTTGGACTCAACCTTCATTTGACTTTATTTACTTTACTTTTTGTTTGGTACATTTGAAGTTCTAACTGAAGGTTTATTTTGAATTGGTTCAGGACTGGATGGTTTTTCTGTGATTGAAACATTGATGCCTATTTATCTAACTTATTTTTGGGGAATTGTTTGAAGAGAAGCCTCCTATTTTTGAAAATCAGCAGTCTGCCTCAGCTACTATCGATTGTTATTTTATTGAGGCTGTTTTTCCTCCTTTTTTTCAGGTTGTTCTTCAGTTTTTTCTTAATACTTTTCTTTTTCTTCAGGTTTTTCTTACTATTTTCTACTGTTTTTGAGTTCGATCGTCTGAGTAGCCTCTTCTTTATTATTTTAAAGAGTTGGTATTTTAAAAGGAATAATTTCAATACTGACAAGATTTCTCTATATCCTTGGCGTGTAGCATCGAGGCTATCTTTCAATAGCCTCAGTCTCACTTTTCAACTGACTCACTTTTTGACGGATAGGCGAAAGAATGTTCAATCTTCTCTGAATATTTAATTGAGTATTGGTTGCCATATTCCTTGTTTAGATTGATCTTGTTGTAAATTTATCATCAACCGGAGTCCTTGATGGCTCCGTCAGTATTCTTTGTTTTCGTTTGATCTTCCCTGCTAAACTAGCCTGCTTTACAACTGATTCTTCCAAACGGTTCTCAGTCATGACATTACTCAGACTCTGATAGTGCTATTGAAGTTCCTGATATCTTTCGGAACTTTTTTATTCAGTCCAGTGACCTTGTCTTTTGCTCTAGCTGACAAAGCTATCTCTGTTGTGCCTCGTTTTATGCATCGATACAGTTGGAATATTTTATGGAGCTTTTTGGTGAACAATAGGCCTGATCAGTGAATACCTACTGTGTTCGGTTTTTTATTGAGGTACAGAATCGCTTTAATCTTATACAAATGTTCTCTCAGCTATGAGTGATTTTCTCATACGATTTTTCTGAAACAAAGCTGGTAGCTGCATTTTATGTGATTAGTTTGAGGAATTTTTATTTTTACAATGCTCTGGACAAGTCCATTTTTAGAGTACTTTATGCATTTTCAAGATATTTACTGATTCATCGATCGAAAAGCTGAGCAATTTCTCTAAGGCCTATTTTGCTTCCTAGCTATACTCGTTGACTTTTGGCTTGATGAACAGCAAAAAAGGGTCATATTAATGCTCCCATTCAAGATAGTTGGTGATTTAGCTGCGAATCATTTCGTTGGTAAAGTTATTAAGGCTGGCTGCAAACTAGCAATAAAAATGCTTCTGGGTTGAGTATTTACTTTTTGTGTCATATTTTTCCTTTATCTTGCACATAAAGTAGGCCATCTTGTAGTTGGCTTTTCTTAATCTGCCCATATGATCGCAAATCTTTTCAATGTTCTGCTTATGCTCCTTTTTCTTAGTTTTCGCTTTTAATATCAGTCTAAGAAAATTCTCGATATTGACCTTTTAGGCGTGCTTCTTCATGAATAGCTGTATGTGTGAGCTATTCTGGGAGATAGAGTTGATTTACTACTACAGGTAAGTCTCTAAGAAGCTTTCTGGTATTTTTTTCAGATGGCTGATGACTAATTTTTGATAAAAATCTGGAATCTCGTAGGCAATATAACAATCTATAAGCTCTGATTGAGTAGCTAGTGATCGTACTTTCACCTATTTGGATGTTTTGCCTTTATGAGGGCTTTGGGAAATCATATAAATTTATCAATCTTAATTCCTACACATATGTAATGAACATCAACATTGTTATCAGTGAGGATGCCACTAATAATGATTGTTGAACATACAATCAAGCAAATGGATGATCTGCAAATCTCCTCTTAATTGTCTTGACCCTTTCTGATAACTCCCCTTACCTATTTATTTAATAAGCTTCGATTTAGTTGAACAATACTCAAGTTCCCTGAAAAAAAAAACGAGCACATCGAATATTTTTAAGTCTTTTAACATTTATCAACAACTAGATTTATTTGACTCCATTCAGAGTTTTCTTCAATTGTTCGTAGCTATTTCGCTTTTCCTGACGACAATACGAAGGAGTTGTATTTAACATGAACTTTAATAGCTTAGATGCAATAATTCAATTCTTACCCTTCGATGGACTCTGTCACAACTGCTTTGATAATCAAGCGAATTGTTTATTTTACTGTAGTGTATACAGGAATAGGCCTTATTATGCAAAATCTGCTGAGGCAGGCGTACAGTTTACTAAAGATTTTTTGATTAGTCATCTTTGCAATCAAATTCTTGATCAGCTCTAATACTCCCTATTCAACAATTATATTTCTGTTTACAACTGAATGGATGGCAATATTTACACGGACATATATCGCCTCTTTTGCAACTTCAATATCAGCACATTTGAGTATATTGATCATGATAGGAATGCCAC
>Ga0100402_1007689_pt1 | contig 10339 bp, 13 predicted proteins | sample CryGeyme20150102_FD_80419 | JGI IMG/M metagenome (GOLD analysis project Ga0100402, IMG submission 80419) | Groundwater microbial communities from Crystal Geyser aquifers in Utah, USA - Crystal Geyser metaG 2015-0102 | ecosystem: Environmental > Aquatic > Deep subsurface > Groundwater | place...
CATTTCAAGCCCCCATTTAGAGCCAGAGATATGGAAGGTCTATCTCAAAAAATACAAAAAGGATTCTATGGAAAAATTGACAGAAAATACTCATAATAACTATCAGAGATTCTTAAATTACTTTTAAATATTGACCCTTTCGAAAGATACTCCTGCCGTAAATATCGTATGATTTAGGACAAATGTTAAGTCATCCTATAATCAAAGACAAGCTGAGACATGGGAAAACAGTTTAAAGTCTATAGACATCGCACCTTCTCAAGACTATCCGACCATCGAAGAATATGATCTATTTGACCGACAAGCTGCCAAAACCTAATTATGTTCCTGTTCGATATCGATCCTTCTTTCAGCTCAAAGACCACGAAGCTCCTCATAAAATATACGGAAACAGCATGAAATAAATCTCTACGTCTCAAAAATTAAGCAAAAGTCTCAATAAATCTCAGTTTGTTTCTCACAAAAGAAACGAACACTCACTACAAAGAAGCCACAGATTCAATCAATCTGAGAATCCTTAATGGCTCCCAAAGATCACAAACAAAAGGGTTAAACTGTACTGATCATCCTTTTTTTATATGAACATTATCGCAATTATATATCATCAGGAAGGATAATGGGGTACTATAGCATGACTTTGGTCTGGAGTACATATTGCAAATTTGTCTTCCCTACGTATGTTTGCCTCTATCTAGATGGACCTCATAGTCAGATGTAACGTTCATAATTGGCTGTGTGGTTACCTTGCTTCTGGCTGTATTTTCAATGGCCTTGCCAAAGATAAGAAAAAGAATAGAAAAGATCCTTTTCAGCTACGATTCAACTCCCTCTCTGACAGATTAAGAATACCAATAGGTCAATCAATTAGGATCTCTTCAGAAGGAATCAATCAGACTGACGAAAAGATAGATGGCTGTCAAAAAAATAGTAATACCAATCATATATTCCCTCATTTATAGCTTCCTGCATGTCGTCATCATGCTCGTTATGATGTCCATGAACGGTTACGTCATCCTAGCTATTATCGTAGGATATACTCTCGGATTTTTGCTATTTTCTGATAGCTGTAAACTCAAGGAGTAGAAAACATGCCGTGGTGGATGCCATGAAAAAAAATGATCTTTTTGGTCTTTATCTGTGACTTTGAGCAACTATTTTGCGTATAAAATAAAAATATTAGATGGATCGTTTTGATATCGAGGCTTCTCTCAGAAGAATCGATAAGAAATTCACATAAGATCTCACTGAAGAATAAAAGAAAAAGGCCATCAAACAGTTCAAAAAGCTCTATGCAGGTATTGTTGTAGCTAGATAGAATAAATGGGCAAGCTAGCAGGCGAACTCTCAAAACGGGTCAAAGTTCAATAAAATTTGTACCACCTGAACCAAAAATAAAAAGATGAAGCGAAGTAAATTGACCAGGAGCTCCGCAAGAGAATGGAGAAACATGATCATAATCGAGAAAAGGTTCAGGAGAATAAGCAGAAAGAGTATAAGATGTGTGAGGAAAACTGGAAAAGAAAATTTGATGACATCATGAGAAAAAACAGGAATAAATAAAGATAAGCTTACCATAAAGCTGAAAAAATGAGAAGAGATGTTGAGTAGTATTTTAACAAAAAACATTAAACTCTGAATCTCAGATAAACCAACCTAAAATCTGTTAAGAACAACACCACAAGTAAGCCCTATACTTCTCTTGGCCGGTCACAAAAAGTTAAGCCATAAAACACCAATCAACACTACACTCAATATCCAACCAGAAGGGCCACCTTCAACGTTCGACTTCCAGATCTAACTAAAAGTAAGCTCCACCAAACTGAAATGAATGACAAGTCGCTCAATAAAAGTAATGGGGAAAGTACTCTCAATGATGAGATTCGCTTTCATCAGGAAAGATGTCTTCAGGGTGCTCAATAGTAGGAATCCGATAAAATTCAAAAGTATTTACATAAATTGGAGAAAATTGAAAAGACCAGAAAGAAAGCTCAGGAAAAGATGGAAAAAGAAGTATAAAAGGCCAAAAAGGTGAGATAAATGAGATAAAATCCAGAAGTTCTGTAAGCCAATCGAAGAAGATCAATTCAATAGCTGAACCAGAGAAGATCCCCAAGAACAAAAAAAGGCGGTTCAAAACATGCGTTGATAACTTCTCGTTCAAAAAATAAAACCAATCTCGATGCTTCAATTTACGAGCATTTAGAGAGCAAAAAAAGATTACAAGAAATGGAATTCGATGAGAGAGAATATGCCTACGAATAATCTAAGCAAAAGATGAAGCAAACTAAGATCAACAGATTGGTAAAAGACGCAATAAACATGCTTAAGCACCAAACTTTGAACGAGATTCATGATTGACCATTTTTATCCATCCTAGTATTCAATTTAAATATTCGTTAGAGTGAATATCATGAATAACAATCGGGACATGCTTCCAGGAGAGACCATGTTTGATTATTTGAAGAGGAAGAAAAAATACATGCTTTAAAAGACTATTAACAGAAGCAAAGCCAACAAATAAAGTGATTCTTTTGACAATAGTTTCAGGAATAATGATTCTGTGGATGGCATGCCAGTCACCAAAAGAAATTAATCTAAATAAACAAATCATAGATCGAACATAAGAAACCAAAATGTCGATTCGCAGTCAGCAACGCCCACAAGAGTTGGACTTATAGTGTAAGAACGAAGACCAGCAACAAGATCATTTTTGCAGTTGATATCCCCGATCAGATCAAAATCACCTATTCAGAAAGATGCAGACATGTCTTTGAAGAGTTCTCCTCGCTTTTCTAAAAAGGATTCATCCAAAGACAACTATACTAAGAAGGTTATTCAAGATCACATCAACAATCTAAGAGAGATGATATAAACTTTAGTGAAATCAGGAACAAATCTCAAATAAAAATTTAGACATTTAACTATTGAGCTTCAACCTTTCTTTCGGCACATGGAATTTTGTGAAGATAGCAAATTTTAAAAGTAACCTTTTTGCTTATTTAGAAAGACTGAAGTCATAAAATCCCAGCTCAAAGTTGTCGAAAGATATTTTTCAGATTTTAACATTGAAACAACAAATAATGCAATTCAGTCGATGTTTTTGAAATTTTCACAGCATATTGATGAGCTAGAAGGCCGGGCTTTAGCGTAGATTCAAAGCAACAAAGAAGATCTGATTTCATAGATAACTTCCAACAAGAATGTAGATAGATGTCTATTCAGCTGGAAATAGCCCATCTTCAGGATGCCAATAAAAAACTTGAACGAGATTTGCTAAACTAAAAGAAAAAACTATAAAAACTTGAACTAAAGTATTAACAGTTATAAAGCTAAGTGTAAAATAATTATGGACATATCGAGTAGCAAAATTTATCAGCCATCAAAAGATATTAATAGGAGCTTCAGTATCTTCAGCAAACAAATTATGCTTTGAAAAACGAGACCAATGCCCTTTCAGAAGAATTAGCTGCAAAAGAGTCTTAGATTAAAAGGTTGAAATATTAAAAAGATAAAATTCAATAAGAATGTTTTAGCACAATTAGTAAAGTAAAAGGGGAGCAGTAATAATTTCTTTTGAATGAAATCATGGTCCTTAAGACTGAGTTCAACCATGATATCAATCAAATGGCCTCTCTTCACAAAGCCAAAGAAGAAGAGTTGTTGGGTAGAATCAATAGGATTAACAAAGATAATTAGATGGCTGAACGCAGATTAAATGAGTTAATCAAGAGTAATATCTAAATGGAGGAACTGACCAAAGCTGAACGAGCTCAATCATCTCGCTTCAAAAAACAAGTAATTTGTTGTATTATCTAGAATTAACTCCTGGCAAGCGATATGCATCGAATAAATGAAGAACTATATCAGCACTGGCTTGCTCTGAAGGACATCAAGGTGCTGTCCATGAGGTTGGATATTTTCCCCAAATTCAAAAAGATATACGACGAAATGCTCTTCAACGAACAACTATTTTTATGATATTTGTTTGCATAATATTGATCTATTTGATTGGGCTATAATCAATTTTAGTTGATCTCTGCTTAAGGTTCGACTTCTTTTTTCTCGCTCTCGAATTAATCCATCACTTCAGCTATTTATTCGAATCCTGATAAACCTTAAGGCACAAGTTGTTTGATATACTCTTGGGAATATAACTTTTGCATCTCTTCGGAATTTCTGATGCAGGCTTCCAATGATTTCAAGAGGTAGTACACCTTCTATCGATTGCTTTCTTTTATGAATATTTATATTGATTCCATTCTGGTGATTCTCGATTTTTTGTAGTAGGCATAATGCAAATAGTTGAGAATTACCTCATAGGGTACAGTCAGCCCTTTTAGTTGACTCTCGATCTTCTCAATAGGTTTACCCAGGAAGACACCAAGTCTAGCTGAAGTTTTGGAAGCAAAGTATATGCTCTTGGGTGTATGTTTTTAGCTAGTGTTGAGCAAAATAGAGTTGATATCTTCATGAATTTTTTCAAATACATTTTTAGGCAATTCCATCTTTTCCTTGATAATTTTCTTGACCAAAAGGTACACAGTCTGCATGAGGTTTCCCCCAATGATCTTCAGCTTGTTGAGAATAGCAGTCACGATATCTTTCTTCAGAACTGTATTGTGAATCATGGAGAAGTATGTTTCAGAAACAACATGAATAATCTCGTCGCTGCTCTTGAACTCTTGCAACAATCGGAGACAAACTGACAACATCTGATTGTTGTAGGCATCAAGTTTGAATTTTTGGTTTCTTATTTTGATGAGGAGTTCCATTATTTTTATTTTTTGTCTTTGCAGGAGAGGATAATTTGATATTCTGATGATTGGACCAACTATCTTAAGGATATATTTTTCAGCCAACTCACGAGAAGTATGTGCTACCATGAACTCAAGAAGATCCAAACTTTCCTACATGACTTCTTCACGGCCATAGGCTACTCCTTTGACTAAAATAGAAATGTAGTCTTTAAGAATATTCTCATTCTCCCATATATTCTGGCCATCTCTAGTCAAGTTATTCTCAAAGGACACTCGCAACTGTCTGATATACTCACTGGTCTTGAAACTCTTAGGATCAGTGATGACAAGAAGGTAAATTTTATGGCCCAGGGCTGCAATATCGTCGTCTCCGATGAAGATAAGTGGAGAAATTTGACCAACAATGATCTAGAGATCATCGATTTCTGACAGAGGCGTTGAGTTGAGGAAAAACATGATCATGTTAACAAATATCTACAGCATTTTCTTGTTGCTGGCGTTTTTATCAGCCTTATAGATATCCATCTGCTTTGTGATGTTCTTATTGATCATCCTCATGAATTCAGTCTTGTATTTGGGCTGTAGTTGGAGGGAGACTTGCTACAAGCAGTATATAATTAAATTCATTCTATTTTCCTTGTTTTTGTCACCAACCAACGAAATGACCTCTTCAACTAACAATTCAGTAGCCGGTCTCTTGAAATGCGAATAAAGATAATTGGCTAATTTTTCTGAGTTGTTTGTAATGACCTCGATTTTGAATTCAGACATGGGAGGTTCCATCACTTTGCTGATGACCCTATCGACGACCTTGTGGGAATTTGTGTTGAGAAGATCTTTTAACAGATGGAGGTTGTAGGTATAGTCAGCATTGGCTTCGTCAGTCTAGTCCATCTTGGTGATGGTGGGGTAAAGCAAATCTTCGAAATATCGTTCCTCTCCCATCTTATCAACATATAGAGCCAAACATTTGGCAAGGGCTGGCCTTACTCTTTCTGAAATCACGAACAAGTTATCAGTGAACAGCTCAGAAATAAGTTCTTTGTACCCTTTTTTGAGAAGGAATTATTTGTTCAAACGTTTGATGAATTATGCCAAAACTTCAAAAACTCCTACCTGATGTTCAGGTTAGTTGAGATACTGGGGCAAGAAATCCAAAATTTAAGTGAAATAATTTTATCCGTATTTGGTTGAAAAAGCCACTATATTTTTGAACACAACGCCACCTGTAGCATGAGTCCATTTGGTCCACATCTTCACTAATTATTCAATACCAGCTCTAATAGTTTTGGGAGTGTTCTCAATGTAGGTATTCCACACTTGAATGGCTGTCATTCTTGACATTTCTAACTCGTCATCTTTGATTATATAGACACACATCAATCCCTTGTAGTATGCGTAATTTTTGTCAGTTGTTCTGTTATTGTACATGTAACTCTTGATGATGTTCAAGATTTCCCCGATAAGAATGATGGCAGCATTACGCCTTTTCCAGTTGTTATCAAAGGCTCCATCACACAACGGCTAGAGCAGTAAGTCAGTGTGAGACAGACAATAGTTGTTGATAAGAACTTTTTCGACCAGCATGGCAGCATTTCTGATGACTTAATCTTCATCTGAGACAAAGCAGTACATATTTTCATTGACTTCCTTGATAAAACCTTCAAATTATTGAGTCCTGATCATTGGGACATACAGGAAGACAAGAATGTAACCTTATTTTTCAGAGTGCTTGACAGAGTTGAGCTTCTCAAAAAGCTTGTAGAGAGATTCTTAGAAGTATTCATAAGTTTGACTACAGATGATCTCAGCATATGCTTGGGCAGCTCCTTGACGTTCGATTGAGTTTGAAGTCGAGGACTCGATAATGTCATTCACGAACTTGAAATACTCCTCTGCGTTCTAGATCCCAATCTTTGCCGAAATTTTACCAATAGCCATAGATGCTATTCTTCTGATTTCTGGCAAAGGATCACAAAGAGAAATTCTGATACCCGTCAAAATGATTCTGAGATAAGGAAGCAAGTCGTATGGATTAGATATCAGTTCCACTATGGCTCCCATAACCTGACAAGCTCCTGCCTTCAAATCTGAGCTTCTACCACGCATGCAATAATCAAGAATAGGAATCACCATTGATAGTGAAGGAGGATCAATATAATGGTTGAAGTTAGTTTTGAGCAAAAGATCAATAGCTTTGGCTGAATTTTCGAAAGGATTCTCCAGAGCTACGATCAATATATCCACACAATTTGATATTTCAGGATTTTTGATTGTTTAGCCGATAAGATTCAAGGCCTCTGATGCCTTTTGTCTGATTGTAGGATGAGCATTGCTGAGACAGTTTGATAGACCTGGCACAATCACTGGCAGAGAGGTCTGAAGTTGTTTAGCTGAGCTGTTAGCCATTACTCCTAAAATCCAAATGTAACTGATCTTTACTCTCCAATTTTGTTACTCTTCAAGACCAGTCAGAAGTTGAGGAAGAAGAATTTTGACAGAATATGAACTCATCTTCAGGACCAGCTTTTGACCAGTTTGTTTAGCCAAATTTCTAACTTCTTCAATGCCGTCTGCCATATATCCCAATATTATTGAAATAAACTCAATGGCTTTGACTTCGACTACTCTTCCAAAATTTTCAATCATTGAATTGATAAGGTAAACTCTACCAAGCTTCTCAGTCCTTGTTTTAGTGATATACTCTGGAGCAATGATTTTTTCGAGGTAGGCTTGTGTTTGCTCATAACCGATACCCTTGAGGAGACCTGAGAAAAGGTAAGATTGGCCAACTTGGAGTTCTTATTTCATGGTTCCAATGTTGATAAAAATTTGTTCAACAATTTGTTCAGGATTTTTGAAGAAAGACATCAGATCTTGCATGCATTTCGATATAGCTTTTTGGTCTCCTTCTCTGTCACCTTTGAACAGCTCGGTGATTCTTTGTTCAATGACCTGAAGATTTTTGTGGCCCTCAAGGTAAGGAGCCAAAACTCCCAAGAAAATGATGTTGCTGACTCCACTAGCTTTGCTGATAAAGCTTTCAAGAACCAAGAGAAGTTTTTCTGCGTGTTTCTTGGCATTTCTCTTGATAATGTCAATACCAACTTCAACGCATTTCTTGGTGAGGGTTCCAAACTCTTCTTTGGAGGTGAATTTTATGGTCAAGAGAGAAAATACAGGTTGGAAGAGGGCTTCATTAATGTGGTCAATGTTGAGGTCAAGGAAGTATGGCAACATCTAGAGTCCTTCCTGATCGAATTTTTAATCGAAGAGTTCTTCTGAAGCTTTAAGCACCATCTTGAAGATGGGCTCTGCTGTTTCAGGAGTTATTTCTTCCTTGATGAATTGGCACAGTTTTTCAATTGTCTCCTTCGAATTCATCTTCACAAAATTCTTCATGTTGAAAGTCAGGATTGATTTTTTGAGCTCAATGTCGGATGAAAGAGCTTTAGTAGCCATTTTGCTGATTTATTCGTTTGACTCAAGAGATAAAATTTTCAGCTTGATGTACTATTCAAACTCCGGTTTGTATGTCACTTCAGCCATAGTTATTGTGTTGAGAATAAGTTTCTTAGTGGTCTGAATGTAGTTAAGTATATCTGTGAACAATTCCTTGATTCTGCTGGAATTAACTCTTCTGAGCAGATCGATCAAGAAAGGTTGAAGGCAGTCCGAATTGGATATAATGTTGATATTTTGGGCGATATAAGTGAAGAGGGCATCTTCATTGTTGAACTGCATGTTCTTTCTGCTACATTTGTAGTAAAATCTGACAGCTAGTTTCTTCAAGTTGACATCAAATTCCATGTTTTTCAGCAAATACTCGCACATCTCGTTAATGAAGAACATCACGAATTGAGTATTCTGCTCATGAAGCATCTTAAAGTCCTTATCTTCCTAGTCAAAAGGAAAAGCTAACAGTTACTTCATGAAAGTTTCACAACGAGTCATCATTTTGACAGATGGAGTGATTCCTGAGTTTCTTAATGAAAAAAATTCACCCAAAAATGAAGCGTGTTTAAGGAAGAGTTTTGATTAGGGTTCTTTCTGATTAAACCAGGCAGCGTAAAGGCAACTATTCTTAACAAGCTTGAGAACACCTAAGCGATGCTCAGCGTGCATAGTGATAGTGAGGAGTTTCTTCATAAGTTTTTTCCAAAGCTGAGTGATAATTTCGTGACTATTGACATTGTTGAGGAAGTGAGCGACAGTGAGATCGAATAATCTGACCATTTTCATAAAATGCTCCCTGTATTTTTCTTATTTGACTTATTGCTAGCTCATCATTTTAGCCTGGATGGTCATTCCAATGTATGTTTTCTTTGGCTTGGGTTCTTCAACCTTGTGAATTTGCCTTTCAACAAGCACTTCTCTCCATTCATGAAGCTGTTCCTTAACTTATTTTGTATTGTTTAGCATTTGTTCTTCAAAATCAATCAAGAACTGCAAATCCTTCTTGTAATAATCTTCAGTTGAGAAATCATCCAACAACTCGATAACGTAGTCTTGCCTATACTTGAGCAAGGAAGATGTCATGGTCTCAATTAAGGCTTTTTCTTTGGTGTTGATCAAGTTCTCTTCATCATCTTACCAATTAAAAAGACTACTTCTGACATATTTTTCAACAAGAACATTGAATGCCTATTGAGAAGTTAGAACAAAAGTTTTATCGACAAACTCTCTATCAGTTCTGAAGCAGGCGACTATTTTTGCAAAATCTTCAGCAGAGTTAATTTCTACTTTTTCTCCTTTGAAAGTTTTTTTGATGAATTGGAGGAAGCTAGTGAAGTTATTTCCCTTGTTCTTTTTCAATTATCCACAGCTGAACAAAATAAGAGGACAAATACCTTTTGTGATCAGACTAGTTTTCTCAGCTGATGTCAGTTGACTCAGGAATTATTTCCAGGTGCTTTCTTCCTTGACCTCCTCCAACAATAAGGCGGAAATAAAATACACGAAGTCTCCAATTTATTCGTCATCGCCTTTCATGTAGGAAATCTTTTTTAGAATGAGGTTAAGGCTCACTTTCATTTCAGGTCTTGTTAAGGCAAGGCATGAGACCTTGAAAATAGGTAAATCTTCCGACAGATTTTAAGCAAATTGAAGATCATTTTCGCTCAAAAAATTGAGGACAGGAATCAAAATTTGCCAACTGCTTTCAGCTTTTTTAAGAAGAGATGGTAGTTGGGTTTTGAAATGATTGTAGATTTATTTGGTTGCAGGAAGAGAGTTGATATGCTACTTTTTGTACAAATTTGATAGGAATAGTCCAGTCAATATCTGAATATATCTGTTCTGATTTTTGAGATAGAGTTTCAATATTTTGGCAACATCGTCCTTTGGATCACTAACTAGGCGAGAGATAGAGTCGACTACATGGACCAAAATGTTGAATTACTCCTCTTCTGTGAATTTTATAAGGCTGTTAGCTACAGTAACTGCTAACTCCTGCCCAAAAATATTTCTTGTCTTTTCATCAGAAATTTTCTTAACTGAGTTGATCACTCCTTGCAGCATCCTGATATACACGAGCTTTCTCTTGGCATTATGTTCTCCACTGACCAATCCTGACAGGAAAG
>Ga0100402_1007702_pt1 | contig 10331 bp, 7 predicted proteins | sample CryGeyme20150102_FD_80419 | JGI IMG/M metagenome (GOLD analysis project Ga0100402, IMG submission 80419) | Groundwater microbial communities from Crystal Geyser aquifers in Utah, USA - Crystal Geyser metaG 2015-0102 | ecosystem: Environmental > Aquatic > Deep subsurface > Groundwater | place...
AGTCATCAAGAGATATTTTATGGAATAGACTCAAATACCCAACTATCTGCCTCTCAAAGCCTTTCTTTTCTTCTAACCATCTTTTCTCAGCCTATTTCTTTTATTGAAGCTAATTTTCTAAATTTTGGATGAAAGCCGTATGATTTTTAATCTTGAGAGCCAGCTCCTAGTTTTATCTTTGGATGACTTTAAAATGTTGTTTAATTTTTTATTCGCGTTAATAGGTAGCATTAGAATCAAAGAGAGCATCTTACAGCTTGACTTTCATTTATCGATTGACTGTCAACAAATCAGCTTTATCCTTTTCCAGTTGATCTAGTCTCGTCAAATCGGCTTCGTGCTTTTCTTGAATCAGATATATTTGATCTTTTAATTGATGAAAAATATCTAATTGAACACAATTTTCTTCAGATTAATCTCTAAGCACAAAGCACAATTTTTTATATTGCTCAATCTTTTCTATGCACTATTTCAGTTCCTACCTCAGCCGTTAATTATCAAGTTAGAGTTAGCTTTGAAATCTAGAATTTTCTCTGTTGAGCTTTGATTCATCTAGTAAATTCTTGTAATCAATCTTCAGTCTGTCGAGCTATGACTGTGTATCAGAAATAATTTGCTATCGAGTACATCTTTCTGTTTTATCCTATTCCCTTTCTTTCCAATATAGTCTCTCGAGCCGATTTATTTATGCCTTTAATTTTTCAATATCTTCAAGCAAGGCTTTTTCCTTTTATTCTTTGCTGCTTTTGATTTTTCTGATCTATTCTTATTTTAGCCTCAAGTCTTTTTTATAGCCATAGCTATCATTTTTTATACTTTTTTATGCTTCTAAATCACTTATGAGGGCCTTGAGTCTTGTGATTTACTACTTCAATGGTCTGGTCACTTCATCTTCACTATCTTTAAGGTCCTCATAAAGTTGGCTGACAGTAAAAGGTTTACAGCCTGAAGTTCCATCTCTTGAGTGTCTTTTAGAGCTATCGCTCATTGAACTGTCACCTCCTTCTTCAATATATATTTCTGATTTTTTCATTTTTCGAGACATTTAGACATCTTTAACTTTAAGGCAGTTCTCAATAGCAATGATTTTTTCTTGAAGACCTGAAACATTGTCAGCAATGCGTTCGAGCCTGGATCTAAACTGGTCAAAGAGATGTTCAGTCTCAATGGAAATGGTTTATTTGAACTGTTTCAAGCTTTCAGCATATTGTTCTTTTATCTTTTGGATGGAAAATTTCTCCGTAGAGCTTCCTTTCTTTTCTTAGATAGTTGTTTTTTTATGAGTCTATTCTAACTCTGATATTTTCTGCAACAGTTTTTGGTTTTCGATCTCTAATTTTTACTTTCCTTCTTCGAATTGTTTGCATTAATGAGCCAAGCTTTTATGTGATACAATGAACTAATCGATTTTTTTGTCATAATTGCTCTGAAGGTCAGCAATAACTTGATTTAATCTGCTAATCTCAGATTGATTTTTGACGTCACTGTGCTAGCTTTGACTTCTGTCTCGTTTGCTATTTGAGTATTCTACTGGCTTTGTTCCGATTGTTTGTTTAAGTTTGTCAATATAATCGGAAAGGGTGTTGTTTTATATGGTTAAAATTTTGACACTGTGCTTCAGTTCGGCTATTTATTTCTGATGTTATTAGTGTAGCTCTCCACTTCTGGCTAACATTGAAGCACTTCTCATTCCTTTCATACTATTTTCATTACTGATTCGAATCAACCCCTTTAACTAGCTTATTATTTCTTCTTTCTCGGTTATTTATGCCTGAAGGCGGGTAACCATGCTTTGGTCGTCTCGTACATGACTGGTAATCAGGGTAGAAGAATGGCTACCCAAATTTTAAGAGTAAAGTACACTCCGATGTCTTACTTCAACTCCATTGTCTCTGTTTTCCAGCTAGCCAAAGGGATGGTAGACTACATTGGAAGTGGTAATTTAAAGATGGTTGGAGACAGAGGGATTGTGTCTAGGTGAAGGACGATAAGAAGTTTGATTGGTAGGGCTGAATGTAGGCCTTACGCCATGAGAAGTAAATGAGTCTGGGGAGTGCGTCCTCGCTGGTTCGACTTTGAGCACAATGTTTTTGAATTTGTCTTCTTGGTTGTTACGTTGGTTCATATTATTATCTCTATTGTATACACATCAGATGTCAAAGTGGATATGGTTCGCTCTTATTGTATCCCTTATCTGGTTCTTCGGACGGCTACTCTGGTACAAAGTCATCAGGCCCTATTTCAGAGAAGAGGTCGTCACTGTGAGAACATCAGTGTTCCCTGAAGAACGATAACAAGCCAACGAAGTAGATGATAATGTATGCTGCTTCTGCTTGGCTGAGCCAAAAATATTCAGACTGGTAGCTACTTGTTCACACTCATTTTGTGCCGATTGCATTCTCGGATACTGTCGTAAGAAAAATGGGGAGAGAATCGATTGTCCTCTATGTCGAAAAGATGTAATTGCCTTGTTTAAGGCTTTTGATGATAAAGAACCAGTGGAAAAGATTCAACAAATCAGGCAACATATAATTTAATACAATCGCAAGTTTGGAGATGACAGATCGATGCAAAGAAAAATCAAAGAGCTTCCAGTTGTTCTAGTAAGGACAATGAATTTTATTTTCAGCCAGCAGTTCCTTGTGTTCTTCTTGAGCAGCGCCGTCTTCCTTAAAGCCTTAGGAGCTATAATTTTATACAACGTCCTTCCCTATGATATAATGCCAGCCTCAATGCTAGGCTCAATTGGCTACGTTGACAACACTCTGGTCATTTTGTTATTCTTGGCTTTTGCTGTGGGTCAAGCTGCCCTACAGTACTACACCCATCGCCAATGATTTGCTTGGTTTAGCTGAATTATTATATTGATAATTATGTAAAGCTATATTCCTCTTGAATACGACCGGTCGCATCTCGAAACACGCAAAATTGATCTTTAGTCTGGATCTATGGTTGATTACTTTGACCTTGGATTACTGATATTCAACTTGATCGCAGTCCTAGCAATCATCACATTCTACTTTCGTACATTTAGATATATCAAAGTCACTCCCAAGAAAAATAATGAATAAATTATCTTAAAAGTTCCAGAAAAATCAGCTCATGACATCCCGCATTTTACCTATAACCGTCACGGAAAGAAACCAAAGCTGAAGGATCTAAAAGAGGCCAAAGAGCTAAATCATTTCAATCCTCACACACAAATGATGGGCTATAACCTGGTAGAACTTAAGTGTATGAAGTGCACCCACTCTACAGAGGTCTATGAACTCAAAAGCAGTTAAAAGTAGTGATATCTCAGACAATAATGATCTTTGCATGTTGTAATCAATTTCCTCTACTGCCATTTTTTAAGGTCTCCCGGTCAAGTGAAGCAAACAGACCCAAATCAATGATCTCCTTGTATTTCTCATAGGGTTCTCGCGACAATTTGAAACATTATTCAAGGAAGCGAATATAGGTGAATAGATCGGCGACTAGCTCAGGATTTTTGCTGACTTCCTTATTGATCATGATGAAGTAGACCGTGCTCTTAATGTAGTTTGCAATAAAGGCTAGGTTATGATAGAGTTACCAAAATACTCCAGCTTAGCACTGGGATGGAACTGCTGCAACAGGCAGAGACTGCCAACTATGAACATGTTTGGCTAAATTGGGCTCTTCTTCCCTCTGACCAGAGATTTTAAGTTATTGTCATAATCCATATTGAAGATTTGTAAGGAAACCGATGCAAAGAGGATGATGGGTAGGCTCTCGATATGTTTGCAAGTGATGAATACCTTTTTCATAGGATCTTGCATCCCCATATGTGCAAAGTAAGGCCCAGCCAAGGCAAGTACGAGATTGTCATTTATCATTTGTTCCTGGTTCTCTTCAGTCTCTTACATAAACTGATTCTTAGTCATGTCATTCAGCAGTGCTTCATTCAGATCATTCAGCACAAGACAAAGCCTTGGAGAACCTGTTTTCCCTAACATTCTCAGCAGCAAACATATCATATCTCGCAGCATCACATACTGGCCTAATTATGCCAAGTTTATGACCAAATAATCACTGAGGTTTTTACAACTTTTCTTGAGAACATTGAGAGTACCTTCATACCGATCACTGAAGCTTCCCATATTTTTCAAGGAATTGTAGGCGCTCTGCAACATGCTTTTAGCTCCTTGATCTTCACTCACCTTTGTCAAGGCCTTCACGGCCTGTTTTAGCTTGTCCATAATTTTCATGCTCAATAAGTAATCTAGCCCTTGGAGTCCGCTGATTCCAATGCATTTCTGCAGAATATGAAGAGTCTTCAGCGTCAGAACTTCTTTCTTCAGCTCAATACTATAAAATCCATATGCCGCATGCAAAAATGTGCACTTGCTGGGAAGGGTCAAATCGATGATTTCATTCAACAATTCTCCAAAGAAAGTGTTGCAATTTTTGTATTATCCTTTTGGCATGGGGATACTCTCATCATAGTTCAGTTATTAGTACCCAACTTCTCTTGTCGTCATATAAAGTTTTTCCATATCTGCGTATGCATACATCAGCTTTTCAAACTCTTCATAGAACATTTTCAGACCGTGAATGTGAATAAAATCCTGAATGTATTCAAGACTCAATTTAAAATTCTTTAGCTTTTCACTCAAACGAATTATTTTGGCTAAAAATTATTCTGGAGTAGTGGTTTTGACCCTAAGAGAACGTTCCAAAATAGAGGCGATGAGTTTGATCAGCTCTCTTCTGACCCCATTTTATAGTACTTCTTTTGGGTTGACCTCGATCACACCGATTAAATAGGTTTCCATGTTGAGAATACTCTCAGCAAAAAGGGAAATTTCATTTGTGAGTTTGGAAATTTCGAGTCTCTGAGAAAACTGACTATACTTTAAGAGCTAAGCTTTGTCAAATTTATGAGGTTCAGTTGACATTTTAGTTAGGAAGATAGTGATGATGCTATCAAGATTTTCAAAGACCAACTGAGGAATAATTTGAAGTACATCCTTCACGATCTTTATCAGTTAGTTCGAATAAAATTTGGACACGCTTTCAATATCTGGACTTTGAGCACTGATAAGTCTTACCATTGGAATGTTGAGGATCGAGCTTAACTTCATGAAGGTGCTCTTCAAAAGTAATGCGATGTTAGGAGACTTTCTGATTTATTTTTGCATGAGACGAATGTATTGTTTCAGGGCTATCCAACTCCAAGTGATATCTGAGATGATTTCAATATGAGAAAGAGTTGATTTTTTGATGTTGACCACCTTAACCATGTGGTCAAGATCACTACGAGTGTCCTGAAGATAAGTCTTAACTTGGATTTTTGATCCCACTTGATTATACTATTCAATGTCTTCCAAAGCTTTAATAAATGCTTGGATCTTTCTTGTTGCATAAGTTGAGTTCGAATATGAAATGTTTCCCACTGACTCTGCCATGTCTTCAAACCAGGTTTTTAAAGATTAATCAGCCTCCAGTTTTCCTAAAGCCTGAGCTCTTCCATAATATTCAGAAAGCTCTTGAAGTCTCTATGAGCAAGCTGTCCGATCAATCTCCCACAAATTTTATTTTTATCCCAACAAACTAGTGATTCTTTCTTTGAGAATTGTTTCAAATTATGAGCAAACAAGCATCAACCTCAGTAATCCGACTTAGTTTGAAGATGCATGAACGACCTATCTTATTTTATCGTGAACTGTATTTCTGTGCAATATGAGCCATCTCAGTGCCACATTGGAGTCTCGTACACAGTTCATCATGGTGTTTAGGTTATAAGTGACATATTCATCAGTCATCACCCCTTCGGCTAAGTATTCTGTGCATTTTTAGTAACATTATGCCTGCTTCATCACAAAAAAATTGACTAGCTCTTGGATGCTCTATAAATCGAGAATGTTGTTTAGTGCTGCCTTAGCTGCCTTGTAGGGCTTCCACCACTCAGTGAGATCGATAATGTACCCCAGGTAGAAAGGGATGACCCATGTGTTGTAAAAATGCTTATCGACTATCTACCGCATTGTGCTTCTTGCTCTGTTTAGCACATCAGGCTGGAAGAAAAGCAAGACGAACAACATGGAACTTTGGTTGGCAAGAGCAAAAGAACGATATTTTGCTTGGGGATAGGCTGGCATTTGCTTGTAGATATCGTCATCTTTTATAGCCAGAATTACGGATTCAATCACTTACTCTGAATCACCTCATAAATACTGTCAAAAGGGTAGCGAGCAAACAGGTCTTAGGGGTAATTAGAAGGTCTGACATAATTGGCAGCCCTCTTTTCAGGCGTTCTAAACTCCGTATCTGCTACCAACTTGATGATTTTGTTGATGTTGCTGATGTTCTCTCCTCCTTTGTTTCGGTAATAGCATAAGATGATTCTTTATCTGACTGGCCCCTAAATGAGGTGGTCCATGAGCAGGAGCATTACTCCGAACAAATAGAATGCTTAGCAGATCAGCTGTTTTCCTTCTTCGATGGTGAAAAGGTTTTCAAGTGAATATTGCATGAACACGCCCGTCTGGATTTCAGCAATGAAGTCGACTAAAGCTTAGTAGTAGGTGTATATTGCTAAGTGGGAAGGACCATACCTTAAAATAATTTGTAGAATCGTTCCAAAAGGGGCATATAGGTGTTCTTGATGTTTTCGTTGAGGTCAACTAATTCCTGAATAGACCCACATTTACGGCGCTCTTTTGAATACGATCCTCTGCCTCATTGTACTGGTTGAAATAATCGAAGGTATAAAGAATATTTGCATATTTGTTGCCAGGGTCGATGAAAATCTAGGTGACCTGAAAGATACCTTAGGGATGAAGGTGTGTAGTCGTTGCATTTCAGCCAGAAGAGCACTTCCTCGGGCCACAATTTCAAGCAGGGTCTTTCTGCAGACATTGTCGGCATTGGTAAATTATTCGGCCATGATAATTATAACATCAGAATGGTAGATTATATCATATCTAATTTCGATATTTCTTGGCTTTAGTCTAAACACCCTCGGAAATATTTATAAACGTCAGTAAACTCCCATTGGTCATTTAATCATCTAGATAAACTGTGAATCAAAAGCATAAACTAAGTAAATCACTAAACTTTCGACTCCTGCACATTTTATGCCAAGGAGGAGCATATGTATCTAGCAGCTGTTAGCCACCTGTTCTCCTACTAGCTTCTTTCCTGTTTTACTTCCAGTATCTTGACAATATCCTTGCAGTTCGTGATAAAAGGATAGTGAACTCCTTTGGATTTGAAGATGTAGCTTCCAAAGACACAACCTAATGGCGATCTCAGGATCTAATATATTGCATGATTCAGATGGTACTTGCTCAGTTACTGATTGAGAGCCAGCTGCAGCTCACAAACAGCCTATTTTATCTTTATTTTGATAACTACATCCTGAGTCTGCATTTTCATTAGTCTATTACTCATCTCAATGACTTGATATTTGTTCTCGTGGCAAACCAGATCGACCCTCTCCACAGCCTTCTTTATATGATCCAGGGACTAAAACATGATTTTTCCTCTGAGAAGATCGCTGACTTCGAATTTTGTTTCTTTGTGGACCTTTTTCCTAGCCTTGACGATTTCCGTTATTTATTTGGTCCAGTTTTATCTGATCATGTGCATTACATCAATGATTCTGAACTGATGGTTTCCCTTACTGGTTAGAGAAACTGTCTTTATATTGGCATCAATCTTGCTGATCATTTGATTGACTTTGCTTTCTGTCATTTATAGCTTGAACATCTTCTCAAAGATCCTCAGCAACACCTTGAACTGGTATCTTTCATCCTTGGGCAATTTCATACCAATGCCGAAGAGAGTACCGTAGCTTTCCTTACGCACGGAGTCCACCAAAGCTTTGAACTAGGGATATGATTTTTTTGTCTCTTCATTTACTGCAAACACCTCTGCGAAAACTTGCTCATAGTTATCGAAAAATTTGGTTGTCCTGAAAAGATTGACCTTTCGTTCTTCTGGAGGTTTGAAATGCTCCATTTCTAAGGTGATATTTTTTCTGTTGTTCATTTCAGCCTACTCCTAATCACCAATGTCAATCACCGACATTTTTTCCAATATTTTTGTTGACCTTTTCAAATCATTTTCAATATCAAGGATAGCTCTGTTCTTTGTAAAGGCATTTTTCGAAAAATATTGCAAAAATAGCTCAGGAATGATCTCAAAGTATTCCTCATTGTCTTCAAAAAGAACTTTGATTTGAGAAAATACTTTATCTATATTGGTCAGCTCAAACTAGTCATCTTGAACCAGCTCGACGATGTTTAGGATTTACCTCTTCATGGTTTTTTCTTAGCTCACAGGTTCTTGCATCATATTGCCCAAAATACTAGTCTTGAAATTGCCTTCAAAAGAGCTTATAAGGTTCTTAAGTTTTGATCTCTGCTAGGGTGTGATGCAGCCATTTTGACGCCACATTTATCCTTCCGTTTTGAACTTTGTCAAATTTTAGTTGAGGAAGACTCTGTTTGCCTTGCTGAGGTTGTTGTTGTCTGTTGGAAGGCATTACTGAGCTCTTTCCATAGCGTTGAAGGCCTATCTGTAGTTTTCTAGCTTCAGGTAGCAGACTCCCATGTTGGCAAGCGCAAGAGTATAAGTGGATAGATGTTTGACAGCATTTTTGTAGTTTTTGATTGCCTCTTCATAATTTTTCTGATTTTTATAAATATTAGCTAGGTTGTTGTAAGCGTAGCTGTATCGAGGATTGACTTCAATTGCCTTCTTGTACCACTCGATAGCCTTTTATATGTTTCCCTATCGCTTATAAACAATGGCAGTGTTGTAATAGGAAGTGTGATATTTAGGATTGGCCTCGATAGCTTTTCCATAGTATTTGATGGCCTAGGTGTTATTTTTCATATCGTCATAAGTGATTCCTGTTGAATTATGTAGTTTGTATATGTGTTTGTTCAGCTCATTGAGGCAGCCATAAGCCTTTTAGTAATACCTAATTGATTCTTTATATTGTCTCTTGTCGTAGTAGGCTAGGCCTGTTTCGTAGTAGTAATAATCAGGATAGATGCTGAACTGTTTCATTAAGGAGCTGATCTTGGCATCATTGTATCTGAGCCGATCATATATGTCACTCAAATTTAAATGTGGAGCCTTGTACTCCTTGTCTTTCTCAATTCCCTTGAAATACCACTTTATTGCCTAGTCATACCTCCTCATCAACTCCAAATTGACTCCTATGTTGTTGTAGCAGGAGGAGTACTCAGGGGCTACCTTGCTGGCCTTTTAGTACCAAACTATTGCCTACTGGTACATTTTTTTTGTACCTCCATAAACGATTCCAATCTCATTGTAGGCACGGGCATATTGGGGATGCTTCTCTGTCACTTGTATCAACATCTTGATCTTCTAGTCAGCCGTCCCCTGGTTTCGGGCCAAGATAAAAAGAGCTACTCTATTATCATGGTCTATTTATTGAATTTTGTGGCATATTTCCTTGGATTTGATTTTCAAGACCCTCTTGTATTCATAAATATAGGCTAGGCACTCCAGAGGCCGCACCCAGTCTGGTTTCATCTTGTGTACGCGAGTGTAATAATCAAGAGCTTATTCGAAAATTCCTTTATTATTGAGAATGTTGGCATAGCCCATGATAAAGGCGTAGTTTTCGGGGTAATCATCTACCATGTCTCTGTACCACTCTATACCCTCTTCCATGGCTCCCTCGTTACTCTTCATTCCACGGTAGCATAGAGATAACGCATCATAGGGGGTACCCTTGTACATTTTGTTCTCGATACCCTCTTTATAGTGCCTGTACAAAAACCATTAATAATAGCCTAAGGAGAGTTACATCTGGCCCAGGCCATCAATCTCTCCAGGTTCGTCGTTGCCGTGGTCTTAAAGGTAGTTTTTATATATTTATGCTGCTTCTTCATACTTCTCGTTTTCGAATAGCTTAGTCGCCTGGAGGAGTTAACCTGACATCAGAATGTGCCCTTGGTCTTCAATAGTCAATAAAGTACTTTATGATGATCCATCAAATCCTTGGGTGGGTCTTGAGAGGGAAATTTCACCCATATTATTTTTGTTGTTAGCTTTCGGAATTGAGTTTGAAGGATTAGAGCCAGTTTTATAACCGTTGGATACATTTTCGTGATTTTACCTCGAATCGCAGCAACCCATATTTAATAGTATAAGTGTACTATTTTATGATATCTACCTACCGTTACCATACCTTTAGTTTATTTAAAAATAAAGGAGGCAAACAGAGCAAGCAGCAATCTGATTAACTATATACTCTTCACTTGATTCAACTATCAATATTTTAATGAAAATTGTTGGGGTTGGGGTTGGGGTTGGGGGTGGGGTTG
>Ga0100402_1007707_pt1 | contig 10328 bp, 4 predicted proteins | sample CryGeyme20150102_FD_80419 | JGI IMG/M metagenome (GOLD analysis project Ga0100402, IMG submission 80419) | Groundwater microbial communities from Crystal Geyser aquifers in Utah, USA - Crystal Geyser metaG 2015-0102 | ecosystem: Environmental > Aquatic > Deep subsurface > Groundwater | place...
TTACAAATGATAACCAGCTTTATCATGTCGAGTTGATGATTTTTCAACCAGGCTTGAGAGTTAAGCTGTTTGATAAGATGGCCACTTTCTTGGAGCTTGAGCAAACGATCCTCAGCAGCTTCGAGCGCTTTAAGGACAAGCTTTCATCTTATCGTAATAGTCTTTCTCTAAGTGACTCGATTTCACTCAATCTTAAAATTGATAGCAAAAAGATAATTGATTCTGTCTTTTGGCAAGGCGGTGCTCGCAATTTTAATGATGGTAACATTCAACGGCTTTACGAAGGATTACTTCAGGTTTTTGAAGATAACAAGCAAGAGTTAAATGCCTATAAAATTGAAGTGGAAGGTCTTGATTTTGTGCAGTACATTAACTCATTATATAGCCAATCTAGGAATGGAAACTATGGGACCAGAGCAAGTGAAAATGTTAATGAATTTGACAAGCTAACCTACACCCCATCGAAACTTGATAAAAAACTTCTCCCAGATATACTTGATGGGAAATACAAGCTGCTTATTATCACTGGAAACGCTGGTGATGGTAAAACCGCCTTCATCAAACAAATTGAATATGATAATGCCATTAAGGACTTGAATCATCATAAACATAAAAATGGTGCGAAGTTTAAGATCAATGGAGTCAGTTTCGAAAGCAATTATGACGGCTCTCAAGACGAAGAAGAAAGAGCCAATAATGATGTTTTAGAGTCTTTTTTTGAACCATTCGAAAACCTAGCACATTACAATGATGCTAAGGAAGGAAGAATAATCGCAATCAATGAAGGAAGGTTAGTTGAGTTCTTAAAGACCTCCACCAAGCACCAACCTTTGCATGATACAATTGAGACCTACTTCTACAACGAAGGCCATCACAACTTGCCTAGCGGATTGATGATTATAAATTTGAACCTTAGGTCTGTTGCTGCGCTAGATGATAAAGAACAAAGCCTCTTTAGAAAGCAAATCAAGGCACTCACCAAAAAAGAGCTTTGGACTAAATGTGAGGGATGTGATTTAGCAAATAAGTGTTTTATAAAATACAATGTGGATAGCTTCAACGATTCTGCAATGGGTGAAGAAGTCATCACACGAGTGGAATGGCTGCTCAGAACGGCTGGTCTCAAGAGAGAGCTTCACATTACCATGCGTGACTTAAGATCATTTATTGCTTTCACGCTTACCCGAGATCATGAGTGTTCTGATATAGAAAAAGTGTACGTTGAAAATCTTGATATACCCGAAAATTATTGGCAGCACTATTATTTCAATATTACCGACCCATCAATTGAGGATTCAGGAAATCAGGATAGGCTAATAAAACTGCTCCGTGAAACTGACATTGGAGAAGTCGCTATTCCTGATAGAGATCGTGATTTATTCTATGGCAATCACCAATCAAATGACTATCTGGAATTTGCTGAAAGAGGGATTGACTTGATTGATGAGTTTAACAACAATAAAATATGGGTGCCAGCTCATGAACAAGATGATATGCTTGTCAAGAGAATCCGTATTCTTCAAAAGAACTTCATTCGTCATCAATATTTTGAAGGGAAATCAGAATTACTAACTATTAAAAATGGATTTGTAAAAGGTGATCTTGCTTCAGAAGAAGTCCAGTTTCCATCCTACCTACTCCGTTTGCCGTACCATTCGGTTTACAAGTTCGTAAAAGTTCTTGCAAAAGGGGACGCTGAGAACTACACAAAAGCGAGTATTTCAAGAGCTATTTCTCTAAATGAAGGATGCGATAATCCAGGAATTGATAAGGACTATTTGGTATTGGCATCCACTGAAATCAGAGACCCATTCAGTAAATCTTTTCGCTTGTTTGACTTAAATGATTTTGAACTATACGTTAACAGAACAGACCACCTAGTTAAATATTTGGAGTATGAACCAGACAGCCTCACTTTCAGACACAGGACTGAAAAGCATATCAAATTGACTATTTCTTTGGATTTGTACGAAATGCTCTATTTCATACAACAGGGTTTTAGTCCTTCATTGAATGATCTGAGAGGGAAATTTATTGAGTTGATCATTTTCAAAAACCTGCTGGAAAACCTCAGTTACAATGAAGTGGTAGTTACAAGTGACAATATGGAATTTTTCAGAATTAGCAAGGATGAAGGGAATCGCCTTTACATTGAACCAATGGAATTATAGCTATGGCAATTAAACTGAATAAAGACGAGAGTTTATTTCGTAACGAGCTGATTTTTACGGCCGATGCTAAGGCAGTAAATATTGACAATACCTTGGTGAATCTTTTCATGCTATTAAAGCATAATGGTATTCGTCCCAAGCAAAGAGCCAGAGCTGGTGGCAATTCCTTTATTGATCTTGAGACGTTAAAGCGTGTATTCTCTAAACTTGAAGAGGAAGGGTCTATTACTGGTTTTAACGACAACCCGGAAGCTGCAGAACTGTGGATGCGGAGTAATCTCGTCAACATGGTGTATAGAGGAAATCTAGACAAAGAGAAAATCTCCTCTTTAAGACCAATCCATTTAGAAAGTTATAGGGTAAGAAATGCGGCAAACACGAGAGACTATAATACAGCCGATCAGGTTTACCTTATGCTTGGTGCTAAGCCTACCGTTCGGGATGACTTGAAAAGCTTTCTTATGGAAGGCTGGGATCAAACTACAAGCAAAATAAATCTAGGTAACGAGCTTGATGTTGATAGCCTTGGTTTACTTCATATTATTAAGAATGTCAAGCCCGGATTCCTTGACAGTAGTTCGAGTTTAAATCAGATAAGACCACTCTTAAACGAGCAAGCAGAACTGTATTGTGATGACGTGAGGCGTCTCTTGGTTTATAAGCGATTAATTCCTCGAAATGTTCTTATCGACTATCTAAAAACCATTACTTCCTTTCATCTGTCTATCTATATTCAAAAACTGATTTTCACCTTACCTCAAATGGTGGAAAATGGCAATGATACGTCAAGAGTCGATTGGAGTATTGTGGTTGATGCAACTGACGATTTTGAAAGTAGAATTGCCAAAATATCAGCTGAGGAAGCTGAAAATTTGGGCAACAATGTTTATGACTATATCAAGTCCACATTCCAGGTAAACGCTGCACTCAGACGACTGAGGCTGGAAAAAACAAATTCAGAACATCTAGGCAGAGCCCTTGATCTTCTGAAAAATAAACCCCAAGATTTTGAAATCTATTTTGAGACTCAATGGGACAACCTCTACAGTGCTTTAGAAGAAGATGATAAAGAATTGATTCAGGACATGGTTAAATATGAAGAAACTTATTTTGACCGATATATTGAGTTAATCCTAAAAGCAAGGGGGAATTACCAGTTCCGATACCACCAGCAATTAATAGACAACCTCTCTCAAAAGAACAATGAAAGAGGATTTATAGCACAAGGAAGAAGCAGAAAACATCCAAGAAGATATGTTCTCGGGACTCGCTTACTTGAAACACTTGTTCAAATCCTAGTTTTAGAGTCAGACGGAAAAGACTTTCATACTAAAAGTCTATCCATTGAAGAATTAATCCAGAAAATCAGAGATCGGTATGGTCTTATAATAAACGGGCTTTCTGAAGACCGCTTTAAAGAAGCAGATCTGAATACTCATTTGGCCTTTAAAGAAAATGTCGAGGCGTTTAAATTAAAGCTCAGACAAATTGGATTTTATAACGATTTAAGTGATGCCTACATTCTTCAAAGAATTAGACCACGTTACGAATTAAATGCTAAGTAGAATGGAATTGACCTCATCTATAAATACTTATTATAAGCGAATCATTGACTTGATACTTGAATTGTATCATGATGATTTAAGTAAGGCGATTCAAGGACATTGCATGAAAATCACAGGTCTGGGAATGTCTGAGTTGGAGTTTTTGTGGGAATTGATTCGTGAAAAATATCCTAACATTAATACTTTCATTGTTTCGGAGCAATCTAGTGCGGATTCTAGATTTATAACTGCTACCAAACTCATCGAGTTTCGAAATAAGCAGGATGCACCGCTACTCGTATTAATTCCATCCAATAGCAGAACTGCAGCTGAAGACTCTTATGGTAACGCAACTTTCAAGGAAATTTCTCTTGAAGGTATTGAGCATAAACTCAAGGAAGAGTTACTTAATAGTGTTCCGTCAGAATTTAATCATATTGTCAAAAATGAAATACTAGGTTATCTGGATATTCTTCATGGAGATGCTGTCTATGTTATCGATTATTTGCTCTCTCTTGAAGAACAAGGTTACAATGATGAAACGATCGGAAACAATATTTACCTATTAGACTTAATCCCTGACAATGCGCTTATCAAGGAGCGGGACAAAATTCGTTCGAGACTCAATTTTAACCTTGAAAGTACATCCCTATTAGGCTCTTTTCATAAGCCTCTTTATGACAGGATTGCTGAACTACCTTTAGAGCCCAATACGCTTCAAAAAGATTTGGTAAGTTTCATAAAGTCAGCAAGTGAAGCGCGAAGTTCAGAAGATATCTGTAGGATAATTTACAAAAGCTATCCCAATCTCAATTTCTCTAATTGGCAAATTCCTGATCTTGATTTCACTCATATCAAACTTACAACAGAGGAAATTAGGTCTACAGATTTCACAATTGAAGAAGGGAAAAACGTTTTAAAAGCACAACCCAACTCAACTTCCAAAGTCAAGGTTCGCTTCTCAACGAACCAAAACCCAAAAGACATTTCAGACCTGAAATACTTTAAAGTGATTTTAATGGCTGTAGATGGAGCAGCGGGTGAGGAAATACAAGTGCTTCGCAAAATCAAAAACTCAAATTCTAGCAGGCCATACCGTGAAGCTACCGTTGAGTTAAGTCCAAACACGATGGAAGAAGGCTCATACTTCTTTAAAATATGGGCCGAAGATGAACACGGAAATATTCTGAATGCCGATGACGATTTTAAGGACCTTAAAATTCAATCTGCTTGGGAGGCTGCTAAATCAGAAGATCAAAGTAAACCCAAGAGCAGCTTTCCCTATAAGTTAACCTGTGATTCAGAAGATTTTTATTATGTAGTTGAAGAAAACACCGAACTAGAAGAAAACCAGCGCAAAGACAAACTAAACAATGTGCTACAGGCGTTTTTTAAATTCAGAATTGACAAGTTAAGATCAGGCTTAGATCCCGAAATACCTCAACCTTCAGAAACATCAAATATCTGGATTACAGATTACACTAAGCATACTTCAACCTTTCACATCAACTATTCTGAAAAGCATAATTATCAAGTCAATTTGTCTTCAAAACTAAGAAGTATTGAAGATGTATTTCTAAAGAACGGAAGCAGCTTTGGTCACGCGAAGGCAATTTTAAAGAGCAATTCTTCTGCGGTGGCCTTTGAATCCCTAAGTTTCATTCCGAGTGAAATTTCTTCGGTAATACCGGGAGACATTCTCAAACTAAGGTCTGAAATCTTTGATCAAATTAAATCTTCGAATGCTGATGGAAATGGGGTACTAGAGACTACCAACATCACGTTCATTTCTGAGTCAATAAAATCATACATCCAAAAACTTACCACTTGGATTGCAAAACTTCAGAATCAGATTTCAAATGAAGAGATTACGGAAGATGAGAAATCTACTGTTCAAGATTTTCTTGCTGAAGTTCAGATGCTTGACATGGTTAAAATAAAGACGAAGCTGCCAGATGGAAAGCCAACAGAGGCACTTCTAATGTCTCCTATTCACCCTTTAAGACTGGCATGGTGGGTGCAATTGATCGATGTATTTCGCACATGGGAAAAAAGCACGAGTGAATATGAAGGTTATAAGGCGGCTTGGAATAGAGGCTTGTCAGAATTATTCGAAGGTCAGCTATCTCCAGAAAATAATCCTTTGGTTTTAGTAGAGCCCAATACATTTAAAAGCTATCACTACTCAGGTGAATTGGCATTTGGTTGGGGCTTATATCTCAATGTGCTTTCAGAAGAGTCTAAAAACGGAATGACATCTGTAGCTCGTCAAATGAAGCACTATTTCAGACAACTTTTTAATATTACCAAGGACAACTACGTTGAAACTGAGATTAGTCAGAAGCTGGTTGTTCGCCACATCAAGAATTATTTAGCCCAACATCCATACACTGATAAGCTGATAATAAATCTTATTAATGCTGGTGATGCAGGCGTTTTTGCTGATTCTTTGGTGGAATTAGAAAGAGAGACCAGCTTCCAGAATATTAAATATGAAGTGCGAATTTTCAAAGGAGACGACAGGATAATTGAACATGGAGAAGCCCTTCGCACCCTGATTAATCCAGAATCTAACATCTCTGAAGAAGCTGAAGCATTCTCCCAGCCTTCAGCAAATCGCCTATTTCCTAAGATGAGATTTTCTATCAATAGCATCACGGATTATCTTAAATCTCCTTCACAATATTCATCTCATTTAAGCTTTCTAATAAGCCCATTTCCAATTACCGTAGAATTGATCAAACCACATAAACTTGATCGTAATTTCTATTTGAATGGTCTTATCGTAACACCAACGATTGCAGTAAATGATAATGGATCTGAAATTAAATGGAACAGGTATTTGCAGGGAAATGAGGTGATGCCGGATTATAAAAGTTCAGGTACTTGCGGTGTTAGTCTTTTCAACAACCTTCAATCTTTCATCGCTGGCGCATTAGCTTCAAGATTCACGGAATCGGTGCCTTCTACTCAGCTTCGTTTGAACGATAAGGATAAAGTCCTACTAACTCATCTGCATGATTTTTCTGATTGGGTAATAACATTTGATAAAAACCTTGGGCCACAGGTATTCGATCAACCCTCTAAGGATGGAAAAATTCCATTTTTATTAGACTTTGTTCCTGGTGAAGAGATAACAGGAATATCATCATATCTCACAACAAGACCGACATCTGAAGTTCTTGGCTTACTCGGGCCGCATTTTCAGGAGTTCAACATTGATATACATAAACCAGAAGATGAGAAGAAGGTCAAGATTCTGCTTGAAGATCTCAGAGCAGTTTCCAGTTCGTTAGTGCTCCAATTAAACTCATCAAAGAACAAAGCATTTGAGGTAATCGGTTCAGCGTTCACCAAACGGGTTTTGGAAAAGAAAGGGCTTCTAGAAGAGTCATTTCTAATTCCAATTGATTTACATCATAACCTATTTGAAAATCTCCCATCAGAGAGTAAAAGCCGAGCTGATAATCTTTTAGTATCTATTGATCCGGAAACAAGAGAAATCCAGTTCACCGTTATCGAGATCAAGTGCAGAAAAAGTATTGGATCTGCAGAGAACGAAGATTTAAAGAGTAAGATGAAAGAGCAAATTGAGAACACTATTTCTGCTTTAAGAATGCACTTTGATCCAGAATATGAAATCTCTTTTGATAGACTGGACAGAGAGATTAAGAATAAGGAATTAAAGTCACTATTAAGCTTCTACATTGAACGCGCATATCGTTATGAATATTTAACAGAAAATGCTTTTGCTAGTTATAATGCGTTCCTGCAGATGCTTCATCAAGGGTTCAAATTGAGATTTAAGCAACTTGGATTGATTTTTAATTTTTCGGCAGATCAAAAACATTATAAAGAAGCAATAGATAACGATCTTACCTTTTTCACATTTGGAGATAAGTTAATTGAAGAAATTCTTGATCCTGATTCTGATTTAAACACAAAACGTCTTGAGGATCAGGAGTTGGATAAAGACTTGGAAAATGCCGTAGGCACTAATAGAAAACTGAAACCATTTATTCAAAAACTTAAATCAAAAGAAACTTCGATCACAAGTTCAAAGGATGAGCCAACTGCCATATTGCTTCCGAAATCTGAGGAGATTAAAACGGTAGAAGAACAGCCATATTCTGCAGCAAATCAATCTATAAACAAAGAATATGATGACCTTTCAGCTTCATATATAAGTGTGTTAGAGGCTGCAGACCCATTAGAGGAGCTGGAGTTAGTTAGCCCGCCTGTTCACGACATTCTCATCGGTAAAAGCTCTCCAAGCGACCAATATGGAATTCTTGGCGAGAGCATTCATGGTAAAAAAATTGCTATTGACCTTAGTGAAACGAACACCATCAGCTTATTTGGTGTGCAAGGAGGCGGAAAGAGCTACACTATTGGTACAATCACAGAAATGGTCTTAAAGCAATTCAATCATGTCAACTTGCTTCCCTCACCTCTTGCAGGCGTAATATTTCACTATAGCGAAAGCATGGATTATGAGCCCGAGTTCACTTCAATGAAAAGTCCTAACGACAAAGAAATTGAGCTTGCCAAACTTCGAGATAGATACGGAGCTAATCCTGACAGTATTGAGGATGTGATTATCTTGACTCCCAAGGATAAAATAGATGAAAGAAAGGCAGAATACCCATCAATTGAAGTATTGCCAATTGCATTTAATTCAACGGAGCTAAGCGTTCAAGATTGGATGTTCCTGCTTGGTGCAATTGGGAATGATTCCACGTACATCAAGCAGTTAAAGGCGATCATGAAAGAACTTAGGCGTGATCTGACTCTTGATGGGATTACCCAGGCAGTAGAGGATTCTTTATTACTTTCCACCACTCAAAAAGGATTAGCAAGACAGAAATTGAGCTTCGCTCGTGAGTACATTGATGATAAGTTCAATTTGCGTGACACCCTTAAGCCAGGTAGATTAATCATTGTTGATCTTCGTGATGAGTTTATTGTCAAGGATGAAGCCCTTGGCCTGTTTGTGATAATGTTGAATATTTTCTCAGCTGTTAAAAATGTAAATGGAAAGCACTTCAATAAGTTTATCGTCTTTGATGAAGCACACAAATACATGTAAAAAAAGGATCTTACTGGCAATATTGATACAGCAATTAGAGAGATGAGACACAAAGGTGTTAGCATCATGATTGCAAGTCAAGACCCTCCAAGCTTGCCGAATGAAATTATAGAGCTTAGCTCTATCGTTTTACTACATAAGTTTAACAGTCCTCAGTGGTTGAAGCACATTCAAAAATCCGTGACTCAATTATCAAGTCTTTCGCCATCAGATATGAGTTCTTTATCTCCTGGTGAAGGCTTTTTATGGGCTACTAAAGCTACTGAACGAAGCATCTCTGCCAAACCTTTGAAAATTTCAACACGGCCAAGGGTGACCAAACATGGGGGTGCTACTATACAAGCAACTGGTGAACAATGAAGTTATTAAGCTATTCTAATAAGGGAAGTAGGGAATCAAATCAGGATCTTTTACTAGAGTGCAAGCTGAAAAATGGATCTTATCTATTTTTGATAGTTGATGGGATGGGGGGACTGGAACATGGAGAAATGGCGGCAAGGCTTGTTTGTGAAAACATTGAAACATATCTCTCAACGGTAGACCATGTTTCTCCATTTCAGATCCAAATGGCTATTAACAAGTCAAATTTAATAATTAGACAAAGAAGTGAGGCTTTACGGGTATCCATGGGTGCAACGTTAGGAGGAGTTGCAGTGCAAGGGGAGGAGGTGATTTATTTTTGGGTTGGAGATGTCAAGATTATTCATTTTCGAGATTCTCGAATAATTTTTGAGTCCAAGTCTCATAACCTCGTTAATGAATTAATCGATAGCGGAAATATTGGTACTGTAGCCCAACTCGAGAGATATAGGCATGTTGTTACTCGCTCAATCCATGGAAAGACCAAATCTGGCTTAGCTGAAATTCATTCAAATTTGTTTAATCCAAATAGAGATATTTTGTTCGTCTGTTCAGATGGTTTCCATGATGTTTTAAGTGGAATTCAAATAGAGTCGCAGTTAGAATCTCACGAAAGCCTGACAGATTTTGCAGTCAATATTAATGAGGTCGCAGGAAATTATTGCCTTGATAATGGAAGCTTTGGTATTGTTACATCCGGTAGTTTTTGCTATCCTATTTCTTCGCTTAAACAGTATAGCTGAATCGCTAAACTTTAGTCGCTTGGTTTTGAAGAGATTATAAACTCTCGGGATAATTAGAAATTCAATGATTGATGGTAAGAAGGGCCCTTGAAAGTTAATTTTAATTTGTCATATGGTGGATTGTAGCAAAACCAACCCCGTAGGGTACCTTGAAATAGCCCCTCAAGAATATTAAATTGAAATTATTGATATTGAGGGTTTTCCTTGAGTATGAATTATTGAAATTGTTGAAAAAGAAGCGTTTTCTCCGGAGTTGCAGCCTAAAACAAGTTGTCTGTTTTTAAGATTAACTTCTTCTGTGTGGGTTAATTTTACTGGTTTTTTGACTGGTGTTGTTCATTTAATTGATGCTGATTGGTGCTAAATTCGACGCATTGATATTGAGGGTTTTTCTTGAGTGTGAATTATTGAAATTGTTGAA
>Ga0100402_1007712_pt1 | contig 10321 bp, 11 predicted proteins | sample CryGeyme20150102_FD_80419 | JGI IMG/M metagenome (GOLD analysis project Ga0100402, IMG submission 80419) | Groundwater microbial communities from Crystal Geyser aquifers in Utah, USA - Crystal Geyser metaG 2015-0102 | ecosystem: Environmental > Aquatic > Deep subsurface > Groundwater | place...
AGTCCATTTCATCACTCTCCAAAAAGAACAAAATTATACATTACCTTTATATCCTGTACATTAACAGCATTAAAAACGGTAAGGAATCAACCCAAATCAATCATCTTTTACAACAGCTGGCAAACAGTCAACCATCACATCTAACCGACAGTTTTGTTTCCCTTCTGACCAATAACCAAACTGACCTATTCTAAGGCAAAACATACAAACATTACTACTAACTGATTTCCTCAACGAAAATCAAGGAAGACATATTCAAAGAATTGCTCAAATGGTGGGCTATCTCACGCAATTATATTATCACTACTACTCACGCCCAAATCAAAACTAATATTTTATGTCTCTTTATCAAGGATTCTACCAAATAGGAGCTGGCTTGCTCTGAGTATACGCCTAGTATTATTGAGGGGGTCAAGAAGAGATTGACGGATGGAAGTTCGAAGGTTTATGCGATGCTTGTGTGGAAAGTATTGGCTGAGGTGATGGATTTACCAGCTACTTAAGAGGTGAAGAAGGCGGAATATTTTGTGATTAAACCGTAGGTTATAGTCAATCATCAGGTACAGGCTGAACAAAGTCAGCAAAAAACATAAAAAATAAAGTTTGCAATTGAATAAAAGCCGAAAGAGGAACAAAAAACTAAGCCTATGATATAATAAATTCAGGAGGAAGAAGACGGAGTCATCAAGATAGTTCCAAAAAATCTCTACGATTGTATTTTAGGCCTCCGAAACGAGCAAAGAGCAGCCACAGTTATCCAAAAACTACCTTCTCTTATCCGGACTCACAAAGAAGATCTCACTCTCATGTGGAACTCTCTGCTTGAAACCTTGCTCACTCCTCTCAAGGAATAATATCGAGCTGTATTGGTTATTTTGTTTAGATTAAGGCCTGAGGACTTTATAGGGTCATTATCGGTGCATTTTATGGCAAAGGAGAAGTCGGTGGGTGAAAAAATGGAGTTAATTCAGATGTTAGAGGAGGGAATTGAAGAATTAGCCAGTATAAAACCTGAATAAGAAGTAGAAGATTAGGGATAGTTTTATTTCAAGAAGGTCAAATCTACATACTACAGAGAAGACAAGTCTAACAATTCTGAGAAATAATAAAAATAAAAGGAGAAAGAAGGTGATGGTAGAACAAGAAGGTGGGGTCATACTCGTATCGATCACTAGCAAAAAACCAAAGGGGTCTCTCTAAAAATCATAAACGAGAGTCACATAAACAGATTCAATCCTATTTCTAGTCTCCTCTACTTCAAAATAATCGACCTCTTTACCCTGGATCTACTAAATCATATTCGTAAACACCAAATCTTTGTGCAGCAGTTGTTGAAATTAATCGCCACTTTTACCACCCACATCAGTACATTGTTCATTATTCAGAACACAACTTTGATAAAAATATGTTGCTTAGCGATATCAGCAACGTATGTCTGAGAATTATTGAAGAGCTTGTATCGGCTAAAGATAAAGGAAGCAATCAATATGAGGAGAGTGGTGGGCAAACCTTGATGTTATGTCTGCAGGTGCTGAACAAGATAGGTTTAGTAATCGACAAATATGCAAGTTAGATGGTTCTAACCAATCTCAAGGCATGTATGGATGGTGTACGAAAATTGCCAAATTACGGCTTGAATGCAGTTGTCGACATGATCTAAGGCAGCATCCTCAAAAATGTCTATACTGGCACCTTACCCCTGTAACATATATGATCCATTGTGTGATGTAAATTAAGAACAATATTGAAAATCATTTTTCTTCACATAGATAGTGATGGCAGTTCTCGAAATAAATCTCTCTTGGCGATAGGGCTGATCTAATTTTATTATTTTTTGCATTTTTTACAAGCTACAATCACGATGATGATTGTTACTATGATGACGATGACCACACCTGCGATCACTCCTATGTTACTACCTGCTTCTGCTTCTGGAACAGTCTATATTTAATACATGCCAATTTGTAGATAGGAAAATGATATAAAGGCAAGTGAAGTTTTAAGCACTGTTAAGGTCATCGTAGTGTTGGCTATAATTGTAGAGGTCCATCCCCAAATATAGCCACCAGTTGAACTAGGACTGCCATAGCTACTCAATCCCATCAATATTTTGGCATTGCTCTTATATGCAACAATTATGTCGAATGAGTTAATTGAGGCATTGGTCGAAGCTATATAATTTGGTCCACCCAGATAGTAGTAATCTTTACTGGTTAAAGCATCAGTATCGTAGTAAACTGCATAAGCACTGACAATATACAATCTGCAGTCAGAATAGGTCGAAAAATTTAGATATTGTGTTGAAAGGTCAACAATGCCTGCATCAACTGTCACTCTGAAATCTGTGTTGCTGGTAAGATAATACCCAGTAAGTAGCGTAAGAGAGGTAACAGAGAGGCTGCTGAAAGTTTTATTGGTCATTATTATGAGGTGATATCGCTAGCCAGTTCCTGAGGTGAGGTTGGCAGCCTAAAATAAAAAAAATGATACATTAGAGATCAGTTGGTATGCTATATGGAAGGCGGGTTCGTCAACAATAGCGATATAACTGATCGAAAAGAGGCGAATAGAGGTAGCACCGACTGAATTTGTATTAAGCAAAAAATATGTCTGTGTGATTCCTGCTTAGGCTGTCGTGAAATTTTAGTGTATGAATCGATCATTCATTTTGATATTATTCATGCCATAGGCCAAGGAAGGTGTTGAGGTGAATGATATATTGAAGGTGATGTTAAACTGCACATCACCCATATTACTTCCTGCAGAATCGTAGAGCACCAGATGTTGGGCATCGATATTGCTAGCCTCTATAACCTCAGCAGTATTTATCTGAACCAACAAGATCGATAAGGCTAGAAGGACAATCATACCTCACTGTAATAAATAGCATTTAAATTCTAAAAGATAAATATCAGGATAGATTTAATTATCCAAATAATTAAGAAATTTGTTTCATTGATTATCGGTTGGTTCCGTTAACAACGGTTAACTTATATATAAACTCCTTTCAATTAAGTTATAAAATAATTCATACTACTCATGGGAAGCTGTCACTGTGGTAGTGGAAATAAACCGGTGCTTAAAAATCAAATATTGATCATTGGACTACCTCAAAGTGGAAAAACATCAATCTTCTTCCAACTTACAGATCATACTCAATTTAGATAACCTGTGCCCACTGTTGGATTTAACCTAGAAAGTATTCTCTACCAAGATGTCAATATCTCATTGGTTGACTCGGGAAAATCGAATGATACTAGTCCAACGCCTCGCAACTATCTGGCTACCTCCAAAGGACTCATCTTTGTTGTTGATGGGTCGAACAAAGGACAGCTCAAGGCAGCCAGTTAACGATTCAAACATATCATGCAATACAAGTCAGCTCCTACACTTGTCTATCTGACCAAGCAAGATAAAAGCGTCACCAGTTAGCGAGATATAGCAAAATAGTTCGGCCTCAAAGAGATCAAATAGCCTTTCAGGGTGCAGCCATGCACAGGTACCACAGGGTAGGGAGTGCATGAAGGTTTTGACTGGTTGTTCAAGGCCATCTATGAAAGAATATGATAATTTCATAACACTTTGTTATAGTCTACAACATGTAGCATAAAATTCATGGAAATAGACACAGCTTAAACGATGAAGGTATCAAGGGTCAGGAACATATTTCGATGCGGCTTTAGTAGAATGTGATCAGAAGGATGATATTGGTTGCCATGAGGGAAGATCGGGAGATCATGTCGACTTGGTCACCTTGTTGGATCTTGAAAAAAATGTTCTGTTGAAGGTCAGAATATAATCCCAGTATTTTGAGCTATTTTTGAGCCTCGCTTGGGGTTTGTGTCGATTTATCTGCATACTCTACTTTTTTATCTTTGACTTTTTCGGCTCCATCTTTCGGGAGAGGGTCTTTGACAGGCTCTTCAGATCTGGCCTCAGTCTCAGGAGTCTCGATAATCGAGCTCACCTCTGAATCGGAAAGTTGAAGCCTCCTCTTCTTGTTTTCAACCTTCTTGGGGCGTACGATCTATTAAGGAAGGTCGTCATCTTCAATTTCAATAGTAATCTTGCGGGCCGGTTTAGGCTTAGACTTAGGTTTTTCAGTATACCTGTCCAGCTGGCTAATTTTATTCTCATGTCTGTCAAGTTTCCTGTCAGGCTTGTCTTTTTGGTGGGTTACTGGAGAGAACAAGCTTTTTAATAAAACTGGTTCCCCTCCGATGGCTTCATGGAACTCGTATATGAGTTGCTGGCATTGGATGAGGTTGCTGGCAGGTTACCAGGTGCTGGCAGCAAGGGGATAGTTCTTCCACTTGACACGATACTGAGTTTTTCCATCAACCACTTTTTTCTCAAGAACTTTCTCGACCTCATAGGTAGGTTTCGATTTGGACATTTTGCTAATCTTTATAAGTCGATTGACTGCTTCGAGCTTCATATCGAGTCATATTTTTAGAAATAACTATAAGCATCAAAATTTATCATATCAATTGATAGCATGGAGCCGATAGGAATCAAGCTCGTGATAGTGGGAGATGGAGCTGTAGGGAAAACATCCATATTGTGTGCGTACATATGAGCTAAATGAGCTACAAAGAGGGTCGAATGCCTGTGAACTACATCCCGACGATATTCGAGAATTCGGTCATCAACGTTAAAGTAGCAGGACAGTCGGTCATGCTGGGACTATGGTACGATAGCTGACAGGCAGGGACACCGCAGGACAGGAATAGTTTGCTAAATTAAGACCTTTGGCCTACACTAATGTCGATGTATTCTTGCTTACCTTCTCCGTCGTCGATCGAGTTTCATATCAGAACATCTTCAAAAAGGTACAGCTCAGCCTAAACAGTGGAACATGTAAGTAAGGTCCATCAACCCTGACGCAATAATTATGGTAGTGTGCAACAAGATAGACCTCCGTCGCTACAATGAAAAAAAGATGCTTGTGTCTTCAAGAGAGTCGATGCTTTAGGCTACCAAGCATCGATATTTGTACCGATAGTGCAGTGCTCTAACAGGATAAGGCTTAAAAGGTGTATTTGAGGAATCAATGGTGGAGGTACTTAAGACAAGGGGCTTGCATAGACAGAGCAGAACTGTCGACTGTGCTGAGTGTCAGTTGATCTGACTCACAAGATAAAAAATAGAGGATGATAATGTTCGTCGTATGTTCGAGATCTTAAATTAAAGAAAATATGCTACAGGGGAATTATTAAAACAAGATAAATTTGCCTTCCAAACATAGGAATAGTGATAGATATAGTAGATATGTCACATTGTGAATTTAGGTGTCTGTTCACCAGATATATATTTTGCTGTTTGTTGAGATCTACGCTGTTAATATGTCAGATCCGCGAGTTGAATTGAGACGATAATTTGACCTTAAGTACCTTTGATATTTGCTATTGATTCATCCTTTTCTAATTCGACTGTTCTGATTCTGAAGAAACACTAAAAACAACAAAACATTAGAAAAGGTTATTTTCATTGGGTAAAAGAGTTAGCATTTTGGCTCAAGGAGTTGTTTTAGGTCTGTTTAACTCAAGGCACCAATTTTAATTCCTTAAAAGGACTATTAAAAATCCTGCTTTTTTTTGGAAAGAATCGGAAAGATAAACTTGCACAGTAATAAGCAGTAATGTAACTCCCTTAATGATATATTGAATTGGCCTTCTCCAACAGCACTTATTAGATATGTCTTTTGCATTCATTGAGATAATAAAGTTCGTCATGATCATCATGAAATCAGAATTATTTCCAAAGTTAACAAAACTTAAAAGGAAGGAAAATATATGGGTTTTCTTGAATAAAATGCTAATTTCAAGATTACTCATATAACTTTATGCCTTCAAAATCAAACAGGTTATTCCCGTAATTTGGTGAAGCAATAGTTACTGGGCAACACAATTTCATGTTTAGATGTTCAACCATCTTCTATTTTTGGCAAAAATCTATATATTGTTTACTCTGCAGTCTTTATCTTGGCAGTAACTGTTGATCTATATAAAGTTATTTAGAATAAAATGTCATAGAACTCATCAACAGCAAAGATGAACTGTGATGACTAATATTCACCAGAATCAGACAATGAATCTGTCGCAAGCATTGAATAACGATCTTTAAGAAAAAGGGAGAAAAAGTAAGGTGTTGGAAAAAAGCAACCAAAATGCCAAAAATCATATTTCTGGACTCTGGAATAAAATTTGAGATACAAAGCCTTCCTGGAAGAGAACCTTGCCTTATTTGATAAATCTGATAGTGAAAAAAAATCCCTGAGGATTAATGTGAAGATGGCACTCTAGGTCAAAACTCGGAATTCTCTACAATGCAGAAGCCATCACCAGAAGATGCTCAAAGCCTACAAGACTGTCCAATCGATAATTGACAATATCAAAGAAGAGATGAAGGCAGAGGAGGGTACAGAAAGTGAAGATGTTCCAATAGAAAAATTAAATTTTATCAACCCTACAGCTGTAACAAAGGAAGTAGAGTTAAGGTAAATAGACATTTTCCTTGGGTTCTAACCTTCAAATTTATGGCAAAAGCTCACAGAGGATGGATAGGGCCAACAATTCCTTGAATGATATATTAGACTTTATTTTTGTTCAATATTGAGCATGACTGTTCATTCTGTAATCAGAATTATAAATTAAAAGGAAGTGATAGTAAAGTCTGAGGGTTAGTAGCGCTATCTTCAGTAGCCTTAAAATATTCTAACGAGCTCACCTAAGAGCTACCCCTTTAAGATCAGCTACCATCAGTAGTTGACTAACTGAATGACGGGCACATCTACATCATTCGTCCTTAATTTTCCCTTCTTACCAACAGTAAGCTTGACGATATGCACCAATAACCATAATATTTTTCCTGGCTTTGGGCAAAAAGAAAAGCAAAGACCACACATTATGAAACTTGTCAGTATATCTATCATATCTTAGACCGAGGGTATGAAAAATCAAAGCAGCTTGATTAACAAAAATAGTGATCTCAACTCTGACTGATCAAATAATAGCAGTGAACCACTAAAACAGGTAAAATACGCACTCAACAATAATGAAGCACTGCAACTAATTTGGAAAGGTGCTTTGTTCGACCTGAAGAAAGCTTTTCCCTAAAATTAAATGAAAGATCTACAAAACAATCAATACATAGGAGAGATGAACAATATACAGAGTCAGATTGACGAACTTTCATTGTCGTTGAGTAAATTATAATCAAGCAAAAGAGCGAACAAAAATGAGGTGAACTATGGGAAAGAGATATTGAATGGTTTAATCAGAATTAAGGGTGAGGTTGACAAAAGATGGAAGAGGATCAGACATAAACAAAGAAGAGAAATGAGAGAATTAGAGAGATATCCATATGCAAGTCTGTTTCGATTGGAGATGAGTGACAATTAAAAAGAGATGATTCTTCCTTACATCAAGAGGAAAATCATCCAGATCGATTAAAAGCTACTCAAAGATAGCATATTATTCATCTTTGAGATCAGTCCATAAGAGTGCATTGTGACTCTTGAAAGCCCGTACAAATGTTTCAAAATCAAACAGGAAGATGCCAAACATATGCTAGGTGATTAAATATATGACTAAGGCATCAAAGATTACGACCTAGCCAAAAAAAACAGCCAAGATGAATCTCGAGATTTCAGAAATTTTAAATTATGCCACAAGTGCTTGGATATTAAACCATGCGATTAGTAAAGATAATTTCTGTGTATGTCAAATAAGGTCGGAGTGGATCCAACTCTGAGACCATTTGTATTTCAGAATATTCTTCTTTACTCTGATTTTTCAGCAGCATCTGAGGTATACAAACCATAAGCAACCAACATTTTTGAAGCATCTGAAGACTATATCTATTACGGCCACCCATTCTTCAAAACATATACAATTAATTGTGGACGTTATCTCTGCTCAGAATGTCTATTACAATACTAACATCTCAAAAGGAACAAAAAATCGGCTAAAAAGTAAATGGAAGGGGAAATTCAATAATAAAATTCAATTTCTAATTCGATTAGGAGAAAAGGCAAACCAAAACGGCATTCAACAGCTGAGAAATTATGTCCTTTTTGTGAGTGTATGTGTGACTGTGATAGATGTGGAATGACTGAGTCCTTTAACCGCTTTGTGGCATACTACCAAGCCCATGGTGGTAATTTCATGGAGTAGGTGCTTCCAGAGCTGGTATTTCTCAACTTCAGAAACAAAAAATATCAAATGTCAGAAGCCCTTAATGCAGACTTCAGGTAATGGAAATCCTATGAAAGTACAAAGGCTCTTCAAAAAATGAGATAGCTCGACTTCACAATAGATCCTCCATTGTAAAGAATACAAATGATAATTCCTGAGGTTATTAATGAGAAAGTGAGCCCAGACATATTCATAATCCCTGAGTAGAAAACAATAACTATATCTGAGTAAAAAATAATAGCTGTGCATCATAAATAAATGAAAAGGAAGAATGATTAATTGATAAAAGCACTCAAGGAAAAAATAAAAATGACTTACAATCAAGATAAATGGTAAACTGCAACAAAACATTCTCCAAGTACAGAAACAAACTCGTCAAAATTATCAAGTAGAAAAACATAGAAGCACAAACTAATATAAAAATTGAAATGTAAAATTGAACACAATCCAAAATAAAAGAAGAAAATACACAAACATGGAGAAATAATAGATTTGACGAGTGATAAAAGTATCAGCATAGAGGAATAGAGATAAAACATTTTTGATGAAAACTAATGGGCACAGTTAAGCAATAATCCCATCTCATCTCTATCTGATGTTTATGATTGAGACTATCTAAATGATTACTTGTGAGTGATAATAATATGACATGATAATCATGATATCATTTGCGTTTGTGTTTCTTCTGCTTTGCCATCATCTTTCTGTTCTTCATGTTCTTTGAGTAATAGGCGTCTCTTTCTTCAGGGGTCATCTTCTCAATCATTTCTCTCTTTTCTGATGTTATTGAACTTGATAGGTCACTTTTTTCGGAATCAGGAGCGCTGACCTTTGATTGCATCATAATTTAATTTAAATTTTCCTCAAATTAGTCGCCTTCAGCGTTATATTTTTCAACCATGCTGCTGCTTAGACCCTTAACCTTTTCTGAGCTACCTGATTTGATTCCTTCAGTTTTATGCTTAGTAGCAGAGCGATCACCTTTCACTTTCTTGAAGCTGGACTCACTAAAAGCAGCTCTCATTTCAAGCATAGACTTCAACAGTCGCCTCTCTTTTCTTTCTCGCTCCTTCAGTTTTTATGCTTGTTCCTCCAACTACTTCAACCTTCTTCTCTCAGCTTATAAGTCAGCTTTGTAGGCGTTTGGATCGAAAGGAAGTGTTCGTCGCTTTATTTAAGTTTTTTATGAATTAACTTTTCCTCCTGTAAGTGATTTATTTTTGGCCTTTGATTCTTTTGTTTTCTCACCGAGTTTCAAGATTGATTCTTCAAGAAGTTTAACCTTGGCTTCAAGTTCTTGACAATGAGGGCAATGAGCCTGATCAAAGCTGTTGCTATTTCTTGAGCTGATAGATTAATCCAGATGGGAGTTATCAAAGGTGTTGTCGCCTTTGTCTGAATAGATAGCTAGGTACTTGCTGTCTTGTTTGGCGAGGTTTAACTTTTCTGCGGGCTGTCAGTCATGAATGAGATGTTGTTTTTTATCCAAAACAATTTTATTATTCAAAATAGCATCATCAAATACAGATGTTTTCGATTTCATTTCTGAGTTACTTTTTTGAATATTATTGTAATTTTTTAGCTTTTCTGATTAATTGAAACCATTCGAATGGAAACCTGTGCTCGAAATGAAAAACAACAAAAGAAACAGATTTTTACGTTTCTTTGATTATGATTTTAAAGCTTCGATGTCACTGATTATACTTCTAAAACAAGTACCTGTCCTGTTTCATCAACATATACCATGAATATTTATTTATTTTATGTTGGGAAATCACCTCCTGTCAGGTTTTACTGCTGTCTTATAAATAAGTTTTGCCTTGAAGTTATAACCCTCATGTTTGGAAAAATCAAGGATAATGACTTGATACCTTAGAGTAAAAAGATGGGATGTAACTTCCAAGGAGGATATAAAAACTATACTATTTGTATTGATTTAAAAGTTTGTTTTCAGGCATCATCAAATAAGAAACCTTAGCAGTGAAAAATATAACACTGTTTTATTGACATTCTTTTTAGAATTCGGGTCGACAACTTGTTCCCAGCTTATGACTGGTCTCACAAAAAACACAAACAAATGTTTTATGATGTACTGCTCCTTATTATTTAATATTCCAACTTAT
>Ga0100402_1007714_pt1 | contig 10320 bp, 7 predicted proteins | sample CryGeyme20150102_FD_80419 | JGI IMG/M metagenome (GOLD analysis project Ga0100402, IMG submission 80419) | Groundwater microbial communities from Crystal Geyser aquifers in Utah, USA - Crystal Geyser metaG 2015-0102 | ecosystem: Environmental > Aquatic > Deep subsurface > Groundwater | place...
CTAAAATTTCATCAACGATGCCTTCAATGACTCTAGTACTTTTCATCAAATAAGCTAATGAGCGATTACGATCACCTGTGCGACGCTCTGACGCAAAAACTTTTTGATTAATTTTCAAAGGGGTGCCGAAGCACTTTTCCATCCAGTACTCAAGCCATTTTAAATGAGCTTCCGTCGTGTCACCAGGGATGTGGCTAGACAGTGAAATCGCACCGGCATTTAGCATTGGATTTGATGGTACTGGACCGAACTGATCCAGACGCGCTATTGAAGCAAAATCGTCTCCTGAAGGCTCTGATTTTGTCCATTTAAAAACCTGTTCTTCACCAAACTCTTCTATTAACCCGATAAGCAATACTAATTTAGCGGTACTTTGCAGGGTAATATAATGTGAGTCGTCACAGTCACCAGATGTATATATCTCTCCATCGGTCATTTGTACACAGACTGCTGTAAGTGAGTCAGATATTTCAGTGAGCTCTGGAATGTAAGATGCGACATTACCTGTAGAGATGTGTCTGGCTTGTTCAACTGTTTCATCAAGTATCTTTTGAAAGGCACTATTTTTCATATTGTTTAAACTTTCTTAATGGTTAATTGTATCTACGATGATTATTCCATAGATCGTTTTTGCATTCAATTCTATGTTTAATTATAGAACACTATTTAGGATTTATTTTTTTTGAAATCAGCTATCAACGCTATTACTAATAATTTTTGTTGGCAGATTAACCGTAATTCTGGCAAACTTAAATACATGTTTCAGTGAAGAAATTGTTGTGATGTCATCACGTCTACTTATTATTATTTTATCGTTATTTTATTTTGTAACGTCCTGGGCCGGTAATCAGCGTTGGGAAGCAGTTGCATCAGGCATTGAATATTTAAGGGTTCCCTCCCCTACAATCTCTACTCATGGGAGGGTTCATGCTTTTCGAGTTTCTTTAGATGACTACAGCTTAGATTTGGCTATAGCAAAAGACTATGGTAAAACCGCTTTATTAATAAGTAAATTTGCTCAACATACTGCTGCGTTACTCGCCATAAATGGTGGATTTTTCAACCCAAGCTATCAACCCCTTGGCTTGAGGGTTCAACACAAAATTGCTCGTTCCGATTTAAAAAATGTTAGTTGGTGGGGCGTGTTTTACATCAAAAAAAATCATGCCTATATTGTTAGCCAACGTCACTATAGCCATAATTTACTTCCTGAGTTTGCTATTCAGGCTGGCCCAAGGTTATTAATTAACGGAAAAATACCCAAATTAAAGCCTGGGTATGCTGAGCGAAGTGCATTGTGTACCAGTACGCACAACAAGGAAGTTATTATGGTTGTTACCGAACACGCGCCTCTAACTACCACTCAGTTTGCAGAAATTTTGCAGCGGCCAGTGGAGCTCGGGGGGATTGGATGTTACCAAGCACTTAACCTTGATGGTGGCGGATCGAGTCAGTTATATGCACAACTACCCAACTTTTCACTAAAAGTGATGAGTTTTCAGGAAGTTGCAGATGCGATAATCGTTGAACCTAAAAAATCTTAGGCAAAAAATTATTCTTCGCTGTTTTGTAAATAAGTTTTTATTTCTGTGTGTTCAGCAACTGCGTTTCTATACAGTTCATAATCGATTTTACCGAAATCCTCGGTAATCTGTTGAGAATAATGACTATATTCTTCAGTAGACAATTGATTATGTTCATTACTTAAAACTTTAGTCATTTCAATGACGGCCACATTACCATTTGCAAGCTGAATAACTTTTTGTTGAGGTAAGAGGTGACTGGGTAAAGCAAATAAAACAGTTAAAATTTGTTGATTAACCGTGTCGGAATTTCGACTAACAATTTGGTTAGAATGATATTGATAACCATATTTTCTAGCGAGATCTACCAGGGATTTATTTTTTGTGAGTTCTGTTGACAACGCTTGTCCAGCTAGAAAAGCTTGTTTAGAAGCCGCTTGGTTTTTTAAAATATTAATGACTTGAGATTTTACTTCTTTTAATGGTTTTGGCTGTTGCGGTATGTGTTCAGCAACCCTAACAACAACTAAAGTTCCATTATCTAAGCTAATGACATCACTATTATACTTTTCATAAAGCAGATCGTGACTAAAAGCTGCTTTCAAGACTTCACCACTTCTAGTAACGGGGCTATCTTTGCTACCTTCCATTGTGATTAATGGTGAAGATTTAATAGCAAGATTTAATGCAGAAGCTGCTTCGTTAAGTGACTTTGGGAATTCATAACTGATATTTGCCAATTGATCACTTTTAGTAATGAAATCCTTGCTATCTGGTGATAACTCTATGTAGTGCAGACGAATTTGAGTTGGAGCTTGGTAATCATTCAAATGAGCTTGGTAATAATCTGCAATTTGTTTTTCAGTAATTTGTGAAGATATCGTGGCATTGCTGAACATATCTTTTGAAATTAGAGCAAATGAAAATTCGCGTTTTTGAGCATATAATTGACTCAATAATTTCATCTCATTAGAAGTGATGAAGCTAGTTTCGAATAATCCCTCTCGTACTTGAGTAATCAATAATTTTTGCCGTAAAGAAGAAAAAAATTGTTGTTGAGTGAGGCCATAGCTCGCAAGCATTGATTGCAAGCGGTCAGGGTTAAATTGACCATCGTGTTGCAGTTCAGGAATTTGAAAAAGTATATCATAAATCTCTTTATCAGTGATTAAGAACCCTTCTTTTTCAGCGGCTGATACTAGGATATTTGTTGCGATTAATTCGTTCAGTGCAGCTAGACGTAATTTTTGTTGATCAACATCAGATAAATCTTGCCCTAATATCTGTTCTTGTTGTAATAACTGATGATATGCATTTTTTAGGTGCGCCGAGGTAATAACTTTATTACCAACCCTAGCAATTTTATCTTTCTCATTTCCGCTAATAAAATAATTACTAATTCCCCATAGAGCAAAAGTCACACAAATAAATATAATGATAATCCATGTGATTAAGCCTTGAGTTTTATCTCGTATTAGCTGCAGCATAATATTAACTTCAATTGCAAAAAATAATTGCAGAAACGTGGCGGAGTGGACGGGACTCGAACCCGCGACCCTCGGCGTGACAGGCCGATATTCTAACCAACTGAACTACCACTCCTAATTAATGGTGGGTGCTGAGGGACTTGAACCCCCGACCCTCGCCTTGTAAGGGCGACGCTCTACCAACTGAGCTAAGCACCCATAAGAAAGGCGTTATTGTACCTTTTCTTTTAACTCTTTACCAGTTTTAAATTTAACAGTTTTTGATGCTGGAATTTGTATTTCTTCACCGGTGCGTGGGTTTCGACCCGTACGTGCAGCACGATCAGATACACTAAATGTTCCGAAACCAACGAGTGATACATCATCGCCTTGAGAAAGCGCACGACTAATAGCATCTAGCATGCTATCAAGTGCAGCAGAAGCAGCCTTTTTAGTGATTTCAGCATCTTGAGCAATTGCATCAACTAATTCGGTTTTATTCATTTATTAACCTCTTGTTTGGTAACCAATTTAAATCTTTATTAAACTTTTCAAATGGTTTAACACGAAAATGCAACTCTACCAAGCACTCTTAAGTCAGTCAAGCTCGAAGTGACATAAAAGTTTAGGAAATTTTACTATCAGAGTAAAGTTTGTATCAACTGTGCATTGTCTAGTCAAAATAGTGGATCATTTGTCTCAAAATGACTGCAGATTTTTATTAAATTTTAATGTGTTTGCCTACTGGTTACCTTAGCTGATTTACGTTTGCGTGTAGTCTTTTGAATTTCAGGTAAGTCATCATTTTGGCGCAGTGGTGATGGCACTCTAGTCAAAGCATACTCTAATACTTGATCGATCCAGCGCATAGGACGAATATCAAGTTTTTGAGTTATTTTATCAGGAATATCTTTTAGTTCACGGCAATTTTCTTCAGGAATGATCACCGTTTTGATCCCGCCACGATGCGCCGCAAGTAATTTCTCTTTCAATCCACCAATGGGCAGTACTTCTCCGCGCAAAGTAATTTCACCGGTCATTGCTACATCAGCTCGTACAGGAATTTGTGTGATAGCGGATACGAGAGCAACACACATTCCTATTCCGGCGCTAGGACCATCTTTAGGTGTGGCGCCTTCAGGGACATGAACATGAATATCATGTGCTTGAAAAAATTCAGATTCGATCCCTAATGCATTATGACGGCTTCGCACCACAGTCATCGCTGCTTGAATTGACTCTTGCATGACGTCACCGAGATGACCAGTATGCAACACTTTTCCTTTACCCGGCACGCTCGTTGCTTCAATATGTAAAAGCTCTCCACCGACCTCTGTCCAAGCTAAACCAGTAACTTGTCCAATTTCATCGTGTTCATCAGCCAGACCATATCGGAATTTTTTCACTTTCAAATATTTTTCTAAATTCTTCGGCGTAACCGATATTTTTTTATTCGTTGATTTAACTTTTCTAGAGTCAATATCTTTGACAACTTTACGGCATATCTTTGCAATTTCTCTTTCTAAATTTCGAACACCGGACTCACGACAGTAATATCGAATAATGTCACGAATACCTGTATCAGAAATTGTTAATTCACTTGGTTTGAGGCCATTTTGTTTTAGTTGCTTTTTATATAGATGGCGGTTAACAATTTCAATTTTTTCATCTTCGGTATAACCTGGAATTCTAATAACTTCCATTCTATCCAATAATGCGGGCGGAATATTCATTGAATTTGCAGTACACACAAACATAACATCCGATAAATCATAGTCAACTTCTAAATAATGATCATTGAAATTATGATTTTGTTCAGGATCTAAAACTTCTAGTAATGCTGAGGCGGGGTCTCCACGATAATCCATTGCCATCTTATCAATTTCATCGAGCAAAAATAGGGGATTATTGACGCCAACTTTTGATAATTTTTGGATGATTTTACCCGGCAACGCCCCAATATATGTTCGACGATGACCGCGAATTTCTGCTTCATCACGAACTCCGCCGAGAGATACCCGCACGAATTCTCTACCTGTTGCTCTTGCGATAGATTCTCCTAACGAAGTTTTTCCTACACCGGGGGGCCCTACTAAGCATAAAACTGGCCCTTTTAATTTTTGTACCCGCTGCTGCACCGCTAAATATTCTATAATCCGTTCTTTAACTTCCTCTAAACCGTAATGATCAGATTCTAAAGTATTTTCAGCCGCTATTAAGTCATTGTTAACTTCACTTTTTTTATTCCAAGGTACAGAAATCAAAGTATCTAAGTAGTTTCGAGTAACTGTTGCTTCTGCTGACATCGGTGGCATAACTTTTAATTTTGCTAGCTCACTCATTGCTTTCTCATGGGCTTCATCGCTCATACCAGCAGCCGATATCGATTTTTTATAGGCATCCAAATCATTACCAGGATGATCTAAGTCTCCTAATTCTTTTTGAATTGCTTTTATTTGTTCATTTAAAAAATATTCACGTTGATTTTTTTCAACTTGCTTTTTAACACGCCCACGAATTTTAGTTTCAACCTCTAATAAATCAATCTCTGCTTCCATATATGCAATGCAGAGTTCGACTCTTTCTGGCAAACTTAATTCTTCTAATATAGATTGTTTATCTTCTATCTTAAGATTTAAATGTGCAGCAATACTATCAGTTAAGCGGTCAATATCTTCAATACCTGATAGTGCGCTCAAAATTTCTACAGGAATTTTCTTATTTAATTTTACGTATTGATCGAATGCGGAAATAATTGAACGCGACAAAGCTTCGGCATCGATGTCATTAATTTCAGATTCTTCTAAAACTTCAATTTCAGCAGTCGTTAAAGGGTCATTACTAATGACCGATTTAATGATACCTCTTTGACAGCCTTCAACTAATGCTTTTACAGTGCCATCGGGTAACTTTAACATTTGCAACACCGTTGCCACGGTCCCCACTTCATAAATATCTAACGAATCAGGGTTATCAGTGTCCGCATTTTTTTGGCTGGTTAAAAATATATAATCACTTTCTTTTGTTGCTGCATTTAGAGCATTGATAGACTTTTCACGGCCAACAAACAGAGGAATAACCATATGGGGGAAAACCACTACGTCACGTAATGGTAAAATTGGCATTGTTATTAATTTGCCTGAAGCATTATTAGCTTGGCTGCTCATCAATAATCTCCTTTAGCTATTATTCAGCAACGGCGTGGTTTTGGTCAGTCTTCTCATAGATGTAAAGAGGTTCATTTTCTCCCGTAATTACCCCTTCATCGATAACAATTTTGCTAATCCCTTGTAAATCAGGTAAATGATACATTACATCTAACAAAGTAGACTCGAGAATCGATCGTAACCCTCTTGCACCTGTTTTGCGTTCAAGCGCGCGATGTGCAATTGCAATGAGTGCTTCATTACGAAACTCTAATTGAACACCTTCCATTGCAAATAGTTTATTGTATTGCTTAACAAGGGCATTTTTGGGTTCGGAAAGTATCGCTACTAGAGCAGATTCGTCAAGCTCTTCTAAGCTCGATAATACAGGTAATCTGCCTACAAATTCTGGAATCAAACCATATTTAACTAAATCTGCAGGTTCAATTTTTTTCAACAATTCTCCAGCGGCTTTTTTGTTATCTTTACTACGAACATCAGCTGCAAAACCAATTCCAACTTTTTCCGTTCGCTCTTGAATAACCTTGTCTAAGCCAGCGAATGCTCCACCACAAATAAATAAAATATTTGACGTATCAATTTGTAGAAATTCTTGCTGAGGATGTTTCCGTCCACCTTGAGGTGGAATCGAGGCTTGGGTTCCTTCAATTAGTTTTAGCAACGCCTGTTGTACGCCTTCACCCGAAACGTCTCTAGTAATAGAAGGATTATCTGCTTTGCGAGATATTTTGTCGATTTCATCGATATAAACGATACCATTTTGAGCTTTCTCTACATCGTAATCGCACTTTTGTAAAAGTTTTTGAATAATATTTTCGACATCTTCGCCGACATATCCAGCCTCAGTGAGAGTTGTTGCATCAGCAATCGCAAATGGGACATTTAAAATTCTTGCTAATGTTTGGGCAAGCAAAGTTTTACCACTACCAGTAGTCCCAATAAGCAAAATATTACTTTTGCCTAATTCAACATCGTCATTTTGGTCGTTCACTGGTTTTTTAATGAGACGTTTATAGTGATTGTAAACGGCCACTGATAAGACCTTTTTAGCATCATTTTGCCCAATCACATACTGATCAAGGATACGATGAATTTCTGCAGGTCTAGGTAATTTTAAATCTGTTTCAGATGTCCCATCATGCTTCAATTCTTCGCGTATAATATCATTACATAATTCTACACACTCATTGCAAATAAACACGGATGGCCCAGCAATTAACTTTTTTACTTCATGCTGACTTTTGCCACAAAATGAACAATATAGTAATTTATTATAATCTTTTCTATCGTAATCGCCAGCCATATCGTCCACCTAAATTTCTCTAATATACTTTTAGTATATAATGCGTTGATTGTTTAATTTCAAGTCCACGTGTGAAAAAAGCGTATTTTCTATGCAAAAAAATCATCAATTAATGATGGCGCTAATGTTCTCTTTTTTCATAGACTTTATCAATGATACCATAATTTTGGGCAGCTTGCGCTGACATGAAATAGTCACGTTCGGTATCATGACGTATTTCTTCAGCAGATTTTCCTGTATGATTAACAAAAATTTTATCAATTTTGTTTCGCATTTCTAATGTTTCATTCGCGTGAATTTCAATGTCAGACGCTTGGCCTTGATAATGCCCGACAGGTTGATGAATCATCACTCTAGCATTAGGTAACGCATAGCGCTTACCAGCAGTGCCACTTGTTAATAGCATTGCAGCGATGCTCGCTGCTTGACCAATGCATAAAGTTGCAATATTTGGTTTAATGAACTGCATCGTATCATAAATAGCAAGTCCAGCAGTGACTACTCCTCCAGGAGAGTTAATATACAACGCAATATCTTTATCTGGATTTTCTGATTCAAGAAAAAGCATTTGTGCAATGATCAGATTTGCCATATGATCTTCGACTTGACCGACTAAAAAAATTATGCGTTCTTTCAATAGTCTAGAATAAATGTCATAAGAGCGCTCGCCTCTCGCACTTTGTTCAATAACAACAGGCACTAACCCACTCACGTTCGATATTTCCATAAATACCCCTAAAATTACTTTTTGAGATTAAGCTTTTTTCTTGCCATGCATAACTTCGAAGAAACTTTGTTGTTCTTCTTTAATTTGCATATTTTCCAAAAGCTTATTGATTACTTGCAATTCTAATGCCTGAAATTCTAGGCTTTGCATAAATTCTTTATTGCTTTTAAAGTAATTTTTGATAGTTTGAACATCTCCAACATTACCAAACCTTTCAGTAATTAATTGATCAATTAAGTCATTGTCAGGTTGAATTTCATACTTTTCAATGAGTTTTTTTATCATTAGGCTTAGTGCGACACGCCGTTCGGCTGCTTTTTGAAACTTTTCCAAAGGAATGTCAAATGCTTCTTCACTGCCAAATTGGCGTTTTAACTGTTCAACCCTTTGCTGTTGCATATGCTCTTGTTCATTTTTTATTAGGACTTCTGGCAACTCAAATTGATTGTTGTCATATAACATCTCGAATAGTTTATCAGCGTTGATTTGTTTTAATTTATTACTGAGCTCATTTGTTAGATTGTTAACCAAATTTTCACGAAGTTGGTTGATACCACCATCTTCGGGCTTTATGTCAAATTTTTCAGCAAAACTATCATCGAGTTCAGGCAAAACTGGAGCTTTAACTTCATTTACAGTGACTTCAAATTGAACTTTTTTACCGGCAAGCTCTTCACTGTGATAATCTTCTGGAAAAGTAACTTCGATTGTTTTTTGTTGACCTTTTGTCAATCCGTGTATTTGCTCTTCAAAGCCAGGGATGAATGTGCCAGAGCCTAATTTTAATGAATGACCTGCAGCTTCTCCACCTTCAAACTTATCACCATTTAGGTACCCAATAAAATCAATGACGACAACATCACCATTTTCTGCCGGCCTGTCAGCGACTTGATAATCCGCTTGTTGTTCACGTAAATCTTCTATCGTTTGGTCGATATCTTCCTCTGTGACTTCAGCTGTGACATGAGTAATCACTTGATTTGCCAGTTCGTTGACCTCGAACTCAGGGTAAACTTCATAATTGACAATAAAACTATATTTTTCACCCTCTTTGGCATTTTCATGATCAAATTGAATCTCGGGCTTGCCCGCAAAATCTATATTTTTTTCTTCTATGACTGATGAAAGGGTTTCTTCAACTATTTTGGCTAAAACTTCCTGACGAATGCTTGCCCCATAGCGCTGTTTTACGATTTTAGCAGGCACTTTACCTTTTCTAAAACCTGAGATATCAGCGGTACGTGCAACTTGATTGATCTTTTGATTTTCTTTTTCTGAAATATGATCCCAGTCCACATCGATTGTCATTTTATGTTTTAAACCGTCTAATTTCTCAATGTGCGTTTGCATGCAAAACCCCTTGTCTTTTACCATGAATCAGGATAGTGGTGCGAGAGGAGAGACTCGAACTCTCACAGGTTACCCCACTGGAACCTAAATCCAGCGCGTCTACCAATTCCGCCACTCTCGCATAAAAACGTTTTCAGACAACTATCAATCTGATGAAGTCGGCTATTATAGACATAGATAACGTAGAAAACTAGTGTTAAATGCTCAAAAGAGTTAATGCCATATTCGCTTGCATACAAAACTGTTGAAATGAAAGGAAATCTTTACTTTCAATAGCTCGATTACTTGCATTACGATCTGCAAGAAAAACACCGATCACCTTACCTCGCACGACAGTTGGCATAATTAAATAAGGCGGTTTTCCTAACAACCTTAATGTGTCTCTAGTTAATGTCCCATCTATTTCTTTAGGATCTGAAGGAATATGCACTGCTTTCTGTGTATGGATAACTTTATTAAAAATATTCGTTGCGTGAGAAATATCTATTATAAATTCTTTAATAAGGCGCTCATTATCAGCCCCTAAAGCGTATTTACAGGACAATGTTTTACCATCCGGAGATATTACAGCAAACAAGGAACGGTCCATTCCCATACCTCGATAAATACCTTCTAATGCCATTTCCAATACAATATTGATATTAGGTTTCTCTTCAATAACGGCAGTAATTTCTGCCATTATTGTTAATTGCAAATCGATATTGGCTTCAGTGTAATGAGGCTCATCCTCTAATTTCACATCTTCCTCTTCACCCATACCTAAATCTAGATTTTCAATGTCTAA
>Ga0100402_1007720_pt1 | contig 10315 bp, 10 predicted proteins | sample CryGeyme20150102_FD_80419 | JGI IMG/M metagenome (GOLD analysis project Ga0100402, IMG submission 80419) | Groundwater microbial communities from Crystal Geyser aquifers in Utah, USA - Crystal Geyser metaG 2015-0102 | ecosystem: Environmental > Aquatic > Deep subsurface > Groundwater | place...
ACACTTACATCTGGCTGGTGAAGGTCGACCCGGCGCGGCGCTGGAAGTGGTACGGCTTCCTCCACGAGTACGCGGCCCCCTTGGGGGGTTGGTTCCCCACCAAGAGCAAGATCACCGGGGGTTTCATCGACTCCCGGCGGGAAGGGGACCGGAGCCGGGACCCCCTGAAATACCTCAACGACGCCCTGACGCTGGAAAGGTCGCTGCTGGTCAACCCCAACAACGAAAGAGACGTCTTCTACTTGGCGCAGAGCTACAAGGACGCGGGGAAACTAGAGCTGGCGCGAAATTGCTACATCCGCCGGGCCAAGATGGGGGGCTGGGAGGAGGAAGTCTACATGTCCTGGTTCCACGCGGCTCAGATAAGCATCAGGTTGGAGGGGGAGCAAAACAGGCTGGCGAACGGGCAGATCCCTGTCTACGGGCGCCCGAGGGGCGGCGACTGCGTCTGGCTGGACTACCTCTTCAAGGCCCACAACGCCCGGCCTTTCCGCCTCGAGGCCCCCTACATGATCATCGAAGCTTTCAGGGAGTGGGGCTGGTTCGCGGCGGGCTGGCACCTGGCCAAGAGCATCTTAGAAATCCAGCCCGAGAAGATCAACGACTTTCTCTTCGTGGACGAAGAAATCCACAGCTGGAAATTCTTCGACAGCGCTTCGGTCAACGCCTTCTACAGCGGGAACAGGGAAGAAGGCCTGCGTTTGGTCAAAAAAGCCTTGGAAGCGCGCCACATCCCGGAGGGCGAACGCGCCCGCCTCCTAGACAACCTGAAAAAAATGTCCTGAGGGACTCTTACCGTCGTTTGGGAAACGACGGCGAGCTGAAATCTTTATGAGAAGGAATCTTCGCGAGAGGAGGAACGAACATCTAATATTTATCCGACCCTAAATGGGGAATAACACTTCAGCGAGTAAAGGTTCTGATCTTTTCGGCGGGGTGGAGGAAGATTTTTCTCTGGAGGAAGCGCCGAAATTTATCAGAGTTGTGTTGAGAGAAAAAAATCCTATTGGCTTCTTGACGAAAGATTTAGGCGGGACCTTGCCTCTTTACGACATCGAAGAGGTTAGCTTCGAGGTAAAAGAGGAAGAAATTTACGACGACGAGGAAAAGACTTTCCTGGAAGAAAAAAGAAATAATTATAGAAATATATTCCGTACTTTACAAAATGGTGGTAATAATTATTCAAAAGAAATAAAAGAAATCGACGACAAAATAAGAAAAATCAAAGACGAAAATAAAGAAGGCATGGATTTATTGATAAATTTGTCAATGGTATTGGTGGATATTCTAGAAAAAGAAAAAGAAAAAGAAGTAAAGCCGAATAATTCCAAATTGTACAAAGAATACAAAGAAACTTTTGATGTATTTTACAAGAAATACGAAATGAATAAATTAAAAGAAGAAGATATTGAAGCAATAGTGTATAGTACTATTCAGTATATTGAAGCGATTGAAGAAGATGAAGAAGATGAAGAAGATGAAGAAGATGACGAAGATGAAGAAGATGAAGAAGATGACGAAGATGAATCTCAATCTGGAAATCAATCTTCGACTTCACCTTCGAGTTCTAATCTACCTTCGAGTTCTAATCTACCTTCGAGTTCTAATCTACCTTCGAGTTCTAATCTACCTTCGAGTTCTAATCTACCTTCGAGTTCTAATCCACCTTCGAGTTCTAATCCACCTTCGAGTTCTAATCCACCTTCGAGTTCTAATCCACCTTCGAGTTCTAATCCACCTCCACCTTTAAAACCACCACCAACTTTAAATAAACCGCCAGATGTTTCTGAAGATTATAAGAAACAAAGAGCTCGTAAGAATGTTTGCAAGTACATTAAAAATTTTGATTTTAGTCACTTTTCGTTTGCAAATGTTATAACATTTTTAGGGAATAATTTCGGCATAGATAATGGGAATAAATATTTTAATGCTATTAAAGCTGGTATAACGATAAGTTTGCTAAAAAAAAATTTAGATACTGATCGAAAAAATCAATTAAGTTTGCTTAATATAGAAGAAGATGATAAAAATAAAGCTGCAGCTGAAGAATTAGGGTTAGATGTAGAAAGATATAAAGAATTGAACAAGGAAACTCTGAGAATTTATCGGGAAAAATTTTTATTTTTCGTTTATGTATATTATGCATCCACAGGGAAAGAATACAGTGAAGGTGAGATAAAAAATATAGCTAAAGATATAGCTTCTACGTGTAATTTTAAAGAAATTACAAGTACATATTTTACAAAACCCTCAGCAGCACAACCAGCAGCACAACCAGCAGCACCAACACCAGTACCAACACCAGCACAAACACCAGCACAAACACCGGCAAGATCAACAGAAAAAGTAGCAAAATTCACAGCACTACCAAAAGAAAAAAACCAAGCAAACCAAGCAAACCAAGCAAACCCAGCAAAAGCACCAGCAGCAAAAGCACCAGCAGCAAAAGCACCAGCACCAGCAACAGCAGCAAAAGCACCAGCAACAACAACAAACCCACCAGCAAAACCACCAGCAACAGCAGCACAACCAACGCAACAATCAGAAGCAACTGCTCCAGAGTATTGTATACCATTCACAAACCCACTAACAACAACCAAAGGAAAAGAATGCAAAATAGCAAAATGAATAATTAAATAATCCTTTTGCCAAGGCAACACTTTCTCCTAATGTCAGTACTTTGTCAAGGACACGATATTATACGCTCTCACTGCTCTGCCGTCTGTCTCGACTGTAACTGGCAAGGATGTCACTGCTACCAAAGCCACTGCTGTTGCTCCGTTTCCTGCGGAAGCTGCCAAGGTTTTGGCACCGAATGTTTTTGCACCGGATCCGCCAGCGGAAGCTCCGCCCCGATTTATCCCAGCCAACTCTCTTCCAAACAGATGAGGCGGGAGAAAATATGGCGCGGCAGGAAACACGAGAAGAGCGAGCGGGCTCACCGGGCCCGCAAAGCTTGGAGGAAAAGTCGCCTAGAAGACAAAGGCAGGGAAAGCAGGAGAGACAAAGTGGCTGAAATCCCTGCCGGAGTTGAGCCCGAAAGGTTCACCTCCGGAGGCGAAGTCGAAGCTGAGCTCTCCGGCTCCATCTTTGAGGATTCTTTTTTCAGCTTTGCAGATTAACTAGCTATCTAGCTAGTTCTCCTGCTACGAGTATTGCATCCTGCAATACTTTCAAAGTTGAGTGTAGTTGGGGAATTTTAGGTCTGTTTTGCGAAGAGACTAAAAGACTTTATACTATCTTTGCCTGGGTTGTTGTAATTGGGATTTAATTTTTGTACAAATTCTATCCTTTCTTCAAATTTTATCAACTTTTCACTTTTCCTGGCTCGAGGGACACAAAAACAAGCGATTATACCCGAAAAAACTAAGAAATCGTTCTGGTGTGCGGAAGCCGAAAAGATAAGTCCAGCTCCTAATATAATTGGCGTATATTTATAATAACCCAATTCTGCTACATCTTTTTCTTTTTCTCTAAATTTACGAAGTTCATTTTCGTATTCTAACTTTTCCTGGAGAGAGAGGTCGCCCTTTTTTAAGTTATCTAGTTTGTCCATTAAACCATCAACTTCATTTTGCAAGTCGTTTTGTCGGACAAAACCATAACCAAAAAGTTTCCTCGTGGAAGTTTCCAAAAGATTTTTTTGTGAGGAAAATACAAAAGTACGCAACATTTTGTTCTCTAAATATATATTTTTTACTTCAATTTCTAAACTTTATTAATTGAGATTTTATTATATTTTTCTTTTGTCTTCCTTCTTCCAAATTTGCAATTACTTCGATTGGAAGGGAAAAGGTTTAGAGTTGTTTGGGTTCCATTTTTAACAAAAATAGAATGAAGTTCGCCTTTTCCTGAATCTAATCTTCTCGACTCCACTCCACAATTTGGGATAGGTAGCCCGGCCCGCCTTTACCTCTTTCTGTTTCCGGCCGGTAGTACATGTCTGCCCAATGTTGCCGAAAAGCTTCCTTGAATTCCGGTCGGGTAAAGGGAAGTCTGAAAAATATCTCTTCGGCTGTCATTTTAAACTCGCGGGCCGACAACTCTTCTACAATCCAAGCTTGTCCGTTCAAACCTTGCGGGTTGGCTTTTACGAAAGCGAAATCTAAATTTTCGTTCTCAGATAAGCCTCTCACGCTCCAAGCTTGCCCGTTCAAACCTTCCGGGTTCGCTTCAACAAAACTCCAATCTAAATTTTTATTTCTAGATAACTCTCCCATATCCCACGGCTTTCCGTTTAAACCTTGGGGATGTGCTTTGAAGAAAGAGAAGTCTAGATTTTTATTTCGCGATAACCCTTTCATATCCCACGGTTTTCCGTTCAATCCGAGAGGGTTATTTCTGACAAAATCCCAATCTAAATTTTTATTCTTAGATAACTCGCTCATATCCCAAGGTTGTCTATTCAAACCTTTCGGGTTATCTTCGACGAAAGAGAAGTCTAAACTTTCATTTCTAGATAACAAATATAAATCCCAAGGCTCTCCGTCCAAACATGTCTGTCTACTTTTAACCAAATTCCAAACTGCTCCATTGTTCTCCATTAACCAGTCCAGATCCCAATCTTCTCCGTTCAAACCCTCCGGATACTTTATCACAAAATCCCAATCTAGATTGGGATTTTGTGATAAAGTATCCATATCCCAAGGTTGTCCATTCAAACCTTCCGGGTTTTCTTTGACAAAATCCCAATCTAGATTGTGATTTTGGGATAATGAACTCATATCCCAAGGTTGTCCATTCAAACCTTCCGGGTTTTCTTTGACCAGAGCGAAGTCTAAACTTTTATTATAAGACAATCCTCTCATATCCCAACTTTTTCCAGCCAGACCTTTCGGGTTGGCTTTGAAAAAGTTCCAATCCAGATTTTTATGGTATGATAACCAAAACATATTCCAAGGTTGTCCATTCAGACCTTCCGGGTGAGCTTTGACGAAAGCGAAGTCTAGATTTTTATTCTTAGATAACCCTTCCATATCCCACGCGCGTCCAGCCAATCCTTTCGGGTTGGCTTTGACAAGAGAGAAGTCTAAACTTTTATTCCTGGATAACCCTTCCATATTCCAAGCTTGTCCGTTCAAACCTTGGGGGTAAATTTTTACAAAAGTGAAGTCTAGACCTTTATTATACGATAAGCCACACATACTCCAAGCTTTTCCGTTCAAGCCTTTCGGGTAATTTCGTAAAATTTCCGGCCAATGCGTCCCTGACAAATTATGGTGTTTGATAAAACGTTCGATGGTGGTCATTTTTGTAGCAAGGAATCTTTCATATTTTCTTCAATTAAGATCGAGAATTTTTATGAAATTAGATCTCTTTACTTGGTCTAAGCTCCTCGATTACACGATTTGAGGTAAATATCCTGGTCTACTTTTCTTTAAAAACGCTTACTATTTGAGCTTTTAGCTCAAAAAATCACGCTGTCGGACGTCTGCGACGTCCTCTCCGCTTCGCGGTCGCTCAAACGAAAAGCACCTCGGCTTTCAAGTTGTCCAAGTTGATGAAACCTTTCTTCGCCCGGGGGGAATTCAGCTGCAGGAATCTGGTGAAGGTGGAGCCTCCCACCCCGATGAAAAAAGATTCGGGACTCTGCTCGGCTGGGCCGCCCGTCACGATCAGGTACTCCAAAACCGCGCTCATCTCCCGCCCTTGGCAGCCGACAGCAGCCTTGGTGGCCGCTTCTTTCTCCCTGGCCTCCAAGCAAAAGCCCCGCCGCCCAGCCTTGGCCAGCAGGGCCCGGGCCAAGGCCGGGTCCCCGCTCAGGACGTAGACCGGCCTCTCGGAAGGGAAAGCCGCCAGGGCCCGGAGGTATTTTCCCTCCAGGCAGGCTATAAAATCCGCTTTCCCCATCCCCGCCCGCTTCCCCCACCAGCGGCAAGCGTCCTCTTCCATCCTCAAGTGCAAGATGTCGGGGAGAGGAGGTATCCCGTGCCTCTCCCGCAGCTCGTCGGCAGCCCGGCTCAAGGCCGGGTTGAAGACCAGGCCCCGCAAAAGGGAGAGGAAAAGGTCGTTTTGCCCGGCGGGCGGGGAAAGGGAAGGGGGGAAAGTTTGGGAAGGGCCCGGAGGCAAATCTTGCAGAGTGATTTGCTGCCCTAAGGTCGCGGAGAAACTCTCCGCTGTCCTTGGCAAATCGAGGAGGCGGGAAGCGGGGCAGAGAGTCCGCCTCCCGACGCAGGCCAAGAAAAGATCCACGCCGAAGGATCGGAACCCCCGCCCGAAGCCGGTGATTATTCCGCTGCAGAGATACTGCAGCTGGTTAGTCAAGCCGGGAGGAGGCTCCACCTTGACGTGGAGGCGGACGCGGCAAAGCGTCGGACTAGGGGTTCCCAGCAGGCGGGCAGACATTTGAGAGGCAGCTCTTTTCACTTTGAGCTTTTAGCCCAAAGTAAACCAAAGTAGTGGATTTTGATCAATTCTGGCGGGCCGGCCGGACTTCGCTTCTCCGCCGCGGTCATCCAGACTTCACTTCCCACGGCTTCACGTCTCCGGCATGCTCCGGGCGGTATTCGCCCCCTTGGAAGAGGAGGTGGTCAAAAAGTGGGCGGCCTTCCAGCGCGTCGTTCCTAAAAATCAGGGAAACATTCCCCAGGGGGCCGTGGTAGTTCTGGCTGAGGAAAGTAGTCTCCAAGGTCCCTACTATCCCCCCGTAATTATGGAAATCCTTAAATTCCTCCTCTCCCCCCGGAGACAAGGGGGAAAACTCGCCCCCCACGCGGAAAGATTTCTTATCAGAACTTATTTCGACCAGGCTCCCCTCCGAAGTTATTTCGGGGCGCTTGACGCAGCCTCCCCCCGAAAATGTACCTCTTCTCATCTTGATCATTTTCGGCGGCGGCGGAAACTTTAAGTGCGACCGGGAGCGGCGAGCGTGTCTCGCCCCAAACCGACAGGCCGAAAACGCCACTTTGTTTGGGCGCTCGGGTCAACGTCTGCCTCTGGTCCCTCCGCGCCTGAAGATCAAATTATAAAGCCTGTATAATCCTTGGGGTTCTTTCTCCAAGACCACCAGGTCCCCGTCGAGGTCCAGAGTGACTCCTATTATACTATTCCTTATTTTGATTTCCTCTTTCTTCCTCCCGTCGGCCCCGATGTAAAGAATCGTGTTCGGCCCCTGAACGAAGAGCTCGTCCTTCGGAGTCACTATCACGCTCCGGAGATGGAAGCCGGCTTCGACGCTGAAGTAAGGCTCGGCCTCGTTGGGCCGGAAGAAGAAAACGTGGGTATTATCTCCGCCCACGAAGTCCCCGTGCGAAGTGAAATCTCCCGTGAAGAAACTCCTTTTGGGTATCTTCGCCGAGAAGAGGGGGCGAAGGTCAAAATCTAGCGCCTGAACGAGAGTGTCGTAAACGACCTCCTCCTCGCTTTCTTCCTCTCCCTCTTCCTCCTCTTCCGAGTCCGCCCCGTCTTCTCCCTTCGGGGGCAAAAGTTCCGCCAAGGGGATTTCTGTCCTCACCTTCCCTTTCTCCGCGGGGGGTTTCTCGGGAGTTACTTCCCCGGCCAGGGCTGATTTTGGGCAAAGCAAGGAAACATTTTCTATTAATTTAGTTTCGGCAGAGGGAGTTTTTTTCGGCTGCGGCGAAAGGCAGAAGATGAGAGGCCCGCGCAGGCCGGGGATGACCCTGATCTGGCCGGAGGGGAAAGGAAAGTCGCCGATCAGTCTGCCGTCTCTGTCCTGCCTGAAAATTTTCCCCCCCTCGGCCAGGAGATACCCTTCCCCCGTAGGAGCGGCGATAGAGTCGCCCTCCCGCTGCGAGGGCAGGACGAAGGCGCTGAAAGTTGGGCGCAAGCTTTGGTCCAAGCGCAGAGTGCCCTGGCTGGTGAAGACGTTGATGTTGCCCCCCGCGCTCAAGACCACATTATAAGCTTTTTTGTCCCCCAGACGGAAGAGCTCTCTCTTCTCCATTTACCCTCCCCTCCGATTCTTAAAAAGGGACGGAGGAGGTTCGTATCTAATTATACGCCCTCTTAAAGATGGAAGTCTCACCTCCTGGCGGCAGAAAGACCAGCAGAAAAGCCAGCAGCCCCGGCAGAAAAGCCAGCAGCCCCGGCAGAAAAACCAGCAGCCCCGGCAGAAAAACCAGCAGCCCCGGCAGAAAAGCCAGCGGCCCCGGCAGGCGCCCCTCCGTATCGGCTCTCATGTCTCTGCTGTCTCCCGAGAGGTCCGCCAAACCTGTAAATATTGAAGGGTTAAACGTTGAACCTCGGAATAATAACTCGATAGACCTCCAGAAAATGTTCCCCCGGAACGACGTTTGTCTCCTTTCGCGAAGCGAAAAAAGGAGTGTGTGGCGGCTTCTCGACGCTAGGCCGGAGAAGTTGAATCTCCTGCGTCGCTGGCTGGAGACCTCGCTCGTTTCGGTGGCCATCGACTGGGTCTACATCGAGGAAAACGGAGGGACTCAAAGCGACGAGCTTCTGTCTCACCGCTTGGGCTTGGTGGCTATAGACGCCGACCCTCTCTCTGTAGCAGACTTTACCGGAAGTAATTTCGATCTTTGCAGCGAAGACACTTGTATTCTCTTCGATTTGGACGTGAGGAATAGAAGTTCGGGCGTCAAGGACGTCTTGGCGGGGGACTTGATATGGATTCCTCTCGGAAGCCAGGCCCGCCGCTGGAAATTGCGCCCTCCCCGCCCTCTGGACCCTTCGGCGGTCCTGACAAAACTTTACCCCGGCCAGAATCTCCGCCTGCGGTGCTTCGCCGTGCGCGGGACCAACTCTCAACACTCCAAATGGGGCTCTGTCTTGCCTTACTTCGGAATGGTCCCGGCTAAACTGGGAGACGACAAAAGCCCGGTGAAGGCGACTGTGAGTTCGGCGCCCCTCCCACCGGATGAAACCGGAGAAAGATGCTCTCCTTGCGACCAGCTGGGGCCCGCCTACAGGCGAGGCGCCGAGTGCTTCCACTTCACGATCGAGCTGCAGGGGGGGCTCACCTTCCAGGACGTCGATAAGCAGCTCAGCGCCTTTTTCAAATGGCCGGACCTCTCTGCGGAGAAACAGTAACCGCGCGAATTATTTCGGAAAATTAGCCTGCCTGTGCGGGCTTGATGAAATCTCTAGAAGAGATTTCCCGTCTCCGCCTGGGAGACAGCGCAAAAATCGACCCGACTCCCTTAGAAAAGAGAATCATTTTGAACTCTTTTTAATTATCGCGTAAAGAAAAAGGCCCCCGACTATTAGAATGATCACGAAGCCTGAAACTAAGACGACAGAACCGGCCGTTAAAATAACTTTCTCTTTTTCTTCCTGGGGACTTTGGCGGCAGGAAAAGTCTTCAGACTCTCCCAGTTGGCAAACTTCCTTTCGGGGGCAGGGGCCGTTGCAGTTATTTTGGCCACACTGCTGCCCTGGGGGGCAGTACTCGTAAACAACTCCCTCCTGGCACTGCCCTATTTCCGTCCAACCCCTCCCCACGCTCTGGCAGCCCGCGCTGGTGGAGAAAGGAGGAGTGCTGCAATACGCGCTTTGCAAGACGTTCCCCCCCGCCACGCACTTGCCCAGAGCCGAAAAGTACCAGTCCAGGGGCAAGACGAAGACGTTATTCCCCAAAAAAGGGGGGGAAGGGCTGCCGTAGGGCGGGAGAGGAGGGACTGCGCCCGAGTAAAAAGAGACGACTTCCCCGCTCGAGGGGTCGGAGATGGAGTAACTCACCCCCGTCAGCAGCTGGCTTTGCCAAGGAGCGGCCCCGTTGGGGGAAAAAATCAAAGCGACCGGATTGCCGTGAGAAACAGTGGGAGGTTCGACGCTCGCCTGCAGAGACAACCCGCCCCCGCTCCTGTTGGAGCGGAAGCGAGTCTCTATCCCCCCCTGCGGTTGGACCGTCACATCCTTGAGAGTGAATATTTCCCCCCCGCTGCTCGTCGCCGTGAAGTAAGGGGGGGAGTAAGCCGCGGGCTCCCCGCTCTGGCTGTCGAGGTAAGTCGGGTCGAAGTAGTAAACCAAGGCTTGCGAGGTCGTCGGGTTCTGCCAGCTGTTGAGGACGTAGAAGTTTCCGCCTGACACGGTCGCCAGGAAGAAAGGGGTCTTTCCGTCGGCCGGGACGGGGCCGAGCATGAAAAAAGATGTCATTACTTATTTAGTACCATTGTGATTAATAATCACAATCTACAGTCTCTAACTGCAATTTATAAAATTTGTTGCTGCCTTACCTCGCTGATGATGTCCAACTCGTCGTCCCTCATTCCGTAAGGGACCTGCGGCGCCTGGTGCTGGTGCTGGTGCTGGTAGCCGCTTTGTTGCTGGGATTGGTAGTACTGTGCCCCTTGCTGCGTCGATTGAGGCGCCTGGTATTGCGCTTGTTGCCCTTGGGGAT
>Ga0100402_1007730_pt1 | contig 10308 bp, 8 predicted proteins | sample CryGeyme20150102_FD_80419 | JGI IMG/M metagenome (GOLD analysis project Ga0100402, IMG submission 80419) | Groundwater microbial communities from Crystal Geyser aquifers in Utah, USA - Crystal Geyser metaG 2015-0102 | ecosystem: Environmental > Aquatic > Deep subsurface > Groundwater | place...
CCTATCCTAATTCTACTACCTTGCTAGTAGCGGCAGACAGCGAGGCGAGTTGCCCGGTCTTGATCCCCTTCGGAACGCAAACATCTCAGCCAAAGGGAGAAAAATTACGCCGCCTGCCAGGCACAACCGCCGTCGGTGCTCCGCTCGACGGCTCAGCAGGAACGGGCACCGTTCCCTTCGTTACCGAGCCAGACCGCGTGGGACAACGACACCTCTTCGGGATCGCCTGGATCGACGGAGGCGATCACTTTGGTGGCGTTCTCGCCCGAGCCGAGGGTGCCCGCGCAGACCGCCTTCCTATCAATCTGGACAACACAGGGATCTATCACTTCCTGCGCGAAGTGCTGCTAAAAGACGACTGAAAGGAACACGAGCAGAAACCCCAACGGGGTTGTGTCCCGAAGCCCGGGGTTGGGCGGAGGCACGGAGTCCTACCCCGGGTTCAAAGCCACCTTTCCCCCAACCCCAAAGGGGTTGTGGCCCTTTGTATGCGGGTTTCACGTGCAGCAAATCTCGAGTCCCTCGCACACCGCCCGGACACAACCCCGTTGGGGTTGAATGGCGGTGTGCGCTTGTCCCAGGGGTAGCGCCGTGCCGTCGCAACCCCGGGCTTCGGGACATAATCCCGTTGGGATAGTGTGGAGCGACGTATTTCAGGACTCTCAAGATTTGGGATCATCAACCATTGATTCGTGAAATACTCGAAGGGCTTGATCTCAGATCAGGATTGCGACCATTGCTTGTTCAATCAGAACTCGGGCGATGACGAGATCCTACTGCATAAAGCGAAAAGACATTGAATTCTGGCAAAAAAAATTCTCCAAAACTTCTCGCGCTAATACGTTTAATGCGGTGACAATCCCCTTGATTCATCGCCGCTATTCACTCAGCTTCCCCCACTGTCATGAAATCCTTTGGAAACATTCTCTTCTTCGTCGTCCTCCTCGCACTCGGTTATGCGATCTATCCATCTCTCTCAGATCATTTTGGCTGGGACGGTGAAACCTCGTCCAGCTCTACAGAAGATGTCGCCGATTTTTCAGACGATGAAGACGACACCACCTCCGTGACTGACACGACAGACTCCACGATTGATCAGCCAAGCCGCCCGACGCCGCCCGCAACGGTTCAACAGTCCGCAACAACCGACAGCACTTCATTAGATGATCGTTTCCCTTATCCGCAGATCAAATCTCTCGATGAGATCACCAGCAATTGGACGGCCGTTCCGGAGCGCGCACTTCCTTCACAAATCACGCTGAAAAAAGAGCTACAGTTCACACTCGGGACTTCCGGCTTCGTCACTAAACCCGCCGACTCCGATGTTTACCCCGTCGGCACCAATGGCAGCCTGCAAGTGCGCGTTGCGATGGCACCCGGTAGCGCAAACGAGGAACTCGTCGCCATGGACGACACCGACTTTAAAGAGCGCGTCACCGAAATGTATAACAACGGGGTAGCGGGAATTCGCGCCCGTGTGGATGCACAACCCGACGCCGAGCGCACCCGTGTTGCTGCTGCGGCAAGCATTACCGAAGCCGAGAAAGCCACTGTCATCAGCCCAAGCGCCACCACATCCACGGATGAAATTGAGATCATGAAATCGAGCATTGCCAGAGGTGAACTCGCCGGAATTACGCCGGGAGATATTACTACCTACCGGAAGCTTGGATTTGAGAAGGAGGGGCAAACGGTCTTCCAAATCGGTGCCGCCGTTTACGATGAGAAAACCATGTTCGGCAACTTCCAAACTGAGGCCAAAGCCTTCATCCGCGAAGGAAGAGTTGTCCGCTGGGAACGTGCGGGTAATTGATCCCGGTGCTGCCGCAAACTTGCAATCTACTTGGAGAGATGCATTGTTGGCGGCGTCATGAAGCACCTCATTTTCGGTTCCCTCACTCTCTTCGTCGCCCTTTCCTTCACCGCTTGCAAACCACCTGAAGGATGGACTGCTGACGGTTCCGCCAAGCCAGCCAACCAAATGGTCGAACTCGAAGTCCGCGACGGTGTTGCCTATGTAAAAGGCAGCGACAAACCCTTCACCGGCGAGCATCAGGAATTTTACTCGGACGACGCGGAAAAGATAAAAATCACCAGCAACTACATCGATGGGCTGAAATCCGGCCCGGAAGTGCACTACCGCAAAAACGGCATGATCTCGCGCGAGTATGGCTATCACGAAGGCGTGGCACGCTACGTTCTCGTGCGCTACGACTCCGGTCTCGCCAAAATGATTTCGTTCTACGAAAACGAGACCGACCCGGCGACCGAACAATTTATCGGCCCCCACATTCGCTTCCATGAAAATGGCTTTCCTGCCAACAATGGCATCTGGGCGGCAGACCACAAACAGTGGCACAAGCGCTTCATGCAATGGGATGAAAACGCCCAACTACTCGGTGACTATCTCTTCGATGAAGGCAAAATCAGCGACATCTACTATGAAGCCGAAAGCCAAAAGGAATATCGCATGGAACGCAAGCAGTGGAACAAGGAAAACCTGGAAAAAGAAGCAGCCGAAGCAGCCGCTCACCAAGAAGAATAATCTGCAAAGCCCCCTACCAATGAAATTCCTGCTCGTTCTGTGCTCACTAACAATCGCGTGTCTAGGACTGTCACAGGCGGCGGAGAAAGTCATCAAGGACAGCCAAGGGATGGATTGTTATGTCTATCTGCCCGATCAGATCGATCCACAAAAAACCTATCAACTCGTCGTCGGTGTGCACGGTGCAGGTGGACAAGGGAAGGGAGCCGCAGGCATGGCATCGTGGGCGAAGCGCGGCGATGTCATCGTGATCGGCCCGTCGTTCATCTTGAAGCCGAACGCCCCCGGCATGACCTATTATCAAATGGGCGACGGTGTGCATGCCGAGAAGCTGCTCAAACTCTTCAAAGATCTCGGCGAGGAGTATCGACTGCGCGACAAAATGTTCCTCCATGGGTTCTCCGGTGGCAGTCAGTTTGTCCATCGCTTCACCATGGAGAATCACAAGTATGTCTGTGGAGTCTCCGCGCATTCCGGCGGATCGTGGGCAACCCGCAACTACGGGAAAATCAGTAAACGCACGAAGGACATCCCTTTCGCTATCTCCTGCGGAGAAAAGGACACCAAAAAATCCACCCCCGACTCACCGCTCGGTCGCCTGGATTGGTATAAAGAATTCCGCGATGAAATCGACTCTCATAAATTCACCTACATCGGAGCCACATGGCCTGATGTTGGACACAGAATGTCTCCAGGAGCGTGGGATCTCGCACGCCAATGTTTTCAAATCGCCACAGGCCTGCCGGGCGGAGACGATGGCAAGCCCGTCGAGATCAGCCCCGATTGGAAAAACCTTCCAGCAGGCGCGAACAAGCCAGCCCTTGCCCAACGAGAACAGCAAGCGCCACAACTCCCGAACGTCAGCCAAGCCGAACTCGACCAAGTGTTGCCCGCCTCATTCTCCCGCGCCAACACGGAAAAGCTCAGCAACGAACAGTTGGTCAATTTCATGAAGCGCTACCCGCCGGCACTTTGGAAAAATCGTGAAGGTTCCGAAAAATTGCTCGAACAATGCCAAGCCGCCGCCGAAGCCTGGCTCGCCGCCGCCAAAGAGAAAAACCTCCTCAACGACGCCGCGAAAAAGCAGTTCGATACCTTTTCCGCTGGCTTGAAGTTCGAATGATAAACCGTTGTAGGTCTGACGTGTCGGCCGACATCATCGCTCAACACCCCTCAACCACTCATCCAACTTGTGTTCCGCCTTGCAGGTGAGAATCCACCGGCGAACGCATACTTTTTCGCCGTAAACATCGCGTAGTTCCACGATGAGTCGCCCGCGCTCCACGGCAACAATATCTCGCTTGAACAACCTCAGCTCATCGACCCGGATATAAGCATCATGCAGGGAAACCTTCTGTCCGAAATAACTCATAACAGCCCCGAGCGCGATGAACATAACAATCAACCATCCTCCTAACATATGGAGCCAATCGATGGAATAGAGCCATACAAACAAGATCAGAAACGGTAATATGGGCGCGATGTTTGCCCACATGCTTGTGGACAGCTCCTGCTCACCGTTACCACGACTCATTAGCCTTTTTAACATCATTGCCAGTATTAGTGGGTCTCCGCCCAAAAACAACTCTGCATTGCCTCTTGCCATCCCCCCCGGCCATTCTCTATTACTGATGACTTTCCCCAGTTACCCACACCCATGAAAATCGAACGTCCCCGCAAATACCGTTCCGCTTCGTTGCGGATTACCTTCACCCTGCTCGCCTTCTGGCTGCTCATCTCACTGGGATGCGGAGTCGTTTTCCGCACGTGGCTCGACGACAACTTTCCCACCGTAGGTCACGCACCCTTCGGATTCTGGATGGCTCAGCAAGGCGCGATCATTGGCTTCGTCCTGATTCTCATCGCCTACGCGGCATTGATGAATCGACTCGATAAAAAATACGGCTACTCCGAGGAAGCCTGAGCGAACGCCCCCCACCTACCTGCCAATCAACACCCGCCACACCCATCATGACACAGGCTCATTATAACTTTCTCTTCATCGGCATTTCCTTTGCCATCTACATCGTTATCGCCGTTCGCTCGCGCGCATCGTCCACCAAGGAATACTACACCGCCGGAGGTGGCGTCTCGCCCCTCGCCAACGGCATGGCAACCGCCGCCGACTGGATGTCCGCCGCCACCTTCATCTCCATGGCAGGTGCCGTTGCCTCAGACGGCTACGACGGCTCCCGTTTCCTCATGGGCTGGACGGGTGGATTCGTTCTCCTCACCGTGTTGATGGTGCCCTTCCTGCGTAAGTTCGGCAAAGCCACCGTTCCGGATTTCATCGGCGACCGCTACTACTCCAAGCTCGCACGCTTTGTCGCCGTCCTCTGCGCCATCTTCATCTGCATGACCTACATCATGGGACAAATGCGTGGCGTCGGCGTTGTCTTTTCGCAACTCTTCGGTATTGGAATTCCGCTCGGTGTGATCATCGGAGCCTCCATCGTATTCTTTTACGCCGGGCTTGGCGGCATGAAAGGCATCACCTACACCCAGGTCGCGCAATACTGCGTCATGGCGTTTGCCTACACCATCCCCGCCATCTTTATCGCCATCGTGCTGACGAACAACTTCATCCCCCAGTTGGGCTTGATCGGAAATTATACCCAGGGCGGCGGAGATCCCGTGCCCTTCCTCGATAAACTCAACAACATCAACACCGAAATCGGATTCTCCAAATACACCGATGGCTCGCTATCCACCATCGATATGTTCTGCATCACCGCCGCCCTGATGTGCGGCACCGCAGGACTCCCCCACGTGATCGTCCGTTTCTTCACCGTGAAAAACGTCCGCGCCGTGCGCCGCTCCGCCTGCTGGACGCTGATATTCATCGCCGTCATCTACCTCACCGCACCTACCATCGGTGCATTTTCCCGCGTCAATCTCATCGAAAAACTCAACAACACACCTTATGCCGAAGCCCCCGCCTGGCTCGCCGAATACGAAGCCACCGGTCAAATGGCATGGGTCGACAAAAACGAAGACGGCATCATCAACATCCACGGCCCCGCAAGCTCTTCGGCGGAAAAGAAAACCAACAACGTATTCATCCCCACCGCTGAGATCAAAACACCCATCTACCCCGCACTGGACGCGCCTGAATCACAACGTATCGGAAAAAATGGCGAACGGCTCATCGCCAACGCGATCGACCGGACCAACCCCAACGAACTCTATTTCGGCACCGACATCATGGTCATGGCGAACCCGTCCATGGCCGGACTGCCCAAATGGGTCATCGCCCTGTTGATGGCGGGATGCATCGCCGCCGCCCTCTCCACCGCCGCCGGTCTACTCCTCGTGCTCTCCACCTCGGTGTCCCACGACCTGATGAAAAAAATCGTCAAACCCGACCTCAGCGACAAAGAGGAAGTCACCTACGCGCGTATCGCATCCTTCCTCGCCCTTGGCATCGCCACCTACTTCGGCATCAACCCGCCGTCCGCGTTCATCGCCAAAACCGTCGCCTTCGCATTCGGCCTCGCAGCCTCGTCCTTCTTCCCCACCTTGATCATGGGCATCTTCTCCCGTCGCATGAACAAGCATGGTGCCATCGCAGGCATGCTCACCGGCATCTCATTCACCGCTCTTTATATCGTTTACTTCCAATTCCTCGGCGGAACAGCGAGCCAATACCTCCTCGGCATCTCACCCGAAGGCATTGGCTTTGTCGGCATGCTCCTCAACTTCGTCGTCGCGATCACCGTCTCCGCATTCACACCCGCGCCACCCGAGCACATCCAGGAAATGGTCGAAAACATCCACATCCCTTCGGGCGCGAGCGATGCTTCAGACCATTAAAATGGCGGAAAATCAATACCCTCATACGAAAGATCAATGTTGCCGAAACCGCTATCTAAGCTCATCCTCACAACGACATGAGCCAGATAGACACCATTGGATTCGAAACCATTCCCGCCACCGGAGCCATCCTGGTTCCCAACCGCTTGGAGTTCAGCCATCTCCTGCACATCGAGCAATCCTTGAGCAGCAGGAAACTGCTGCTGCTCGTCGAAAGCGACGGCATTTACGACGGACTGACCCAAGCCCATCTCTCAAATACCGAATCGATCACCTTCACCCCCGGCGAAAATTTTTCCTCCAAACACCAGGAAATACTCCACGCGCACCTCGACGACGGCGGTCTCGCCATCTTCGTCCCCGGGAAAACCCTCGCTCGCCGTGGCACCATACAGACTGCCCGTTCAGCATCACTCGTCTCCCTCTGCCAACTCGGTGCAACAGTCGTGCAAGTCTTCATCGACACCCCGCGCGAGACCACACTAGCGACAGAATCCGCGGAATCCTACCCCGAAGCGACGATCCAGATCGGCACCGCCATTCCCGGCAAAGACGCCACACCAGCAAGCTGCCTCGAACAGACCTATATTTGCGCTGAGCAAGCCTTCAACAAACGCCCCCTGCTCAAACAACACTTGGGTCGCGTGCTCATCGACGGCCTGAAACGCCACGCCTCAACCGCTGGCATCATCGACGGTCTCGACGGTTCAGAAATGAACTACGGGCGCGTGCTTGCCGTCTCGCTCGCCTTCGCCAACGCCCTCAAAAAGGAAACTTCCAAATCCCGTGTCGGCATCATTCTTCCGCCGGGTCGCGCCGGACTTATCGCCAATCTTGCCGTCATCTTCGCCGGCAAAGTTCCGGTGAACCTCAACTTCACCGCTGGCAACGCCGCCATCCAATCCGCCATCAAACAGGGCGACATCGATAAATTCATCACCGTCGATAAGTTCGTCCGCAAAATGCAGTCCTTCCCCTGGCCACCAACCCGCCATCTCGTTTTCCTCGAACGCATTCTTCCATCCCTCAAAGGCAGCATCATCCGTTGGGTGATTGCGACGAAATTCATGTCAGCCGGGATGATCGCCAGTCGCATCGGACTTCCTAAAAAGGGCGGCGACCGCGAGGCCGTATTGCTCTTCACCAGCGGCAGCTCCGGCGAGCCCAAAGGCGTCGCCCTGACCCACGCCAACATTCTCGCCAACGTCGCACAATTCAGCGCACGTCTCGACCTTCACAGCGACGACTCGGTGCTCGGCTGCCTGCCGCTCTTTCACAGTTTTGGCTGCACCGTCACCCTTTGGTATCCCATCATCGAAGGCCTCTCGCTGGTCACGTTCCCGTCTCCACTTGAGACCAAAAAACTCGCCGAACTGATCTCCGAGCACGAGGTCAGCCTGATGATTGCCACACCGACCTTCCTGCGTGGCTACCTCAAACGCGCCACACCAGAGCAGCTCAGTTCACTCAAACTCGTCGTCACCGGTGCCGAAAAACTTCCGCAGTCGCTGCGTGAAGAGTTCGAGAAACGCTTCGGCCACCAAGTGCTCGAAGGCTACGGCCTCACCGAAACCTCGCCAGTTACCAACTTCAACCTGCCCGATCCCCGCCCCGACGACGATCAATCCGACCTGCCCGTCATCCCCTCCGCACGCGCCGGATCAGTCGGCAACCTCGTGCCCGGCATGGCGATTCGCATCACCAACCCCACCACCGAAGAACCCATCGGCATCGATGAATCAGGCGTCATCTGGTTTCGCGGAGCCAACGTCTTCAAAGGCTACCTCGGTCGCGATGACCTCAATCCGGAAATCTTCGAGGACGGCTGGTTCCGCACTGGTGATATCGGACGCGTCGATCACGATGGATTCCTCTACATCGAAGGCCGCCTCTCACGCTTCTCCAAAATCGCCGGCGAAATGGTTCCCCACGAGCGCGTCGAAGAATACATCGTCCAAGCGCTCAACCTCCAGGATCACGACGAGCGCTGCATCGTAATTACAGGAGTTCCCGACGAGCAAAAAGGCGAGCAACTCATCCTGCTCACCACCGTCTCCAAAGGATCACCCGAACAGGAACTACTCGACCTCCGTTATCGCCTTCTGGAAATGAACGTGCCCTCCCTGTGGATCCCAAAAACCATGATCCCCTTAGAAGAAGTCCCCGTCCTCGCCTCTGGAAAACTCGACATCCGCGGCTGCGAATCCCTGGCAAAATCGACAGCAGAATAGCCAGTCATTGGGCATTGGTTATTGGTTATTGGTTATTGGTTATTGGGCATTAGGCATTAGGCATTAGGCATTAGGCATTAGGCATTAGGCACTGGGCGGCGCAAGCCTCCAACCGTGGCGAGGGCATCCTGCCCTCAAGCCAACCACAACCCGTGGCGGGGGCATCCTTGCCCCCAAGCCATTCTCCAAGCATCGGGTGACGTGGTATAAAATTCCAGACGCACCAACGAAGCGACTCAACCGCCCCAAAGGGGCATCATATCGTAGCCCAGGGCAACGCCCAGATGTTTGATGGAAATATATTTCAAGCCCTGAAAGGACGGCTTAAATCGCGTTGGACGCAGCCCTTTTACGTGACCCCAACAAATTACCTTGCCCATCGCAGCCGTTCATCGCACCTTCGTCAGCAATTGTGCCGTCACCCACTTCCACATCCAAAATTTCAACGCGTCAGGTCGTCGACGAAATGTTCGCCGAGCATGGCAATACCGTGTCCCTCGAAGACTTCATCTTCACCGCCCTCCACGATGAAAACGTCGGCTACTATGGATCTCGTATTCCAACCGTAGGACGCTCCGGCGACTTCTCCACCTTCGCCACCGCCAACAACGATCTCGCCAAAGGCATCGCCAACGCCATCAGCCATTCTGGACTGCGCGACGTCATCGAAGTCGGTGCCGGAAGCGGTGCATTGGCAAAGAAAATCCTCAAGTCCTTCAGCGTCGGAAAACGTCTGCTCTCAGGGATCCGTTATCACATCGTCGACACCTCAAAGCCGCTCGTCGAAGTCCAACGTAAAAACCTTCGTGGAACATTCCCCACCTCGGTCACCTGGCACGACTCAGTCGCCGACGCACTCAAAGCCATCAACCGTCCCGCCTTCATTTTCGGCAATGAACTGATTGACGCCTTCGCTCCCGTCGTTCTCATGTGGCGCGAAAGCCATCAATGCTGGTCGGAGGTTTGCCTGCGGCGGAACCCGGAAAACGGTGGCATCGCAGAAGTCGCGCGATACCTCCCGAACCCCGAGGAACTTCTCGATTTTCCAACGGCGGAATTTTCCGCGCTTTCACCATCCGCATGGCAGGACGGCCAGCCGCCCTATCGCCAACGAATAGAACTTCACGTCACCTTTCGTGCATGGTGGGAAGAATGGGCTGCCCTCTGCCAACCCACCAGCAAAGTGCTGTGGATCGACTACGGCGACACCTTTCCGGAACTCTACGCACGCACCACGCAAGGCACGCTGCGCGCCTACTTCCGCCATGAACGCCTTACTGGATCAGCGGTGTTTACCCGACTCGGACAGCAAGACATCACCTGCGATGTGAACTTCACCGACATCCGAATATGGGGCGAATCACTCGGATTCACCGTCGATCACGATACCCGCCAATCAGACTGGCTCACCGGACACGGCGTAAAGTTCAGTAAATCCGTCAATGCACCCGCACACGAAGCCCACCAAGCATTCCGCGTCATTGCCTTCAGCAAATAATCTTCATCACATCAAGCCCGAGATGCTGAGCGAAGCAGCACGCAACGCCCGTATCGCCGCCAATGAATTCGCCGAAAACGCGGGCGCTAAGGAGTCGTGAAAAAATAAATGCCATGTTTCCGCGAAGAGATCAGCTTCGTCAACAAGGCAAAATTTTCTTTGTGTAGTGGGCTACTCAAAGAAAATTTGAACGAAATTGACGGAGTTGAGATCAAGTGGAA
>Ga0100402_1007736_pt1 | contig 10302 bp, 8 predicted proteins | sample CryGeyme20150102_FD_80419 | JGI IMG/M metagenome (GOLD analysis project Ga0100402, IMG submission 80419) | Groundwater microbial communities from Crystal Geyser aquifers in Utah, USA - Crystal Geyser metaG 2015-0102 | ecosystem: Environmental > Aquatic > Deep subsurface > Groundwater | place...
TAGAAGATTCTTCTACAGGCTATTTGGCATGAAGATTGGTAGTGGCTCAACTATTCATATGATGGCAAGAATATATGACCCAAGACACATTAAAATTGGTGAAGATACTCTGATAGGTGAGAAAGCTACACTTGATGGCAGAAAACAACTTGCTAAATCTAATGGAGGCCTTGAAATAGGTAATCACACTGATATTGCTAGTGAAGTTATGATTTGGACATCTCAACATGATATAAATAGCCCTACATTTGCAGCTATTGAAGAGAAAGTCACTATTGGCGATTATGTTTTTATTGGTCCAAGATCAATAATATTGCCTGGAGTTAGTGTTGGAAATGGTGCAATTATTGGAGCAGGTTCAATTGTCACTAAAGATGTTGAGGCAGGATCAATAGTTGCTGGTGTGCCAGCAAAAAAGATAGCTGAAAGAAAAGATAAAAATCCAAATTATAAATTAGGTCGTGCAAGATTGTTTCAATAATATATGTTACTTTCTGTAATTATTGTTTCTTATAACACTAAAGACTTAACTATTGAGACTATTAAGTCAATTGCTAATTCGACTAAAAAATCAAAACTTCTTAAAGATAATTTAGAAGTAATCGTTATAGATAATAATTCTAAAGATAATTCAGTTAGTGCTATAAAAGCACTAAACAAAACTATTCCATTCCAAATTACTACAATCGTTAATAAAAAGAATCTTGGATTTGGTAATGCTAACAATCAAGGACTTAAGAATGCAAAAGCTAAATTCATTCTGTTTTTAAATTCCGATACTATTGTCAAAGAAAATGCTTTAGAAAACATGGTTAAAAGATTTTTAAATGATAAAAATGAAAGACTTGGAATACTTGCCCCTGTATTATTAAATATTGATCAGACCTATCAATCTCAGGGTGGCTCATATCCAAGCTTAATTTCACTATTTTGCCACATGGCCATGCTAGATGATCTACCACTTATTGGAAAATTATTACCTTCAACACAACACACTGGAAAAACCAATAGATTAAACTTGGAAATGTTAGAAAATCAAACTGATCTAATTCCAGTTGATTGGGTTGGTGGAACTGCAATGATGATTTCAAAAAAAGCAATTGATACTTTTGGAGGATTTGACCAAAATATATTTATGTATGCTGAAGATACTGAGATATGTATGAGAGCAAAAAATCATAACTTCATAATTGCCTTGGATCCAACAGCTAGAATTATACATTTGCAAAATGCTAGTTCAAGTTCACAAAATGCGATTAGGGGTGAATACAAAGGTTATTTATATATCTTTTCTAAACATATGTCTTCAACTCAGGCAATGATTGCTAAATTGATATTGCAGTATGGAGCATTAATAAGAATATTCGTATTTAGCTCTATAGCAAAAAATAAAGACAAAGTTAGCATTTATAAAAACGTTTTAAAAGACCTTTCTTAAAGAAATCTTGAATAAAATAGGGTATACTTATATATAGTTTCTAATGGAAAAAAAAGCAAAATCTATTAACTGGCTAAAATTTTTAGACAAGAACATACTACTTATTTTAAGTACATTTCTTTTAGCCTTTATTCCACTTTACCCAAAACTTCCTCTATTTGACTTAATTGAAGGATATATTGTCAGAGTACGCTTAGAAGACTTTCTGATAGGAATAGCTTTAATTATTTACACAGTTCAATTAATTAGAAAGAAAATTACACTAGATACGCCACTAACAAAGATTATTTTTGGCTATATAGTCATTGGATTTCTCTCTGTAATATCTGGAATATTTATAACTCAAACGATTCCAACAACACAAGTTCATTTACTCAAAAGTTTCTTACATTTTTTAAGATATATTGAATATTTTTCATTATTCTTCCTTTTATATTCATCAATCAAAACCAAAATGGATGTAAAAATTATATCAACAACACTAGTAATCACACTTCTAGTAATTGGTATATATGGATTAGGACAAAAGTATTTATATTGGCCTGTTTATTCAACAATGAATCGCGAGTTTAGTAAAGGGATTGTTCTTTATTTAACTGAACATGCAAGAGTTCAATCAACTTTTGCTGGTCACTATGATATGGCAGCATACTTAGTTATTATTTTACCTTTAGTCTTAGCTTTCCTATTTCAAGAAAAACTTCAAAAAAGATATAAGCTAGTTTTGTGGACTTCATATATTCTGGGATTAATGATGATGATGCTTAGTGCCTCTAGAACATCATTAGCTGGATTAGTCTTTGGACTATTCTTAGTAATATTGGTTGGAGCATATATAAATAAATCAAGTAAGCTAATATTTTTATTTAAACAAACACTGATAAATGGAATAATATTTACTGTCATGTTTGCAACATTTGGCAGCAATATGATTGAAAGGCTACTACAAGTAGTTGAAAAGTATCCTCAAGTTCAAACTGTTAGAACTGGAATTGAAAACACATCAAAAATTGTAATTGAGCAATTAAACATTGTTAATTTTATAAACATAAATGTTGAAAAACCGTCCAATGGTCTCTCAACAGATCAAGCAGCTGTTTTAGTTTCATCAGATACCAGACCGTCGCCAGTTAAACCAAGTGATGTCTATGTAGATGTTCCTGATCAAATTAAAGTTGCTACAATATCAGCAACTGGAGAGCGTGATTTTGTTATTATTGAAGTCCCAAGAACCTATTCTGATAATGCTTTAGAACACGGCTTATCTATGGCAATTAGACTGGATACTCTTTGGCCACAAGCTCTAAATGGATTTTACAAGAATCCATTATTAGGAAGTGGATATGGCACACTCACAAAATCATTTGTTGATGAATTTACTGAAGCAGACTCAACTGATAACAACTTCTTAAGAACATTAGGTGAAACAGGAGCTTTAGGATTAATTAGTTTTTATGGCAGTATTGTAATTGCTTTACTTGCTTCAAAAAAGATTATTTGTAGCAAACTTGAATCTGATACCTTTAAAAAGCTATTTGCAATCGGCTTTGTTGGTGGAACAATTGGCCTTTTAATCAACGCATTATTTATCGATGTATTCGCAGCTTCAAAGGTTGCATACACCTACTGGTCATTAACTGGAATACTTTTAGCTTACGCAAAAATAAAAACAAAAAGTCAACCAAAAAAAGTTGTAATTAGAAAAAGAAAACGTAAAAGCAAATTTAAGTTTAATAACACATGAAAAGATTCATAAAAAAATATCCACTACTAATAGCTATTGCACTTTTTGCATTTGTTTTAAGAATGTACAAAATCAATACACCACTATTAGATTGGCATAGTTTTAGACAAGCTGATACAGCGTCTGTAACAAGAGAATATCTTAAGCAAGATTTTAATATTTTAGTTCCAAAATATCATGATCTCTCAAACATTCAATCTGGAAAAGATAATCCTGAAGGTTACAGAATGGTTGAATTTCCTTTCTATAATATACTTGTGGCTGGATTACTCAAAGTAATCCCTTCATTACCTTTAGTTCCAACAAGTAGAGTAGTCTCTGCACTATTTTCAATTGGTACTTTATTTACTTTGTTCTTTTTATCAAGAAGTTACTTTGGTAAAAAAGTTGGATACCTAACTGCTTTCTTTTTTGCAGCTCTTCCATATAGTGTCTACTATTCAAGAGTAGTTATGCCAGAACCTTTAATGCTATTATCTTCAACATTTTCAATTTTAGCTCTCAAATATTACTTGCAAAAGAATTCTATTTGGTGGTATTTAGCTTCATTAATTTCATTAATGATTGCATTACTTTTAAAACCATTTGTAGGATTTTTAATTCCAGTTTATATTGTGATGATTTTAGAAGAAAAAGGTTTTAAAAAAGCCTTACTTGATTACAAACTATATATTTATGCCATTCTTGCCAGTATCCCATTTTTTATGTGGAGACACTGGATGGCTCAATACCCAACAGGTATCCCAGCTTCTGATTGGCTCTTTAATGGTGAGATTCAAATTGAAAATAGCAAACCAAGATTTAAACCCTTCTGGTTTAGATGGTTATTTTTAGAGAGATTATCAAAACTAATCTCAGGATATGTTGGAGTAGTTTTACTTCCTATCAGTTTTATTGATCAAGCTAAAAAGATTAAATTATTAATTCCAGCTTGGTGGTTAGGAATTCTGATTTATTTCTCAGTTATAGCTACAGGAAATGTCAGACATGATTACTATCAAATCTTAACTATCCCAATTGTTTCGATTACTCTAGCTCATGGTGTCATTGTTTTAGATAAGTTTATAAGTAAAAAATTTAATGTACTTACTTCAATTATTACCATTGGTGCAATTATCATCACCATGTTGACATTATCATTCTCACAAATTAAAGGCTATTACAGCGTCAATCATCCTGAATACGTCACAACTGGACAAATAGCAGACAAACTATTACCAAAAGATGCAAAGGTTATTGCTCCCCAATTTGGAGATACTTCATTCTTATTCCAAATCAATAGAAGTGGTTGGCCTCTTGGCTTTGATATTGATGACAAAATTGAAATGGGCGCTACTCACTATGTTTCAACCAACTATGATAAAGAATCAAAAGCACTTGAAGAAAAATATATGATTGTTGAAAAAACTAATGATTATATTATTCTTGATTTAACACATAGAAGAGAAGAAAACTAATATGAAGATTTTAATGCTCACTCCATATTTGCCATACCCATTACTTTCTGGTGGTCAAATTAGAACTTACAACTTACTAAAAAAGCTAGCCAATAAACATGAAGTTACCCTTTTTTCTTTGATAAAAAATGAAGAAGAAAAAAAGTATATTCCAGAACTTAAAAAATATTGCGCAAAAGTTCAAGTATTTAAACGTACAGAAAAACCATTTACTTTAAACAATATCTTTAAAACAGCAATCTCCTCATATCCGTTTTTAGTTATTAGAAATCATGCTCCACAAATAATTACAGCAGTAGAAGAAGAGCTGCTCTCACAAGAATATGATCTCATTCATGCTGAAACTTTCTATATGATGCCTCATATTCCAAAAACCACAATTCCTACTATTCTTGTTGAACAAACAATAGAGTATTTGGGATATGAAAGTTATGCAAAAAAAGCCCCATTTTTCTTGAGACCAATTCTTAAGATTGATATTAATAAAATTAGACACTGGGAAAAATTCTATTGGAAAGCTTGTGACACTTTAATTGTTATGAGTGAAGAAGATAAGAAATACATTGGCAAAGAAATTGGTGAATCTAAGAAGATTGAAGTTGTTGCCAATGGAGTTGATACTCATTGGTTTGAAGAAATTAAAAAGAAAACTCCAAAGATTCCAACAATTCTTTCTGTTGGAACATTTAAATGGCTACCAAACGTAGAAGCTGTAAAGTTTCTAGTAACTAAAGTCTGGCCATTAGTCAAAAAAGAGTTGCCTAATGCACAACTAAAAATTGTTGGTAATGCTCCAACTAGTGATGTATATGCATATGAAAAAAATGATCCAAGTATTAAAGTGATTGGAAGAATTCCAGATATTAGGGATGCATTCGCAACCTCAAACATCCTCATGGCCCCGGTGTTTAGTGGTAAGGGTACAAGATATAAAGTCTTAGAAGCTATGGCTTCAGGAACACCAATTGTAGCAACTACAACCGCTGTTGAAGGCTTAGAAGTGAAGAATGGTGAACATGTTATGACAAATAACACTCCAGAAGGTATGGCCAAACTAGCTGTAGAATTACTAAATGATCAAGAAAAAATCAAGAATATGGCTAAGATTGGTAAAAAGTTTGTCAAAGACAATTACGACTGGTCTTTAATTTCACATAAACTTGATATGATATACCAAAGAATTGGAAGCAAATAAGGAATCTATGCCAAAAATTAAACAAGCTGATTTGGAAATAATTATTGTTAACTACAATAGTCAATTCTGGCTAAAAAAAACCCTATCATCATTAAAAGAATTTTATTTAGATAAAACTAAAAATAAAGTTGTAGTAACTGTTGTTGATAATGCATCAGAGGATGATTCGCTCAAAATGGTTGGTAGAGAATTTAGATGGGTTAATACCATCAAACTAAAAGAAAACTTTGGCTTTGCTGTAGCTAATAATGCTGCTCTAAGAGAGACTAAAGCTAAGTATGTAATGTTACTAAACTCAGATGTTGAGTTTACTCAAAAATCTAATCTAGACTATCTACTCAAATTTTTAGATGACAAACCAAAAGTTGGAGTGATTACACCTAGAGTTGAATTTACTAATGGTGAAATAGATCCAGCTTGTCATAGAGGTGAACCAAATATTTGGGCCTCATTTACCTACATGACAAATCTTGAAAAACTTTTTCCAACTAGTAAAATATTTGCTGGATATCACCAAACCTACAAAAATCTTAGAACCATCCATACTATTGACGCTTGTACTGGAGCAGCAATGATTACTAGAGGCGAATTACTTGAAGATATTGGATTATTAGATGAACGTTTCTTTATGTATGCTGAAGACCTTGATTGGTGTAAAAGATTTAGAGAAGCTGGCTTCTTAGTGGTATATAATCCAGAAGTAATAGTTATTCATCATAAAAATAAATCAGGCATAAAAAGTAGCTCTCAAAAAATAGCTAGAAATACTCGTAAGCATTTTTTTGACACCATGCTACAATACTATGACAAACACTACTTGGAAAGTTATCCAAAATTTGTTAGAAATATCATTAAGTACATATTAGTAATAAAAAAAGGAGCACTATGAACTACCTAACTGAATTCAAAATTCAGCAACTTCGTACAAAAAATTTAACCGCTGGGGTTGAATCAATTGCAATCACTATGGGAGCAGTTGTTGTAAACATGTTAGTACCACAACTACTAATCAAATATGTTTATACAGACCCATCAGCTTTTGGATTAGAAGCACCAGCAATTTTTACAGTTCTTCCATTAATTACTTACTCCGTTGCAATGGCATACTTCGTCTATGCAATGGTTGGTAATTTTGTAAGAAACAATAAAGCAAAATCATTAGAACAAGAACTCATGTTAACAGATGGATGTTGTTCAGATGGTAGCTGTTGTTCTGGATCAGATGAAGAAGAAATCAGTGATGATGAACTCAAAGAACTTGAGAGAATTGTTGACGAAGCTTTAAAACCAGCTAAAAAAACAAAAGCTGCTAAGAAAACTTCTACAAAAAAGACAGCAAAAAAGAAAACTACTAAATAATTAATAGTTAACTTTAAGTTAAAACTAATAACCGCAATGAGAAATCGTTGCGGTTTTTTGTATAAATAAAAATGATAAATCCAATTAATCTAGGGTGTAGTGATTAATATTGACAGGTCTTGAACCTCTAAATTTATTTGGTACAAAATCAGAAGCATAAAATGCTAGTTTGAGTTTTTGACAAACTGCTGCATTAAAATTAGACGAAATTTCAACAAACTCATCAAGAGTAAGCTGCCTTCTTTTCTTTTTTTTTAAATCACTCTCTTCTTTTCTAAATTTTTGTTCTTCTTCATCAACTACTTGCTGTAAATCATTATATAAAAATGCTTCAGCTGTTTTTGTTGTTTTTAATATTAAAAATATTCTTGCACTTGTAATCATGACCATAAATTGAAGGTGTGGATTTGAAAGAAATTCATTAAAATCTGCTTCACTATACATTGATACCATTGAATTAGTTGAAGAATCATCAGGATGATTATGAATTAAAAAGGATGGAACTAGTCCTTCTCCTTTTGGATAACGTATTTCAACACCCCTATTATCGCCCCAAGAGATTTTATCTGCTTTAAATTTATCTCTGTTTGTATCATATGATACTCCTATAGACCCTTCAATCTTTCCTTTTGATTTGTGAGATAATAACTTTGCTGATTTTTTAATACCATCTAACTTTATACATCCTGGAACTCTATTATAATTTATATATCTTGAGCCCAGTTGATGACATATTGCTAATGCTTCTAGAAATTTTTTTTCACTCAAAGGATGAAATTGATCATACTCAGGTGCTAATAATGCTTCTAAAGCATTTCTTTGCCTACTTCTTTCATCATCAAAATTAAGAGATCTCATATTAGCTCGATTATAATTCTAATTATCAGATTCAATCAAGTCTATAAATTATTTGTATCTCTTAGTCATAAATGATAACTATAGTATAATGAATTTATGAGAATAGGAATTGATGCAAGATTATCTGGTGCTAAGCATGCAGGAATTGGCAGATACACTCAAAATTTAATTATTGAATTGCTTAAACAAAACAAAAGGGATAAGTATGTCTGTTTCTTTTATGATAATGATCAAGCAAGTGAAGTTTTAGGTTCATATTTTAATAATAAAAATATTAAGGTTGTAATCACTCCAATAAGACACTATACATTTCAAGAGCAACAAAAATTACCAAAATTGTTTCAAGATGAAAATTTAGATTTACTACATGTTCCTCATTTTAATATTCCAATTTTATATAAAGGTAAATTAGTTATTACTATTCATGATCTACTATGGCACGAATATAAGGGTGGATCAGTAACTACACTTAATCCAATCACTTACATGCTTAAATACCTGTTTTATAGGCTTGTAACTAGAATTGCGGTACATAAGGCAGAGAAGATAATAGTACCTGCAGAAACAATTAAACAAACTGTTATTCGTTTCTATCCAAAAACAAAAGATAAGATTGTTGTTACAAAAGAAGGAGCAAAAATAGCTGATCGAAAAAAACTTAAGAATCTTCCAAAACTTAAAAAAACATTTCTATATGTTGGGTCATTATATCCTCATAAAAACTTAAAATTGGTTCTTCAAGCTTTAAGCTCAATTCCAAAATATAAACTCCTAATAGCTGGCTCTAGAAACATCTTTCAAGATAAAGTTAAGCAGTACATTAAATATAAAGAAATTGAGGAACAAGTTGAATTTTTGGGTTACGTTCCTGATAATGATTTAGCAAAACTATACCAACAAGTTACAGCCCTAGTGCAACCATCTTTCTCAGAGGGATTTGGTCTAACTGGAGTTGAAGCTATGTCATTTGGCACATCAGTTCTAGCGTCAGACATTCCAATTTTTAGAGAAATTTACCAAAATGCAGCTTTCTATTTTAGTCCACACTCAGTTGCCTCATTTATTCAAGCTGTTCATGCGCTTGAGCAAAATCAAGACAAAGTAAATGCTGAAGGAATTTCACTTTCCAAAAACTACTCTTGGGAACAAATGGCAACTCAAACAATAGATATTTACAAATCAGTTTTAAAATAACTTCATGAAACAAAAAAAACTCAAAGTTGCAATCGTTTATGACAGAATAAATACTCCATATGGTGGGGCAGAAATAGTATTAAGAGCTGTAAATGATATTTTTCCAAACGCTCCTATCTATACTTCTGTTTATCATAATCAAAAAGCAAAATGGGCCAAGAATATTCAAATCATTCCTTCTTTTCTCCAAAGAATACCATTTTTTAAAGATAAACATCAATATTTACTTCCACTAATGCCAATTGCTTTTGAATCATTTGATTTATCTGAGTACCAGCTAATTATTTCAATCACTAGTGCAGAAGCAAAAGGTGTTCTAAGCAAACCAAACCAAAAACATATCTGCTATATGCTCACTCCAACCAGATATTTATATTCTCATCAATATACATATTTAAAAAGCAAAAAAATATTACAACTTCCAGTAATTAATTATTTAGTTAAACAAGTATTTAGATACATTAAACTTTGGGATCATTCTGCTGCTTTTAGACCTGACACAATTATTCCCATTTCAAAACTAGTTGGACAAAGAGTAAAAAACTTCTATAAAATCAAACCAGAAAAACCAATCTATCCTCCAGTTGCAATTAACTTAACAGATCAGCAAATTGATGAAATACCATTATTTGAAAAAACAAAAAGATTTTACCTAAGTGTTTCAAGATTAGTTGATTACAAAAGATTAGATTTAAGTATCAAGGCTTGTATGAAACTTAAAAAGCCATTAGTTGTTGTTGGAGATGGTGAATCAAAACAAAAACTTCATGATTTAGCAAAAGATGATTGTTGTATTAAAACTGAGTTTGAATCACTTGAAATATTTTTACAAAGAGCCACTCTTGAAAATAAAACTATCCTATTCACAGGTAAATTATCACAATTTGATCTTTACAAACTTTTTAAAAACACTGATGCATTATTAATGCCAGGAGAAGAGGATTTTGGCATTACAGCACTTGAAGCAGGAATTTTTGGTAAAGCTGTGATAGTATTTTATACAAGTGGTGTTTCTGAAATATTAAAAGATAGTTTACACGCCATCCATATTAAAAAA
>Ga0100402_1007739_pt1 | contig 10300 bp, 7 predicted proteins | sample CryGeyme20150102_FD_80419 | JGI IMG/M metagenome (GOLD analysis project Ga0100402, IMG submission 80419) | Groundwater microbial communities from Crystal Geyser aquifers in Utah, USA - Crystal Geyser metaG 2015-0102 | ecosystem: Environmental > Aquatic > Deep subsurface > Groundwater | place...
GGTCATCACCTCGACGCCCCAGCGCCCCGGCGCGAGCCAGTTCGCGTGCCACGAGACCAGCGCGCCGTTCTCGGTCTCGCCCCAGCCGGTGAAGACCGCGCCCGCCGGGTGCCAGACAAGGCCGCCCTTGCGCGCGCCGCACAGCCGCTTAGGCGCGCCGGCGAGGTGGAAGGCGAGATCCACCACATGGGTTGAGTTGCCGTAGAACCAGCCCGCGAGATCGGCCGGGTCCTTGTCAAGCGCCTCGATCCGCTGCGTCGCCTCGGTGAAGTCGAACTTGACCGAGAGCGCCCCGCCATCCTCCGCGATCATCGCCCGCGCCGCTTGGGTCGCGGCGAAGAAGCGGCGGTTGTAGGCGACGAAGGCCTCGGCGCCGACAACGCGGACATCCGCCGCGAGCGCTGCGGCGCCGACGGGATCGAGCGCGGCGGGCTTCTCGATCAGCAGCCGCCGGGCGCCCGCGCCAAGCAGGGCGCGCGTCGCCTCGGGCAGCAGCGCCGCGCTTGTCGCGATGATCGCGATCCGGGGCGGCGCAGGGAGCGCGGCGAGCTGGTCGGCGAGCGGGCCGATCCCCGGCGTCACGCCGACAGCCGCCGCGAAGACCGCCGCCGAGGCGGCGCCGCGCCCCGCGACGCGGAACGGGCGGCCGAGCGCGGCTAGCACGGCGGCGTGCGCCTGCGCCATCGGCCCTGCGCCGACGATCAGGACATCGCCGGGAGTCGCGGCGCTCAGGAGATCGGGCACGGCGCGTCTTCCTCCACGGAAATCCCCATGGCGGCCCGGAACATGTCGAGCGCCAGCGCATGCTGCCGCGCGGACTGGGCGTAGGGCGTCAGCCGCGAGGCGCCGTCGCGCAGAAGCGCGTCGTATAGATAGGGCATCTCGCTGACATGCCGGGCGGCGAAGGGCGCGGTCGGTCCGGCGTGGCCGTTCGCTTCCAGGGCCGCGACCGTACGCGCGCCCTCGTCGATGCGCCAGCCGCCCCAGGCGCCGCGCAGGGTGACCACCGGGGCGCGCGGCGCGGCGGCGGCGCAGACGATGCGAACGGCGCCGCCGCCCGAAAGCCGCCCCGTCACGCATCCGGTCATCTCGACGCAACCCGACCGCTTGGCGGGCTTCGCCTCCGGGTCGAGCGCCTCGCCGGAGAGATCGCTCACCGCTTCGCCGGTCAGATGTTCGGCAAGGTCGAGGAAATGCACCAGGTTCGAGCAGAGCCCCCACCCCGCGCCCTCGACGGAGAAGTCGGCGACCGGTCGGCCCGCAATATCGGCGCGCAGGGCGTCGTAGCCGGGGAAGCCCCGTCGGCCGCAGTTGACGAAGGCGGCGATCCCGCGCCCGGCGAACGTCGCGCCGACGGCGTCGAGGTCGCGCCGCGTCTGGAACAGGATCTTCTCCAGCAGCACGGCGCGCGGCGCCGTCCGCGCAAGCGCCGCCTCGAGCGCGGCGCGGCGCACGGCGGCGGTCGTCGCGACGATCAGAAGCTCAGCCCGGGCGGGCGCGCCCTCCCCGTCGGCCGATGTCGTGACCGCGAGGCCGCCCGCCGCCGCCAGGGCTGCGGCGCGTGCACCCGGATCGGGCTCGACGACATGGACCTCGGGCGCGGCGTTGGTCGCCGCGAGCGCCTCGAGATGACGGCGGCCGATGGCTCCGGCGCCCACGAGAATCGCGCGGGGCTTCACGCGATCGCCTCCGGGCGTGACAGAAGCGTCTGGTGCATGGCGTGTTCCGCGTGCCAATTGTGCCTGCCCGGCTTTCGGCCGACCACGATGCGGTCGTGATAGCGGGACACGGAAGTCGAGTTGCGGTGCAACGCATAGCCAAAGGCCGATCCGGCGTCCAGCCGTCCGCCCGACGCCCGCGCCGCCCAGGCGAGGCCGATCAGCCCCACGCTCGGCGCCGCCTCGAGCCGCGCGAAGAGACAATGATACAGGCCGGTCGGCACGGTGACCAACGCCGCGCCGAGATCGAGCAGCTTTTCCAGCCGCTGCGTCGCATCGCCGAAGCGGAAGCGCAGGTCGCAGCCCGTCGCGACCACGAGCCGGACGCCGGGCGGCGCCTGCAGAGGCACGAACGCATCGTCATGGGGGCGCATCCAGACGTCGGTGCGTCGGCCATGGTCGGCGGGGTCGTCGGGAAAGGCGTTGAACCGCACCACGAGCCGCCGCGCGTCGATCGTCGGCCCGAGTCCGCGCCCGGCGAGATCGGGCCCGTTGGCCACCAGCGCCACGCCGCCGGGATCCTCTGCGACCAGCCGGTCAAACATTCCGTCGACCGCGGCGAGCGCATCGGCGACGCGGGCCGCCGTCTCGGCGCGGCGCAGATCGCGAAAGCCGCGCACGCGCAGCGCAAGCAGCAATTCAAGATAGCCCGTGCGCGCGAGCGCGTCAGGCGCGCGGCAGCGCAGAAGGCGCGCCGCCTCCGCCGCCTCGTCGGCGCAGTTTGCGGCGACCAGCGCCGCCGCAGCCCTGAGCGCCATGGGCGCAGAGACGCGCGGCTCGGCGAGGATCGCGCGGGCATGCCCGGCGAGATCCGCAGCGCCGCCGCCGCGCTCCCAGACGAGTTCAAACAGCGCGCGGCGGGCGGCTGCGCGCAGACCGCTTCGCACCGGGCGCGCCAGAAGGCCGCGAAGCAGCGCCTCCGCCTCGGCCCGCGGCGTGAAGCCGTAGCGCACGAGCGCGGCGGCGGTAAGCGCCAGGTCGGGATCATCGGGAGACGCCGCCTGGGCGCGGCGGAGGCTCTGCGCCGCCGCCTCATGCTCCCCGCGCCGCGCCAGCGTCCGCGCCGCCGCAAGGGCGGCGACCGAAGCGCCGCCGCGCAGGCGCCACCTCAGCCGCGTCAGCAACCCGGCGGAATCGCCGGGCCCGCCAAACACTGCGGCGAGGGGATTCATTCCTGGTCGAGCGCGCAGAGTTCCGCAGTCACGGCGTTCAGATCGTCCGGGTTGGCGATGTCGCGCCAGTACTCGCGCAACGGAAACGTCGCGGTGCGGCGCGGATGCGCCCTGATCAGCGCCTCGAACAGCGACGTCATGTCGAAATAACCGGTCGGCGGGATGTGGCGCAGCGCCTCGGGATCCAGCACGTAGATCCCGGCGTTGACGTACTGCGTCAGCACCGGCTTCTCGCGAAGGTCGCGCAGGACGCCGTCCTCCTGCAGCACGACGCCATACGGCACCTCGATGCGATGCTCCCGCACACACATCGTCGCCACGGCGTCGGTGTCGCGGTGATAAGTCGCCAGATTGCGGAAGTTGGCCGCCGTGACGAGGTCGCCGTTCATCACGATGAACGGCCGGACCGCCGCGTCGCCCAGCAGCCGCAGCGCGCCTGCGGTGCCGAGCCGCTCGGTCTCGCGCAGGTAGCGGATGCGCACGCCGAAGGCCGAGCCGTCGCCGAAATGCTCCTCGATCTTCTCGCCGAGGTAGCGGATCGAGATGTGAAACGACGTGAACCCCTGGTCGCGAAACCGCTCGATGATGCGCTGGAGGATGGGCTTGCCGCCAAGCGGCACCATCGGCTTGGGCATCGTCTCGGTGAAGGGACGAAGCCGCTGCCCCATGCCGCCGGCCATGATCACCACCGGCGTCTCGTCGGGCGTCGGCGGCACGATGTCCTCGATCATGTAGAGGCCGATCACCCGCCGCGCGCCATCCACGGCGGGCACGCGCAGGATGCGCCGCCTGGCGTTCATCAGCTGCGCCAGCGCCGCAGTCGTGACGCCTGGGCCGACGCACACCGGCGCACGGTTGAGGATTGTCCCGAGCGGCTGGGTCATCTCGAGGCCCCGCAGCAGCGCGCGGCGCACGTCGCCATCGGTCACGACGCCCTCCAGCCGCCCTTCCGGATCGACGGCGATCGCGATCTGCATGGCGCTCGCGTCGATCACCGCCACGGCGTCTAGAATGCTCGCGTCCGCCCCAAGAAAGGCGGATCGCGCATCGTGCATGCGAGGGTGCGTCATCGGAGCGGTTCCCTGACCCTGGGCCGCCGCCCTCCCGGTTGGGCGCGCGTCGGTCCTGTCAGGGAACTCTCTGTCGCATCGACCGCAAGGTTGCAACCCGGTTGCGGTCGATGCGCAGCCTCACGCATCAGATGAACAGGAAGTCGCTGTCGTCGATCGTGCCGATATCGGTGTTCGCCAGCACGATGGCGGACACGCCGAACGCGAGGCGCGCGGCGGCTCCGGCCTGGGTCACGGTGAAATCGGTCAGCGATCCCAGTCCCGCGACGCTGTCAACCACGATGCGATCGACGCCGTCCTGCCAGTCGAGGATCACATCGACGCCCCAGTCCGCAGCCGTGTACTGGAAGCTGTCGGCGTCCGCCCCGCCCAGCAGCACATCGTTGCCGCCATTGCCGCGCAGCGTGTCGGCGCCTGCGCCGCCCTCAAGCCGGTCAACCAGGTCCGAGCCGACGAGGAGATCGTCGAAGCGGGAGCCGATCACGCCTTCGACAAGACGCAGGCTGTCGCTGCCGCCCGATCCGTCGAGCGCCGAGTCGGAGCCCAGATTCACGATCACCCGCGCCGTCTCGCGCGCATAATCCACGAAGTCGAAGCCGGCTTCCCCGTTGAAGATGTCGTCGCCGGCGTTGCCGATGAAGCGGTTGTTGCCGGCGCTGCCGACGAACACGTCGTTTCCGGCGCCGCCGATCGCACCCTCTATGTCCCGCAGCGCGTCGCGCGCGCCGAAGCCATCGATGGCGATCCCGTCACGGAGATTCACCGCAACCCCCCTGACGCCGCCGGCGGCGGCGTCACGCGAGTAGTCCACGATGTCGAAACCGGCGCCGCCGCGGATGTCGTCCGCGCCGGCGAGGCCAACGAAGGTCTCGTTCGCGGCGCCGCCGACGAAGAGGTCCGCCAGACGGCCGCCGATCACGCTCTCGACCGAACTGAAGGTGTCGCGGTCGTTGAAGTCGCCGACTGCGTTGCCGGTTGCAAGGTTGACCACGACGCCCCGCGTCGCGCCGGACTGGCCATAGACCAGCACGTCCTGACCCGCGCCGCCGATGAACTGATCGGCGCCGTCGCCGCCCGCGAAGAACGCGCCCGTCGAACCGGCGACCACCAGATCCGCCAGCGCCGAGCCGTTGATGCGCTCGACATTGGCGATGGTTCCCCGTGCGCCTGTGGTGTCCACGATCCTGCCGGTCGCGAGATTGACCACCGCGCCGCGCACGCCGCCGTCGTCGGCGAAGCTTACCGTGTCAAACCCGTCGCCGCCGTCGAAGCGGTCGCCGCCGCCGCGCCCCTCGAACCAGTCCGACCCGGCGCCGCCGACCATGATGTCGGCGAGGCTCGTGCCGATCACGCGCTCGACGCCGGTGATCGACTCGCGGTTGCCAAAGGTGTCGATCGCCACGCCGGTGCCGAGATTGACCACGATGCGCCCCGAACCGCCACGCGATTGCTCGAGGCTGAAGTCCACCGTATCGAAGCCGCCGCGACCGTCGAACGCATCCACGCCGTCGCCGCCCACGAAGACGTTCGCGAAGGCGTCGCCTGAAATCGTATCGCCCCGGCTTGTGCCGCTGATCATCTGGATCGCGATCAGCCTGTCGGCGTCGCCGAAGGTGTCGGTCGCCGTTCCGGCCGCGAGATCCACGATGACGCCGCCCGCGCCGCCTTCGAGATCATAGCGGATCTCGTTGCGCGCGCCGAAACCGCCGTTGAAGATGTCGGCGCCGCCGTTGCCGACAAACTGGTCGTTGATGGCGCCGCCGACGAAAATGTCGGCGCCCGACGACCCGCGCGCCTGATCGATGCCGCTGATCGTGTCGCGATCGCCCCATGGATCGATTACGGCGCCGTCGCGCAGGTTGATGATGGCGCCGCGGCCGGTGTCGGCGGAATAGTCGAGAAAGTCGAACCCGGTCGAGCCGATGACGGTGTCTCTGCCGGAGCCGGGCGCAATGAAGCCGCCGCCCGAGGCCATGCGGAACACGTCATTGCCACCAAGACCGAAGAACTGCCCCGTGACGGAACCGCCGAAGAATGTGTCGCTGAGTTCCGTCCCGATCACCTGCTCGATGTTGCGCAGCGTGTCGCGCAGGCCCACCGTATTGACGACGGCGCCGGTCGCGAAATTGACGACGACGGCGCGGGCGCCGAGGCCCTGGCCCTGGGAGTAGTCCACGGCGTCAATGCCACTGCGGCCGTCATAGGTGTCGGCGCCGCCCGAACTCTTGAAGAAGTCGTTCGAGCGCGATCCGATGAAGCTGTCGTTGCGGGAGAATCCGCCCATCACGACGCCGTTGTAGAAACCGGCGGAGCCGTTGCGCGTCGCCGCCGAGCCGTCATAGGCGTAGGAATCGCTGTCCAGGATGGCGACGAGCGGCGCGTCGTCGCCGCCGTCGGCCGTCGTGACGGCGGCGAAGAAGTCGGCGGCGGCGAAATTCAGCCCGCCCATGGCCGCAAGAGCGGTTCCGCTGGCGCTGGAGAACGCGATTCCGGAGATCGAACCCGCCGTCGGACCATCCGCGCCGAAGGTAAAGTCGGTGCCGGTGATCTCCGCGCGCACGGCCGAGGTCGAATTAGAGACGACAAAGCTGGTGGGGGTCTGTTCGGTGAACGTCAGAACGCCGTCCTTGGTCACGGACTGATCGAGAAATGCTCCGAAAAATATGTCTTCAAAGAAATTGGCGCCAAAAAACTGTTCAACAGTGACAGACATGACTTACTCCTGGCTGGTGGGTGACTACAACAGATACTCGCTTGCGTCAGGATTCAAACCGGACGCAAACTCCGGTCATCGGCGATCGCGCAGATTGTAGGCCAGCAATACACCAACAAGCCAGAGCGCGCCAAGCGTCCCCAGCACCGCCAGCGACATTATCGCGCGCTGCGGATACTGGGGCGCCTCCGAGCGGGTCGGGCCGATGTGCGGCGTGAGAAACCGGCTCTGTCGACGCGCCTCGATCTGCGCCTGCTCGAAGGCCGAGAGCGCCGAGACATAGAGGTTCTGCGCGAATTCGAGATCGACCTGCAGCTCCTCGTAGTCGGTGATCGCGCTCGAGAGCGGCGTGCCGGACCCGGGCGACCCGGCGACGGTCAGCTCACCCGCGCCGACGCGGGCGCGTCCCTCGTCGATCTGCGTGTTCAGACTCGCGATCCGCTGACGCATCGGCGCGATGCGCGGACTGTCGGCACCGACGAGCGCAAGCTCCGTGTCGAGTTGTACGCGCGCGCGGGCGAGTTCTTCCTCAAGGGTGGCCACCAGGCCGAGCGCGGCGCGCGCGTTCTCGCTCGGATCGACGTCCTGGGCGCGGTCACGGAAGTCGCGCATGGCGCGACGCACGACGCGCAGCCGGTCCTCGGCCTCGGCGACCGACCCCTTCGCGACCGCGATCGCGTCCTCGCGGGCGCGTTGGGAGAGCGCGTTGACCAGCCGCGTGCTCTCGTCGAGCACGAAGGCGGCGATGGCCTGCGCGTCCTCGGGGGAGAAGGCGCGCGCCTCGAAGCGCACCAGGCCCGTCGCGCCGTCGAACGACACGTCGGTCATCCAGTTCCAGTAATTGACGACGTCTTCGACCGGCTGCTCATCCCCGAGGCTGAAGAACACGTCGCCGGGATGGCGGTTGAACATCTGATCCAGCGGCAGCGCGCGCGCCGCCGTCTCGACCATCTGCTGACTTCGGACGAACTCATAGACGATTTCGGAATCGACCCCGCCGGTCGAGAAGCCTTGCCCAAGCGCGCCCAGAAGCCCCGAGACCGGCGCCTGTTCGGGGCCTCGCACCGAAAACGCGACGGTCGATGCGTACTGATCGGCCGCCCGCGTATAGAGATAGCCGGTCACCAGCGCTGCAGGCAGCGCAACGCAGAGCGCGAAACTCGCCACGACCGCATAGTGACGCGCGCGCGGGCGCGCCGGAGAGGCTGCGATCCCGCGCGCCGCCGGATGGTCGATGACCTTGCCCCGGTTATCCGGGGCGGGCCTCGTCGCCTGAGCAGCGCTCCCGGACGGGGAGGCGGACATCGCCACATCGCTCACTTCGGTTCCACTCCACGTCTTTTGCGCATGCTCTCTTGACCGAACACTAAATGACAGACCGTTAAAAGAAAACCTCGCTATGATCCGCCACAGGTTCGCCAGGGCGTGCGTTGTTCAGCGATCAGGCGAGTCTCCCGAGAGCGTCAAGGGTTGCATGGGGTGCCACGGGGAGTTTCACCGGCGCGCGCGTCCGCAGAGCGGTGCGATGGCTGTCGAAGCGGATCTGTCGAAACGGATGGCGGGCGGTTCACGCCGCCTCGCAATCCGCCGGAAGTCGCCCGCGACCCTCAGCTTGGCTTTGCGCATTACGCCGCGAAGCAGAGTGCATCTGCCATGCGGATGAGACGGTCTGGGGGTATTTTGTGCACGTCCCGGTGGTGCGGGGAGGTGTCGGTAATGTCGCCGATCCAGATTTGGCGCCGGACGGCGCCGATGGCGTCGGTGAAGGTGAAGGCGCTCTTGCGGTACCAGGCGGCGGCGTAGGGGACAGCGCCCTGCCGTAGCAGATCGCCGGCCCAGAGGGTGATCAGACTGTAGAGACCCAGGAGCGCGGGGGTGGTGCGCTCGATGGCCTTGTCCGACCATTGGCGCTGCGTTTCGACGCCGAGATGGGCGCGGACCTCCGAGAAGGTCACCTCGACCTGCCAGCGGCGCACGAAGATCGCGATGATCTCGGCGGGGGCGAGTGCGGTGTCGGTGCTGAAGAAGGCTTGCGGCGCCCGCTTGCCCGCGGGGTCGCGGACCAGCACCCATCGGATCGGCCGCGGCGGCGTGCCGCGGCGATACCACAGAGCGGTCGCACTGGTGATCTCGAGAGGCTTCTCGATCTGCCTGCCATACCAGATCGGGACAGTGATGCGCTCCCACCGGGTCGCGGGGTCAGTGAGCAGGGTCGCGAGCTTGGGCAGGGACGCGCCCTTCTGCGCCGGCCGTCCCTGGGTGCGGGCGGTGCGCTCCGCGGGCGGGGCGTAGAGGCTGGCGTCGAGACGAAGGCGGCTGATCAGCGTCGCGCGCCCTGCCGGGATCCGGGCAAGGGCGTGCGCAAGCGCATGGACGGCGAAGCTCGCGTCGCCGACGAAGACGACCCTGCGGCCGGGCATCCAGCGACAGAGCTGCAGCGTAAGCGGTGCCTGCGGCCCACGGGAGTTCAGCTTGACGGCTTGAAGTTCCAGGATCGCGTCGTCGCCAGCCTCACTCAGCCGCGTCAACAACCTCAAAATTGTCTCGGTCATTCATCAGCCCGTTCCGTTCGATCAGCTTCATCACCCGCGCCTCATGCTGGGTGCGGCGGAACTGCACGACGCCCGGTGGCCGCAGCTTGACCGTGACCTGCGGCTGGCGCTTGCCGTCGCCCTTGAACAGGATCCGGAACACGAGCTCGCCCAGCCGCCAGGCACCGCCGAACGAGACCGGCGTGCTGCCGAAATGCTGGAGCGCGTCACCGCCGAGATCTCGCGAGCGCAGCGTGCGCACCACGCGCGGATACCCCTTCTTGCCGGGCGCCATCAGATCCGCCGCCGCCTCGATGATCAGCACCTTGTCGATCAGCGGATCGTAGGCGGCATCGAAGGCGAAGCTCGGTCCGGCCAGTTCGACCGGGCGCAGAGTATAGAGGTCCTGCGCATCGTCGCCTTCGAAGAAGCCGGGCCTCTCGAGGATGATCGAGGCGAAGAGTTCCGCGATCTCGGGCTGATGCGCCTTCCGGATGCGGGCCATTCGGAGACCCATTCTGCGTCAAGCGCCCAGTCTCCGAAGGGCGGATGGCGCTGCCAACGCCCTTTGAAACCAAAAGAAAAAAGGCCCCAATCGGGGCCCTTGGACGGATTCAGTATCTGAATGTGGCGGAGGGGATGGGCCTGACGTCCAATCTTCTCCAGTTTAAGTCTTTGATATTAAACACTTCGAAGGATCGTTCACCCGTCCCACTTAATCTGTCCGTCAGGCGGCACTTCTGCTCAGTCATCCTGGCTTAGTCTGCCTGCGACATGCGTTGCTGATAGCTGCGCTCGCGCTCCGGCCATGTGCTCTTGATATAGTCTAGAACGGCACGGATTTCCTCATCGCTCAGCACGTCTGCGAAGCCGGGCATGTCGCTCTCGTATCCGCCACCGACGATGGCGGCGGTGCCTTCCTTGACGATCCGGAACAGGACCTCGTCGGAATGGTGCCATGTGTGGCCGCTCTCGTCGTGCGGCGGTGCGGGCAATCGGCCGGATGCAAGCGGCGTGCGCCAGTCGGGCTGGCCCTCTAGGTCCGCGCCGTGGCAGGCGGCGCACTGATCTGAATAGATCTGGCGTCCTTGCGCGA
>Ga0100402_1007745_pt1 | contig 10295 bp, 10 predicted proteins | sample CryGeyme20150102_FD_80419 | JGI IMG/M metagenome (GOLD analysis project Ga0100402, IMG submission 80419) | Groundwater microbial communities from Crystal Geyser aquifers in Utah, USA - Crystal Geyser metaG 2015-0102 | ecosystem: Environmental > Aquatic > Deep subsurface > Groundwater | place...
ACATTTATGGTTGAAATTTTAATTTATAATAAATTTTATGTTAATTTTATGTTTATTTATTGTTGACTTTATGTAAAATATAATATTTAAGTAATTTAATTTTTTATATTTAAATATACAAATACTCCAATATGAAAAAGATTGAAATAATTGCTAATATAGATAATAAGAACTCATATAAATTTGAGGCTAATTACAATATAACAATGAGAGATGTAAAGAAAATAATTCAAACTACAGCTGATTTAGATTTTTTTAAAATAAATATAAAGCGCGGAGAGAATGACTATACATTTAGTGATACTAACTTGAATATACTCTTTCCTAATGAAAACGTTATTGATCTTGCTTTTTCGACTGATTCAATGAAAGAAGAAGAACGAAACGAGTACGCCTATTTCAACTTAGGAAACTTTTGCTACTATCATCAAAATAAATTTCCATATTTTTACTGCTTTAGCTGTGCTCGATCTATTTGTTCGGAATGTGCTAAAAGCAACGATCATCAAAATCATAGTATATTTGATAAACATGATTATCTTCAGAACAGTAATACATTAGTAAAGGATTTACTCTCTGACTTCGATATCAATCATAGACCAATCAATTTTGATGATGCCAAAAATAATATTTCCTTAAAATTTAAAGAAATGGAATTTACTCTTAAGGAAATACAAAATAAAATATTTGAAAGCTTAGAGACGTATAAAAATGCTTATGAAAGTTCATTTACTAATTTAAAAATAAATGTGTCATTGATTAAGAATCATTGTGAGACAGGTATTAATGAACTAAAGAAATTGTTGCATATTCAAGACATTATGTTAAGTGATGAGCTATTTCTTGCATTTGATCGAAGAATCAAAAATATTGCTGAAGAAAGATCAAGAATTTGTAAAGATATTAATGACATAAATGATTTTTATGACAATAAAGAGATTGTTGAAGTATTCTATAAATCTTGTGAAGATTTAAAAGACTATCTAATGAGAAAGTTAAAAGCTAACATTTTTGAAGATATGGAGAAAAAAACTAAAAGTAGTATTATAGACACTATATCAAAAGAGGAAGTACATAAAAATATTCTAAGTAATGTACACGATATAGCAACTCCAATTCATCACAATAAAAAACCCAAAGAAATTATTGAAGACCCTAAATGCTTGTCTCAGTTTTCAATAAAATCTGACTTAGGATTTAATTCTGAATTAAAACCATCTAAAAGTATAATGAAATGTATTCCAGACTCAAACAAAATAAGTATTTTCGATTACAACACTCTAGAAATAAAAACAAAAAATGTAGAAATCTCAAACTTAATCATACATGGAGGAAAGTTCCTAAATAACTCTGCTACGGTAAATATTGGTGATTCAATCTATATTTCAGGAGGTGAGAATATTGTAGGCGGCTTATCCGGCTCTTTCGGATTATCAGGCTCGTCAGAGTCGGCTAGCACTCCTACCTCCTTGTTTTTGATTTACAATAGTGAAACTAATCAATTAAAGCGTTTAAATGATATGATTACTCCTAGACATTCTCATTCAATTTTAAATCATAAAGAATTTTTATACGCAGTAGGTGGACACTCCACACAGTCCTGCGAAAGATTTAGTCTAAAAAACTATAAATGGGAAGAATTATCAAAACTTAATTCAGAAGAAAGGCAAAGACCAATTCTTTATGCAAATTCAACCAATTCAGGCAATACTTTTTTGTATGCTTTCTTCGGGTATAAAGTAGGGAAGTACTTAGATTCAATTGAACGTATAAATCTAAATAGTCCTAAAAGTTTAAATAGTAATGCTAAATGGGAGATAATACCTACGATACGAAATGTTTTTGATGTTGAGAGTATGTATATGATTGGAGCTGGTATTGTTCCTGTTGGCAAAGATGAAATAATATTATTCGGTGGAAAAACCAAAGATATTACAAAAAAGACTGCAATTAGATACAATTTCTCTATATATACTTTATCAGATGTTACCGGCTTCGAGTTAGAAGAGCCTTCTTTCTTTAATGAATCATCATTAATTTATTTAACAGATTTTATTTGGGGTCACTTTAACGAAGCAAATGATAGTATATTAATAGTAGAAACAATTCCTCATTAATGAATTGTATTGATTAAAAGATATTAAACAACAAGTCAATTAATAGATAAATCATTAACATTAGATAAATTTTTTTTACTTTTCTTTAATTTCTCTAATGTTTTATTATTATAATATTGTTTTAATATAATATTGTTATATTTTAATTATATTAAGTAATTTATATAATTATAATACTTATTGAATTGTAATTATATTTATAAAATTAATTATTTAAAAATTACTTACTTAAATGTCCAAAAACTTAATTGAAAACAAGAACAATCTCAATCAAGACAACTCAGAAATATATTATTCTCAACAAAATTTGAGTCAAAATAATAATAAGTCAATAAAAGGTGTAAATAACAAAGACATAATCGAAATCATTAATAAAATATCAATTTCATTTACAACGCTTAAATTTAATGAAGTGATTTCCCTAGTAAGCGAACTTTTTCCTGAAGTATGTTATTAGTATAAACTTTTAAATTATAGTTTTGGATCAGTCACCCTAAACTTCACTTTTGTATGATAAAATTTCATTTCCTGGAGCTGTTTAAATGTAATATGATAAAAGAGGCCAATCAACTTTATTTCAGTTTTATTGTCCCGTATATTTCTGATAAGGTATTTAATTAGTTTATTATACTTGCATATTTAGTTTGTTTAACACATCATAATTGATTTTATTTTAATTTTAATAGAATCATGACAGCAAAGACCAGAAGAATGATAAATTCCTATACCTAATGTCGTCTCTTAAATTCTTACATTCTCAGTTATATATCGAATGTGCAAGTTTTTACTTCCAGTTGTTGTTTAATAGATTAATCTTAGAAGCATCAAAACTGAGTAGTGATTTAGATTTAAATGATGAAATACTAAAGAAAAAATCATTCGAACTTGATGTAGTAATTTCAAATACTGAAGAAGTTGAAGATTACTTAATAAAATATGTGGCATTATTTAATTATGAGTCTGAATCAAATTTTTTCACTAACTTAAACTCTCTTAATCTTAACCTTAATTATCTCAATAGCCTTAACAATAAAGTTGAAAATTTCGATAAATTAGGAATTAATAGCCGAAAACAAACAGAAGATGACCAAGATATCGAAGATTTCGAGAAAACACAAAGAAAGCAAAAAGTGAAGGTTATTATTAACAACAAAGATAAGAATAATACTAAAGAAATCGATCATAATTTACTCCATTATAATATAATTAATAAGACAAATGATAACAATTGCAAAAGTAAATATAATATAATTATCTCATACATATAACTTAAACTTTATATAGAAATATACAATTTTATAATTGTAAAGAGTAAGAATAAATCAGACGAAATAAAAAACAATAACAATAACAATTATATTTATAATTTAAATGGCCTATTTACGAACGAAGATCCAAATATTAAATTTACAAATATCAATGCTAGTAACAACAATAACAATAACAATAAAATTGAGAATATAAAATATAACAATACAAATGGGAGTAGTATGAATGGAAAAGTAAGTTTTGGTAAAAATCAAATTGTCAGCGTAAATGAATTACCTAATACTCATAATATAGAAATTATAAACACAACTCACAATACTTATCAAAATAATTTCAAAAATAAAAACATTTCATCTTACAAATTTGAAAATTTTAAGCGGGAAGATATAAATAAGAATGTTCTTAGAAGGTTTAAAAAGTTTGTAAGGAAGTTTTTTGTAAATAACAATAATTGCAATATCAATAGCAACAGTAACTGTAATAGTAGCATTAACAATAATAGCAATAACAATTACAATTACAATTCACATGCTAAGTTTTTATCTTGCCCAAATATTGGAATTCTCAGACACTTTATTAAGCTAAATATACTTCCACCTATGTCTTTCACATTAGGTTCTGACATAATCGAATTCAAATCTTTCAACTCTTCATATATTTACTGGCTATTCTCACACCCAGGAATTAAAGAACTTTTTGCTTTATTCTTAGAAGAAAAGATGGAAGATTTCCTCAAGGAAATGGATAAAAAGCTAAGACTTCGCTTAGAAAACACAAAGGATAAAATATTAATCGAAGAAGACTTGCTTAAAATAAGAAAATACTTAGTTGATTTCTGCGAACTGTATGATATTAAAACTAATCCTTCTTGCTTATACCAAAAACTTGTAGACAATTACTACAAAAAGAGGTCAATGAAGGCTTATATAACTGATAAAGAGAACTCAAGAAAGAATAAATCAGATAAATCAGATAAATCCTCAGAAAAAAAGAAAGCCGGTTCACATTTCGATGAGAGTACCTATTCATCTGATAGTCCTGATAAGATAGAGTACGACCGACTAAATGTTAATAAGAAGATAGAGAACATTTTAAATGCAAATGATAAAATGAATAAAGATATATTGAAGAAAGACTACACGTATTTTAAGAACATAAATGGGGAGAATAACCCAAGCAATCAAAGCAATAAAAACACTGTAAATAATTCAAACAAGAGGTAATTTGTTAAATAATTTATTATAGTAATATAGATAATGAAGAGTATGAAAAGGTATTCAACATAAATAAGGAGAAGATTTCAATTTAAGTTTACGTAAGAACTAAAGAATTATTTAGTATAAATATTGAAAGAAAAATATGAAGAAAGAGGATTAAATATTATGCTAATAATTTTTTGTATATATATTTTAAAATTCTTAAACATTATATATTTATATAAATATTATAGAAAGACTTATATATTATAATATACTTTATTATAATATAAAACTATATAATATATAAAATTAAATAAATTATAATAACATAACAACAAATAAACATTTAAAGCAATAATACAACAACAGGAAACTGCAAATTATATTTATAAATAATAAATTTAAACAAGTATTTTTTATTTACATTCCCTTCATATCTTATTAGGTCCGTTATATTTTCTATAAATGTATTCCAAAAAACCTTCCAAACATGTTGATATTCTCCAAAAGAACAATTGTGTAAAATATACCATAAAACATTCTTATTCCTATTCCACTTCTCATAGCATAGAAGAATTGGGATTTCATAAAAGACTTGGTTGTTACTGAGTCTCCATGTACTTGCTTTTGAATTGTATATACTTCCATGACATTGGTAAACGAAGCTGTTACTACCCCTGAAAAGCAAGAAGCAAAAAAATAATCCCATCCCATTACTTCTGATGAAAGAATACCTTTTCGTTTTGCTATATAATCTCTACACATTTCAAATGAAACGAGTAAGATCATACTCCAGGAACTATGAAGAATTGTTGTAGGGATAAATCCGGAATATAGGTTTCTTATACTTTTTGTTACACTAGTCTTATCTATTATTTCCTTTAAACCTTGATATAAATTTTTATATGACACAGAGAAACTTAAAATTCTAGTCTTTATCATATCAAACGGATAATAAAATATAAGAATAAGTTCACCTGAAATACTCGCTAAAGTATAAGCAACAAAGTTCATTTCGTCATCACCTTTATATGCATTTAATATACTTTCTTTTACATATTTATATATAGTATAATAAGCAAATCCGTAAATTGCTGAACTTAAAATTAATACATCTAACCCACGGTAAAAGCCACGAAAGCCATATTGTTTGTAAACTTTATTAAATGTGTCGACTGAGTTGGTTTTATTTTGAAAATTATATTTTGTATTAATATTAATTAAATCAATTGGATGGAATATTATATCTGATACTACTTGTGCTGCAACTCCACTATAAGCCATTTTTAAATGTTTATTCTCTGTTTTGAATGTAAGGTGAGAAAAAGTTCCTATTACTCCAACACCAGTGAGTGGTTTGAGGAGTGATCTGAATAAATGATTCATTGATTCAAATATAAATGAATTTATAATTTATATAAATATATTATGATTATTGATTATATTAAAAACTTATACCAAAAACTTATGTTATAAACTAATATATTATAAAATTATAATAAAGTAATAATATTATATTATTTTATTTATTTATTTATTATATTATAATAAGTTCAATTAAGAAAATGAAAATAGCTCTTTTTGTAATTTCTTGTTTCTTTGATAAGCTTATTTATTTCTAAGTTGTGTATTTTGATGAGCATTCATTAGAATATCATAGGAAATAACTTTTATTATATGTTATAGCTATTTTGCTATCCATAAACTTATGAATAAGATTCATTTTCTTAAAGTTGAGATTTATTTCATTTTGCAGTATTATTTGGAAAATATATTCAGTTTTACTAAAATTATATTAAATTCATATAAAATAATATTAAATTCATATAAAATATAATATATTAAAGTTACGTACGTTAACTCTCCCAAGTTCATATGGATAATTGCTAACCAGAAGAAAGCTCTGCTCTTCTTTAATTCGCTATCATCTCCACCTGTATAGTTATTCTCAAAGACTAAAAATTTAATATATTCTTGTAGACAAGTGGCTCCGATCTGGTAATTGCTTTGACTAATCGCCGAGAGCTTTCCGATATGATATAAAATTTTATTGTCTGTGATTATATTTAGAACTAATATGTTAATATATTATATTACATGGTGACTCTATATTAATAGTTATGCATTGTAGATTTTTATCTATGAACTTTTCAAAATTGTGCATTTCTGTTATTTCTAAGTCTGCTAAGGAAATATCGGAGTCGTAATCTTCTTTTTCAATAACACTTTCATCGATTAATGGTAGATCATCTTTTTTTATTGAAACTTGTTCTATTTGTGTATGTGTATTATCATTGATATCATCAACTGTATTCAAAAACTGTGGTTCAGTCACACAATAGTTAAGACTATTGCCATGAATAGAATCTAAAAATCCCAAATGTTCTAATAGATCATTATTAATCTCAGGAATTTCAGGTACTTGATGACTGGTTGGATTTGTATTCTTAGAATTGTTTGAATGAATTATTGTGTTTTGATCTGATTTTTCTGACTGGTCTACACTTGTTAATATTTTATCTGAATTTCCTTTATCCTTTTTCTCATTTTTCTTAAATTTGTAATGCTTTTTAAATACACACTCAGCTTTGTCAAAAATATGATTTTTGGAATAAAAGTTAAGCCCATGGTCAAAATTCTTAAAATCGTGAGTATGATTAATTTTATTTTCTTTATAAATAGAGTTAAGGTATTTTATGTCATCAAGCTTAATACTAGCAAAGTTATCAAGCATTATTATTAGTAATTTTATTGCATCGTCGTTTTCATTATTTAGCACTAAGGCCTTTGCATAATTGTAATAAGCATTAATCCAATAGTTAAGTTCTACACCGTTTGAGTGGGCGATTTTTAGAGTGTATAATGAAAATTTGAGAAGAAACTTATAATCTTCTTCGAGTTTGATTAGGTCCCATAATGCAAAGTGTGCCGGCATGTATGTGCTATTTTTATGTATTATATTTGTAAATATCCTCAAAGAAGATGAATAATTTTTCTGGACATAAAGCTGAATCAGTCCTCTTAAATACTCATATGTTATTGCATAATTATCTTTGATATTAGGAACTCTATTTTTAATCGTGTTCAAATCATTATTTATTTTTTTGAAATCAACATCTGTTGTATTATTATTTTCTTGTATTTTGAATGTTAATATATATTTTATAAAGTCAGTAAACCTAGTACAGAAAAACTCAAATTTAGAAAAAAATGAGATTATCTTTGACATTTTCTTATGTGAACCGTTATGGCCGTTATTATTTTTTTCGTTTGTCACTGCGAATTTCTTCCAGTAATCGTAGCACTCCTTAAAACTTCCTGAGTTATAGTAGATATCACCAATGTAAAACAAAACAGAGTTTTGTAAGTCTTCGTAAAGGAGGGGATAAACTGAGTTTAGAGTTGAGATAGCAATATACTTTAATCCTTCTTTAATATCAGACTTCGAGAGATATTTTCCTAACTAAAATAATTTAAATATTAGTACTAAAATTATTAACATTATTAGCATTATTAGCATAATTAGTATTATATTTACCAAATAATATAATGCAGGGTAATGCAAATTTGACAGATATTTGTATTGGAAAAGATTCAAGGAAAAATATGTGTTTCCTATAAGATAGTAACTTTTGGAGTATAACATGAATACAATAAATCTAAAGTTATAATATTTAATATATTTAAGCCTTACGTGTTAATATAATCTAACTTAATTTCTGAACTATTCCTCCATAACTTCTCTGCCAAGAAATGAGCTGCCTTAAAATCTTTATATCTTCCTTTTACTAATAACTGCCAGTAAGAATAGTAAGCTTCATAACGTAGGGGATAAACCTTTAATATATCGTTATAGAACTCATGTGGATTATAATTATCAGCATCAGTAAACCGTTTATATTCTGAAAATGCAAGATAGCTTAGGTAATTATCTGATGCTCTAATTTGTTTGATTGAATATAATGGTTCATATGGATTGACAAAAAGACTTTGGAAGAAGTTTAATTTACAGTAAATGCCTACGATCATATGCATCCACCTATTATAAATGAATAAAGTTATTAAATAATATAATAAATATTACCATCCTTCAATCTGAGTCTTCGTGTTAGAAATAAGTTTTTCTAATAGCTCTTCACATATTTGGCAATAAAATGCTTTATCTCTAGTCATATTATCAATTTTCATATCTGATTTTCTTAGTATACAAAATGAGTAGTTTGAAGATTCAGGACCTCGGTCTTTGCTATCCTCATTAATTTTTAATGTCGATATTTTTGAAAAATCAATGTTTTTATCACAGAATATAAGAACTATGCAGGAGAAAGCAAGCCATTTTGCAAGATTCATATTTTCAGGAAAAAGCTTATAACCGTTAGAGAAAATTTCAAACGCTTTCGAGTAATTACCTAAGTAAAAATTGATTAGTCCCTTATGATAGTAATCGATGTCATTTACTGTTTGGTATTCAACTTTCTTTTGAAATCTAGGATAGTTTTGTTTTATTTCAAAATCAGAAATACAAACTCTATGTATTTCCTTATTTGATATTAATAAAAAGGGAATAATCGAATGCGATTCTTGGACAAAAAACTTGTCAGAAGTTATTGAAAGCTTAAACTTATCTAATTAAATATTATAAAAATAATATAATAATATTATATTAACTATTATAACTTACCTGCTTCAGGGGAAACAAACTCATAATTCATCGAATTCTCTGCAAAGTCTTCTTTTTTTAGTAACTTCTGAGGGTTTTTATTGCTAGCACAACTTTCATCCTCTTGAGTAGCAAGTGGGTTAGTTATTTTTCTTCGATGTGCGTTTGCTTGGCTAGGATTAGACTGAACAAGAATCTTTTTCCAACGTTCGGAAAGGTCTTCTTCGCATTTTGTATCATTATTCACTTCGGTGGTACGCACACTCTTATCATCAAGGTTATTCAATACTCTATTATATTCTCTTTCCATTGATTGCGCTTCTTTTACAGACTCCTTTTCTATCTTTTCATTGAAACTTTTATATAAAACTTTATTCTTGTTTGATGGTTGTAGCATATTTTGATTTTTCACAAAACCACCTTTTTTCATTTTTCTTTTATAATTATTTTTATTTTTATAATAATTCTTTAATTATTTATTTATATAAATATAATAATAAATAATAAAGTTATCTTATAAATGAGTATTAATGAAAAAGTGTTGAAAGACTATGCAAAAACTATGACCGGAGAGTCGTTATTTGCAGCTTGTAGTAAGATTATAACAAGAAACTTGAATGATGCTGATGTAGGTCTAAAAAGAAATAAATTTTTTAGTTGCATTAATAAAGGAAGAGAAGCTATCGAATTATTAAATCCTAAGTTGAACGAAGCAATAATCAGAAATGCTGAAATAAATGATGATATTGCGAATGAAGCAGCAAAATTTATAAATAAATCAAAAATATAGACATTACTTAGAAATATAACTAATAATTAAATTGAAATAGAAACAAATAAACAAATTAAAGAAATTAAAATAAATTAAACAGATTAATTTAAACTTTTTAAATTTATTTTCATTATTAATTTTCATTTATATTATTTAAACAATATTAATGACTTTAATAACTTAATTTTTCTATTTAATTTGGGGATTGGGGATTGGGGATTGGGGATTGGGCCCAATCCCCAATCCCCAATCCCCAATCCCCAATCCCCAAAAAATAA
>Ga0100402_1007746_pt1 | contig 10294 bp, 8 predicted proteins | sample CryGeyme20150102_FD_80419 | JGI IMG/M metagenome (GOLD analysis project Ga0100402, IMG submission 80419) | Groundwater microbial communities from Crystal Geyser aquifers in Utah, USA - Crystal Geyser metaG 2015-0102 | ecosystem: Environmental > Aquatic > Deep subsurface > Groundwater | place...
ACACGGCCAAGGGCCCGAGAGCCTATGCGCCGACGGTCCAGGCACCGCAGGCCCAGGCGCCCCAGGCCTACGCACCGCAGGGCTCGGAGACGCTTCAGGGCGCGCCCTCGCCCTACGGTGGGAATGGCGCAGGCGGCGGTCCGAGCTTGATGGACGTCTCCCTCGCCTCCATCGGCGTGCGCTCCAACAAGCGCGGCTTCGCCATCGTCGTGGCGGTCGCCCTCTTGCTCTTGGGCGTGGGCGCGGGTGCTTCCTATTGGTTGACGGGTGGCGAGGTGGCGCCTGCGCCCAGTGGAAACGCTGGCGCGACGGATCCCTTCGTGATCGGAACGCCGACGCCCGAGGGTGCGGACACACCCGGCGTCGACTTCGTCTCGGGCAGCGCTCACCCGCTCGCGGGTTCGAACAATTCCCCGGCCGGCACTGCCCCGACCGGGACGATGAGCGGGCATCCCGCCTCGGGCACCACGACCCACCAAGACGCGCCCAGCCCGACGCCGACGTCCGGCACCACCATGGCCGCGACCTCGGGCACGTCGACCTCGACGACCAGCGGCAGCTCGACCATGAACGCGGCTCCCACGACGATGGCCAGCGCGACCCACGATCCGGCCCCGACCACGACCAACACGACCGGCACGACCAACACGACCGGCACCACGGGCACCACGGGTTCCACGGGCACCACGGGTTCCACGGCGATGACCGAGACGACGGGCTCGACCGACATCCCGACGGACGCCCCCGAGGAGCGGGACATCGAGATGGACATGTACGGCGCGCGCGTGCGCTTCGTCGTGAGCCGCTACTACGCCGCCCGAGCGCGTGGATGCTTCGATCACGCCACGCTCAACAACCCTGGAGTCAGCGGCACGGTGATGGTGAACATGACCATCGCGGCCGATGGAACGGTCAGCCGCTCCGAGGTGAACCGCAACACCACGGGCGACGCGACCCTCGGCGCATGCCTCGCGTCCCAGGTGCGTCAGTGGCGCTTGCCTCCGCCGCCCGGCGGGGAGCTCCAGATGCAGATGCCCTTCTCGCGCTGAGGGGAGGGCCGCGCGTCGCTGGCGTAGAGCCCACTACGCACTCCTGGAGGTCCCGTGAGCCAGCTTCCCCCCGATCTCGAGGCGCTGCTCGTGGAGCAGATCGCCGACCGCAAGCGGACGCCGGAATGGCTCCGAGGATCAGGTGCTCTTCGCGCTCGCCAACTGGCTGCCCCACGCCACCACCGGCTTCAAGCCCGAGCGCATGCTGCAGTTCCAGCGCGATCCGAAGTCGCTTCGGCGCGCGATCGAGGCCTGACGCCGGCGGCGCCCGAGCTCCATGGGCTCACGGCCTGAGCCGGCCCTGCGCCGAATGTCAGCGTGCCGGAGGATGGTGATACGCTCGACGCATGGCCGCAGGAGACGAGCTTCTGGTCGTGGACGCCACCACGGCGCACCGCGAAGGCATGCGCAAGCTCTTCGAGAGTCAGGGCTACGTCGTCACGTGCGCCGGCACGGCCGCCGAAGCGCTCGAGGCCGCCGATCGCGCGCTCTTCTCGGTCGCTCTGATCGAGCTCGATCTGGCGCAGGAGGACGGCGGACTTCCGCTCTTGCGCGATCTTGCCCAGCGCTCCCCCGACACCGCCTGCGTCCTGCTCGCGGAGCGTCCGTCCTTCGAGGCCTCTGTGGAGGCGCTGCGCCTCGGCGCCGTGGACGTCGTGCTCCTGCGATCCAAGGGCCTCGCGGCCCAGCTCCGTCAGGCCGTGGAGCGCGCGTCCAAGGGTCGTCGCCGACGCACGCCCGACAGCTCGTTCATGACCGAGGTGAAGCAGGTGCTGGACGAGTCCTTCCGCATCCAGCTCGAGATGGCGCGCGAGGTCTATGGCGACGTGTCCATCGCGGCGATGGAGGGCTTCGCGCCGCGCATCCTGGTGGTGGACGAGGATCAGAACGCGCTGCGCGAGCTCGGCGGCATGATGGGCGACCGCAAGTGGGAGGTCTCGGTCGAGATGACGGGCGGGTCGGCCCTGGACAAGGCGGGAGATCACGACTTCGAGTTGGTCGCCTGTGGTGCCGAGCTCGTCGACCTGCCTGGCAGCATGGTGGTCAAGACGATCCAGGCGCGTCGTCCCGAGACCGTCGGCCTGGTGTACGGCGGCGCCGGGGAGTCGTCGCGCCTCGAGCGCTACCGCGAGGGCCGTCGCGCGGACGTGGAGACGCCCTTCGCCGGCATGGCGCAGCTCTTGAAGGCCATCGCGCAGGAGGTCGACGCCCTGGCCACCACCGGGCGCGATCGCAGCGTGATCCAGGCCTTTCGTGGTGCCCACCCGGAGTTCTTCCGTCGCTTCGCCGAGCTGAAGCTGCGCCTCGAACGCGTCGCCGACTGATCCAGCAGCGTCGCTGCTGACGCTCTCGGCACGTAGGGGAAGCGCTCGCGCGACCGCGTGCGTTGCGCCCGTCGGCGTCCCGGGTGACGAAAGTGACGAAGAGCGTCCCCGGTGCGCATTTCCCCGGTGCGCATTTCTTGGTCGCACACGCACCTACATGTCAGGATCAGGGTGGAACGGAGGTGTTCATGACATCCTGGGTGAAGAAGGCGCGTGACCGTCGCAGCGTGAGACGCTCGGTGGCTGTGGATTGTCAGGTCGTGGCCGAGGAGGGCTTTCGGCTGATCGGCGAGCGGACGCTCGACCTCTCCGAGCAGGGCATGCTCCTGCGCTCCGATGCCGAGGTGATTCCAGGCGAGAGCGTGATCATCTCGATGCGTGCGCCGCGTAGTCGGCTCTGGCTCGACGCCGAGGCTCGTGTCGTGAGGCTCGTCGCCGGACGCCGTGGGCGCGACGTGGGGCGCGCCGTCGGGCTGCGCTTCGAGCGCATGGACGCCATCGACTACGCCGTGCTCGTCGGCAGCTTGCGCGGCTTGCCGCCTCCGCTGCCTGGTCGAGAGCTGCGCGTCGACTACGCCGCAGCCGTCCGCGACATCGCCGGCTTCTAGCGCCCGGCTTCTAGCGCCGGGCTTCGGGCCCGCGAATCGTGGCGCACGTCGCCCGGAACTCGACCGGGCGTGCGTCGGTGAGCTGCCCTTGCTGCTGGAGCACGAGGGTGGTGTCCGCACGCTTCGCGTACGTCGTCTCAGGGCGTCGCCGCGCGATACTCGTGGACGACGTCGTGCGACAGCGGCTCGAAGTCCGGCGAGCGCAGCTCGGACACGTCGTGACGTTCCCGGCCCAGGAGGTGGATGGACTCGTCGGGCACGCCGCCGCTGTACCAGTGTCCGACCAGGGCGACGTACTTCGTGCTCTTCAGCGCGAGAGCCTCGTGGAGGAAGTTCGCCCACTCTTCGAGCGAGTGAACGCCAGAGGCGGCCGCGGACGCGGCTCCTCCACCGGCTCGTGTCGAGGCGACCCATTTGTCGATCTTGGCCTCGCTCCAGCCGTGCTTCCTGTGCTTCGCGATCTGGCGCTCCCGTTGTCGCGCGCTGCGATGAGCCGACTGCGCGAAGAGGCGGGAGCCGCAATCGCACTGGCCTCGCGTGACCCAGAGGTAGCGCTCGTCCTTGGAGAGCTGGGGCGTGATCGAGGCATTGTCGACGATCGTCGCGCCGACGCGGCGGCGTTCGCACAGCGCGAGAAAGTCGTCAGTGAGCGCGGTGTGGGGGACCACGGCGGTGATGAAGAGGCACATGTTGGACGCCCAGTTCTTCGCGTGAGCTCAGGGCCCCTTACTCGCTCGGCGGCAGGCTGATGCGCGCGCTGACCGCGTGGCGTAGCTCCTCGGCACGCGCCGCGTCCACGCCCAGGCGCTGCGCGAGTTCGCGGTATGCCGCCCTCTCCTCGGGCACGACGTCGAAGTCCGCCTCCGCCATCTCCCAGGCCAGCGCCAGCATCAGCTCGCGCAGCGTCGGATGCGTGAGTCGCTCTTCGACAGCGTCGAGTGACGAAGGCGCGTGCACCTCGGCGACGAGCTCGTCCGCCGTGTCCTCGTCGAGCCCGCTGTACGCGATGATCTGCGAGAGCAGGTGCGACTCCTCGGGGTCGAGATCGCGATCCGCGTTCGCCATCCAGATGCAGACCTCGACGGCCGCGCGGCGCTCGCGCGTGACGACCTCGTCGCTCTGTTCGTCCATCCAGGCACGCAGCGCGTCGAGGGCCTCCTCGCCGACGACGTAGGCGGCCACGCTCATGCCGGCCTTGCCGGCCTCTCCGACATCGGCTGCCGTGAGCACGCCCCCTCGCGCCAAGCTCCCCAGCCATGCTGACATCGCCACCGCGGATTTACTCATGCCGAGAGCGTAGGGGATCGGGGCCTCGGGGAGAAGACGCACCCGCCGCGCTCTAGCGGGGCTTGTTCATCCGTGCCACCTTCTCGCGATGAACGCACCCGTCCAGCCACTCGCCCGGGGTCGACGCAGAGTCTCGGCATCGATCGGGCCGTCGCTCTCCCGTGCGGCGCTCTGTCTCGCGCTGAGCGCGTGCTTGCTCGCGCCGCTCTCGGCGAGCGCCCAGCGCACGGGTGGCAGCTTCGGCGGCGGCAGCTTCCACAGCTCGGGCAGCAGCTCGAGCAGCAGCCCCTCCTACCACAGCAGCCCCTCGAGCAGCACGTCCTCGAGCAGCGGGTCCTCGGGCTTCCGCTCCTCGAGCTCGAGCGGCTCCTCGAGCGGATCGTCCTACAGCGATAGCTCCTCCGGCGGCGGCCCTTCGGCGGTCAGCCCCCCGACGCGGCTCGAGAAGCTCGTCGGGATCTGGGCAGGTCCCTTGGTCGGCCTGGTCTGTGTGCTGATCGTGGGCGGCTTCGCGTTCTATTTGCGTCCCGGCGGTTCCCGGAGGGCGCGACGCGCGGAGATCCAGCTCGGCCGCTCGAGCACGACCTCATCGCAGATCAGCTCCTGGATGGGCATGGACGTGACGGCGATCTCGGTCGCGCTCGACTCGAGCTCGCGCCGCTTCGTGCAGCAGCGTCTGATGGCCCTGGCCAAGGACGGAGACACGGACACGCCCGCTGGCCTGGCTCAGCTGTGTCGTCAGACCAGCAAGCTGCTGCGCGAGGTGTCGCCTGCTTGGCTCTACGCCGGCGCCAAGAATTACGACCCGATGGACGCCGAGGTCGCCGAGCGCACCTTCCGCGCTCTGGCCACCGACTTCCGTGCGCGCTTTCGTCACGAGGTCGTGCGTGCGGAGGGAGGCGATGTGCGTGAGGCCTCCGCGCCGGAGCAGCGCGCGCGACCCGAAGAGGGGGAGGGCCTAGCGGTCGTGACGATGATCGTGGCGGCACGCACCGAGCTCTTCGACCTCGCGGATCCGCGGTCCGTCGATGAGCTTCAGATCGCGCTCACGGCGCTCGGCATGCTCGCGGACGGAGTGCTCGTGGTTTTGGAGGTGGTGTGGTCGCCGGCGGAGGAGAACGACCGCATGAGCAGCGCCGAGCTCGAGATGCTCTACCCCGAGCTGGGCAAGGTCGACGAGTCCAGGCTCGCGGGTCGCGTCGTCTGTGCGAGCTGCGCGGGTCCCTACGCCGCCGAGCTCGGCGCGTGCCCCCACTGTGGTGCGCCCCCGGCGAGAAGAAACGGCTGACGGCCCGCGGGCGTTGCACTCTCGCTCCTCGCGCGGAGAGCTTCCGATGCGTATAGAGTGGCGGCCATGACGTCCTCTCGCTCTTCGCGCAGCTTCGCGCGCACCCGCTTTGGGCTCCTGATCACGGCAACGGTCTTGGCGCTGGGGCTCGCGCTGCTCCTGCCCTCGGACGCGTCGCTCTTCGCGCCCGCAGCGGTGGCGGCGCAGTCCACGGGCGGCAGCTTCGGCGGCGGCAGCTTCGGTGGAGGTGGCGGCGGCGGTGGCAGCTACGGCGGTGGCAGCTACGGCGGTGGCGGCTCGTCCTACGGCGGCGGCTCGTCGTACAGCGGCGGTGGCGGTGGCGGGTCCATGTCCGCAGGTGGGCTCTGCTTTCTCTTCTTCGTGCTGTTGGTGATCTTCGCCATCAAGGCGCTGCTCAAGAACGCGGGCGGCGGCTCGCGCCCGAGCTACCTCGCGGGCGCCGCGCCCTCGGCCCAATCGCCCATGTGGGGGAACATGGACGTGACGGCGATCTCCCTCGCCCTCGACGCGCGCGCGCGACCCTTCGTGCAAGAGAGCCTGACCAAGCTGGCCAAGAGCGGCGCGACCGGCACGCCCAGTGGCCTCGCCAGTCTGTGCCGTGAAGCCGCCAAGCTGCTGATCACCGTCGAGCGCGCCTGGCTCTACGCCGGCGCCAAGAACTATCGCCCCATGTCGCCGCCCCAGGCCGAGAGCGGCTTCCGCGGTCTGGTCGCCGACTACCGCAGCCGCTTCCGGCACGAGGTCGTGCGCGCCGAGGGCGGCACCATTCGAAGCGCGGACGCCTCCGAGCAACACGCGCGGCCCGAAGAGGGCGAGGGCGTGGTCGTCGTGACCTTGATCGTGGCTGCCCGCGTCGAGCTCATCGACCTGACGAATCCGCGTGACGCCGGGCAGATCCGCGGTGCCCTGAACGCCCTGGCGCAGCTCACGGTCAGTCAGCTCGTCGCGCTCGAGGTCGTCTGGTCTCCGGCGGAGGAGAACGACCGCATGAGCACGGCGGAGCTCGAGCCGCTCTACCCCGAGCTGGGCAAGCTCGACGAGTCCACCGTGGCCGGTCGCATCTTCTGTGCGAGCTGCCACGCACCCTACGCCGCCGAGCTCCCGCGCTGTCCCCTATGTGGCGCGCCCAAGCCGACGCCTACCCCCGTGAGATCCTAGTGTCCGACCAAGCACGACCCGAGACCGAGTTCCGCTACATCGTGCACGACATCGACGTCGGCCTCGACGAAGCCGAAGCGCAGATCCTCACCAGCCTGGCCAAGCGCCTGGGCGTCGCCGCAGGCGCGCTCTCGCGGCCCGTGCTCGTGCGACGCGGTGTCGACGCGCGCCACTGGCGCGACGTGCACTTCGTGATGAGCTACGAGGTCTCCCTCGCCGCGCCCCTGGCGGAGCCCTTGCCCAACAAGGTCGCGCGCGTCGAGCACTCGCGCATCGACCCCGTGCGCCCCGAGTCCTTGCCCGCCGCGTCGTCGCGCCGCGCGTCCGCGCCCGTGATCGTCGTCGGCGCCGGTCCGGCTGGGCTCTTCGCCGCCCTGGCCTTGGCGGAGGCGGGTCAAGGCGTCGTCCTCATCGAGCGCGGCAAGCCCGTGGAGCGCCGCATGCGCGACATCGGCAAGCTGCGCACGCGCGCCGAGCTCGACCCCGAGAGCAACCTCTGCTTCGGTGAAGGCGGCGCGGGCACCTACACCGACGGCAAGCTCTACACCCGCATCAAGCACCCCTTCATGCGCTGGGTGCTCGCCTGCTTCGTGCGCTTCGGCGCGCCCGAATCGATCCTGGTCGACGCTCACCCGCACCTGGGCACGGACAAGCTGGTCCACATCGTGCGCGCCATGCGCCTGCGCTTGATCGAGCTCGGCGGCGAGGTGCGCTTCGACACGCGCGTGGACGACCTGCTCGTGCATCAAGGCGCCGTGGTCGGCGTGCGCACGAGCGCCGGGGAAGAGCTGCGCGGGCAGGCCGTGATCCTGGCCACGGGCCACTCGGCGCGCGACACCTACGAGCGCCTCGAGGCGCTGGGCATTCCGCTGGAGCCCAAGGCCTTCGCCGTCGGCGTGCGCGCGGAGCATCCGCAGGAGCTGGTGAACACGATCCAGCTCGGCGCCGCCGCGGGGCATCCCGGCCTGGGCGCCGCGGACTACGCGCTCTCGGCCCAGCTGCCGGACGAGCACGTGGGCAAGCGCGGCGTCTACAGCTTCTGCATGTGTCCGGGCGGCCTGATCGTGCCTTCACCGACCGAAGCGGGCGGCATGGCCGTCAACGGCATGAGCAACGCCAAGCGCGGCGGGCGCTTCGCCAACTCGGGTCTGGTGGTGCAGGTCACGCCCGAGGACCTGATGCGCAACGGCTACGCCGAGGGCCCGCTGATGGGCGTCGCCTTTCAGCGTGCGCTCGAGCAGGCGACCTTCCACGCCGCGGGCGACCGCTACTACGCGCCCGCCATGCGCATGACGGACTTCTTGAAGCAGAACGCGACGGGCAAGCTCGCGCCCACCCGCTTTCGTCCCGGCGCCGTGGCCGCCGACCTGTGGCAGGTGCTGCCCGAGCTCGTCAGCCAGCCCCTCGCGCGCGGCCTGGCGGAGTTCGACCGCAAGATGCACGGCTACGTCACCAAGGAGGCCAACCTCTTCGGCAGCGAGACCCGCACCAGCTCCCCGCTCCGGATGGTGCGCGACCAGGACATGCCGTGCACCGGCTTCCGCGGCCTGTACCCGGTGGGCGAAGGCGCGGGCTACGCAAGGGGCATCGTCAGCGCCGCCGTTGACGGGCTGAAGGCCGCCGCCGCGATCCTGGCGAGCGAAGAGGGCTGACAGCGCGGGGCGCCTGGGGCCCGCCCCTTTCGCGCAATATCCGGCATCCCTGCTAGGATTCGGCCAGTGATACGGGTTGGAGACACCATCAGCGGCTACGAGATCCTCTCCAAGCTGAGCGCGGGCGGGATGGCGACGCTCTACCTCGCCCGGCGCGGTGGAGCCTCTGGCTTCAGCAAGCACGTGGCGATCAAGGTCGTGCACGAGCACCTGGCCGAGGATCCGACCTTCGTGGAGATGTTCGTGGACGAGGCCTTGCTCTCGTCGCGCATCCACCACCCGAACGTCGTGCACATCGAGGAGCTGCGCCAGCTCGACGGTCAGCACTTCCTGGTGATGGAGTACGTGAGCGGCGTCTCGCTCTCCCAGCTGGTCAAGCGCCTGAGCATCCTCGGTCGGCGCATGACGCCTCAGATGGCCGTGTACATCGCGGTGCAGGTGGCAGATGGGCTGCACGCCGCGCACGAGCTGAAGGACGCCAACGGTCGGCTCGAGGGCCTGGTCCACCGCGACGTCAGCCCGCAGAACGTGCTGCTCGCCTGGGAAGGCCACGTGAAGTTGATCGACTTCGGCGTGGCCAAGGCGCGCAGTCGCATGCAGCAGACCACGCGAGCGTCGCTCAAGGGCAAGCTGCGCTACATGGCGCCCGAGCAGGCGCGCGGGAAGGACATCGACCGTCGTTCGGACACCTACGCCCTCGCGATCGTGCTGTGGGAGATGCTGACGATGCGTCGCCGCTTCGGGGGCGACAACGACTTCGCCGTGCTGGACGAGGTGCTCGCGCCCGAGCACGTCGCGCCGAGTCAGTACAACCCCGCCGTGAGCCCCGAGCTCGACGCCGTGGTGTTGAAGGCGCTCGCGCCCGCGCCCGAGGACCGCTACGTCAGCGCGCAGGAATTCCGCCGAGCCCTCGCCGGCGCCGTGCCCAGCGCCCTGGCCCTCGACGCCTCTCACCTCTCCGAGCTGGTGCGAGCCGCGTGCGCCGAAGCGCTCGGCCAGGATCGCCAGCACATGCCGAACAGCATGGTGCTGCCGGGGGGGATCTCCGCCGGGAACGACATCGAGAGGGCGCCTCTGCGCACCATGACCGTGAGCGCCTCGCAGGTGCTCGAGTTCGCCGACTCGTCGAGCGGCAACAAGTCCTTCGTGCCGGGGCCGCCGGAGCCGACGGTCAGCCACTTGGCCCAGCCTCGTCCGAGTGGTCCAGCGCGCGTGCCACCTCCTGGACCCGTGATTGGCCCGCCGCCCGCGCCACCCTCCGGCCCGCGCGTGAGTGGTCCGTCGCCCGTGCCCGCGCTCGATCGGGGAACCGGCACTGCGCCGCTCGTGCCGGAGCTCGATCTCAGAACCAGCGGGAGCTTCGTCGCGCCCGTGGTCCCGCCCGCATCGCACGGGACCCGGCGGCTCGTGATCGGGTGGACGATCTTCGGGCTCTTGCTGCTCGCCGCTTCCGTCTACGTGCTCTTCCCGCCGCGCGCCGCGGATCACCCTCCGCAGCCGGGCGAGGGCCCCGTGGCCAACGTGCCCGCCCTCCACGACGCCGGTGCACACGCCTCACCGACGGCGCGGCCAGACGCGGGTCATGCCTCCACCGCCATCGTGGGCCCGGGTCGCGATCCGGGGCTCACGCGCTTCGACGCTGGCGTGCGCCGGCCTCCGCCCCATCCGACTCGCACCGAGCCCAGCCCCGCGGTCGACCGCTACCAGCGACCGACCCTGCGTCACGGCCACCGTCGCGGCTTTCGCATCCGTAACCCGGGCGCGAGCGCGCCCGAGCAGTAGCCCCGCCGACCTTCGTCCGCGTTGAGCGAGCTCAGTCGCAGCGCAGGTCCTGGTTGCAGATCTGTCCCGTCGGACAGTCGGCGTTCTGACTGCACTCACGGCACTCGTGGGCGATGCAGAAGGG
>Ga0100402_1007747_pt1 | contig 10294 bp, 12 predicted proteins | sample CryGeyme20150102_FD_80419 | JGI IMG/M metagenome (GOLD analysis project Ga0100402, IMG submission 80419) | Groundwater microbial communities from Crystal Geyser aquifers in Utah, USA - Crystal Geyser metaG 2015-0102 | ecosystem: Environmental > Aquatic > Deep subsurface > Groundwater | place...
AATCCAATACTATTAATATAACATATCAAATTAATGATCACGTTATAGACACTATCAATTGGAGTGATAAAAGGAGGGTCATTCCTCAGAATTTGACCATTTTTACCAACTCTTTCGGTAACCTTGTCTTCTTGATTTTTCTCATTCTCAAATGAGAATATTCAATGGTCGATGTTAAATTCAGTGTTGCTTTGCCAACTTTTAATTATTATCCCACAAAATTGTGCATATCCTCTTGATAAGATAGGGGTTCTTTTTTTATGCTGTTTACTGTCTTCACTTTGGAGTTAATTATTGACTTTGCAGTCATATCTTTCTTGTCCTTCTTTTTGGTGAGAGATAAATCGTCTGTTGTTTGTTGTTTGTTTAGTTGGACTGTCTTGAAAGCTGGAGCTCTGATGACTGCTTCAGGTTTCTTTTAATTCATGCTTTTGTCGATAACTACCTATTAATTGTTTGTCTCGTGACTTTTCATCTTTCCATTCAAGCTATCACTGATGTTAGATATCTTATTTTTGCCGTTATTACACATCGCAGCGAGAGCTCGATAGGTCGCTCTGACTACTCTCACCACAACTTCAATAAGGTAGTGAAAGGAGCCCATTAGAAAGATCCCTAGGCATGCTATTGTTGTATAGGAGAGGACCGCTTCATCCTTGACGAGTAGAAATATCACAAAGCAGCAGTGGAATATGATCGGATAGAGAGCTTTGAGAATAGCCAGAACTTTGAAAGTAGGGACTGTGAATGAGTTGTACAGGTACAGCAATTGACTGAGACCAATGATGGTGAGGAAGTAGTAAGGATTGTCGTTGATGACAAGAAGAGGATATATGAAGTTTTCATAGCCGTTCCACCAGTTTCTCAGAGCAATCTTGAAGTAATGCTGTTTGCCTTCTCTCTTAGCATCAATGATCTCAACTAAAAGACTAAAAACAACCAAGCTTGCCAGCACTATTAAAATGATATACTCTGCTGCTAGGTTTATGAGATCTGATATATTTTTTCCTCCACCGTTGATGCTGAACCTCCAGGCTAGAATGAAGTTGACCATATTGGATAGGACTATACCCCAATAGATGCCTATTTTGTTGGCCGAGAGCAGTTTGTGAAATTTTTAGAGGTTGAACACTCTTTTGCTCAGAAGGAAAGCTAGTACTTCTACTACAATTATATTTCCTAGGATTATGATTGTGTCCAGGTAGCACTTGGAAAATAGATCGGAGCTAACATCAAAATACAAAGCACGTAGGTCGTCTACTCTCTCGTGAGATATTGATTTCCAATCAGACAGAAATGATATGTTATTCAAAACATTGCTCTGCAGCGATTCAAACAAGGGCGCAAAATAGTTGAAAATATCAATAGGCACTCGAATGTTCAACAAGATGTACAGACTGGACAGGTTGAAGTAGTTGAAAGTAGACAGGAAGAAGAGAGCCAGTGGGCTACTGAAGACAAAAGTGAAAGAGTTATCAATGATGGTGTCAAGAGTCTCAACTGCATTATTGAAATAGAATAGAGTTGCCATTTGTAGCTAGGTATAACTAATGGGAGTGTAAAAAGTTTAGACAATTGGAGTTGGTGTGGTGTTGGTGCTGTCGGGGGTTGATTCATTGGTTGTTGTAGCATTGGGAGTAGCTGATGTTTAATTTGTAGTGTTTGTGGCAGATGTTGAGTTTGTCGTTGTGTTAGTTGTTGAGTTCGTTGTTGTATTGGCCGTGTCATTAGATGTTGTATTAGCTGTCGAGTTGGAGGATAGGTTTCCTGTGGAATTAGCAGTATAGGTCAGAGTCATTTCAAAGGCAAAGGCCTGCTCCCAATCCAGAGCATACAACACCTTCCGATCATAATCGATTATCAATCTCGTCTGTAGCCAAAAGCTACTCAATTAGCAGTACACACCTCTCCATAAATCATATACTTGGTCATTCGGGTCCATCTGAACTAATATGAATCTGTTATTGCTGTCAAGGAAGGTAGCCGTATAGATATAATTCGATGTGGGAATTGTAGAGTGTGCAGTGAGGCTGCTGAGGTTGAAAACAAGGATCGGATGGATTTCATCGTACTCAATGAGCGCCAGTTGACTATCAGCGCTGAAGGAAATGTTCCAAGGGGAATTTGAAGAAGCTGTGAGGGCGTTGTTTTAATGATGTATTTGAGTGAAGGAAGAGTCAAGTTGATGCACATAGAACTAAGAGTTGGCAGGAGACCATACAATTGCTTTTGTTCTATCGGGTGTCACCGCAATTCGAAAATTACTGACAGACAAACTTACATTTACCGCAGTTCCTGCTTCAAAGTTGCAAATATGCATCACATCTCCGGTTGATTTTTTGTAGTAGGCGAATAGAAAGGGGCTCTGGATTGTCACTACTGAAGGACCCGTTGAAGAAATATATAAATTTGTTAAGTTTTTAAAGGTCCAGCTACCGTTAGTGTTGACTTAATGAATTTAATGTCTGGTGATGTTCCATGCTGTGCGGGTGAGGGCTACCAATGTATTGTTTAGGTTGAAAGTGAGGTGAGTCAAGTGGGAATACTGGCTACTGTACCTGTAGTCAGATATATTCTTGACTGATAGTGAAGGATCAGCCCTAGAGTAGACGGCTATCATGCTGTCGCCATCTAGCAGGTAAAATGCATCATTTGTTAGTGTCATTTATCTGAAAAAGTTGGGTGAGGCAACAGCCCCCGGTAGGTCGAAGGGGCTATAGGCGGTCACTTAGCGGAAAGTAAGATTGTAATTAGAGTCAGAGTATGATAGCGCCCGACTTTTTACTGTGCACAAAATATAGAGCAGTATTCCTAGGGAAAGGGAGCACATTATTATTATCTTTTTTCGAATAATAGAAAATCATTTGTCTTAGGGATAGAATTAATAAATCTGGAAGTACAAATGAACTTACAGCTGAAAATGTTCCAGCTAGCGAGCTCCTTTTTGCTGAACCAAATACCATAATCGATGTTTATCAATGACGCCATTTTCAACTGATATTTCATATATTATATTTTTCTTTCGCCTAACCAAAATAAATAGGTTTCCCTATGTGTCATTTCAACATGGATAGTTTAATACCACCATCATTGAAGTATAAGAGTAGGAGCACTCATGCTACTCAGAGTATTTGTGAAGCTACCACTAATAGTGGTCCTTTTCTACCTGACGTTTCTTGCTTCTTGCCTGCTGGGAGATCGTGCCTCTTGCAATCAAGAGAATCTTCTTTATAATCTGACAACCTGTATAATTGGACTGTGCTTGTGATTTCATATGTTGATATCATCTATCAATATTATATCATCACATGTTGACTAACTTCGCCAGAAGAGTTGCACAGTTCGCCACCGAAGTGCAGAAGAGCTCCACCAAAACCAGTGCCTCCTCTTCAACCATCACTCAATACCGCGATGGACAACTGGTTAACAGATCATCCATCACCCTCAAAAAACAATAGGATATTGAGGCCTACGTCGTCAAAACAGTCCAAAATTATTTCAGAACCACCTACAAAAATGGTACTGATTGTCCTATCCAGGTGTCACCAAAGATAGCGCTCTTTCAGAACATGGCCTTGACTCTTTGGATGCTATTGAAATCGCAATGCAAGTCGAAGAAGATCTTGGATACACAATCTCCGCTGAGACCCTGCCAGCCTTCACCAGAGTCAAGCATTACATCACCTATATCGAGCAAGTGGAAGCCTTCAAGAAAGATAATAACAAAATCCCTCTTCCTTGATTAACAGACCACTAGATCATATTCCAACTTATAGCATTAAGTCGATTGAGTTCCTGTATATGCTGTACCAACATAAGGAAAGAATGTTGTGTCAGATATTTGAATTTAAATAGGATAGGTTCATCATTTCTTGGCGGGTTTGGCACGAACCAGTCTGGACAGTCTTCTTCTGAGAGTCAGGACTTTGAATCTCTCGAAGTCAGAGAGAGATTGTCTGCGGGCTTGTCTTGCGTAGGCTCTTCCCAATGAGCTTTCGGCATACTTTTCGGCGACTTTTTCTTTTTTGACAATGGCTCTAACTTTACCATGCTTGGCTCCTCTCTTGACACCAATGATCTGAGGGGTGAGTTGGAGTCTCTGGACATTGATGATTTCTCTGGGAATATTTTCTCCATCGATGAGGACTCTGTTGGTACCAACGACGTCAACAATGGTGACGAGTTTGCCTTCATGAGGGCCGTAGGTGACTCTGGCGACGCGACCGACTTGAACGAATCTGTGATATCCCTAAATATTTGAGTGTGTACCATTGTGGTGAATCTAATAAATATAAATATTGAATTAAGAATTCATTAAATTATTCATCAACCATTCTTAAATGCTCTCACAAAATATTCAGGCTTTACAATTTTTTAACTCCTATTACAATCCTCAATCTGTCAAATAAGTTTTATTAATCAACTGAGGGTATGTTCTCTAATAATAATTTTAAAATGTCGAATAAGAAAGCGATACTCGATTAATAATAAACCAACATCCATTCTCCTCCTAAAATATACAACAACGGGTTCGACAAGTCAGCCGAACAACCTTGGGCATTGTTCAGCAATTAAAAACCAAAAGAATAGTTCACTTCAGTCACCTAAACTCATCTGTATTCCAGAAGCATCGTCAGAAAACTCATGCAGTCAGGTATTACTCAAATAATGCAGCTAAGTAGAAAACTATCAGGCATGAGATCAATCAAATAGACAGGTCTAGCGTCTTGTATGCTAAGCCAGGAAGATATGATCGCAGTTAAGTTGACTTGAACGCTCAGTCTAAAAATAAAAATTATTCCTCAATGTGTGCTTCCAAGAGTATCGATTTATTTATTTAGTCAAGCAAATCAACGAAAGGTTGAGCCAGAAAGGTCAGAACATCAAGAAAAATAAAAGTTAAATTCATACATCTGCTACTGAAACTACACAGCAATAAAAGTATTCCGATCATCATGTAGAGTCTCAGTATCAGGTCTTGTCACTTACAAATTCAGCTCAGTCAATGCCCAACGATCCCTGGGATTCAATGAGATCAATCATGAACAAAAAATGAAATAAGATATGAAACAAGCAAAAAAAGCACAAGCATGCACCAAGAACAGATTCAAAAAGATCCTGTACAACACAAACCACAAGAGATACAAGGAGAGTATCAGACAAGAAAGAAGCGTTCTATCTGATTTTACCAAGAAGACTGATGAGTACCTCAAGGACAGAGTCAAAGAGAAGGAAGAATAAAACCTTGTTTATGGCGAGAAAGCGAAGAACCTTCACTTCATCAAATAGTACATGCACACAGAGAAAGCTGAATACGATGTTGGAAGGCACATAGTTGACTAGATCGAGAATAATCAGCCGAAATAGGAATACATCAAACATCGAGCCTGCAAGACGGAGGTGGATGAGGATCTGTAGTTTGAGAGAAGAAAGATACCTTTTCAGAGGAAAAGAGTCAATATAAGATTTCTTACTTTTGTCGACTGATCTAGGCTCCTTTATAAAAATCATAAAACATATGAAACAAAGGAAAATATCATGTTTTTGTTGTTTATTTTGGAAAGGATGCCTCTTCAATGAATAAATCAAACAGTTTGTCCTTGAAACATTCTTCATATTGATTGTATATTCTCTTGCTTGTTGTGCTTCCTCCAGGGTTTGAGCCTCCTCAGCTAATTGTTTCGAGGCCCACTCCAATTTACAACTGGATCTCATGGCAATTGGAGTCCTTGTTGGGAAATAGTAGTTAATCATATAACATCAAAGTATATATTCTTCTTGTGTTTTATCCACAATTTATTATAAATCTATCAAATGGAACAGCCGATCAAACTGGTCTACTGGAACATCCGAGGCCTTGGAGAAAAAGTAAGACAGGTCCTCGAGTATTGTGGACTCCCCTACACTCAATAGATCCTTCTCAACCCAGAAGAAAAACCAAAGTGGTTCGAAAATATCAAGCCTACATTGATCGACAAGCACCCAGCCATAACTTTACCTTACATAGTTGATGGAGACCGGATCGTGACCGAAAGTGACGCCATTTGCGTATATCTTTGCCACCGATCAAACAAAGTTGAACTGCTAGGAAGGAATGCATAAGAGCAAGTTGTGATGGCTACAGCTCTTGGGGTGTTCAATGACTTCTACAGATCCTACTAAGATCTCACATACAACAACTACAGCGATCAGGCAGCTTTCCAAGAGGCTGTCAAGGAATCCATCCCAAGGTTTGAAGTTTACCTAAGAAAGCTCAACGGATAGCTTGGCAACAAGGAGTTCATAGCAGGGTAGATCACGTGGGTCGACATTTTGGTAGCTGATTTCATCCAAGTTCTCAAGACTTTGTGTGAGGATTACTTGAAAGATTTTCCAAAATTAGCAGAGTATCAGGTGCGAGTGTGGGAGTTACCCGGATTGAAGGAGTACTTCGCATCAGATCGATTCATTGCTCGACCGATAACCAGTCCAAGAGCCTACTGGCGCTGATTTCATTAAATTGAAATAATTTTACTATATTGATTCAATAGATTGACATCCAAGTCACAGTCAACACAGTCATTTTTTCAGCAACAGTTTTTCTGACTTGAATGACTTTGATTTAAATTTACTTTGATAAGCTGCCCTTGAATAATTTTAAGCTAGACTTATTTATCACGATATATCTAAGCAACAATTTTATTTATAATAATCATTCATTATGGGAGCTGGTTGGAATGCTTTTTGTGGATAGGATCAGAAGGAACCTTAACTTGCTTCAGATATAAAAATTGACTGTTCAACTCAAAATAGCAAATTAATCATATCAGAGAGTGATCAGAAAGCAGCTGAAATCTTCAGCATGGCTGGAGATTAATTAACTTATGAGGAAAGATACACTTAGGCCATCAATTGCTACAAAATGGCCATCAAACGAAACCCTCAATTCGCTAAAGCCTATAATGATCTGGGATGGGTCTACCAGAAAATCAACAAAATCAATCAAGCGATAGCATGCTACCAGAGAGCAGTGGAGTTGAACCACAAGCATCCTTCAGCTTTTCTGAATTTACAAGGAATTTTGCTGAACCAAGGGACTGACTAGCATGTTAAGAGATCGAGGGAGATCCTGGATGAAATACTGAAAGTCAGTTCTGAAACACCACTGGCAGCTAAGGTAGCGATGGAGAGCGTGTAATCAAAACTGAAAAGCACAAGAAATTCTTATGATTGATTCTCTTTATTTAACAATAATTCTCTTTATTTGGCAATTCAATCAAATATGCTATATCAATACTGTGAGAGTCATTTTTATGATAAGTGATCATTTTCAAGGCTTCATTATTGTTATTTGATATGTGGATTCTAAAGAGATGACAAACGATATGTTTAATCTACTAAAAACATGGCTATATCAGAATTAATTGTTAGCAATCATCCAAAACTCAATGACAATTGTTTACATGGTTCTTTGGTTCTACTTGACCCTCTCGCAATCACAAGTACTCCAAGCAGCGATACTTAATTATTCACACTTCGCGACAGTAGATGAAATTGAACCAGCAGACAGGATCATCTTCTCCCTTGACTCTTCTCAAGCGCTTCTCTACAGTCCATCTAACACCACTCCTACAGTAATTTCCATCTTGAATCACGAACAGATCTCAAATCCTGCTCAATACACCTTTAACTCTCCTCTATTCATCCAATATTTTTCAGACGCTTTCGACAGCACTCATCTTCTCTATGGGACTGGATCCAGTCAGATCAGGTCCAAGATGTTCCTTCGGACAAATAAATACAAATAGACTCTTATTTATGCCATACCATAATAAGATCAATGCACAATCAAAAAGCTTGTAGTGTCGACTGATGGTAAAAAATGGGCAGCAGATTGCGAGGTCGGTTATACAGCCTATTATGGTACTCTAGAGCAAAATACCCGAGATGTCACTGTCATTTTCTACGATTCAGATAGCGTGATTGACGATATTGAGTGGCGGCCCAGTAGCTATGAATTAGTCATTTCAGGCAATAATTTCGTCAATAGCACCTCTTACATCTATGTTCACAACATCTAGACGAAAGAATCAACTCAGCTGTAAGTTTAATTAACCAAAGTAATGGACATTGTTTTTTCCTCGGATGACGAGCTGTACCTCCTTGACCTTGTTACAATCTCTTCCACAAGCACCAATATTAAAAAATACGACTTTAACACTCAATCATATACACAGCATCAACTCTAACCCAAAGCTCGCTATGTTTCAGTCAAAAATCATTTTCTTTGTTTCACGACTAATGATGGTTGGCAGTACATCTATATGGCTAATTCGAGCAACTATAATGGGAGTAATATTCTGTTTAAATTTAATTCGGATTTTTTAGTGTCTGGTTTGGGTCCTGATGGTGCATTTTTTGTTGAAGAGATTAGTGGCATGAATAAAGTAGAACTATACAAAATGTGTAAAGAAGGAGAATCCTATAACTCTTAAAGCAACAGTTGTTTGCCATGCAAGGAAGGATGTCTTGATTGTCTTTTCAGTCCCAACCAATGTATTTCATGCCAATAATCATACTCATTCAACCCGCAAAGCCACCAGTGCTCAGCTGAAACTTCATATCTGATGTGGATAATTATCGGAGGTGCGCCTATCGCCTTTATACTCATTCTCACAATAAGTATAGTGCTTTTCAAAAGGCATAGGAAGCATAAGAACAAAACGGATTAGAAAAGGGAAAGCGTCAAGGCATCAGGAGCTGTAGTTGGGGACAAGCCTCCAGAAGAGGAAGACGTAAATTAAGCATTAATGTTTCTGGACTGATGGCATTAAATGATTGTGGATATGAATAAAATTGATATTATATTTCTTAATAGTTTATCGAATATACTTGACAGTATTGACATCACTCAGCGATAATGCATTCCATCAACACCTTCCATCAGTTAGTCTTATCCTTCTTTCTACAAAAAAGATTCAACTTCTCTTGCTCTTCTTTGCTTCTCTATTTTCTTTCTAACTATTAATAATATCAGTACTAACAGTGTGACTCCTATCAATGCTGCCACTATTATGACAGCCTTGTGCCCTCCTTTCTCCTCGCATTTATCTCTCTAACTGTTTAGTTAGAAGTCCTCTTGACAGCTAAGACAGAGTTAAGCAGATTCACAACTCATGCAGCCTTCTATGAGCTGGGAGCATGGCATACATAAACCTTAATAGGGCAAGAAGGGGGCTTAGCAGGTCAAGCAATTATGGTTGCTGGTGCAGGTGCGACAGTGGGCTATCAAGGATGCACAGGATACACATTCTCTACGAGTGGATATGGCATATTCCAGACTAACACAGGAAGCACATTGATTTGCAGAGAGCAGACATTCTGCGCAAGGATGATTACAAATTTCACAGCTATGGTAAAGACTGGAATAATAGAATCCTGGCTAATTACAGAGTCGATACACCTCTATTTAGCTTTATTTCTCCTGTTTTTTTGACTTGTATCTAAGCAGATAGTTGCCATCATTCCCCTCAATATTCTACCAAAATATGGCACCAGCAGTAAAAATAGCACGAGCATCATCAGTAAAACTCTTCCTCTCGTATACCTAAAATACATCGCTTTTCTTCAACACAGCTAAAAATCCATCTTCAACAGCCAATTAATCAACTACATATGTCATCTCATAGGTTTGTGCATTTTCTGCTGTCATGTTGTAAAGTTTGACCAGTGATGGTTTTTCCTCTCCTTGTTAATCGACCATATATACAAGTTCAGAGGATGCAAATGATAGGCTTGTAATGAGAGTAATGTTGATATTTAGAGGAGTAGTTGAGTTGTCCTAAAGGTTGAATATAAATGGTGGAGGGTTTAATTGGCCTTATCTGTTTGAGACTGATACAAGTAGTTATTGGGAGACAGGTCTCCAAGTTAGATCTATCACATGTGTGCATTCTTCATAGCTTATCTCAATGACTTCCTCCTCGGGATCCATCGTGCTTCCAATGTACAATAGACATTTCAGGTCACAAAAAGAGGCCCAGTGAAGTCCATCACTAGACACAGCTATCTTCTCTAATTGGCAGTGGGCTGTATTCACATAAAGCAATGTCTATTTCGCTTTGCCATTCGTTGTGATTTATATGACTCTGACCTAACTCTACTTGTTGCTATAAATGATTCGATGGTTGTTGCCTAATTGAGGAAGGAAAGTGACATAGTATGGATTGTTGTGTAAAGTTAGCTCCAAAAGAAGTGGCTACCAAGAGTAGGGATCGTAGAGAGAGGGAGGATACTAGTATCCTCGTTAATAGAG
>Ga0100402_1007752_pt1 | contig 10286 bp, 8 predicted proteins | sample CryGeyme20150102_FD_80419 | JGI IMG/M metagenome (GOLD analysis project Ga0100402, IMG submission 80419) | Groundwater microbial communities from Crystal Geyser aquifers in Utah, USA - Crystal Geyser metaG 2015-0102 | ecosystem: Environmental > Aquatic > Deep subsurface > Groundwater | place...
AGTAGGTCGTATACTGTTCCAAAATTTGACAGTATAGGTAACTCTACTGTTTTACTATAGGGTTATTCTACCTTGTCGGTTGAAATAAGACTTGGGTCTCATTTTACCTATAATACTACTGTATCACCTATCACACAGTCTCATTCTTTATCGCATTATTTTACACTTGTTTCTACAGTTCCGATTGGATGGAAGCTTAAAAAAAAAAGAGTCACACTCGTGACGACGAACTTCGTGTTTGTGCGTCTGTTTTGAGCTATACTAGCCAGGCATTCATTCAAGAGTTTTGAAAAATACACACAAGTACCGTCGTGTGATCGTTTGTTGTGAAAGTACTGTATACAGTACTGCACGGTGGTACAGCAGGTTTCTAGCATGAATAAACCTACCGCCGCCGTAACATCTACTGCATATTCGAACAAGAACAGCAAAAGCAACACCAACAACAACACCAACAACAACAGTCATCAACCATGGCGTTATCGTTATTTCCAAAAGGACAAACTTCGAGTTCAAGAACGCTACTGGCATCCTCTTCATGAACTGCCCTTTCCGTGTTCAACGAATAATAATAATAATAATAAGACCTGTTTGGTTATACCCGATGGTCGCACATGGCGTCGCTATTTACCGCTTTGGACGGAGTTGATTCAGCAACAACAACAACAACAACAACAACAGCAATCATCGTCATCATTACTGCAATGGATCCTTTTAGAATCTGCCGTTGAATTAATGGATTGGAGGAATAGTTCTCCTTGTATGCCCCAACAACAACAACAATTTGTTGTCGACAACAATGATAATGGTAGCCATGATTCGTTAATGATGCGTGAAGCCACGGCACCCCGAGAACGGTCCAAGATTTTACATCTCTTGGAACAGTCTACGCAACAACAGCAGCAGCAAGAGCAACAACTACCATCCATTGCAACTTTTTGTGATTTATCTGTACGTGACGACGACGAAGATGAGGGGTGTGATGAATGGGACTTTTTGGACTTTGCTTCTATGAGTGTGGTTGATCGGAGTCGACATGCCTTGATCCGTGCTGGACGTATGATGTTGACGAGTAACATGGACGACCAGAATTCATCGAAGGTGTTGTTGGTGTTGTTGTTGTTACTAGTTCACGACGAAAACGAACGACAAATCCTACAAGAATTGTATGAACGAGAAGATGACAGTGATAATGGAATGATGAGAATAGTCACTGTCGATGAGTTCTTACAATACATGGCAGAACACAATTTGTTACAATCAGCAGGAGCCACTGATGATCAATCTACCACAGCTACCAGTTTGCCTAAATGGAAAGCTCTCCAGCGGCGTTGTGACGAAGAGTACAAGCGACGCAATACAGTACCCAACAGTACTACCACAGACGACGACGACGACGACGATGATGCGGACAATTGCCAGCAAGAATATTTGACGAATGATCAAGTTCAGGAAGGACTTCGTCGGGGAGAATTGATGCGAGGACGTCTGGAGGTAACACAACAAAACCCCAAAGAAGCCTTTGTGCAGATTGTTTCAGCAGGTAGTAATGCTTCTACCTCGTACTTTATCAATCAACGAAAAGATCATTTCAATCGAGCACTGCACGGGGATGTGGTTGTTTTAAAACGATTACCAGAGTCACAATGGGGACGACCCATTGGTAAACGGCGTTTGATCGTGAATGTCAACAATGCTGACAAGGATGATGATGATGATGATGATGATGTTAATAACGACAACGACGAGGACAATACAGAAGAAGATATACCACCCGTCCCTTCGGCGAGAGTCGTGGCCATTGCCAGTCGCTCGTCGCGATCTCATTGTGTGGCGACCCTGGTCGATGTTCCCCGAAGCGATGAAAGTCATGTACTGGTGGTACCCATGGATATACGATTTCCAAAAATACGCATTGCTTCCAAGGCTTGGAAAAAGTATTTGCATCAACGTCTACTGGTGGCGATTGATCAATGGGACGTTGGATCGGCTTATCCGTCGGGTCGGTGCGACGAAATTTTAGGACCCATTGGTGACTTGGAAGTAGAAATCAAGTGTCTGCTATTGGAGAACCAAATTCATCTGGATCCCTTTAGTGCTGCAGCATTGGCGTCCTTACCTTCAGAAGGTCACCAGTGGGTGGTTCCAGAAAAAGAAATATCGCAACGCAGAGATTTGCGCCACAGTCGCCGCATTTTTAGTGTGGATCCTCCTGGTTGTCAAGATATTGATGATACGTTTCACGCTTATGGTATGGTTTTAGAGTGGGACAATGCGCTTTTCTATTGTTTTTTTTTCTTCTTCTCACACTTCCAAATTACTATACTCCTCGTTGTTGAATGCAGTTCTTCCTAATGGCGATATCGAAGTTGGCGTTCATATTGCTGATGTGACATTCTTTGTTGCACACAACTCACCACTGGACAAAGAAGCGCAAAAAAGAGGAACAACTTTTTATCTGGTAGACCGACGATTCGATATGCTTCCGTCACTTTTGAGTTCAGGTATGTCTAACTGCTGGTCGTAAGGTAATTGACGATTCTGTATGTTCACACAACTTTTTCGCTCTTTGTCTCCAGATTTGTGCTCTCTTCATGGGGGAGTTGATCGGCTGGCAGTGTCAGTCATCTGGACACTCTCGCCCGATTTTGAAACTGTAAAATCCGTCTGGTATGGAAGAACTGTAATTCAAAATTGTCAAGGTATGCGAATTGAGTTTCATTTATGTGTATGAATCTTAGTAATGCTTCTCTTACCGACCTTCCTTGATTCATTCCGTGGTATCAATTCTACCAGCCATGACATACGATCAAGCACACAATATTCTCCACGATACGCCGCCTGACGAACCAGGGAAAAGCGTTCCTCCGCTGACTGCAGGATATCCAGTCGATCGCAGTAGGATTGCTGAGTTGAAGAAAGATCTCTTGATACTTCGCGACCTTGGTAGGAAGCTCAAGAAAACCCGGGAGGAGGTAGGAGGTGCGGTGGATCTCTCGAGTGGAGATTTAGGGGGCGAGCTCAAGTTCTCTCTGGACGAGAATGGCGATCCAATTGCTGTGAAACCAAAGCAAGAATTGGAAATCCACAATACGGTCGCAGAGCTAATGATCTACGCCAATGGTTACGTTGCCACAAAGATCTACGACACCTTTAAAGACTCTGCCTTACTGCGCATTCACAGGACAGTGGAGCAATCACGTTTCGATGGCCTAAAACAAATACTGAATGTCGGTGGTATATCCCTCGAGGGCAGTAGTAATTCGAACCTTGCCAAGACGCTCAAGAAAGTTGAGCAAGCGGGTGCTGTGGTCAATTCTCTTATTAAATCCCTGGCAACGAGGTAAGACCGCTTTTTCGGTGCTGTTGCGTCAAGGAATGGCTCTGTTCCTTCTCATGCGATATTGTTGACTTTTATCTTCATGACAGGGCTATGTCCGAAGCGCAGTACATTTGCACTGGAAATCAACAGGATGGGCTAGATTTGTCGCACTACGGTCTCGGTGTCGACAGATATACACATTTTACATCACCAATTCGAAGGTAAATTTCAACTTGATCGTCGTTTTTGTTTATTGGTGTGGTGACCTCGTGCTCACTTTCTCTATTTCACTCGGGTAAATAAATGCATAAAGATACGCTGATGTTGTGGTTCACAAACAGCTATTAGCGTCATTATACATGGAAAAACTACCTCAGGCAGCATCTGCCACTCTCAATGCTTTTGTGGAACCCGATCGACCAGCTTTACCAGCAATCCCAGACTCGAATGTCATTTCCACTATGGCTGGTGAGGGCATTGACGGTGACACCCCTGCAGGCGATAACGACATGATTGGAGATGACTTGAATGGTGACGACTTTTTAGATTCTCTCATCGAAGGTGCATCAGAGCTAGCTTTGGGTGGTTTTGGTGACGAAGGAAGTGGGGGCTACGACAAGGAAGGCGACGACCATGATGTTGCCGATCAGGCTAGTAAATTACCAGGTAGTGCAGTTGGCATTACCACTACCTCTTCGAGGATCAAACCATACGAGGGATTTGAGGTTGCTCGCATTGCAAGCTCTCTTAACCATCAAAATCGCATGGCGAAGCATTCGTCTATGCAGTGCCAGAATCTCTTTTTATCATTGTACTTTCGAAATCATGAGGAAGTTGCCCAAGGGGTTGTCACAGAACTTCGAGTCAACGGTTTCTTTGTGTACATTCCTAAGTTTGATATTTCAGGTCCTGTTTACGTGCGTGATATCAATGGTGACGTTCAGATGGACCCCTCTCTATTCGGTCTTCCTGCGACAGCTGGGCAACCTGCAACTCTTGCCTTTGCCGCCTCTTCTTCGTGCCGTCGGTTTCCCTCGGGACAATGTACACTTGTAGAGTCATCACACGGCTCAGTAGAAGGTGCCAGGCTGGAAATATCTGTGCCCGAGAGTCCAATGAAGTTTGTCGTGCGCACTGTCGACGTTGTATCAATCCTGCTGAGATGTGATGATTGGGACGTGAGGAGTCGTGTCCCGCCTCCGCGATTTCTCTTGGTTTCAAAAAGCACTCGCCCTCCCCCCGGCTTTGGTTATAAGGAATCTCCCGCGACGACGAAAATTACGTCAAAAACTATCCAAAGAAAAGAGCGTGCAGGCGCAGTTGAATCTGCATTGAATGAGCATGAGAGCAACGTTGGTGCCACGCCTTCAAAGAAAGCGGCTTTCTCATCCATATTTGATGCTTTACAAAGTATTCACGTCCCTCCTGTATTGGAAGGTGTCCCTGTTCGATCTCGCGCTTCTGCCAAAGCCAACAAGAATTGCGATGATGATCATCGCCAAGAAGTCTTTGGTGGCCGCATAGTGTATCGCAAGTTTGTGAATCCAGACACCAAGTCGGCCACGCAAGAAGCTGCCATTTCGGCGGCATCCGAGGCAGCAGCCCAGCGACGTGCCAACGCAGTTCAAACCATGGAGAGACGAAATGAATACGATACGACACGTCAGGTAGAACGAACAGTCATGGCCCGCACTCAACGGCTCGCCGCTGACAAGCGCAATACACGAAAGAGCAATGCCAAATAAAATCTAATGAAATAGCCATCTTGTTGATTCGTTAAGATTTGTCCTTTTTATTTTTTCCCACGTACTCACCGCTAATAATGGACGATGCTGCTCAGCTTGCAGGATGTGACGAATCGTTACGACTCGCTGTTGTGGAATGTCGATGGTCATTCCCATTTCGAGTTGTCTTTGTTGCTTTAAAGGGCATGCATCGCGGTGCGTTGTCTCAATCATGCGAGTCTTGGTGTCAGCGCATTCATTTTATTATCAGTCTTAGAGGAGAGGAAAATGTGATTGCATATGGATTTTGCTAAACGATGCTTCTTGTCGACTACGAATTGACAATGAAAACCTGAAGAGAAAAGTATTACACCAATGCTGTGGGATTGTTGATGGGGTGTTCTCAACTCCGCTGCTTTTGTTCTTGTTCCTCAACAGATTCGCTGTCAAGGTTTAATAAAAGTAGTATACAAGTATTACAAAAAATAGAAGAAATCCATAGATAGTTTGGAGCACTATAGCCCACAGATATGTGCGCTTTAAGGAATCAGTCCAAGTAATTTATATCGTCTTCGGAAAATGAAACATTGACACCAAAATTGTCTTTGATCGCCCCAGTTGGTGTCTTTGTTGTTCTGAGTGCTGTAGGAATTCTGGGAGTATTGGGGTTGCCAGCGGAAGTTGGCTTTCCCAAGAGTTGTGAATAAAGAAACTCCAGTGTGGGCTGGGATGGAGGTGCTACTGCTACTGGTGGACCAGTCTTGATCGATGTTTGCAACGTAGGCGCAATGCTAGTCTCCACAATGGATTCGGCCATTGTGGGCATGTCCGTGTCGAAAGTAGCGGTGGGCGTTGTAGTAATGCTTTCGGTGGGAACGCCGGTCTCAATAGAAGTGGGTGCTAATGTGTCTACGGATGTGGGTACAAGCGTATCAATTGATGCTGTTGTTGCTACCGATGGAGTCTCTGTTATAGTCTCAGACTCTCCAAGAGTGGGTGTATCAGTCAGTGCTGCTGTATTTGTAATTGTTGGGGCTCCAGTTTGAAAATTAGTTTCAGATGCCGAAGGGGACCCTGTGTTGGTATCATGTACCGTATGGGTGGGTACATCAGTGGTGGTTGCCCTGCCTTTAAACGTTGGCGCCTCAGTTTCCAGACCAGTGGGTGCTTCAGTTTCAACATTTGCAGTGGACAGATCTGTCACTACCAATGTTCCTGCAATTGTGGGGACACCTGTCTCCATTGTTGTTGTCAGTGAAGTTGTGGGTATTTCTGTGAAAGCCTCCAAAGTTGGCCCATTGGTTTCCAGACCAGTGGGTGCTTCATTTTCAACATTTTCCGTGGGCAGATCTGTCACCACCAATGTCCCTGCAATTGTGGGGACACCTGTCTCCATTGTTATTGTCAGTGAAGTTGTGGGTGCAGCTGTAAAAGCCTGCCTTAATCTTAAAGTTGGCACATTCGTCTCCATACTTGTTGGGAAATTAGTCTCCATTGTTGGCACATCAGTGGTGGTTGCAGAAGTTGATACTCCAGTCCCAAAAGCAGTGGGTGTTTCAGTTTCAACATTTGCCGTGGGCCAATACGTCATCCTCATTGATACTTCAATTGTTGGGACATCTGTTGCAATGTTTGTCAGTAAAGTTGTGGGCGTTTCTGTGAAAGTTTGTTGTTTTTGCAAAGTTGGCAAATTGGTGTCCACAGTTGTTGGAACGTCAGTCTCTGTTGTTGTTGTTGTGATGATTGTGGGTGTTCCTGCAAAATTTTGGGTTACTCCAAACGTTGGCATGTCAGTCCCGTCGGCCGTAAGTACTGAATCAATATTGGTAGGCACTCCTGTATCCATATTGGCTGTTGGTGTTTCTGTGAAACTTGTGGATACGACAATGGTGGGAAACTCAGTTTTGACGCCCCTTTCGGCTACGGATGGTTGTTCGGTCTGCAGTATGGATTGAAACGCGGTTGGGACGCTGGATAGTGCATTGGATGGACTCAAGGTAGGAAATACCGTCGGTTCAGCCGTGAGAATGGGTTTCACTTTAGTACTCGTAGGAGGAGCCGTTAGAATGGGTTTAATCGCAGTAGTACTCGTTGGGGCTGCCGTAAGAATAGGAGGAATTTTAACACTTTCTGAGTTTTCCTCACCGTTCAAATTATTCTGTTGTTGGTCATCAACATCGACATCAACGTTGACATCGTCATCGTCATCGTCATCCTCGCTGCCACCAATGAAATTCCCAAAAAACTCGACGATTGGAAAATGTCGAGTTTCCACATTTCTCTCGACCGTTTGTCTCTGGCGAAGCTGTTGCTGTCTATCCCCACCATCAACAGCAGCGCCCATATCCACGCATGACAAAAAAAATACAAGCCCTGGCAGAAAAATATGTTGTTGCATCCTCCTTTGTAATTTATTTCTTTAATGAGATGGCTTCTTGTCAAGAAATATTGCGGCGCCTACTGTTGCTGTAAAGTAGTACAGTACGTGTCGTTTTTGCTTTTGCGTTTTCATCTCCAAAATTTCTTGTTGTTCTAGTTGAATGCGTGACTGAGTGTCTTTGGAGAAGTAGTTGGTCTGTATTTAGGGGGGAGATTTTCATGAATTTGATTAGGCCAACAAAACCTCTCAGTGTACTACAGGTAGTCTAGTAGTCTACTAGTCCACTATGCTTTGATCATGCTACTGTCTCACTATTCCGGAGAAATACTCTAGATAGCTACTACTGTAGCATTTTAGTACTTTAGCCGACCAGCAGAGCTTGCTTGTAATAGTACTGAACTCTCCATAATATGATCCTCGACACATTCACGTCCTAAAAGGTTTCGAGTCTCATGAACAAAAAGCTGTAAAATGCAATGTTTGATAGGAAAGACCTTGCAGATGGCATCGATGAATCAAGTACTCTACTAATAAGCACCATCCTCCACAGAGGGGAATATTGCCGTATACCCAGCCCCTGCCACTGTATTTTCAATCCAGCCTCAACAGAAATACTGCACGAGTCTTACATTCAAAGTAGCTACTTCTGTCTTGCCTCAAAAGTTATTGGTAGGAATTGGTGCAGTGCGCAATGGTAAATGTTCATTACCACGACTCTTTTTTCCCCCTGTCATTGCAGTCATCTTGTGTTCCCCCCCACCCTGAATTTTTCGTTGTTGAAATTTACTCAATGCATGTTGTTGTTTCATTTTTTTCATACCACTTGAATGACAATGGCTGTTATATCATCTCGATAGAATTCCTCTTTCTGCGGTGATGCAATCTGAATAATTTCCGACAATTTGACGAGTGGATTCTTCTTTCGTTGGTCGTGTTGTGGCAAAAATATTTCGGCAAACTGTTTTTCGACCCACTGTTTTAATCTTAAATCCCACATCCCATCACTGGCAGTCACAACAAACAAGGATGTTGCCGGATCATCGAACAGCGGTTGATATTCTTTCAAGTTGATCACATCCACTATGGGATCGGGTATGACTCCTATTTTGGTCCATTCCAAATCACCCAATGATCGACTCATGGCCAAGCCTATGGTATCTTTAAATTCTTCGCTGTAAACGACGACGCGAGATAAATTCGGATTTTGAGGTGGAATGTGAATCTTACCACCTTTTTCCCCCCAAAAAATCAAAGGAACGTTTTATTTTGTTTTGTTCGGGAGCAAAAAGAGAGAGAAAAAAGACAACGTTGTCAGCTGACTGATATTTTTATTTCAATTGAAATCGTTTCCTTTCACACACAGACATACGGCAAAATAAAAAGAAAAACAAAAAACGATGATGTATATATATATACATATATATATATATATATAACCCCCATACTCCCTTACCCATGGATTCGATGCGTTGTTTTTCATCGGGAAGATTTGCCTTATCGAGTCTGGTACTGTACAATTCTCGTACACCGGGAGCCGGTCCTTCATTTACGATTTGAAAGTCTGTTGCATTCACGACCAACAAGACCGATCGACTATCACCGGTATTGCTAAAATACAGTGTATCATCTTGTCGAATCACTACCGATCCCGTACAACCACCACGTAATTTGATTTTGATAGGAGCTTCGTTATCGGCTTCGACGAAGGTTTGGTATATTTGTTCCGCCATCCGAGATGTGGATGTGGAATGTACAACATTATTGTTGTTGTTGTTGTTGTTCGCTAAATGATTTAACCGTTCGGCCAATCGTTGAGGAATGTCGGTTCGAAAATGTTGGGCCGTAATGTGTCCTTCGGCACCGTGTCCATCAAAGATACCAATAAAAAAATCATTGTTAGATGTTGTTGTTTGTTGTGTCCGATACGGTATAATCGCAATTCCAGCATCTTGATTAAACGGTGGAACTTTCCGATTCGACGTTCGTGTGAGCATAGCAAACGTCGAACTGGCAAAAGGAACAGTATTCCTTCTGTCTTGTCCTTTGTTGTTGTCGTTGTTGTTGTTTTGTTCTTGTTGTTTTAGTGCTCGTTGAACAATTTCACTTTGATATTCTTCTGGAAATATAGGACATCCATAGGTGGGACAACCCGAAGTTGTTGTTGTTGTTGTTTTCGACGACGACGATGCGACAGCAGAAGAAGAAGAAGAATCCCACATGTGTTTCAAAAAAGTGGAAGGCAATGAATCGCGGGTATGTACAGCATCGTGGGATGTCGTAAACAAGTGAAGAGCCAATTTTGCATTCAAAACAAAGAACCATATCAATCCAATAACGAATACTTTCGAAATGGCTACAGAAGTGCAATGGTGGTCGTTCTTCATCATCATGATGATGATGATGATGATGATGATCAATAAACAGGAAGAAAAAAAAAAGAGTGGCCCAGCAGGGGTGGTGGTCGGTGGGGCCCCCAAAAGCCAACTGAAGTTTGTTATGTGCTGCTTGTACTTTCTCTCAACAACTTTAATAATCATACATGATGCTAGTATATGATTGATTTGTTGTTTACTGGTAGATAGGTTAAGTGGGTTGTGAGGACAACTTACTTGATGAGGCCTGTTGGCTTTGCGTTTATTGGAAATTGAAAAGTGAGTGCTGTGTATCGATATAGTGTATATTCAGAGTTCTTGATAATACTACTACTGTACCTAGTCTACTACGGAGTATCTGGCAACAAATTAAGCCCAGGTGGACTACGGCAGTTTACCTTGTCTCCTGTTAGGGACGATGATAGGACTCAGGAGTTAGGTCTTACTCTATTAGGTCGTGTGCCTATGCTTGCTCTGTATCCACACAC
>Ga0100402_1007753_pt1 | contig 10285 bp, 9 predicted proteins | sample CryGeyme20150102_FD_80419 | JGI IMG/M metagenome (GOLD analysis project Ga0100402, IMG submission 80419) | Groundwater microbial communities from Crystal Geyser aquifers in Utah, USA - Crystal Geyser metaG 2015-0102 | ecosystem: Environmental > Aquatic > Deep subsurface > Groundwater | place...
CTCTTTAATAATAGTCTATATTTATACTTATTTATTTATGTAGGTGTACTCTATTTATTTTATAAAATATCAGACAGAATACTTAAGCATGACTATTCTAAATATTTATCACTAGTTATTTTAGGCACACTACCACTGTTAACTCAGTTTATTAATAAACCAGTCTTAGATATTCCTTTGATGTTTTTAATATTTTGGTTCTTTTTAGAATTAACTTCCAAAGCTAAGAGTTTGGTCTATAAATATTCAATTATTGGAATCATTATTGGATTAATTATGAGCATTAAATACCCAATACCTTTTATACTTATTCCTTTTGGGATTGTATTAATATATTCAATCTTAGAAAAGAATATTAAACACTATATTCTTGTTCCTATGTATTCTTTCCTAATTTATATTGGCCAGTACTTTATGTATTTTTATCATAATCACTCTATAATTGATTTTATAAACTTTGAAAAATATCGTTTTAGTTGGTGGTTTGCTGATCGTACTGCTCCAAAGTTTTTAATATTTAAGTCTTTACTTTTTGGTAAACATGAGGCTTGGTGGGATCCTAATATAGATTTAACATATTATAGTGATTGGTCAGTATTGTTGCCTTTAATATTTATACTTTCAATCTTATTATTGCCATGGATTTCAAAAAAGAAAATTTTGATCTACTCTTACGCCTTCTCTATTCTTGCATTTATTGGATTTGCAGTGGGCTCAGGATCATCACTCAGATATTTATTAATCACAATACCTTTTTGGTTATTAGCATTAATCTCTTCAGTTGAAAATATTTTATCTAACTTTAAAAAACAAAGCAGTTAAATACCCTTTAAACATAATCTTTTGATATGTTGGATCATAACCAGGCCATGTATAAGAGAAATTTTGAGGTGTTACATGATCGTAGTTATAGACATTAAATTTATTATTTGAATTAGGTCTAAAGCCTTTGCAATTCTGATCTGTATAGCAAATTAAGACATAATAATCTGTATCATTTTTATCGTTTAGATTCATTTGTTCATTATTTAAGAAGTATGATAAAGGTGTTACTAACTCCTGATTAGTTGGCTCAACAATTATTTTATTATTTTTAGATATCTGAATAATTTGATCTGTAATAGATTTCATATCCATATATGAGTTGCTAATTGGTGTTACAAATATAGCAACTGCTTGAAACAAAAGAATTACTATATATGGTATCAGTTGAACAAATATTGATTTATTTTTAAACACTGAAATGACTGCATTAGAAAAAAGTACTGGAAAGAAACTAATAAAAACTAATAGATAGTAATCTGGCTTATCTCCCTTATAAACTCTTAAAAATATCATTAAAAATATTAGGATTGATATATATAAAGGGAGTTTTCTATCTTTATTTTTAAATTTCTTTACTGATATAAATATTACATATAATAAAAATATATTAAATAATATTGACCCAATAATTATTGATGGTTGGAAAACATCATATTGTTTCCCCCAGTGTGGTGTAAATAAGTTTCCAAATAATATTCTTTGATAGTAGTTAGAAAAGAATACAGTTATATATGCAGGTTTCCTAACTCTCTCAAATACCACTTCATCTGAAGAAATAATTTGAAGTGCTGATTTAGAATTAGAAAATCCATTACTAAGTTCACCATATAAATATGGAGATACAAGAATAAGGCTAGTAATAAGGAATAGTAATATTTGTTTCCAATATTTTTTATAATTATAGGTAGCTAATATAATTAGATATCCAAACAATGGTGCAAGTAAAAACCATTGGAAATGTAAGTTAACCAAAACTGTAAAACTTACTAACGATGCTAGCAACCAGTTTGCTTTCTTTTCAAATATAAAGGTTACAAATCCAAGTATGAATAAAGTACTAAAGAATGGAACTAAGTTAGGATTCCATGCGTTTGAAGAGCTTAGAACAGTATATGAGAAGGTATATATTAGTGCAGCTGCATATGAGTGAAATTTGTTTTTAGTAATTTTGTTTGTGAGTAGGAAAATTAGTATTGGTGTGAATGATTCTATTAAAATTACAAATAAATCCATTGAATAAAATTGTTTGAAGAAGATTTTTTGTGCAAATAAATGAAAGTAGTAATATAAGGGTGGTAGTGAGAATGTGCCCATACTAGTTGATGGACCAAGTGGAATATACCAATTTCCTGTATCTATTAGATTTCTAATGAAAGTAACATCCCTTACTTGATCTTGTGAAAATGGAAGATGAGATATTAAAAATAATACTTTTGAAATAAATGCAATTAAATATATTGAAATGAATCTAAATAGATTCCTATTTTTAAATTTCATAATCAATCATTAATTCTGCTTCATCACTTGCTTCAGGCTCAGGGCTTGGTAATATTGTAGGATCTGGTTCAACTGGTATCTCTTCTACTTTTTCTGGTAGTAGTTCCATGTTCATTGCTTCACTAATAACAAAGATATTAGTATTTTTGTTGTACTCACCTGTGGCAAATATTCTTCTACCAATTAATTTTTCTAAGTCAACATTTTCAAGAACATCAATGGTAATTGCCTCAGATGAATTAGTAAGTAAATAAAACTTTGCAGTCTTTTTAGAGAACTTAAGTGTACCTGTAAAAGCAGTATCTCTTAATGGATTAGGTGTAGGCATTGGAGTTGGTGATGTTGTTGGAGTGTAATGGATAAAGGGTTTTTGTACTGAAATTGAAAACTGACCTATCCCAAAACCAGCAGTGGCAATGATAATTGTAATAGCAATTGCTGTAAGTGGTTGAATTTTAAATCTAAAATCAACTCCTTCTTTACTCATTACTTTTTTCCACCAGCTTTTGATGTAGGTAATAGGGTTTGTGATTCTTAAACTAATCAGAGGTTCTTCTTTCTTTCTTAGATCAGGTTTATCTGTATTTATATCTATGAAAGGATTAGAAGATTTAGTCATGTATTCAGTCTATCTGAGTTTATTAATGTTGGCAAGTTAGCTACTATAAATACAAATAAGAAACTAAATTATTCCCACTATTTTTTTAAGATATGGAATCTTTTGAATTATAACAATAAGTAAGCTACTTACAATCAAAGTTATAGCTGTATTTGCGAAAGCAAAGAACCATAAGTTGGGCATGGTTGGGCTATCTGGAGTTATACCTTGGAATTTATTAAAGTATTCCATTACCATTGGATGTATTAGATATATTCCATAGGTTAATAAAGATACTTTTTTAATTATTGATATAAATCTTTTATTATTAAATAATTTATTTGGTTGTATTCTCATTAATAGTGAGAATAAACTCAGTGACATTAAAACAACGCCAATTGATAGATATTCTTCAGCATAAGTTCTACCAACAATATAAAAAATATCATTGCCATTATAATGCCAATATAGATTTAAATATCCAAAGATGGCGGTAAATAAGTAACTTATTAAAAAAGTAACAGCTAGTGCTTTAGAAGATATTTGTAAATTATATTTCTTGTACCATTGGCCAAAAAGAAAATAACCTATCCAGAGAATCCAAACAGTAAAGGTATTAAAAATATTTACATTTCTAAAAGAAAAATATGTGATGAATGTTGAAAGAATAGAATTTGCAAAGAAGAACATCATAATAGTTTTAATTTTATCTTTATTATTTGTTTCAAAAAGTGGTTGAAACAATGGTATTAGAAAATATAGAAAAACTAAAATTACTAAAAAATATAGATGAGAAGAAGTACTATTGGCTAAATTGATCAAGATTTCAAGATAGTTGTATGGTTCTTTTCTAGCGTATGCAGCAAGAAAATTAAATATATGTAAAATTGAATAAAAAGAGATAAGTGGAATTAATATTCTACTCTTTATTCTTAAAAGGTTATCTTTAATACTAGTTTTCTTACCTAATACTAAATATCCACTCAGTATCACAAACATAGGGACACTTGTTCTAAAGATTACATTCAATAAATAAGAAAACCACCATACTGATCCGTTAAAGAAGTCAGGTCTTGAATAAATTGAATTTAATGTATGAATGCCAACTACTCCAAGGATTGCAACAACTCTAATAAGATCAGCGTTAAATATATATTTCTTTTTTGTTGTTAAGCTTTTCATAATTTATTCTAATTTAAATACTTATCTCAATTAAATCAAGATTATTTTAAGTATATATTATTTTTATAATATGAGATTATTAAAATATTCACAATCTAAGTTATTGATAAGAAAATTGCTTATATACTCTTTTTATTGATTGTTAAAAGAGGTATTATTGATAGGCTCTATGTTAAACAGATTACTAAACAATAAATTCATTCAAGGTGGCTTTATCTTTACTTCAGCCTCTTTTGTAGTTAGTGTTTTAAATTATTTCTTTAATCTGCTATTAGCAAGAGGCTTTTCTTTAAGTATTTATGGAGAGTATATGTCCGCTCTTTCATATTTTGCAATTTTGACAGTTCCTTTTTCTGCTTTAAATATAATTGTAATTAAGAGAATTAGTAAAAGTAAGGTAGCTGATCGCGCTAGCGTTGCTAAAAGTATTGAGAATCTTTTAATTAATAATATTATTAAATATAAGTTTCAAATCTTAGTAGCATTAGTTGCTATATTTGCTATTTTTTATCTTAAAACAAATTTAACGTTAGCAACAATCCTTTTTATTATTTTATCAAGTATTCTTAATATGTTTAGCATTTTGTATTCAGCTACAATACAGGCATATAAATCTTTTTTAATTGCAGGATTATTCGCATTATCAATGGCAGTATTAAAAATTATTGGTGGTCTTACAGTTATCAGAATTAGTCCAGGTCTATTAACTTTATATATATTACTAATTTCCTTAAACTTATTATCAATATTTATTGGTAGTAAATTACTTTCATATAAACAAGTAATTAAGAATAGAACAATATCTGTTGATTCTATTTCAAAATACTTACTTAGAAAACAAATACTTTTACCAACCATTACTATGTTAGGTGTAATTGGGATGCTAAATATGGATTTGATTATGGTGAAGAAGTTTTTTGATGCTCAAGAAGTGGGCTTGTATGCCGCACTTTCACTATTAGGTAAAATAATCTTATATGGAACAGGGCCACTCTCATTAGTCGCTATGACATTCTTTTCTGGATCTGAGAATAAACATAATAAAGAGAAAATACTTTTTTTTACAGCAGGCGTATATCTTTTTGTGGGAATAATAGCAACATTTTTTTATTATAATTTCTCAGAATTAGTTGTTAGCTTGATCTTTGGTATGAAATTCATTGCTATTAGTCAATATATTTGGTTGTCTGCAATTTTTGGTTCTTTATATTCTATTGTTACTTTATTTGCTCAATACTCTATTGCAGAATCTAGAAACTTCTCCACGATTTCTTTAGCTGGACTAATATTTCAAATATTAGGTTTTTATTTCTTTAATAATTCATTTTATGATATTTTAATGGTCAATATTGTTGCTATGATTGTAATGACCATAATATATAGTATATTTATTTTAAGACATGCCAAAACAAAAGCCTAAATTCATCAGTATTGTTGTTCCCTCTTACAAACAAGAAAAAACTATTGTTAAGAATTTGAGACGTTTGCATAAGGCTATGGCTGAAACAAGTTATGAGTATGAAATTATTGTTGTATTAGATGGTAATGTAGATAATTCATTAGAAGTGCTTAAAGAATCAAAGCTTAGTAATACTGTTGTTCTTTTTTATGAAACAAATCGAGGCAAAAGCTATGCTATAAGATTGGGAATGAGTAAAGCAAAAGGTGAACATGTAATGTTTATTGATGCGGGAAATGAAATTGACCCAGAAGGTATGCAAATGCTTTTACTTCATTTGCAGTGGTATGAAGCTGATGTAATAGTTGGTTCTAAAAGACATATGGCTTCCTTAGTTAACTATAATTGGCAAAGAAAGATTTTAAGTTTTGGATATTACTATTTTGTTAAATTGCTCTTTGGTCTTAAAGTAAAAGACACTCAAGCAGGCATTAAGGTCTTTAGAAAAGAGGTTTTAGAAGCTATTTTACCAAGATTAGTTGAAAAGCGTTTTGCAGGTGATTTAGAGATGTTGGTAGTAGCAAAGAAAATGGGCTTTGAAAGAATATATGAAGCCCCAATTAAACTAAACTATGACTTTGCTGAGATAAGTTCTGCAGCAACTGCAAACTCAATATTTAGAATAGTCATGGATACTTTAGCAATTTTTTATCGAAGTAAAATTATAAAATACTATGATAAGTCTCATCTTAGAACAATAGAACCGAGTGATTTAAAGGTGGTCAAATACTAAGCATATGAAAAGAATATTGATTTTAAATTGGAGAGATCCTAAGAGTCCATTGGAAGGTGGTGCTGAGAGATTTACTAAAAAATATGCAGAATATTGGGCCGAACAAGGAAACAAAGTCTATTGGTTAACAAATAGTTTTAAAGGATCAAAAAATAAAGAAACTATAAATAAAGTCGAATATATTAGGGTATCACCTTCACTAAATGGCAGATTGATTTCATATATATTTAAATATCCAATTTTCTTAATTAAATCAATTATTGAAGCAAAAAAAATAATTAAAAAACAAAATATTGATATTATTATTGATGAAATTCATGGTTTACCATTCTTTTCTCCTCTTTTTTCTAAAAAAAGAAATATATTACTAACTTGTGAAGTAGCTGGACCAATTTGGGACAAGATGTTTCCATTTCCAATTAACGTATTTGGTAAATTGAGTGAAAAATTAATTTACAGACTGTATGAAAATACAGAAATATGGGCTATTTCAAATAATACTAAAAAAAATATTCAAGAGTTAATTCCTCAAAAAGCAGTTAGTTTGATTGGGCTTGGAATTGATCAAAATGTGGAATTACTAAATAAACTTTCAAATAGTAAAAAGACTAAGTACCCCAGTGCAGTATTTTTGGCTCGTCTTGTTAAGATGAAAGGCATTGAAACTGCTTTATTGGCTACGGCAAAAATCATTATAACACTGCCTAATTTTCAGTTATTTGTTGTTGGTGATAGTTCTTCTTCATACAAATTATACTTAAAAGATCTAGTAGCGAAATTGGGAATAGTAAATAATGTTAAGTTTATGGGTAAAGTTTCTGAATTAGATAAATACAAATATTTAAAACAAGCTCATTTTCTAATACATCCATCCTTCAAAGAAGGATTTGGTTTAACCATAATTGAGGCTGGTTTGGTTGGTACGCCTAGTATTGTGCGAAAAGGATCTAGCATGGATAGACTAATAAAAAATAATAAAAACGGTTATGTTTTTAGCTTTGATTCGGAAATTGTTGATTTGTATATAAAAGGTTATCAAAAACAAACTTATGCTAATTTAGCTCAAAATGCAGTTCTTAATGCTAAAAAATATTTTTGGGAAAACATACTTGAAAAGTCAATAGAAATTACAGAAATATGATTAAAAAGGAACCATTGGTTAGTGTCATCATCCCAACATATAACTCAAGAAAAACAATTGAAAAGTGTCTGAATTCTATAAAAAAGCAATCTTATTCAAATATTGAAATAATTGTTGTTGATGCTCTTTCTTATGATAAAAAAGAAAAAAAAATATGTAAAAATATAATCAAGAAATTTGCCAATTATTTTGAGGATGGTCCCGAAAGAAGTATTCAGAGAAACCGAGGAATTAAGGAATCAAAAGGAAAATATCTTCTGATTGCTGATCAAGACATGTATTTAACAGAAGATGTTGTTAGTGAAGCAGTCCAAACCATGGAGACAAAAAAACATGTCGCATTATTAATTCCTGAAATTTCAATCGGAGATGGCTTTTGGACTAGATGTGTTGCATTTGAAAGATATTTATCTGTTTATTTAGAAACTAGTTCAAATGAGTGTGTCAGATTTTTCAAAAAATCAGATGCAATTAAAATTAATATGTATGATCCTTCAATTGTCGGTGCGGAAGATTCTGACTTTCATTATAAAATTATTCAATTGGGTTCAATTGCTAAAATCAAAAATCATATTTATCATGATGAGGGGATAACTTCATTTTGGGGTCGTGTCAGCAAAAAATATTATTATAGCAAAGCTTTTAGAGAATATTTAAAAAGATATCCTAATATTGCTCCTAAACAATTTTCTCCTTTTAAAATTGTTTATTTTAAGCATTGGCAACTTATTTTAAAAAATCCATTTATTTCACTCGGCATGTTTACTCTGCGTGGTGCTGAAGTATTTGCGGGATTATTAGGTATACTATTTAATAGGTAAGATTTTATGAAATCATTTTCAAATTTAAAAAACAAAAATATATTAATCACTGGCATTACAGGATTTATAGGATCAAACTTATCTAAAAAATTAACAGAAATTGGAGCAAATGTATTTGGAATTTCTAGATCTAATCAAAATGATTATATTGAAAAAATCGATTTACAGAATCTTGAAGAATTGGATAGATATATGAAAGAAAAGAAAATTACAATTTGTTTTCATTTGGCTGGAGAATCAATTGTTGAGTCTGGACAAAAGCATCCACACAATACTTTTCAATCAAATATTTTATCAACATTAAACATCTTAGAAACAGCGAAAATAAATAATTTAGAGAAAATAATAATTTCCTCAAGTGCGCATGTATATGGAAAACATACCCCACCTTGCACAGAGCTTGATATACCGAAACCATCAATACCTTATGAAACATCAAAATTATGTGCAGACTTAATAAGTCAATCCTATGCCACTACGTATGGTTTACCAATCTTTATTCCAAGATTTGTTAATGTATATGGACCAGGTGATGCAAATATTAGTAGGCTTATTCCGAATACAATCAATTCTATTCTTTTAGATAAAAATCCTACTATGTGGGGAGGTAAAGCATTAAGAGATTACATATACATTGATGATGTTGTAAGTGCATATTTACATTTAGCTTGTGCTAATAAAAATATTGCTGGAAATAAAATAATTTTTAACTTTGGTTCAAATAACATTGTTTCAGTTAGTGAAGTTATCACAACCCTAATTGATGTTTCTGGAAAAAATTTAAAAATAGTCAGAATACCTTCAAATAGAGATAATGAAATAACTAAACAATATGTGAGCTGGGATAAAGCTAATAAATTATTAGGTTGGTCTCCCAATGTAAGTTTAGATAAAGGATTAGCTCTAACATATCAATGGTATAAAAATCAAATAATTAAGAAAGAAAAAGATGGAAAATAAAAAACTCTTTGAGAAAGCAACTGTATTAATTACTGGTGGAACTGGTTCATGGGGTACCGAGTTAGTAACACAGTTGTTAGAAAAATATCCAAATATTGGAGAAATTAGAATATATTCACGTGGTGAACATAGGCAAGTAGAAATGATGCAATTATTCAATAATAATTCTAAGCTTAGATTTATTATTGGTGATGTAAGAGATAAAAATATATTAAACTTCGCAATGAAAGGTGTAGATTATGTTTTTCATTTAGCTGCTCTAAAACATGTACCTGTTTGTGAAAATAATACATGGGAAGCAGTATTAACAAATATATATGGAACTCAGAATGTAATTGAAGCTGCCATATCAAATAATGTCAAAAAAGTTGTAGACGTATCTACAGATAAGGCAGTTGAGCCATTTAATTTATATGGTATGACTAAGGCATGTGGTGAAAAGTTAATGTTAAATGCAAACTTTAATTATTCATCAACTCAAACTAATGGGACAAGTTTTATTTGTATTAGAGGAGGTAACGTTATTGGCACAAATGGAAGTGTTATCCCCTTATTTAAAAAACAACTATTAGAAAATAATCAAATCACAATCACAGATCCAAATATGACAAGATTCCTAATGAGTACTAAAGAGGCTATAAGCCTGATATTTACAGCAGTTGAAGACTCAATTGGAGGAGAGTTATTCGTAATGAATATGCCTGCGACAAGTTTGAATGTTATTGCTCAGACTATGATTGAATTATTCGGTAATAAAAAAAGTTCTATTGTTAATATTGGAACAAGACCTGGGGAAAAAATTGATGAAGTACTAGTCTCACGCAATGAAGCTTCATTAACTCATAAAGTCTCAAAGAAGTATTTTGTTATATTGCCTCAAACAAATAATCAAATGCTTAAATCTAAATATGAGAGTTTGGATAAAATCAACATAGATGAGTTTAGTTCCGCAAATGCCGATCAACTTTCAAAAGAAGATTTAATTAAAGTTCTGAAAGTAGAAAAGTGGTTATGGAAAAACTGAAAGTATTAATAACTGGTAGTTCCGGTTTTTTGGGTTCTCAACTTA
>Ga0100402_1007759_pt1 | contig 10279 bp, 10 predicted proteins | sample CryGeyme20150102_FD_80419 | JGI IMG/M metagenome (GOLD analysis project Ga0100402, IMG submission 80419) | Groundwater microbial communities from Crystal Geyser aquifers in Utah, USA - Crystal Geyser metaG 2015-0102 | ecosystem: Environmental > Aquatic > Deep subsurface > Groundwater | place...
CCTTTTATCAATGACGAGGATGGAGTAAAAGGCATTGTTCTCGATGGTGATCCCGCGAGCGCTACTCCAAACTACGATATCGACAATGCTACTGGACTAACAAAAAATCCTTCCGTGAACACGATTTATGTGTTTACTCCAGGCTTCCCAAACGGAACTGCAAATGCTGCTTTGGAAACACAAGTGTCATTGTATCCAAACCCGGTAGGAAATCAGCTGAATATCCATACGGATTTAGAGGTAGAAGGTATTGAAATTTATAATTTCAGCGGACAACTCATTCACGCTGAAACAAGTATTGGAAACGACCAAACGGTGAACACAACGGCCTTGAGTAGCGGCCTTTACTTGATCAAAATTGAAACAAGTGCTGGCGTTATTACCAAGCGCTTCGTGAAATAGAAAAAGTATCAATAGCAAAAGAGGAAGGCGTTCAATGGAGCACCTTCCTCTTTTTTGTTGTGGTCCCGCCGGGAATCGAACCTGGATCAAACGTTTAGGAAACGCTTATTCTATCCGTTGAACTACGGGACCATTTGGGCTGCGAAATTAGGTAAAAACAAGGGAAATTTTAGTGTGAGGGAATCCATGTCCGCCGAAGCCAGCTGAATAAGTCGAAAAGTAAAACAAGGCTGTTTCATTACGAACTTGATGCGGGTATGGTTTCTTTAAAAAAGCGCATATTTGTCCGATGCAGCGCTTGCTTACTTTATTGGCTCATGTTCGTCCTGTTTTGGTGCGCTATGCCTATCAAAAAAGCTGGCATGTACACCGTTCATTTTTCCGTGAACTCAAGCCATTTCTTCAGCAAATGAGTGAGTCCGAGCAGACTATTCTCTACAAACGAATCAGCAAATACATCCTCAATATCCATTACATCTTCGGCTGGTTCGGGGTATTGCGGGGCAAACACTTAACTCGCTCAGAAAGAAAAGTGGCCTTGTATTTATCCGGATTCATTCCTATGTACGATGATTATAATGATGATGATGGATTGAATCATGAACAAATCATGACGCTGCTTGCAAAAGAGCGAGAAGAATGCACACCTAAAGAACAGTTGTTCGTATATTTCTATAAGCAAGCTATTGCCCATTATGCTGATTCGGATTTGTTTTGGAAGTATTTAGAGAAGGCGGGGGAAAGTCAGGACGAAAGTCTACAACAGTTTGAGTCTACTTTGCGGACGGAAGAGATCTTTGATATTACAACAAAGAAAGGGGGGTATTCGCTGCTTTTCTTGCGTGGAGCAATGGCGCAGAAAATGCAAAAGGAAGAGTCCGAAGCGGTATTTCTTCTTGGACAATTGATTCAATTGATGGACGATATCTTCGATATGCATAAAGATGCAATGGCCTCCATTTCAACACTGCCAACTAGCACAGATGATATAAAAAGTCTGAGGCACCTATTTTACTCAATTTATGAGCAAACGCTTTCTCGATTTAATCAATTGGAATATGCATTAATCCATCGAAAGAAATTTGAAAAGTACCTGCGTTTTTTCATTGCTCCTACTTTTGTTTGTTTAGATCAGTTTGCTGAGTTACAAGATAAAAACGACGGAAAATTTGACGTAAAAAAGTATGCCCGTAAGGCACTTATATGCGATATGGAGCATCCTGCGAATATTTGGCGCAGCTTAAGGTATTATTGGAAGGGTTTCCATCGCAAATCGAATTAGGATTATTTTTGTGCTTCAAAGCAACACAAACAATGGATTGACAAAGTATGGACGGAGTAGATTATGATATCATTATTTGTGGCGGCGGACCTGCGGGAAGTACCTGCGCCATGACCTTTAAGGATACAAATGCCCGGGTGCTGGTGATTGATAAGACTTCGTTTCCAAGAGAGAAAGTATGTGGAGACGGCATAGCGCCTTATATCCCAAAAATTTTGAATCGAATTTCCCCGAGTTTTAAAGAGGCATTTGAGGCATTTCCTGCAAAATCATCCATTACTAAAATATTTCTTCGTTCCTATAATGGTACCTCGGTTGAGGTAGAATTAAACGAACATTTTTATGTCTCCACCCGCTATAATTTTGACACCTTTTTGTATGAGCAGGCCAATAGCTTACCCAATGTTGACTATGCCAATAATACCTCAATAAAAGATGTAAAAGTATATGCGGATTATGCTGAGGTCCAAACTGATACGAGAATCTATAAAGCTAAACTAGTCATTGGCTGCGACGGTGCAATGTCTGCTGTACGACGTGCCTTGACTGATTTCAAAGTCAAGGAAGAAAAAAAGTGGGCCACAGTTCGTGCCTACTATTCTGGAGTTACGGGTACAGACCAAGAACGCTTTGAAGTATATTATTCAAAAAAACACCCCAATGGATATTTTTGGCTTTTTCCATCTGAAGGTGGAAAGGTGAACATTGGTTTTGGAACGTTTTCGCATCTGGTTTCCGAAAGAAAGTTAGATGTAAAAAAGCTGATGCTCGACATGGTAGCAGAGATACCCGAATTGAAAGCGAGATTCGCGAAGGCAAGTTTAGAGGGCGATATTAAAGGCTGGAGCATTCCGGTTGATTTTGAAAATTCTATACTTTCCGGAGATCGGTTTATGCTTTGCGGAGATGCCGCCTCCTTGCCCGACCCAGCCACAGGAGAAGGTATTGGCCCCGCCATGTCTTCCGGTAGAATCGCTGGTTTCTTTGCACAAAAATGCCTTGAAAAGGAGTGTTTTTCCGATTCATTTATGAAAGGCTATAACCAGGAAATTGAGAAAAAGTTTGGCTCCCTGATTCGAAAACGTAAGCGTGTTGAAAAATGGTTCTCCAAACATAATTGGATGCTCGATTCTTTTGTGTCGGTGATAGGTGCTTCCAAGTTTATTCGAAAAAGAGGGGAAGTACTTTTAGGGCGCTTATTATCTTGAACTTTCAAATAAAGCAAGTAACAAATCCAAGAGTCTGATTTCTAGATCCCTTTTGGCTTGCTTAATACAGGTATGCTGATCTTATAGCTCTACCTTCTTAGAATAATTGGGGCTGATTCGCAGTCATTCACCTTTTCAAAACCTATTCATGATAAAAACTAGATTCATTCTCGCAGTGGCTGCGGCCTTAGTGTTGAGCGCCTGCGGTCAGGTTAGGGTTGAAACGGCCGAGAATTTTGAACAAGTTGAGTTGCCGGATAGCTCCATTGTTTACCTTAGCCATAATAGCAGTCTTACATATGACGAGAGTTTTAATCCTCGAACCTAAAATTAAAGGGCGAGGCATTTTTCAGTGTCAATGAGGGAGAAACACCTTTTGTGATAGAAACAGAAAGTGGCGAAGAAGTGACTGTAGAAGGTACGGAATTTTTTATGTCGGCTTCAGTAACTGGGGTGGTGGTAGAAGTTGAGTCTGGCTTTGTTATGCTCCAGGTTGTAGGGGTTGAACCTCGTCGCATTCAACGGGGAGAGCGCATGGATTATAACCGTCATGATAACGGTCTCCATCTCGGTCAGGCTAAACACGCTCACCAAGATTGGATTTATATGATGGGCTTAGATTTTAAAAAGTCGGGCATTTTTCTAAAAAGAGGAAGAAAACATAGAGGTCCCGACTATCATCAACAAAACCACAATAGATCAAAGGGACATAAGCCAGGACACGGTAAATCAAAGCCAGGTCATAATGGAAAAGGGCATCAAGGGAAAGGGAAGAGGTAATTCTGAGCCGCGCTAAACATTGGCTTATTGTGGAGATACGCGCCAAGGTTTACAAGACGCCACGCGGCTGCGAAGTAAAAGAGTGGTCGGGGTATGCTAACAGTCGTCTTTGGTTCGTTCTGAACAAAACTTCTGATTCAAATCCCCATTTTGGAAGACGGATGAACTTAAATCACATTGGGCTTTTATTTTTAATGCTTGTGTCGTTCAATTGGCAAATCGTGTTTGGCGTGCCGAAGGGCTCTTCTCCAGCAGTGCGTATAGATTCAGTTTATAAAGGCGAGGATACACTATTGATCGCAGCAAATCCCGAAGGAGATAGTATTGATACACTTGATATTGTCCATAACGACTTTTTAAATAACCGTGTTGTCAATTACGAAAACAAGCGGAAGGTGATGATGGCTTCAAATAGGATAGTTTGCGTTTGTAATTATAAACAAAATTCCTCCTATGTAATTCATGACGAATATCTTCTTCGAATACGAAATGGTGAGGTTATTTTAAGAACACCTCTAAAAAGTTGGTCAGAAAGTGAGTTCAAGGAAATTATTAATTCTCATGGGTAAGAAGCAATCTATTTTATTAATTGTCCTCTTTTTGTTTTCCAGCTGTTCGGTTTTTACACAGAATGAATCGACGAGGTCCGAAAATGCCAGCTTCATCTCCGAAGAGGTAAGTACCAATTGGAAAATAGATACTTTTGGATGTTTAGGCTTAAGAAAGGCTTTGCCTATAGACACTTTGCTGCTAGGTGAAACTGCCTTGAAAGTGATTGAAACCATCGGACCCCCATTCGATTCCAGTGGAAGCTCAGTTCGAGGGGCCGGCAACTGGATATATTTTATTTCCACCGATTTCTGTGAATATCGAGATGAAGGGTATTCTCCTTTTGAATATGGGGGAATGGTTCTAGAGCTAAGAATGAAGGACGGGGTAATTAGCGATACCTATTATAGTGTCATCAACTAAAAACAGGGTTAATCCCGTTGTATATAGGAGCTTGTAAAGCCATCTTGCCTGTGCAGAAAAAGTAAAATGCCGAGAATAATTATTGTCATATTGATGCTTTTAGTGGTTCCCGTTTTTAGCCAAGCTCAACAATTTGATTATGAGAATAGCACCTATGATTCACTGCTAAAAAGCGAGAAGTCTTTTGAAGTCCTTGACACGATTTATTATGATAGTCCTATGTACACTTACCGAATCAAATACAATTTCACTTCGTTTATGGATGGATATGAAGTAGGTTTCTTTTCTCCTAAGAAACTCCCTGAGGAATTGCTAAACTTTATGAGTGAGTATTTTAAGAATACAAGCTCTTGCAAGAATGATAGCATGTCCAAGAGATTTTTTGACTACCTGAATGGGGATAGCATCTATTTCGAAATTGGATTGAATTTGTTTCTTGGCAGTTATTTTCAGCGTTATCAATTGTCTTGCAATTCAACCCAGCTCAATTCAGACAACGAGAATTTGTATCGTTTATTTGAACAAAAATGTGATCGTTATTTGCTTTTTAAATGCATGATTTCTGACCTTCATGTCGGGATGCACCATATTCGAATTCCTATTAACATGAAAGAGCAATTAATCATTGTTCCTGGGCCAATGGGCATTGAAGAAAATTATTGTAACCATTAGCTCTGTATGTGAAATGGGAATAAGAATGGATTGAAGTCTGCACAGAACCTGAAATATAGCTTTCCAAAATTTGTTTGCACCTCTGTTTCGCCACTTGCGAAAACACGTCCATTCTTGGTGAAGGTTGAAACGTTACCCTTGAATTAGAGATATTCAATGAATAGGTACCTTTATTGTCGAGCAAGTATTATGAAAATGTTGAGTGCGATTGGATATAGCCTGCTTCTCCTATTGGGTATTTATTCCCTTAGCATGCGTGCACAAGCCAATGATTTTAATCCGGTTAATACCAAAAATGCGCAAGGTCAGAAGGTTGGGTTATGGATAGATTCACAGGGTGATTGCATCAAGGAAGTCAGCTTTTATGTGAATGATTTCAAGGAAGGGCCCTCCTTTCATTTTGGTGATTCCGGGAAGATTGACTCGGTATTCATCTATAGCATGGGAATAAAATCAGCTGTCAGCATGGAGCATGTATATCCAATTGAAGGCAAGCCGTTTTTTTATTCGGAAGGCTATTCAGGTCTGCGCTTTTGGTTAAATGGTTATTGGAATATTAGAGACGGATACCTCCATGGCATTCACTGGAATACGCGAGATGAACGGTCGTACAAAAAGGGAAAAAGTTATTATGTGTATTATAAAGGGAACTGCGTGTATATGTGGTTTGATGATAAAAAAGGAAATCATCTAAATGGCTATAACCTGTATGAAAAGAGAACAAGTTATTCCTTGGATAGCGCCTTTTTGAAAGGTAAAAACTTGACCATGTCTTTTTCGAATTTGACCACGACACCAATTCGGGTTCCTAATTTATATGGCCGAACAATCGAATACAATTTAAAGGACCTAAACCCCGAACATTATTGGCAATCGAATGACACGCTTTATGTCAGTATTTCAGACAGTTCCAATAGAAATGAGTTTATCTGGGAAACAAAAGTGGGCGGCTATAAGCAAAGATATAAACCCTATCAGTTTACGATAGCAGACCGGATGATTGAAAACGTGCTCCTGCCCAATGAAAACGTTTCATATAGATTAAAGATTGATTTGAAGGAGCCTCCGCATTTCTTGGCATTTCAATATGTAAATCGAATAGATTGTCTTCGTATTTCGATAATAGAGTAGCTTATTCTTATCTCAAGTATTCGCAATGTTAAACCCCTATTTATTAACCGGCATTTTTAAGAGAAATCAATCAAATGCAACCATTTCATCGCTTCATTCATTCAAGAACCAAATTAGTGAGCATGAAACGATTATTACCAGCAATAGGCCTATTCTTTATGTCCCTCTTCGGAGCAGCCCAATCTTTTTATGATGGCGTAAGCATCCACTACATCACTCCGGGTGATCCGATATCTGCACTGGATAAGCGCTACTATTCGGCTTTAGCGTTTGAAACCCCGCAAATGGCTTGGGTTGGATTTGCCGATTTAGCCCAAGACTTAAAAAGCTTTGCGAATCCGCTTGGCATCATCCGAAATGATTCATTTTTTGCAGTGAAAGATTTTCCTTTCGCGGCACCAACACGGGTTTATGATCTAGTGCTAGGCGCCGACAATGAGCTTCTTGCCGCAAGCGATGCTGGACTACTTTCCCATAAAAATGGCGTATGGACTAAGGTAGCCGATCTTCCATCCAATAATATCCGCTCCGTGGCCTATTCCAATGGCTTTCTTGTAGTCGGTTCCGATTCCGGGATTATTCGTATCCATGGCACCGAAATAGACCGATTTACCATGTCGAATTCAAGCCTGCCCAGCGATATAATTCGTGCGGTAGAAACCGACGCCAATGGAAATATATATGCCGCCACCAATGAGGGAGCATTTATTGTCTATAACGGAAAAGCTCAAGCGTATACCACAAATTCTAGCAATTTGCTGTCCAATCGGATTTCGGCAGTGGCGCTTCAAGGCGCAACACTTTGGCTCAGCTCCGACGACGATGCGATAAGTGAGCACTTGTTCTATATCGACCTCAATACCCAAAACTTGGTAAACCCAGCGGAATCGGATAACTGCTTTGCCATGAAAACTGGAAATAGCATTTTTCGTCTCGTACAGGGTGAAAAGGGAGATGTTTGGTTCACTTCAGGAAAGATGTTTTCTGATGGTTCCTGTGAATTTGTACGACTGCAGAATAGAGAAACGAAAATATATACCTTACATGCAGATTTTTGGGCAGGGAATGGAAGCAATCATCTTTTTCAGTTACGCAGTCCAGGTACCTTTCACATCATTGACGACTTCGGACAGTCCTATTTATGGGAGCCTGCTAACTATGCGGCTGCACCAGGGTGGACTCCTCAGAGCGTTACATTTCTAGACATCAATAAAGTAAGCGCACCCATTATTCCAGACGCTCAAATGTTCTGGCAAAGGCAGCCGAATGCACCGAAATATGAAGTGCCTAAAAATTCTTGCCTCTCGACCACCTATGTTGGCGGTTTATGGATAGGAGGGTTGGATAATGATAACAAACTCCATCTTGCAGCATCGACCTATGGGCAGCTCGGCAGCGACTATACCTATGGCTTGCTCGACCCAAATACTGGATTGATGGATACAGCACTCACCAATAGCCTGAAGTTAAATGAGCCTCGTAAAGTTACCCGTCGCACAATCGAAGCATTTAAAAAGGCTTTTGCCGCGGGCGATATTCAAAGTGGAATGCAACCTGTTCCCATGAGCATTCGCAATTGGCCCGGAACTAGGGGGGTGAACTCAACCATCATGCTGGCTCCATTTGTCGACGTGAATCAAGACGGAAAATATGACCCTAAGGATGGGGATTACCCAAGAATCAAAGGTGATATGGCCATCTTCCATGTTTTTCACGATGACATACTGCATAGCGAAACTTACGCTGCTCGAATGCAAATTGAAGTGCACGTGATGTCTTATGCCTATAACTGCAATGATATCGATGACACAGATCCTAAAGCCGTGATAAATTATACCACCTTTCACGAATACACCATCAATAACTTTAGTCAAAATACGTATCACGACCTTTACGCCGGTCAGTTTACGGATGTTGATTTAGGAGATTATAGTGATGACCTAATTGGCTGCGATACTGCCTTGAATATGGGCTTTGTATATAATGGTGATAATTCCGACTTGAGTGGGGGCTATGGAGATAACCCGCCTACCCAATCCATCGTTTTCTACGACCAGAATTTGGATGTTTTTGCATTCTATAAAAACGATTTTTCCGGACAAGGAAACCCAACATCTGCAGCACATTATTACAATTACCTGCAAGGTGTTTACAAGGATGGGTCAGCCATGGAAGATCCAAATGGGAATCCAGTAATACATATATTCAGTGGTATTCCTTATGGCAATGGATTTGTTGATCAAGCGAAAGGAGATAAACGTATGCTGATGGCCATTGGACCCAAGAGCTTGGCGCCAGGTGGCGTTCTTAGGTTGTCGTTTGCGATGGTTTATAGCCGTGTGGAGAACAAAACAAACGGAGTGAATACCTCTTATAAGAAGATGAAGGACGATGTGACGCAAATTCATGCTTGGATAGCAGAAGATGATTTCCCAAGCTGCGATGGATTTGCAAATGCAGTTGAGAAGGTGGATGAGCTAAACTTTAAAGTCTATCCAAATCCAGGGAATAGCCAAGTAAATATTGTCTTTCCGGAGGGGGTAGAATCCGTTAATTACCGCGTGATTGATGTTCAAGGAAGAGTGCTTATGCAAGGTAATATGATTAAAGATCAAGCACAACTTCAAACAGAAGCACTGATAAACGGATACTACTTAATTGAGCTGCAAGGTGATTTTGGTCGGGTTGTGCAGGCTTGGATTAAGAATTAGACGAATCATTTTTTCTCAAGAAGGTAATTCAACGTAGGAATGTGGCGCTGTATGGCGTTGCAGAAGACTAAAAGCAGCTGATAAATAGATGTTTAGGCAAATAATCTAGCATAGAAAAAATATTTTTAACTTTTTCACGAATGCTTTTTTAAAAGTCGTTGAAAAGATTATTTTCGCGGAACAAAGAAAACAATTATGTATTGGACACTTGAACTAGCTTCTTATTTGGACGACGCTCCATGGCCTGCATCAAAAGACGAGTTGATTGACTACGCTATTCGTTCGGGTGCTCCTTTGGAGGTAATCGAGAACTTACAAGAGTTGGAAGATGACGGTGAGGCTTTTGAGACCATCGAAGAAGTTTGGCCGGATTATCCTACCGATGAGGATTATTTCTATAATACAGACGAACTGTAATAATTAGAATAGAAAATTTAAATAAGACTCCAGTTGCTAATTAAGCGATTGGGGTTTTTTTGTGCGCCTCAGTTTCGCCAAATAAACTAATTTGTATTGGCACTTCACCCAAACGGATATTTTGCAAACGCTCCAGTCCGGAGTAAGGCTTATTTTTGATATGAACCGTATACCGCAGAGCAGCTCCGTTACCCATTTGGCGCACAATGCCCATGTCTAGGAGCTCCGTGAAATCGCGTTGAATGGTTTTGCGGTTGCAGCGGAAGATTAAGCTCAAGTCTTTGGTTGAGGAGAAGTGATTCTCGTAAATCAATTCCATGATTTTCTGTTGCCGCTCATTGAGGTGATCGGTTTCAGGAATACTGTTTTTATAGCCTTCATCAAAGAAGTAGTTCACCATATTCCTTTGGCGGGGGGTGAGGTCTTCAAATTCAATTTTATCTTGGTACAGGGAGCGCAATTGGTGGTTGGCGAGGGATAAACTCTGCTCGTGCATGCTCAACCCAAGCATTACCAAGTTGTTCATTTCGCAATGGAGCAAGTCTTGGGCATCTTTGAACTTCAATTGGTCCGTTGCACGCTTGTACATTTTCTGGTGCGGCAAAATGGCCATATTGATAGATTGAAGGCCTTCGGCAGCCATTCCATGACAGCGCAAGTATAGCATCTGCGCAAATCGGGCAAAAACAGGATACCGCTTGAGC
>Ga0100402_1007760_pt1 | contig 10278 bp, 9 predicted proteins | sample CryGeyme20150102_FD_80419 | JGI IMG/M metagenome (GOLD analysis project Ga0100402, IMG submission 80419) | Groundwater microbial communities from Crystal Geyser aquifers in Utah, USA - Crystal Geyser metaG 2015-0102 | ecosystem: Environmental > Aquatic > Deep subsurface > Groundwater | place...
TAATGAGCGCGGAATGATCGACATTGACGATCATTTCAAAACTTCTGTAGATGGCGTTTGGGCTATTGGTGATGTCGTGAGAGGACCCATGCTTGCACATAAAGCGGAAGAAGAAGGCGTTGCTGTCGCAGAGATTCTCGCAGGACAAGCGGGCCACGTAAATTATGATGCCATTCCAAGTGTGATCTACACTTGGCCCGAAGTAGCCTCAGTAGGAAAAACTGAAGAAGAGTTGAAAGCGGAAGGAGTTCCTTACAACAAAGGAACTTTTCCGTTCTTAGCGAACGGCAGAGCAAAGGCGATGCTTGCGACCCAAGGAATGGCAAAAGTTCTTGCCCACAAAGTCACAGACAAACTCCTCGGCGTGCACATCATCGGCGCTAGAGCAGGGGAGATGATCACAGAAGCTACGGCGATTATTGATTTTGGCGGCAGCAGTGAAGACATCTCTCGTATTTGCCATCCGCATCCGACCCTAAGTGAAGCTCTAAAAGAAGCGGCTCTCGCCGTCGATAAACGGACTTTAAACTTATAGTTTAGGACGACTGGGAGATTGCAGATGGCAAAAATTAAATATCCAAAAATTATCGTTGATGAATACACAAGTCCAATTGAAGCAACGGCTAGGCCAGATGCCAGCATTGATGACTGTCATTCGATCATCAAAGAAAAGGGCTACAGACACCTTCCGATTTCGAACGACGAGGGCCAAACCATCGTAGGGCTACTAAGCCAGCGAGATATTAATCTGTTCATGGACAATGTTTGGGAAGACGCACCTATGAAGGCAGAGCACATTATGAGAACTAATCTCTACATCGTAGATTACGACAGTCCTCTCGAAGAAGTAGTTTTTCAACTCAGTGATCGCAAGATTGGTTCCGCACTTGTCAGAGACGAAAGCGGTTCGGTAAGTGGCATCTTCACCACAACAGACGCCATGAACGCCCTCATTGATCTTCTCCACAGACAGTAAAGGTACCACGCTACCTTTAAGTTTAAGGCAACCCCGAACTTAAAATTATTGCACGCTCTCCAGGCTGGCGCCCCTAGGCTCTGGCACCCATCGAAGCACAAAGATCACGGCAAGTGCCGCAGACAATGTATAGAAAGCATACGCAGGTCCTAGTCCGAACTTACTAAGCATCACTGGAAAACTTAATGTAATTGCAAAATTAGCCAGCCACTGTGCAGCTGCACTTATGGATAGAGCCATTGCACGCATTCGATTGTTGAAGATCTCGCCAAGCAACACCCAGACTACTGGGCCCCAAGACGCCCCGAAGCTAAACACGAAAGTATTCGCCAAAATCAACGCAAGCGTTCCGTTCTCCGAAGATAGCACTAGCTTTCCAGAGGCATCCGTTCCCGCCATCGCAAAAATAACAGATAACCCAAGAAGACTGATAGTCATTCCAATGCCACCGAAAAAGAGTAGGGGCTTTCGCCCTATTTTATCGATCAAGGCTATCGCCACAAAGGTTGAAAGTACATTGATAGTTCCGCTGATCACGTTAACCAACAAAGCATCACTCTCAGAGAACCCTGCCGCCTGCCACAACACGGATCCGTAGTAAAACACAACGTTAATCCCAACAAACTGTTGAAATACTGAAAGCGCGATTCCAACCCATAACATTGGGTAGATCCTTCCTTTATTAGCTTCATACAAATCTTTAAGCTTGGGAGTCCTGTAGTTACTAAGCGATTGCTTGATTTCCACAATCAAGGTCTCAGCATAATTTCCCATACTTTTTTGAAGAACTAGCTTTGCTGTGGACTCTTTATTTTTAGCCACAAGGAACCTTGGAGATTCTGGGATAAACAAACAAAGCAAGAAGAACAACGACGCCGGAATCGCTTCCATCCAATACATCCATCGCCACGCCTCATAGCCCAGCCAACCTACATTAGCTGCGCTACCGAAGATCTCCGCAATCAAGAAGTTACTTAGAAAGGCTGCAAATATTCCGAGCACAATAGCGAGTTGCTGTAAGGAGGCAAACCTTCCTCGATATTCCTTCGGTGAAACTTCAGAAATATAAGCAGGAGCCAAGACACTTGCCGCTCCAACGGCGAATCCTCCGATCAAACGGTAGATGACAAACTCAAAGCTTGTATCAGCCACACCAGATCCCCAGGCAGAAAGCAAAAACATCAAGGCTGCAATCATCATCGAAGGCTTACGGCCTAAGCGGTCAGCAAATATGCCTATGACATAAGCTCCTACGGCACAACCGAGAAGCATCGATGCCACAGAGAACCCCGTTCCAAAATCGCTAGAACCGAATGAACCCCGTAGAGCATCAACCGTTCCGTTGATCACACCGCTGTCAAAGCCGAACAAAAAGCCGCCAATTGCAGCAACACTAGAAATGAAAAAAATGTAAAAGATATTCATAAGCTTCGATAGGCTTAGAACGAGAAGTTTAGGCTGACAAGTTTATGGGACTAGCGAATTTAAGAAGCTTTTTTGTGCTCACCATCGTCATCATCCCAGTCTGCATCAAATTCCTCTTCCATGCGCTCGATAAGCTGACTGCGATACGAACTCTGAGATGGAAGATTTCGGAAATAGTGGTGAAGCTGAATGATTTCGAAATACTCATGACGACTCAGACAGGCCAAGATGAAATCGAAATGTTGATGGGCGTGATTGATGTTGAAGTAAAGACTTGCTGCCGAGGCGAGCGGAGTCAGAGGCTGACTCGTCGCTGTTTGCCCTTTGATCACAGTAATAGTCCCTGTCTCCGGCTGAACATTGTATCCCTCAATGGCTCCAAGAGCTTGGACCACGGAAAGAGAGATCGTGCGCAAACGCTCGGTCACCCCCTGCTCATCCAAGAAGTCACTAAGGTCTTGCGTAAAGTCTTGTTCAATAAGCTCGAATGCGCCCTCAATCTGATCGTCAATCTGACGGATCTCACCTTCCGAGAGGTTTTGAAGTTCACGAGCTCGTTTAATACAAGTCCCTACACGTTCTACAATATCGCCGAATACAAGTTTGCGGTCCATCAAGTACTCTATCGGCCGGGGTGCCATTTTCTTGACCCTGTTTCCTATGAATTCAGCTAATTAACCTAAGCTTAACTGATGCCTTGCTTCCTTTAGATCTGTTCAGACAAAATCGGGCGGAAGAGCTTAATCAAGAGGAGGCTGCACTTCTCGGTAAAGACCCTAGTTCGGCCTTTCCAAACCCCAGACTGGGCTTTTGCCTTGTCCATATGACCCCTTAGGTCAGCGATAAACTCTGGAGCATTTGTGATATAAACCCCGGTCTCAGTATTCAGTGCCCTTGATCTGGGATCAAGATTGAATGAACCTACATAGGCCTTTGAGCCATCCACCAACATCAGCTTAGAGTGCAATGATTCTTCGCCCTGAAACTCCAAAATGGAAATGCCAGCTTTTTTGATGAGTGGAACTTGAGTGGCAAAGATATTTGCCACAAGTTTTACGTCTGAAGTTTTGTAGGAGTTGGTAAGGATCTCTACCTTTACTCCTCGCTTGACGGCATCCTTTAAGGCATCAAATATTTCTTTTTCTAAAAACACATAAGAATTCACAATTTCAATCGAGGACTTCGAGTCTTTGATCATCTTTAATAACCTGTTGTAGTTGGAATCTTTATGGGGGACAGGAATTTTCCCTCGCACAAATTCATCTCTTGGATCGTGCAAAAATCGAATATCTGCTTTTTTAAAACGATGCGTTTGATTTTTCATAAACGCAGTTGCCTGCGCACGATCTGCCGTTGGCAAACTCAGCTCTGAGCTTCTTTCCCCAATGGTGGGCAAGTAACTCTCGACATGATCCGAATCAAACAGCTTATCAAAATACTGAGTCGAAGTTCTTACCGTGTCCTCTTTTCCAACCAAAACCTCGCTAGAAAAGAAATTTCGTTCGCCATATTCTCCAAGCCCAAAATACTCATCTGCAATGTTGCGATCTCCCACGAACATGACTTCACTGCCGATCAGTAGCTTATCATGCATCCTTCGAGCGAAATTGAAAGGTCGAAGCACTAAATTGGTAGCACCCATCGGATGAAATATTCGAATGTCACCGCCCGATGCTTTAAGCGCCTCAAGCAACTCTAATTGCTTCGGTGAAAACGCTTCTTTTGACCCTTGTCCATCTACGAGAAGCTTTACATCAACCCCTCGTCTTGCAGCTCGGACCAAAGACTCCAAAAACTGAACACTCACTAGGTCATCTTTCAAAATGTACGTGCTTAATCGAATGGATTTGTTCTCTGCTTCTATCAAGGCAAATCTCGTCTTAAAGGCTTCTTGGGGGTCCTCCAGCAGCAGAAGGTCCTGAGCCAAGCCTGTGCCAGACATGAGCAATAATGCTACAGCCGCAAATCGCCTAAGCACCAGCATAAGTCGCACATTATACATCTAGTCTTTTCGGATCATTAGGGCTTGATCTTAATGGTCATTCCTCACAAATTTAATTTACAATTTCTGGGGGTTACTTCCGTAATTGCATCTCCGCGTATAATGGCCAGTGATCTGAAACGCCCAACAAACGCTCCCCTCGAATCTCCATTCTCCTTGGCCCAAAAGGCGCCTTCGCCTGCTTCTGCCCAGGATCTTGATTTGCCACCACAATACTTTCAGGCACCAGAAACCAAGGGAATTCTATCGCCTCCAAAACCCAAATTTGATCCAAAAACGACCATTCTTTGGCCCTAGCATAATAGTGGGTTCCTAGACACTTTTTACAGCCCTGCTTGGAGGCCACTTTCCATCCTAGTTCTTGCGAATACTTTTTAATCAATCCTTCTTCTTTTTCTTCTTTTGAAGAAATATTAAAATCGCCAGCAGCTATCACCACAGCCCGTTTCTTAAGCGGTTTAGCTAATTGATTAAGACGTTTAAGTTGGGCCTTTCGACCTAAACTTGAATGATAAGGAGCTGGTAGGTGCAAGACAAAAACTTCAATAGGAGTACTGTGAGGCCCATCGATCGATACCTGCAATATTCCTCGGCTTTTGGTGAAGCGATGTAGCTTGGAGCTCTTGATTGGAAATTTTGAGAGTAGAGCGACGTCTATGCCTCTCTCATCTTCACCCTCTATTAAAATAGGATGATAGTCCCGAATTCCCGTCTTCAATGCTAGGCGCTTTAGCACTCGTATGTTTTCTACCTCCTGAAGAAAAACCAGGTCAGCGCCGCGGCCGTCGTTCACTTGCCGAATAACATTGGCGAGGGATTCTAGCTTTTGTTCCAAAATTACCTCTGACCAATTGAAATTCAAACATTCCATCCGCCATTTAGGGTATCTCGCCGTCACACACCCTTTCTGGAAAAGACTCCCATCTTTCAAATCCAGAAAACGCGGATTTCGCTTTAGTTCTAGCGGCAGATAAGTGAAGTCATTTTTGCCTTCGTCATGAATCGTATCGAATAGATTTTCGACATTGAACTGTAAAAGACTAATCTTTTCGGTCGAGTCGAAAGCGTGCGAATTCGTTGAATCCAACAAGAAACACAGGAACATGAGGAAACTGATTTTAAAGAATTTTGTTTTTAAAGCGATATTCATGGTCTCGCCTTTGCAAACGGGGGACCAGTGACCCGTATTTCTCTGACGCAAAAGCTAAACAAAATAAGGCTCTAAAACCCTACATAAAGAGCTCTGACTTGCATTTAATACACGATAAGTTAAATTATCACTAACCGTAAGTTGCTGTTTTACATCTGTTTTGTAAAATTTATCATTTAAGGCTCAAAAAGTAGGTACAAATGAAAGCGTTAGCTCTGTTTTTAAAAGCCATCAAAGATAGTTTTCTCCGCAAGTTTCAGAAGCCCAGAACTCGCAGAATCAAAGAAAAGCAGGCTCAATCAAAGCCTCAAATTGACCGTAAAAATATCATCCCCGTCGAAATTGCCGACTACCTACTCGAGCCCAATTCGCACAAAAAGTCACTTGCCACGAAAAAACCATTATATATAGACGTAACTAATAATGAATTTGAGCAGACTAGCTTCATAGCCCCCTCAAAGAATCAAAATTCCGGCCTGCCTGATGTCCCCATCAGCAGCGCCATTCAGGAATTTTCCCTCGTACAGCTCAGCCCCCATAGCCAAAGGGCCTACGCCAAAGACCTCAAAGACTTCTTCAGTTTTTTGAGAGTTCAGAACATATGGAATGACTGGAACAGCAGCCTCACACCTCTTTTGGTCGCCGAATACAGAGAGCACCTCTATTCCGAAAGAGGCCTGGCCAAGTCCACCGTCACCAGAAAGCTTGCCGTCCTAAAAAGCTTCTGCAAATGGGCCATAAGCCGCGGTTGGATCGACAGAAATCCCGCCGAACTTGTCAGAAGCTTCCCCCAAACCCAAGAATCGAAGACTGGTTTTCTATCCGATCACGAAATTCGCAAACTCCTACGTTCACTACCAACCGACCTAGAGTCTCCGAGACTCTTTCGCGCCCTTACAAGAGTCACCATAGAAACCCTACTTATGCTTGGCCTCAGACGTAGCGAGGCCTCAGCCATTCACCTCAATGACATCGAATACACAGACGAAACTTGGCTGCTAAGAGTTCACGGGAAAGGCTCAAGGGATCGACTGCTTCCAATACCTCCTAGATTACTAGCCACTTGGAGTGAATGGCTCGAAAGAGTTGTCCCTGACACTGCCCCTTTTACCAACATGGAAGACAACCCCACAGAGTGGATCAAATTCTTCAAAGCCCACAGAGACATACCGCTACTCATCTCCACCAGAGCAAAAGACTTCGACACCCCGATTAGCCCCGGAGAAATCGGCCACATCGTCCGCAAAGCAGGATTCTTTGCCCAACTTCCCAAAAGGCTTTCTCCCCACATGCTTAGGGCCACAGCCATCACACACGCCCTAGACCAGGGAGCCTCTCATCGCGGAATTCAACAAATGGCCGGCTGGACCTCTCCGCTCATGATCACACGATACGACAAACGTAAGAACGATCCTAAGTTCTCAGCCATTCATCAACTCCTATATTCAAAAAACTGGGATTTTCTTGATGATATTTCTTCAGAACATGATGGTGATCATATTAAGCTCGCCAGTAAGGAGTAGAACAAGAGCATGAAAAAAATCATGCTCAACAACAACTTCACCATCTTGACTCTCGCAGCCTCATTCTTAGTGGCTGGCTTTTCAACAACCGCACTTTCTTCCGAAGACGCGAATTCAGACACAAGCGTCATCGTGGACCTCGCGTATTCCACAGTCTTCATTCCTGAATATGGTTTTGATGACAACGACAACGTTCAAGCTGTTGTTGAAGGCTTCCTTCCGAACTCTTGCTACACCCTCGCGCAAACCGACACCCTTATTTCCGAAGAAGCAAAAACCGTAAAAATCAAACAGTCAGCCATTCGCTCGGTGGCAGGAATCTGTGAAAATGAAGCTATGCTTCCTCCGGACCTTGCGGCTCAACGCTATTTCTGGAAGGTCATCGACCTTGGGATGCTCAACGAAGGCCAACATCAACTTCTATATAAAGGAGCTAGCGGAACTGAATCAAAATCCTTTGGAATCGAGCTGGCCCCATCCAACCAAATCGACAACATGAGCTACGTTCAAGCCACTAACGTATTTGCGGGGAAAAATATCCCAGCATCTCAAGAGTATGTTGAGTTCAGAATCACAGGACAATTGACTTCTTCATGTGCCGAACTTTCAGACGACTACCAAGTTGAAAAAGTAAACGACGTCTATGTTGTGATGCTACACACTTTTCGATCTGAAGAGTATTGCATGCCAGCCAGTCGCTCATTCTATCGCTTGATCCGAGTGAAAACTCCTGAAGCAGGTCGCTACCTCCTTCACGTTCGCAGCATCGGTGGCGAATCCCAAAACAGCATCTTTGATATTGTCGCCGAATAGCCAAAAGTTAAGCAGAAACCTCGTCTCTAGACATCGAGAGGCGAGGGCCCTATAAAGCTCTTATGTCAAAAGCTGTACTCTGCGGAATTACTGGATTGATTGGATCTTCACTAGCCCCGCAACTGACCAAATTTTACGATAAAGTTACGGCCCCCGTCAGACGTGAACACCTCAGCAACAACGAAAAAATCGAGATCATTCAGTGCGAATACCCCGAGCTCAAACACCATCCTGAGATCTTCAGAGGGGCCTCCACGGTTTTTTATTGTCTTGGCACAACCCAGAAACGCGCCGGTTCTTCCGCAAAATTTCGTGAGATTGAATGGCAGCTAGCCAATCAAGTCATCGAAGAATGCTTCAACCACCAGATTCCGCAACTTGTTCTTCTGAGTTCCAAAGGTGCCGACGCCAGGTCTCTCTTTCCTTATCTAAAAGTTAAGGGAGACATTGAAAGACTGGCTAGAAGTAAAAATTTTACAAGCCTCATCATCGCAAGACCCTCACTTCTTATGGGCGAGCGTGCAGAATCACGTTTTCTCGAAGGACTTTCGATTAGAGCCTTGTCCCCAATACTTGCACCTTTGCAGAAGTATTGCCCCTCACAGGCCCCCATTCGAGATTACGAATTAGCACTGGCGCTCGCGAAATCCTCTCAGCAACACAAAAAAGGGACAAAGGTTCTCGAAAACTCGGACCTACTTAAGTTGAGTCACGAGACTCCGTTACTCACCTAACTGCTCACGTGCCGAAGTGCCAAACTAAACAGGCGATTATCTATCCAAGATATTTCAAATCAATATAATTGACGAAACTATCAATTTTGAATTCTTGTCCGCCGAGCATTTTATGAATGCGGGTAGGGGTGTCGTCTATTGAGGCTAGAGAATGCACCTTATCTCGTAAATGAGTAAGTAAGTTAGCAAAATCGCCGCATTCCGCTTCACTTCCCCACGAGCTATGCTCATTCGAGAAGTTTTCAAACAATTGGGCTGCAAGAATATTTCCCACAGAATAACTGGGGAAGTAACCAAAGGCACCAAAATACCAATGGATGTCTTGCAAGCAGCCTTGTGAATCGCTTTCGATTTCAAGACCAAACAATTCCTTAAACTTTGATCTCCACAATTCAGGCAAGTCTCGAACTTCAATTTTTCCTTCGATGAGGTCTTGTTCGATTCCCATCCGCATGGCGATGTGCAAATTATAAGTCACCTCATCAGCATCCACTCGGATATAACTTGGCTGAACCCAATTCATAAGAAGGTTCAAATCTTCGGCAGGAAGATCGAGGCGCTTTGAAAGATAACGGAGAAACGGAATCGATCGACCTAAATTGTTCTCGTACAGACGGCTTTGAGATTCGTGAATTCCGAATGAATCAGTTCCCCCACAAGGAGTAAACCTCAAAGACTCTGGCAATCCAAAGTTATAAAGGGCGTGACCCGTTTCGTGTATCCCTCCACTGAGTGAATCCGTAAAATCATTTCCCCTGAAACGTGTCGTCATACGGACGTCATCTGGGGAACCTCCACAAAAGGGGTGGGTCGATGTATCGAGTCTTCCCTTTTTAAAGTTAAAGCCCAAATCGCCAACAACTTGCTCAACAATTTCTTTCTGTTTGGAGATCGACATTTTCAAAAGCGGCAGAACCCGTTCTCGTTCAGATTGTTTTGCTTTTTGCTTTTCTAGAATGAGTGGAATTTTTTCCTTCAACTTGTCTGAAAGCGTTCCTAGCATGGATCGAAGTTTTTCAGCCGGAAGCCCTGGATCATATTGATCCAATAGAATTTCATAATCGGATTTTCCAGAAAAGGTGTCTTTCAAATGTTTGCTAGCCCGTAAGCGACTCACACCTTCGCGGGCCATTTTCACCACTTCAGAAAGTTGAGACTCTACCTCTGAGAAATTCCCACTTTCGCGAGCCCCTTTCCAAGCCGATTGACACTTCATCGTCACCTCAACTTTATTGGAGACAAAGTCAGAATCAAAAGCCAAAGCTTCTGCCATCATCTTCTTTAGCCTCAGGATCTGAGGATCGTTAGAGGTCGATTCCAAGACAGCCTCAGCGTAATGAGGAGATGTAAACCTCTCAAAACTAAGCTTTTCAAGAGTGGCACTTTGGACCTGGCGCAATCCCTCCGACCCCGCAGGCATCATAGCCTCGTAGTCCCAGGAGAGGAGGGAAGAAATCGATTCCAAAACAGATATATTTTTATACTCAGCAAGCAGTTGCTGATCCGTCCAAGCTGTTGTCATAGGGGCTCTAAAGTAGCCGAGAATATTCCAAAAGTCGCATTTGAGGCAAAAATTTAGTGTCGGGATTGTACCCTCAACAATGTGCTGCTAGAAACCCAATAGGCGCATTGCATCCATAGCTCAATTGGATAGA
>Ga0100402_1007764_pt1 | contig 10276 bp, 9 predicted proteins | sample CryGeyme20150102_FD_80419 | JGI IMG/M metagenome (GOLD analysis project Ga0100402, IMG submission 80419) | Groundwater microbial communities from Crystal Geyser aquifers in Utah, USA - Crystal Geyser metaG 2015-0102 | ecosystem: Environmental > Aquatic > Deep subsurface > Groundwater | place...
CAAAACAACCACCGTGATCAACGTGGGCGCATCGCTCGCGCTTACGGGAAAAAAAGTACTACTTGTAGACTTAGACCCACAGGGGAACATGAGCTCAGGCCTGGGCATCGAACTAGAGCAGGTAACTGAAAACAACGTATATTATGCCTTGGTTGGTGATCGACGCTTAATTGATTGTGCCCTACCCACTTCTGTAGAAAATTTGTACTGCGTACCCTCTAACTCAGACCTGGCTGGAGCGGAGGTAGAGCTTGTTGACGTGGAGCGTCGAGAGTTTCGCTTGAGAGACAGTTTGAGCCAAGAAATATTAGATTTCGACTATGTGCTTATCGATTGCCCTCCTTCTCTAGGTCTATTGACGTTAAATGCGCTTTGTGGAAGCACTTCCTACCTTGTTCCACTTCAGAGTGAATTTTTTGCCATGCAAGGACTGACTAATATTCTAAGAACGGCAAGTTTGGTAAAAAACGCCTTCAATCCAGCCCTGGAAGAAGAAGGAATTCTTGTCACTATGTTTGATTCGCGTTCGAATCTTTCTAAACAAGTTTATGCAGAACTCCAATCGTTCGCAGGCGACAGGTTGTTCGCCAATGTCATTCCAAGAAGAGTACGATTGGCAGAAAGTACCTCTCATGGAATGCCGGGCGTCGTTTATGATCCGAACTGTTTGGCGTCAAAAAGTTATCAAAATGTGGCGAGCGAACTTGACGCTCGTTCGCGCGGCGAGAGATTCGAAAACACAGCACCTAAGTTTGTTCCTCCTGACCCAGTTGACCGTTTTGGCAAATTAGGTAAGGGCCCTGCCCCAGAAGCGCAAGTTTGAACAACTTGAGCACTGTTAACTGAAAAAAGTATTCTGACCAAGGAGAGAACTATGACTGAAGCAAATATCTCAAACCAACCAAAAAAACCAATCGAAAAAAAGGCACTCGGCCGAGGTTTGGCAGCGCTATTTAATGACACTCAAGCTGCGGGCAATCCTTTCCCGAAGAACGAGTCCCAGGCAGTTTCCCGGCATAAGCGCCCTGAAACAGGCAGTGCAAAGATGGAATTGGCGAAAATCATCGCAAATCCGGACCAACCGAGGAAACATTTCGACGAATCTAAACTTAAAGAACTCTCCGAAAGTATCCGAGAACAGGGGCTTATTCAGCCGATAGTTGTTCGGAAGTATAAAGACGACCAATTTTTGATTGTTGCGGGTGAAAGGCGCTATCGTGCTTCTAAACTTGCTGGCCTAACTGAGATTCCCGTCTTCGTTCGTGATGATTCTCATACTGAGACAGAGAATGATCTAGCCAGCTTGGTCGAAAACATTCAACGCGAAGAATTGAATCCGATAGAGCTCGCCGAAGCTTATGAGAGACTTTTGGAGAAGAAAACGCTGACACAAGAGTCGTTGAGCAAAAAGCTCGGAGTATCCAGGGTAGCCATCGCGAACACTTTGAGACTTTTAAAATTGCCTGAGCTGATTCGCCCACTTGTTGTGGAGGGGAAAATTAAAGAAGGCCACGCCAGAGCGCTTCTTTCTCTGCCAAACGAAGACCTTATGTTGAGGCTCGCTCAAGAAACAATTGAAGAGGCACTTTCTGTTCGCGCAGTTGAATCCAAGATTCGCGACATCCTCAACCCTCCAACTCAAACAATTAAAGCTCAGCTTGGAGATCTATCTGAAGAATCCATGTTGATGGCAGCGACTGAAAAAGAAGCCAAAGAATCGGGAAGAAAAGATCCAGAGATCTTGGCCCTAGAAGAAGAGCTAAGAAAACTTTTCGGAACTAAGGTTCAAATCAAGGGAAATGGAACCCGCGGAATGATCGAGCTCTTTTATGCGGGAAGTGATTCTTTGAACCGACTCCTTCACCTTTTGCGATCTGCCGGATAAGTTATAGATATGGGGCCACTGGCCTCACATGTTAGGCCTATGGTCTTAAAGGAGCAGCTATGAGTGATGGATTGACGCGCAGCGAAGTATCGGCCTTTCTTGGGAGGGGAACTTCCTTCAATGGAAGACTCCTATTTGAGGGAACAGTGAGAATTGATGGAACTTTCACGGGAGATATTTTCACTAGAGATACTTTGATTATTGGGCCAGATGCAGAAGTTCGAGCTCAAATTGATGCTGACACTGTTATTGTTGCTGGAAATTTCGAAGGTGAGATTCGTGCCATGAGCCGAGTTGAAATCCAGCCTGAAGGCGTGCTTCGAGGAGAAGTTAGTTCTCCCGTTCTGAAAATAGAGGAAGGCGGACTCTTCGAAGGCAAAACGAAGATGCTCCCCGACCAAGAGGCGTAAGCTAGGGCAGTTTTGGCTGGTAAAATTCGTCCTAAAATGGGTGAAAAAGCTCCAAAAACCCCCCTAAAATGAGGCATATATCTCTACAAAATTAACCGCTAAATACCATAAATGAGGTTGACCATTCTTGCCTTAAAGTGTTGATTAGGGCCCACTATGGACATGCTCTTGCAGCTCATTGAAAACCTCGGAATTAACTCCACGATATTTGTAATCATTGGCATTTTTGTTGTTTCTTACTGGGTTTGTTACGTCGTCTTTTTGAAAAAGCTAACAGCTTTTTTGGTTGAGCGAGATAACAGAACTCAAGGAAGAAGTGAAAATGTTGATCAGTTCAACGAAGAGCTTAAAAATCTCAGCATTGAACTTGCTGACAAAAAAGCCCACGTTAACAAGGATGCGGATGCTCTTTTTGCTGAAATTAAAAATAAAGCATTAGCTGAGCAGGCAGACGTCATGAAGGCTGCCAAAACAAGAGCGGCTTCTGATGTTGCCGAAGCTAGAGCTAGTGTCGAAAAAAACTTAAAAGCAGAGACTGAAAAAGTAAGAGCTCAGATTCCTGAGCTTGCGGCGAGTATTGTTGAAAGACTTATGGCGCCTCAAAAAAAAACTAACAAAAGTGCAGAAGATTCTGTGAGGACTGGAGTTTAAAATGGCGGCTGGAACTGGATACGAAAGCGGTCCTGGAATGAAGGAAATTCTCGCCCTAGTAAATTTGGCGATCATTTTTGGAATTGTTTATTTCGCAGGAAGAAAAGGCATTATCGCCTCTCTCAAAACTCGTAGCGAAGATGTGCGAAAAAAACTTTTTGAATCTAAAGAAGAACTTGAAAAGGCGACGAAGCAACTCAACGAAGTTAGAGCACAGCTTGAAGACTTTGAGGCAACTAAGAAGTCTATGCTTGAGAACACAAAAAAAGATGCCGAATCTCTCGGTGCCAAAATTTTGGAAGAAGCGACTGTTAGCGCGAGCAAAATTTTGGAAGAAGCAAAGTTGGCAGCCGCAAACGAGGTGCGCGGAGCTGCTTCAAATTTAAAAGCAGATTTAATTCGCGAAACCATGGCGGAAGCTAGCCAGATTTTAGCAAACAACAAAGATAAACAAGCGACTCTTCACAAGCAACTTTTTGAAACTATGAATCTCGACATTAAAGGAGCGCAGAACTAATGGCAGCGAAAACCATGATTGCAAAGCGATATGCAAAAGCGTTCGCAGAAACCTTTGAAGACCTGTCTAAGGCGGAAGTACAAACTGCTGAGCTAGAGCAACTTTGCACTCTTATGAAGCACAACACACAGTTAGAGGGATTGATGAAAAGCCCCGCGTTTAGTTCTGAAGAAAAGTGGAATGTTTTGAATGACGTTTTGGCTCAAACGAATGCTTCGACCGAGCTTAAAGACTTCTTGAGAGTTTTGGTCGATGCGGATCGTTTTGCTGCACTTGATGAGTTGAGTGTTGAATTTAAGCAGATCGTTTTCCAAAAACTTGGCTACGCGGAAGCTCTTGTTGAATCTGCCTACGCACTTACAGATAACGAGCTTGAGACATTGAAAGCGAGTCTTGAACTTACCACAGGCAAAAAACTTAAAATCAAAAAAGAAATCAAAGCAGAAATGGTGGCGGGACTTAAAGTTACTGTGGATGGAAAAACTTTCGACGGAAGTCTTGGGGCTCAACTCGGAAAATTAGAAAGAACATTGCTTCAAGCCGAAGCTTAAAAGTTTTACTTAAAGATTACTAAGGAGACGGAATGCAACAGTTACGAACAGAAGAAATTAGTTCAATTATTAAACAAAGAATTCAGAATTTTGAGACTCGTTTGGAAGTTAACGAAACGGGTAGCATTATCTCTGTTGGTGACGGTGTAGCCCGTGTTCACGGATTACAAAATTGCTTGTCTGGTGAGATGCTTGAGTTCCCAGGTGGAATTTACGGTTTGGCCCTCAACCTTGAGGAAGACAATGTCGGTGTTGCGATCTTCGGGTCTGACCAACACATCAAAGAAGGCGATACAGTAAAACGTACCGGAAAGATCCTTCAAACAGGAGTTGGTCCTGAGCTTTGTGGGCGTATTGTAAACGGAATTGGCCTTCCTATCGACGGAAAGGGGCCGATCAACGCCTCCGAAAATAAAATCGTAGAAACAAAAGCTCCTGGTATCGTAAAGCGTTCACCAGTTAACGAGCCCATGCAAACAGGGTACAAAGTTGTAGACGCCTTGACTCCGATTGGTCGTGGTCAGCGAGAGTTGATCATTGGTGACCGTCAAACTGGAAAAACAGCTTTGGCGATCGACACGATCATTAACCAAAAAGGCAAAGGTGTTTACTGTGTTTATGTAGCTGTTGGTCAAAAGCAATCTACAGTAGCTCAGGTTGTTGAGAAGCTTCGTGCTCATGGCGCTATGGAATACACTACGGTTGTTTGTGCTGGTGCTTCCGATGCAGCTCCACTTCAATTCATTGCTCCCTACACTGGTGCAGCGATTGGTGAGTGGTTCCGAGATAACGGCAAACACTCTTTGATCGTTTATGACGATTTGACGAAGCAAGCGCAAGCTTACCGTCAGTTGTCACTTCTTCTTCGTCGTCCTCCAGGACGCGAAGCTTATCCTGGTGACGTATTCTTCCTTCACTCTCGTTTGCTTGAGCGTGCGGCTAAACTTCACGCTGATATCGGCGGTGGTTCAATGACAGCTCTTCCAATCGTTGAGACTCAAGCGGGTGACGTATCTGCCTACATTCCGACAAACGTGATTTCCATTACGGACGGTCAGATCTTCTTAGAGAGTGACCTATTCTACTCTGGTATTCGCCCTGCGATGAACGCTGGTATTTCGGTTTCTCGTGTAGGTGGTAACGCTCAGATTAAAGCTATGAAGGGTGTAGCTGGTCCACTTCGTTTGGAGCTTGCTCAGTTCCGAGAACTAGCTGCCTTCGCAGCATTTGGATCTGACCTAGATCCCGCCACTCAAAGACAGCTAAATCGTGGTTTGAGACTTCGTGAAATCTTGAAGCAGGATCAATATCAGCCGATGGCTGTCGAAAAGCAAATTGCTTCAATTTTTGCGGTAACACAAGGCTTTGTGGATGAGGTTTCTGAGGCGAATACTCGTAAGTACGAGGCGGAAATGCACGATTTCGTAGAAGCTCGCTACCCTGCGATCTTCACTGACCTCGTTGAGAAGAAGCAACTCGATACAGATCTTAAGAAAACACTCACTAAAGCGCTAACTGAATTTACTGAACAATTTAAAGCAGCGAACGCCTAAAGGAGATTGAAAGAGTGCCCTCATTAAAGGACATACGCTCTAGGATTAGTAGCGTAAAAAACACGCAGCAGATTACCAAGGCCATGAAAATGGTTGCGGCTAGTAAGTTGCGTCGAGCTCAAGAAGCCATTGTAGGAGCGCGAAGCTACTCGGGCAAACTTGAAGACATCAGCGATGAGCTGTTGGGAACCTTGCTCAAATCAAAAGCAAGTACTGCAAAAAAGGCAGAATTATTGTTGCCTAATTTGCACCCGCTTCTTGCTGAGGCAAAAAAAGAAAATTTTGAAAGCGACAAAAAGACCGTGGGTCTTTTGGTTGTTTCGGCGGATCGAGGTCTCTGTGGGGGTTACAATAGTACGGCTCTCAAAGGCGCTTGGGCTGCTTACCAAGAGCTGAATGGTGATGAAAACGTCGACGTTAAGGTCATCACTGTCGGCCGAAAAGGTGCAGAGTTCTTTAAGAAGAAAGGCATCGAAGTTGAAAACTTTGCAGACTTCTGGACTGGACGCTTTGAAGTTGAAAAAGCAGATGTTGTTACCAAAAAAGTTTCGCAAGAATTCCTTGAAGGAAAATATAGCGAAGTCCGTATAGTATACACAGAGTTTCAATCTGCCTTAACTCAACACTTGAGAGTGAAGAAGCTTCTTCCAATGGCGCTGGATCTGGATGATCTTTATGCTGAAAAGCCGCACGTGGATGGAGAGGTTTCCATTCCCTATATGGTTGAGCCTAGTGCCGAAGAGCTTTTCTCGAAACTTTTGCCCGTTCAACTAAGAATGCAAGTTTATGCTTACCTAGCAGATAGTTTGGCATCAGAACTTGGCGCGAAAATGACAGCGATGGACAATGCCACAAGAAATGCGGGAGATATGATCTCAAGTATGACTCTTCAGGCAAACCGTTTACGGCAGGCAGCAATTACAACAGAACTAATGGAAATTATCGGTGGAGCTGAAGCCCTCAAGGGCTAAAGCTTAGCTTTGAAGATATAGGATTTTAAGGAGTAAAAATGGCAAGCACAGGAAAAATCACTCAAGTATTGGGTCCGGTTGTAGACGTAGAATTTATTGGAGAACTTCCAGAAATTTATACAGGACTTAAAGTTACCAATCCTGCGATCGACGATCGTGAAGGAAATCTTGTTTTGGAAGTGGCGCAACATTTGGGCGAAAGCCGCGTACGTTGTATTGCAATGGACACGTCTGACGGACTTGTTCGCGGACAAGCTGTGACAAACACTGGAATGCCGATTCAAGCACCAGTTGGTCCAGAAGTTTTGGGACGAATCATCAACGTTACTGGCGACCCCATCGACGAAAAAGGTCCTATCGGACACAAAAAGTCTAACCCCATTCACAGACTTGCGCCTGAGTTTAAAGATCTCGCGACTTCAGCTGAAGCACTTTGGACAGGGATTAAGGTTGTAGATCTTTTGGCTCCCTACGCAAAAGGTGGAAAAATTGGTCTCTTCGGTGGTGCTGGTGTTGGTAAGACAGTTTTGATTCAAGAATTGATTCGAAACATTGCAACTGAGCACGGTGGATACTCTGTATTCGCAGGTGTTGGTGAGCGTACTCGTGAGGGTAACGACCTTTGGCAAGAGATGACAGAATCCGGAGTTATCGACAAGACAGCTCTTGTATTCGGTCAGATGAACGAGCCTCCTGGAGCACGTGCACGTGTTGCTTTGACGGGTCTTTCAATCGCAGAGTACTTCCGAGACGAAGAAAACCAAGACGTGTTGTTATTCGTCGACAACATTTTCCGATTCACTCAAGCAGGTTCTGAGGTATCAGCCCTTCTTGGTCGTATCCCTTCTGCGGTAGGTTACCAGCCAACTTTGGGAACTGAAATGGGTGCTCTTCAAGAGCGCATTACTTCTACTAACAAAGGATCTATTACTTCTGTTCAGGCCGTTTATGTTCCTGCGGATGACTACACGGATCCAGCTCCTGCGACGACTTTCTCCCACTTGGACGCGACAACAAACTTGTCTCGTGCGATTTCGGAAAAAGGAATTTACCCAGCGGTAGATCCCTTGGCTTCAACTTCTCGCTTGCTAGCGATCGATGTTGTTGGTCAAGAGCATTACGATGTGGCTCGTGGAGTTCAAGAAATTCTTCAGCGCTATAAAGAGCTTCAAGATATTATCGCGATTCTTGGTATGGACGAGCTTTCTGATGATGACAAACTTGTAGTTTCTAGAGCACGTCGAGTTGAGAGATTCTTGTCTCAGCCGTTCTTCGTTGCTGAGCAGTTCACTGGCGCGCCAGGAAAATATGTTTTGATCGAAGATACCATCAAAGGATTCAAAGAAATTCTTGAAGGGAAACACGACAATCTTCCGGAACAAGCCTTCTACATGGTTGGTTCTATTGAAGAAGCGATCGAGAAAGCGAAGAAGTTATAGTATGAAGTTAACTCTCCAAACCCCGGGTCGTAAATTGCTTGATGGAATCGACGTCGTTGAAGTCGTCGTTCCTGCGAGCAAGGGGCAGCTTGGAATTTTTCCAGATCACACAAACCTAGTTTCAGAACTTGAAACTGGTGTTTTGAAGTGGCGTACCGAAGGTGCTCATGAAATGGACACTGCAGTTGTGACTTGGGGATTCCTACAGATAAAGGACCAACACGTCAGTGTTCTTGCCGACGTTTCTGAACTGGCTCATGAAGTCGACAAAGGTCGTGCGAAGACTGCTGAAGATGAAGCAGCTCAAAAGCTAGCTAAAGGTGGTGTGGATCTAGATTTCCATAAGCAAGCTCAAAAGCTCAAGCGCGCACAAGCAAGGCAAGAAGTTTAGTCAGCAAAAGGTATATATGTTTCAATTTTATAGCTGATCTCCCGAGAGGAGGTCGGCTTTTTTGTTTTCTTAACGTGAGCTTAACAAAGCCCTTAAATTACTGTTGTGATCCCACAATAAAACTAATGAAATTCTACCCTTAACATGCGACGCAGGTAGACACGGTTGGCTTAAGTTAGTCAGTCAGGTTCCGATAATATATAGTACGCATGGTAAATTTCAGGCACATTTTGGGGGGCAGACTTTTAGGGCTTTTAGCTGTCGCTGCTCTCGTGTCCGGGTGTACGGATGAAAAACGGTCTACCGACGTACCTGGAGGCGGGGCTACCAAAATAGTAAAAGGCCTAAGCTTCGAGCAAGGAAGCGAATATGATTTTGGGAACGTCGAACTCAACTCTTCCAATGAAGTCATCATCTACTTAAAGAATTCTAACGATGTAGATGCGAATAACATTTCTGTTCAGGCGGAGAACTTAGTCGCCCCTTTTGCATTTAAGGGCGGAAGTTTTCCGGGCGAAGGTGGTGATTGCTCTGAGAGTCTCACGGCTGGAGCGGAGTGTTCAATAGTCTTAGATTATTCTCCCGCCACAGAAGGACTTCACTCAGCTGATTTGTCAGTTTCTTATGAAGTTTCTTCAGCTACTTCGGATTTAACTTTGGGACTTAGGGGAAGCTCTGGGGAAGCCGATCTTGGTTTTGATGTGGGATCTAGCCACACATTTAATCTTGTGAACATTGGAGAAGTTGATTCTAGTGAATTTACAATTACAAATAACGGAGCACTAACGGCAAGTTTTCTCGGAGACTCAAATATTAGCTCAGCCCCTTTTTCCTATAAAGGGGGGAGCTATCCTGGGACAGGAGGAACTTGTCAATCGACATTAGCGCCAGAGGCCTCATGTACAGTTGTTGTTGACTTTTCCCCGATGGCATCAGGAGTGTTTCATGGATCAATCGGTTTGGTTTGGCTTTCAGATAAAGGCGTTGGCCTAGCTTCAATTGCATTGACGGGGACGAGCGCAGATGGTGCAAACCTTCTCTTTGAGGAGGGATCCTCGCATTCTTTCGGTGGCGCACTTGTAAACAGCGTGAGCACGAAGACCCTAACTCTTACGAATATCGGGGCCTCAGTTGCCCAAAGTGTTGCGGATGACACAAATATTTCTTCACCCTTTCGTTACGAAGGAGGCTCTTATCCTGGGACCTCTGGAACATGCGGAGCTTCGATTGCCAGCGGCGCGAGCTGCATTCTCGCCGTTGAATACGCACCGACCTCCGTGGGAACGTATTCTTCTACAGTGGGAGTTAGCTACGACAGCGCCGGAGATCTAAAGACTGTTGAAATTTCTTTAGAAGGATCTGCGTTGCCAATGGCGCCCAATCCGATTTCAAACTTGTCTGTAACAGGAATCGGTATTGATCAACTCGATATTAGTTGGTCTGCTCCTGCTAATAATGGAACGGCAATTACAGATTATTTTGTTGAATACAAAGAAACCGCGAGCGCCACTTGGCTCACTTATACTGATGGCGTTGGAATATCGACTACGGTGCTGATCTCTGGATTGATTGCGGCGACTAGCTATGATTTTCGGGTTCGATCAACTAACGGTGCGACCTCCGCCTACTCAAACACTGCGACGGGTGAAACGGCCGTGGATGATCCTTTCTTTAGCGCTGGTTATAAGGCAATGAACTTGGGTCAAGCCATTCAAAGTTCGGTCGTGGCATTAAACGATAATACGACGGTCAACTTGAACGGAGTTTTCTTAAAGACATTAAATGCCGGTGAGACATGGGTCTTCGCCTCGAATCAAGTTGCACCTTCAATAGATGTGATAGATGCTGATAAACCAATTTTTGTGGCAGGTAGACGTGGAAGCGGAACGGATACTTATAAGGCAAACA
>Ga0100402_1007773_pt1 | contig 10274 bp, 11 predicted proteins | sample CryGeyme20150102_FD_80419 | JGI IMG/M metagenome (GOLD analysis project Ga0100402, IMG submission 80419) | Groundwater microbial communities from Crystal Geyser aquifers in Utah, USA - Crystal Geyser metaG 2015-0102 | ecosystem: Environmental > Aquatic > Deep subsurface > Groundwater | place...
AATCTTATAAGATATTTTTTGTAGATTGGTCTGGTAATGAGTCTGAAATATACGATGGTATGAAAAAATTCTATAAAATAGGATATAATGATTCTATAACAATCTTGGGTTGGGAACTAGTAGTCGTAGAGAAAACTAATTTTGTAATCAGAGAAAAATTAATTGATACTCTCAGAAATTATCTTGGTATTTAATTTTCCAAATCATATTATATTTGAATATAATATGATTAATTTATGTGTTTGACTGTAAATGTAGGTTTCATATGATACGATTCTCCTGATTTTTCGTCATATCCTATCGGATCAAAATGAAATCCGAAACCTGTAAAATTTCTTACCCTATGATCTACTATTTCTTCTTTGAATCCGTAATGTTTGATTAAAATTTCTTTCATATTTTCCAATGGATCACTGTATATAGTTTTTATTCCATTTAGTTTACAAAATTCTGTTATACCTCCTATCAAATAATAAGAAATCTTCCCTAAATCGATATATTTCTTAGCGTATAAATAAGATATAGAAGATCTTATTCCTATGATTACACCATATGAATCTTCCCAATTAACGAAAAACCATATCGATCCTATGTATATACCTTTATATACAAGTGTAATAAAATAATAATCGTCATTCCAATTAGTTGCTACGTCACGACTAAAATCCGAACTATTAGAATTTTCATCTATCTCGAAAAATTCTAATAGTTCGGAGAAAATTTTATATTTCTCGCTTAATGTATAAATTGTATTTCTAGTATAGATAGCTGTTTCACCTAATTTACTAATTGTATAATCATTTAATACTTCTAACTGTTCATATTTTTTGTTTGTTAGTTTTTCTATATCAGATCTGTAATGAATAGAACCAAAATATTCCCTCCTATCGTTTTCATTCAAAAATGTCAAAATTTTAAATTCTCGCATATGTTTCCGGAAGAATTCCAGAATATGATTTGGATTATTATACCATATTAGTTCCATGTTTCTAAAGTATAATTTTTTCTTCAATATCCACCCAATTCCCAAAAGTTAATTGAGGTATCTGTTTAGAATTATATTCTTTTTTTATTATATACAATATTTGTTCTAGTAATTCTCTATATGTTATATCACAATTAATTTTACTTACTGATTTTAAGAAAGATGAAGTAAGAACTCCTCCTGATTCACTCGAATCATCTTCATTGTAAATATCTAAAGATACTTGATCGTCTCTACATCCACTTAACAAACATACATTAGCTGATGTAGGAATTTGCTTTGGTAACATGTGCAAACTATACCCTATTGTTTTTTCGAATATTTTCTTCTCTCTCTTGAAAATATTCGAAATATAAGATTTAATTCCTTTTGACTCTATATTTTTAGGAATCTCATCATTTATATTTCTAACCAGTTTGTATCTCAAATCAAAACCAGTACCAGAATGACAACAATCAAGTATTCCAAATAAATTAACTCCATGAGAAAGTTGATCAACAAACATAGATTTAATTTCATCATCTATAATTAATTTCTCTTTTCGAATCCCTTTGATAGTTATAGCATCTAATGGTACTATACATTCATCATAACCATCCTCTTCATCTCCACTTACATCTTTGAGCTGAGTTCCATGACCTGAAAAATGAAAAAATATATTATCACCAGCTATAGTTTTTTTCCTGATAATATCCATTTGTTTCAAAATATTTCTTCTTGTAGGACGTAATGATTTGTTATCCGATATTTCGGACATCAAAATAATATTGTTGCTCGCATACCCTAGATGATTTTCACAAAATGATCTCAATTTGACTGAGTCATTAATACATCCGTACAATTCGCTCTTCGTTCCAATATAATTTATTCCAATTAACAGTGCGTATTTGGTCATTCTTTTAAAACTCGATATAATATAATTGATTATTATATTATATTGAATATCTGCTATCAATCAATAGATACATACAATTGATCAGTAACAGATATTCTATAATTTTTGACAATGAACATTCTAAATTCTTTAATCGGATTTTTGATCTGGATAATCAATGAATTTGGATCAGGTATCAGTGATTCGATAGATCCAGCGCCAAATGGTCTAAAAATTTACACAATCATATTACTATTGGTAGGGGTTCTGTCTTATTTGATTAGATATATATTATCTTTTGTTTTTGACAACACTATTATTTTCTATATTATTCTTCTTATCAACAATGTTGTTAATATAATCATATCAGTGGCTCGTAAATTATCATCAACTGATGGATCTAACAGTTTTAGTTCGTTATCTCAACAATTAAGATCTGGTAAGATCTCTGTGCCTAAAATTATTATTTCTCGTATATTGTTAGTAATTTTGTATATAGTAATACCTTCAATGGATAATATCGAAGAATGGTTAATATTCCCCTTTGATTTGTTTTTTACATGCTGGTTAACAACTGTTTTTATATTTGATCTATCCCTTGTGTTAGAAGGAAAAGACTTATCATTTAGATCTTCGTATTTCAGAGATAGATGGATATACTGTATGGGTTATGGATCTTTATCAGGATTCTTTTATTATTACCAATTCCCTGTTCTAATGACATGTTTTCATACTGCTGCCCTAATTAGTAGAATTGTATTAATTGATAATAATAAACCTAAATATGCACGATGGCTTCCACATCAATCTTATAAAGTCCCTACTGAAATGGAAGAATTACTTGAAAAAGGAATGATTGTTATCTATGATTATGCCATTAAAATTTTCAATCGAATTTGTGAATTATATCTATCCAGAAAATCTATAGAAAAAAGAAAAAAAATGTGCTAATGAACACTGTAATTTATTATCAGATAATAAATTACACCATTTCGTATATCTTACGATTTGTATTTTTTACTATTTATTCAAATATACCCATTATTTTTTGACTAAATCTATAAATGACTATGGAAAAAACTGATTTATTAATTATTCCAGGATAGTGGATATCCACTTATTCTCTACTGTATAGACTAATAGTCTGAAGTACAAAAAACAAAAATGTCTTCCCACTCCGAAATCTCCTCTTATGATGACGCCACTTATGACGCCACTTATGATGCCACTTATGATGCCACTTATGATGCCACTTATGATGCCGCTTATGACAATCGCTATGATGCTGAATCCTTTGAAAGTCAACCATCTATTCAGATGGTAAAGCCCAGAGCACTACCTACTCTTCCAGCCCCTAGAAGACCAGTAGTGGGATCTGGTGTGGCTCCCTCTGTGACTGTCAATGCGAAACCAAGACCCAATCCTCCACCCAAAAGACCCTCACCCCCTACCAGACAGGTTCCGACTGTTACTCAGTCAGTTCCGTCTTTTACCTTGGATGAACTACCCGAATCTGATGATTTGAACGGAACCGCTGATTCGTATGAAACTACTGATACATATACGAACGACGAGTTGGAGTCTATTGACAAAGCGGGTAGGGAGTTCCGAAAGAACTTCCAAAACAAACCTAAGTCTTTTCCTAAGAAATCCAAAGATTTGAAGCAATCGCAAGACGACCACAAGAAACCCAAGAGACCTGAATACAACTTGGCTTATGTTGTGGTTACTAAACCACCAAAGACTTTTATTTGGGAAGTTGAACTTGATGGAATGTCACTGACTCTGACTGCTTTGGCTGCGGATAAAGGTGAAGCTATTCGTCATCTCATAGAGACCCTGAAAACCGCTCGAAAAGTTACCACTCACCCTAAATGCAATGGTGTCAAGATTCAGAATACTTTGTTTTCTGCACCCAAAGATTGCATGATGGGCCGTAAAGGTTGCTATGATCACTACAGCGCTCTAATCGACTACATCAAAACAAACAAACCAACTAAGGTGACAAACCCCCTGACCTGCTCTGTCATCATTCAATAGCACACACACTCATTTATTTTTATTTAGATATGTTATTTATAACATATAACATATCTATTGTTACTAACTTATATATTTGACAAGAATACTTGTTGAATTAAAAATTGATTTACTTATTTTTTTCTGGATGTTTACTATACCTTTCTAGTTACTCAGTCTAACTATACCAAAATGAACGTAATCAACACCAGTTACAGCCGCCGTTGGAATGATAATCTCAAACAAGAATATCTCGGAATGTTTGAGATTACTGACGGAACGTCTAATGATGATCGTGTTATTGAAATTTTAGAATTTCTTGATCGAAACGAGATATGGCATGCTCGAATTTTGATTTTTCATATCCTAATTGAAAACGATGATGAATGTTATTCCGGTATTCATCCGGAATGGACAAAGCTTCGTAATCCTAACAGTGATGAATTCTTTTTGAGATTTTGGAGATATGTTCTACTTGATGTAGATAATACCAAACTTATTTTTAAACCTCACGATCGACTTGAGGTTTTGAAAACGGTTTGTCAGAAAAGACATCGAAAAACAGCATTGTTTCTGATGTCAAATTACGGCATCAGGCTAGTTATCGATTTTCTCTACATAGGTATACCACCATCAAACCGAGATCGATGGTTTTATGGATTGATCTCTGATTTTTTGAAAGACTTGAATCAAGTCATGAAAAATTGGTTTCTCTTCGAAATCATTCGAAACGATTCAGTTTATATCTCTAACGAAGATTCTGATACCGATGATTCTGATAACGAAGATTCTGATACCGATGAATTTGATAGAGATATACTAGAGATGTTCTTAAATTCCGGTGCAGATCCTTTCGATAGAAACAATTACAAAAAGAAAAATTGCTTCGAAATATTGAATGAAGAAGAAGATGCTGCTCTCATAGATTTTCTGAATAGAGATAGACAGATTGAAGGTGTTTAGTTATATCTTTGTTTATCAGCCTTCTTTATCTATCATTAGATATATTAAAAAATAATATATCTGATTAATTAATTTTGAATAAAAATTAAGACATATTGTATGCTGTATTTCTGTGATAATCTAGTTACTAGATAATTATCCTCTATATAAAATGAAAGAAGAAATATTAAGAGATTTTTTACACAGATATGCAGATAGATATTTAGATTACGACGTATTATATAATAATGACTATAATATAAAAGAGGCGGATTATATATCTATTTGTTTTTGTAGCTCGTCATTAATTATTCACCATTTGACAGATGAAAAGATTATAGAAAAGATTAACATAAGAAATACAAAGGATGTATTTTATTTAAATTTAGAACCGGGGTATTTGTATCTGTTCGATTATTTTGAAACAGATACAAATAATGGTCATTATGCCGTTCTTATACCAATATCTCGTAATAAGATCATAATATGTCAATCTATAGGAGGTTGGATGGCTTTGGTTTGCGATGAAATATCAATATATGAAATGAAAAGAAGAATAATATTGCTATTAATTGGTAATGAATTACCATTTATGCATTTTATGGATCTAGGAGAAACAAACAACATTGTCAAATATGATAATTCTGATAATGTATATTTGATAGATACGAGTCTAGTGGAATATATCAATAACGAGGGTAATAGAGTCATGAAACAAGAAATAAATTACTTCAATGAAGAGAATGTTAGATTAAAGTTAATAAAATATAAATTGAGAGATTATCCAATACCATTACCTGATTTAAGGTTTTACGAAAATGAATTAGATGTTGTAAGAACCAATTATATTAACTCAGATATTTCTAATGAAATGTATGAGTTCGATAGATTTTATATTGAACCTGGTTATCCAAATACTCATGATTATATATCACGTATACTATCATATAGAAATCAAACTTGATCTGATTCGAAAGCATAACTAGAAATTTCTTGCTCTTTCTTTTCTATGTAATACAAAATTGACGCGATATAGAAATTGCAATATTCATATAGTTCTTCATCTCCGTAATCAATATTAATACTATAAGGAGATTCGTAATGGTCGTTGAAGAAAGAATCGGAATGTGAAAGAATATAGTCAATAATCTTGATCGATTGATGTACACGGTAACTGTGATCGGTAAATTGTTTGAGCACTTCTGTATCGTCAGTTAATGACAAATCAGATTGTCCTTTTACTTCTTTGTCATGAGACAATTTCCATTTCAATTCACATCTTTGAGTTGTGTTGGCAAAACTAATATATGAGTTGAGACACTTAATAACATGTTCAAATTCACCATCTTCTCTCAGAACTTGATATTTCTCTCTTGAAAATCTCCAAAAACAATTGACAATATTTGCCAATTGATAATAAGGAATGCAAAATTTGATAAAATGATCATATAGAACATTCATCATATCATTGAGGTGGTTTTTATCAATAGTAGATTTGATATCGACTAGTTTGGTAGGAGATTTATCAAAACCATGCAAATATAGTATGTTTATACCAACAGGTTTTGCCTCGAATTCTTTTCGAAGAAATTCGTCTCTCGAGCGTTCCGCCTCGTTAACGAAAACACCCTTCTCGCTAACAATAGTTTCTTTCCTTTTCAACGAGTCAGTTTCAAATACCAACATCGAACCAATTCGAACCCATTGATTCGAGAAAAAAGGGTGACTTGATTGGTTTATCTCCAATTCATCTAGAAAATCTCGAGTAACAATTCCTGTTACATAAATACAATTATTATCGCAATCGTTTTCCATCAATCGTTGAAGTGAAACTTTTCCGTATTTCAAATTCTTGCTCTTCTTAAAGGCTCCGACCAAATCAGCGACAGCAGAGTTTGTATTGTTAGCCATTGTTATAATTTCTACAAGATGATTTTCTTTAGTAAGGTTAGTTGTAAGGTGTGATTACAATCACACTCTAAATATTATATATATCAATTATATATATAATATTTGAACATTAAAATGAGAGTCGTAGGAACCTTAACGACAATACCAAGTCGATTGTTACATATCGAAAAAACATTAGAACATATTAAGAATCAATCAAGAATTCTTGATGATATATATCTAACTATACCAAAAATTTCACTGAAAGGTAAAGAATACCCGAATGTACCTGAACATTATAATAATTATTGTAGAGTAGTTAGAATAGAAAAGGATTACGGACCTGTAACTAAAATTTTAGGAGCTTTATATCAGGAAAAAGATCCAGAAACTATTATTATATCATTTGATGATGATCAGTTATATCCATCTAATTTAGTAGAATTATATTTAAATAAAATCCAATTGTATCCTGATGCAGCTTTGGGACAAATTGGATTTTGTGTAGGTCAATTTCCATTTTATTTTAATGGTCATCTTAATACTAAAAAACATCATTGGTTTATTTTACCCGAAGGATCCGAAGTAGATATATTATGTGGATATTCGTCGGTTCTATATTATCGTAAATTCTTTCCAAAGTTAGAAAATCTAGAAAAGGAATTTCTATGGTATCCTATGAAATACAAATCATTACGTATGCAAGATGATATATTTATATCATCCTATCTATCTTCTCTCAATCATAAAAGAGTTTCGATAGATGGAATTATACCAACTAGTGTATATTTAGAAAATGGATTATCTCACGAAACTATTGCTTTTTCTTTAAATTTTTGTCAAGCTTTGTTTGTTAGTTGGTATATTGGATTGCTACATTCAATATCAGTCAAACCTATGAATACAATATCAGGACCTTTTGTCTTGGCTTTTATAATAATTCTTCTTGTTGTTATTATTCTAATTGGTTGTTGGTTTCTGTTCCCCGAATTGTTAGATTAAATCATAATATAGCATCAAAAAATTGATTATATAATTATATTTATGAACTAATATCATAATTAAAATTAAACTAAATGAGATCAGATAGGCAATGCGCGACTGAGTGATTGAATGACCAGAATTTTTGAAGTCCTTTTGTTAATTATGCAGGATAATTGACCGTTATGAAAATAATGGTACATTATAGCACAATAATAGATTGACCGATATCTTTTTGTATTTCAATGATTCAGGACCTGTGCAGAAGAAAATCTGATCGATTATGCCTAGTAGTGCTAATGAAGTGCTACGATGGTTTCGAGAGTTGACTTTAAACCTTGTGATTGATCACCACATGTGATTTGACTGTCTGTCCGTAGTGAACCAGGGTTTTATCTTTGTTTTTGGTCCTCCTTAAACGTCGTAGTTATGGAGTTAGTGTTATGATTCATAATCATAACACTATTGTTCTAGCAAAACTATTAAGTAATTAAGATCATTACTTTATCTGTTATGAACCTTTATAATACAATATGGAAGATATGTTGTATTATAATAATACAACATATTTGTATTTTACTGATTAATTACAGGTTCCACTTTAATGTTTCCTGTCCATTTATCTCCATCATGTGTATTGAAAGGATAATCTTGGTTTCCAGTTTTTTCAAAATGTGTACAATAATTGTAGTCGTCATTAATCAATACCCACCGGTCGTTAACCTTGGATATAGTAGCGGGTGCTATACTAAAAAAATACAAGAAAACATAAGACCCCAAATAATAACAAACTTTATCATTTATAATAGTTTTTCTATAAATCCCGTTCCATCCCATGTACATTAGAGGCATTCCGGAAACTTTGATAGTTTCGGGAAAGTCGATGTCAAAATCATCGGGTGGTGAGTTTTGTTCGGGTGTCGAAGTATCTTTCTTATGAGGTATGTACTCGGTCATTATTTTTATAGATATAATTAATCTTTAACTATTATATCACGGAATATGATATAATAGTCTTGAACTGCATTTAATACATAGCAGATTTTACCAGACGTGGTTTGTAACATTTCAATATTACTTGATCGGTTGTAATAATAACATCTCCGTTATAATCAACTGCTATTACATAAGGATATCCATGATCTTCACCAATATCGCATAATTTATATCTGTTTTCATGATAAACAATTTCAACATGATATCTAAATAGAACTAATAAATTACCATCTATATCACACGTGATATCTAAAGGTTCTTCTTGTTCGTATGTTAAATACGGAACATCATCATCTAATTTATATATGTGAGATCCGATCATATAATATATATTTACGAAAGGATTTTTCGCTAGATATAAATTATCTCTATATGGAGTCGTTGATATATCTTTTAAATTAATAACATTACCTGTATCATGTTCCAATAATTCAATTGAATAAACGTAACGATAATTTATCTTTTTTTCGACGATAAAAATTAAATTATTTTTATCATCTACAATCAATGATTTGATGGAATTATTTTCTTCAACATCGTGAATTTCAAGCAATCGACCGTCATTGTCAATTTGTAAAATTTTACGATCACTTTCTATAAACAAAATGTTACCTGTTTTATCTACAATTACATTTGAAATGTAATTTGATGAATTATATTTAGGAAATCCATCAATAACAGTAGGATCACTATATTCACCGTTAATATAGTTCATTCTTTCGATTGTTATAGTATTACTGTTAATAATATAAATATTATTGTTGGTGTCTACATCTAAATCGATAGGCTCAATAATACTTTCGATGATCTCTTCATTTTCATTTTCAATCACAATGATGTTATTTTTTATTTCTTCGATTTGCCAATTGAGATTTTCCATTGTATCCGAAAATGTTAGTGTATCCTAAAAAGTGCGTGTATCCTAAAAAGTGCGTGTATCCTAAAAAGTGTGTATTAAAATACACACTTTTTAATTAAATCATTTTTTTATTAAAACTTGATGGATCTATTCCAATCGTACGTAAAAATAACATTTATGACTTAACATAGGTATGCTGTATGTATCTATTTCTATCGATGGTTGAGTGAATCCTTGAGATTTTAACCAATTTATTATTTCATTAGATATATTTCCACATACGATTCTTTTTCCTTTCATCATATCGGAATAATTTCTTATTTCATTTATATTGAAAGGTGTACTAAAACTAATACAACCTTCAAATCTACCCTCAAAACTTCCATTACTATATGATTGTTTAATTACTTTTTCTAAATTCGTAGTTATCTCAGATGTTGATGATCTATAATAATTAAAGTAATCAACCCATATTAATACAGAAGGATCATATTCATTTTCTTCTTTAATTTTGTCAATGAATTCTTTCAAAGTTGTTTCTTTTCCCATTTTATTAATTTTGTTTATATGTTAACATTTTGTTTAATCTTTCTTTATATATCTCTAATATATACTAACTAATCATAATATATTATACTAACTAATCATAATATATTATACTAACTAATCATAATATATTATACTAACTAATCATAATATATTATACTAACTAATCATAATATATTATA